>Ga0182024_10008142_pt1 | contig 22281 bp, 18 predicted proteins | sample P32metaG_FD_120480 | JGI IMG/M metagenome (GOLD analysis project Ga0182024, IMG submission 120480) | Permafrost microbial communities from Stordalen Mire, Sweden - P3-2 metaG (Illumina Assembly) | ecosystem: Environmental > Terrestrial > Soil > Wetlands > Permafrost | place: Sweden: Stordalen...
CGGCGGCCGCATCGCCTACCAGGGCGCTGGGTGCTTCAACGCCGGGAGCCGGTGGGACACCCTGTCCTTTTTCAGTTGCCACCACGCTGTGAATGTAAGTCGCGACCGCTGTGATATCCGCCGCTGCCATATTGATTGCGGGCATGCCCGTGCTCTTGCGGGACCCCGCGATGATCGGCTGCATCAATTCGCCGTCCAGATCGCTTAGCACGACCTGGGACCGCAGCAGACTAATGCCTCCCTGCGTAGTGCCGCGAAGATCGGCGCCGTGACAACTCTGGCAATCGACGTCGTAAAGAGTCTTGCCGTGGGCGATAAGCACCGGATCGCCCGGCGGACGCTGCTGCGCCGGAAACGTTGCCGTCGCGCCGCGGCCGTTCGCGCCATTGCGTCCTCCGCCACGCCCCTGCGCACCACTGGCGCCCGCCGGGGCCGCCGGTGTCTGCCCAAGGATGGAAGATACAAACATCGTGATACCGAGCACCGCCGTAGCGAACCCGATCCAAACCTGCAGTTTTGAACTCATAGAAAAGTCGAATCGAATATTTCCTTACTTAGACATTATCCAGCCTTACACGTCAGAACTGGACCCGCGCTGAGAAAGCCAGGACGCGGTTGGTCAGTGCCGCCGAAGGTATGCCCACGGATGAAAGGTTCCCCACCGCGCCCGTGCTCGGATTGAACTGGATAGCGGTGTTGAGAGCACTGTACTCCGTGTGGTTGAAAACATTGTAAGCCTGCGCCTGAAGTTTGAGCACGCGCTTCTCACTGCCAAGCGGGATGCTCTTGGAAAGTGTCATGTCGAAGTTTGTCTTGCCGGGTAAACTCAGTACACCCGATCCGCCGCCACGGTTCCCCAGCAGCGGAGTCGAGGGCGAAGCGGTACCTAACGCGGGCAGCGCGAACGCGTTGGGATTGAAATACGCGCCGGCCGGTATGTTCGCCAGCGGGTTGCCCACTACGTTGATGCGCGCGGTCGCGTCCGGAGTACCCGTGTAGTCCGGCACGGTTCCACTGGTAAAGCTAAACGACGGGCTATAAGGACCACCACTTTGGTATGAGGTGATTCCCGAAAGCGACCACAGATCCGTAAAAATACCCAACGCCTTCGAATTCATCTTTTTTCCGAGACCCGGAATATTGTAGTTATAGTTGATCTGAAGATTCTGAACGCGGTCAGTACTTAAGCGCCCGTAGTTATATTCTTCGTTGTTGGGTACAACCGTCGGCGGGGTGTAGGTGGTTACACCCATCGCTTTCGAATAAGTGTAGGCAACGCCCCACGCGATGCCGTGCGTCTCCCTGCGCTGCCACGATCCGGTCAGAGCGTTGTAGTTGCTATGCCCAAGGAACGCGTGACTGTTTATGGCGCCATAGCCGGGATAAGTCGTTCGCAGAAAGATGTCGCTTGCATACGATCCCGAACCATTGGTCGGATCCGCGGCGGACGGCGTGAAGGGCGCTCTTGCTCCCAGAGGAACCGCGTTGATGTCATATGTCAGATTCTGTTTAGAACTGAAGTTGCCGGTATAGCCGATATCGACGACGGAATCCTTGCCTATGGTCCGCTGAATATCGAGGCTGGCGTTCTGTACCGGCTCCCAGGGATAGTTACCCTGACCTGACCAGGAATTGCAGGTGCAGGGACCGTAAACCAGGTTATTTCCCGTAGCGCTCATCTGCGCGAAGGTCGTGTAACTGATCGTAGGCGTGAAGACGGTCGGCGGCTGACCGGACAGGTTATAAACCTGATTGCCGTCGAGGCGATTGTAGAACATACCGTAACCGCCGCGAATTGCCATCTTGCCGTCACCGAATACGTCATAGGCAAATCCTACGCGTGGGGCCGCCGCGAGCGGCGCAAAACTGTATGCGTTCAGAGGCACTCCGTTTGCCCCTAACTGCACCATGCCGGATGAAGGATTGCCCGTATTCGGAACGAAGAGACCGATATATGCGACGGGAGCGAAGGTCTTCGTCAGCGGGTCTTCAGCCTGGCGAGTTGCGCCACTGCAGGTGGTGGCGCCGTTTGTGCAGCCTGCGACATAAATACGCGGCATGGCCGACTGCGAATAGTCCGCGGGAATGAAATTGTCAAAGGTCTTGTGAAGGTCGACCTGCGGAGTCTGGTGATAGAAGCGAACGCCAAGATCGAGGGTCAGCCGCCTGTTGACTTTCCAGTTATCCTGGACATAAAACTCGACGTTCCAGTAGACGACGTCGTACTCCGTCACCGCCGAAGTCTGACTATAAGACGCTACGTCACCGAGTATGGCGTTGGCATAACCATCGCCGCTATTGTTGACGAGATTCGACGAACTGGGACCGAAGTTAAAGGCTCCCATATAGTTTTCGCCGAAAGGCTCGAGCTTGGTGTTGTGTTCGACGTAGATGCCGGTCTTAAGAGTGTGTTTGCCGACTACTTTGCTTAGGTTATCGAGATACGTCCAGATCGGATTGAAGTTCTCGAAAGCGCCGGCCGTATTGGAGACCCGCGAATACGCCATTGAATTGCTTGGGGGAGAACCGAAACTGAACGTGGGAAGAAGGTTCTGATAGCTGTTCACCGCTGAGTAACCAGGCACGGTCCCGGTGGGAACCGGGAAGAGCGAGGGTACGCCGGGGACGAGTCCACGGTCCTCGCTCTTATAATCGTCCGTCGAATAATACGACCATGTGTTCCAGCTCTCACCGACAGTGACCTCGTTGATCAGCGAGGGCGAAATCGTGTATGTCGCCGAACCCGAATAACTGTGCCCCGGATTCGGGTGATCGATAGGGGCAATGCCCTTCGCGCCCAGGGTTCCGCCCACGTCCGACGTGAACGAGACGCCCTGATAGAGTTCGAGCATATCGTCGTGATCGTTGATGTATCGGAAATAGCCGCTGAGTTTCGAATTGATGGTTCCATCGATGCGCACGACGTCGTTGCGCCGCGGGTGCGTAGCGCTGCCCTGCTCAAAGTAGTTCACTACGTTCAGCTGGGCGGGCAATGTTGGAGTGAAATTGGGCAGCGGAAAGAAATCAAGCATCGCCTGACCGACCGGCGTAAGCCGCGAAGCGGGAATCACATTGCCGGAAAACTGCACGTTGTTGTTGCTCGAATCCAGAACCTTGACCTGCGTTCCGTTGTTGTTGAAGCTCTGCGAGAAGTCGCCTGTCCGTTCGAGCGCCGTGGGCGTGTATTTCGATTGCGTACCGCCGCTGACGAACTGGCCCGTATATTCCTGGGATTCGAAGAAGAATAGCCGCGTCTTTTTCGTATTGAAATGCTTCGGAATGTAAATGGGGCCGCCAATGCTGTAAGTTTCCACGTTGTACCGGTAAGGGACACGAGGCGTGGCAACGCCGTTGACGACGTTGTGGTTGTTCGCCCACGTATTGGCGTTGAATTCCTCGTGCCGGTGATTCCACATTGCGGTTCCGTGGAACATCTGGGTTCCGTTCTTCGTCACCACCGTAATCGTGCCCCCGGAGTTGCGTCCGAACTCGGCCTGATAGTTCGACGAAAGGACTTTGAGCTCCTGAATGGCGTCGATGTTTGGCTCATAGTGCAGAGTGGTATTCGATCCGGTATCCATATCGGTGATACCGTCAACCGTAAAATTCTTCGCGGACGTATTGCCGTTGATCGTAATGCCCGCAATCTGATTGGGCCCGGTGACGTCACGGCTCGCCGTCGTGTCGATCACGCCCGGCACCAGCCTGAGATAGCCGAACAGGTCACGTCCTTTCAGAGTGACATCGTTGAGCTGATTGCCGTCTACTGTCTGGGACTTTTCGGAACTGGCGAGTTGGACCTCGGTGGCTTCGGCCGTGACTGAAACCGAATCCGAGAGACTGCCAATCTCGAGTACCATCTTGCCCGCGCTGCGAGTCTCTTCCGCGGCGACAACAATGTCAGTCTGGCTGCTGGTCTTGAATCCCGGTGCTTTGACCGTGACGGTGTACGTTCCCGGAACCAACTCAAGAAACCGGTAGGTGCCGCTGCTGTCCGTGTTGGCCGCACGCGTGGCGCCGGTATCGGAATTTGTCAGCGTCACAGGGACGTTCGCAACAACGGCGTCCGCCGGGTCAACGACAGTTCCTACCAGCGAACTGGATACATTTTGTCCGGACATACTGACGCTGCACGCGAGTATCAGGACCGCCAGCGCGAAATGAAAGCACGTTTTTGAATTCACAGTGAGACCCCACAGGCGAAGGAGTTTTGAAAACGCCATTAGAAATCTATACTCCAAACTTTGGTAAGTGTCAAGCCACACCTTTTGCACAGACGTGAAACGAGCCTGATCGATGCCAGCTAAATAATTCAATATAAACAATTTAGATAGCATTAGACTGCAGGCCGCGAACGCAATACTAACGAGTGCCCAAACCGTCATCGGCCCCCAAAAGCTTTTTAATGGACGCTATAAAAGTATTTATGGAGGCTAGCCGGGTGTCAAAAAACGCCCTGCGGCGTGTTTTCGTGTGATATAACTGTCTTGATTCTGCAAAGCCACTTTTTTAAACACCTTTAATATGTCGCTTGGTCCGGAATACGACGGGGGGCTGGCCGGCACGCCGGCAAAGTCACGCCGCCAGGCAGGCAACGGGACCGCCAGGATGAACTCCCGGAGAATCCTGCAGCTGCTGCGGCTGCATCAGCCATGCTCATCTTCCGATCTGGCGCGCTTCAGCGGGCTCAGCGTGCCAACGGTCGTAAGTGGCATGGCGAAAATGGAACAGATCGGCCTTGTCAAGCGCGTGGGCAAGGGCTGGTCGAGCGGAGGCAGGCCGCCCGACATGCTCGCCTTCAACGAATCGTATGGTTACGTTGCGGGAATCGAGATCGGCGAAGGCATCATCCGCGCAGGCATCGCCGATCTTTCAGGCCGGATGCTCGACGAATCGGAGGCCGAACTGGGCGACAACTCGTGGCCGGCGGCTGTTATCGACAAGATAGCCGATCTGCTCGTCTCACTGCGCAAATCGCTCCGGATTCCCGCCAAGCGCCTGCTCAGCGTAGGGGTTTCCGCGCCAGGAATCACCGACGTGGAAGGAGGAACTGTTGTCTCGGTTCCGGCAATGCAGGCCTGGGAGAACGTTCCGTTGCGGCGCCTGCTGCAGGAGAAAGTCGGCCTGCCCGTTACGATCGAGAACGATGTCAACGTTGCGGCCCTCGGCGAACACTCTTACGGCGTTGCGCGAGGTGAAGCGAACTTCGTATTCCTTCATATAGGCCGCGGCCTTGGCGCCGGGCTGTTCATCAATGGAAAGCTCCACCACGGGCCGGAATGGACGGCCGGAGAGATCGGCTATCTGCAGTTGCAGGCGGCTGCCGTGCAACCAGTGCGCAAGTCTCAGGTCGGCGCGCTGGAGGCCGTGATCGGCACCGCCGCCATCGAGCGGCAGTGGCGCGAAGGCCTCAAATCAAATAGCGCCCACCTGCCGGCTGATCTGCGGAGCGGCCAGATTCTGGACCGCGCCCTGCAGGGAGACCCCCTCGCGCGGCAAATCGTCGATACGTGTTCCGACTATCTCGCGATGACGTGCTCCTATCTGAGCCTGATTCTGAACTGTTCGCTCATCGTGTTCGGAGGCGAACTTGGGGTGCATCCGGCGTTGTTCGACGCCACCGTCGAACGTCTCAAAGGTCATGATTTCGCGCGGCCGCGGCTGGCCGTGACACAACTCGGCATGATGGCGGAACTGCGCGGAGCCCTGCGGCTGGCGCTGCAGGTCGCCGAGGCAGCCCTGCCTTAAAAACCGGAACTGGCCATAGGCTTGAAACAGGAGCAATCTCACTTTCCCGCGATAAGTGGCCGCATCAGCAGATTGCGAACTGTACGATGCTGCCTCGATCATGTTGTTGCGGCGCCAGGTAGCCTTCGGCGTAACGATTGTTCGGGTCGGTGCAGCCGGCCGGTCACCTTACAGATGCCATAGAGGCTCCCCGTTTTCTGCGGATCGGGGGACGCATTTTCCACCTGCGCTTCGTAACCTTTGGGGAATCCAGGCCCCTCGCGGCGCGGACATACATGCGAGGGTTGCGCCATCGAACATGGCGATCCAGCCATCGCTGCCGGCGCGGGGGATGTCTGGCCGGGGAGTCCAACCCTGACGGCAATCCTGACGTTACAAAGAGCATTCCTCGATCAAAACCCACAGCGTACCGGAGTGATTTTCAAAACCCTCGGGACCATCGTTCATGGTCAGGAACAGCGCCCCGGCATCTGTAGCAGCCAGTGAGATGACCGCGCGGGATCCGAGCGCGAAGACTTTCTTTCCGCTATACGGAGCCGCGCCGGCTCCCGTAGCGCTGTCAGGCAAATCCGCTGTACTGCCTCCGATTTTCCCCACGAGCGCACCTCGCGCGGCGGTAGTCACCAGAATGCCCGTCATGGTCTTTCCCGCAGGCTGCCCGTCCGCTCCGATCTCTTCATTCTTCGACACATGCCATTTCTTCGGGACGGTTTGTCCTTTGTCATCCTTCTCGTAAACCGTAAAGCGAAGCAGTCGAGGCCCCGAAACATAGGGGATAATCATATTCCAGAAGCCTGCGGGCTTTCCTTCCACTCGTACTAATCCCGCATTTCCTGAATTCTGATCTTCAAGCTGAACGGCGGAGAACTTTGGAATTGTCATGGAGTTCCTTTACCTTCCGAAACCGACCTGGCGATGAGACGAAACGCCGCACTTTTTTTCTGATCCATTAACTGACGCTCTGCTTCGCTCAGCTGAAGCCAGGCTACACAGGCGCCTTTGCAGTCCACCGCCGCTACCTCGGCATCAATGACGACTTCGGTGGTTCCATCAAACACGTCCATCAGCTCGCCGGCGTTATAAAAGCCGGCGTCGCTGCCCGATAGCGGAAAAGGAAAGAGCAGCTTCCCGCTTTTGACTGGGATCCGCGGAGCGGGTGCCAGATCGGTGGCGACCAGACTGTTCCCCGCCGCGATTTTGCAGACGGCGTACTGGCCGGTGAAATCGGTGATAGCGGCTGGACTCCCGCCCTCGGGAGCTACCAGATCCGCGGCCCGAACCAGCCAGTTGAGCGGCATCGGGCGGGTTGCGATCCAGTGCGGCATGCTCTTCTTCTGCAGTTCCGTGAAGCATCCGGTCGCTGCGGCCGCTGCCGCAACCGGGCGGGGAGGCACGGGCCGGCGCGAAATTCTCCAGGCGCCAGCCATTAACAGAAGCACCCACAAAATGGCCATAACGATCCTCATGACGGATGCTTGTATTGAAGACTGATCGGATCCAGGAATCCTGTGGCGGCGCCCAATGTGTACCACAAAGACTTCTCTTCATCGGTCCCCGTGGGCAGCGCGATGTGCAGAGACTGCAGCACCTGAAACCGCATCAGGTCGACCGATGCCTTCATGACATCGGCGAAAACCCGATAGGCCTCACATGCCAGCACATAGAAAATCGCAGTCGCGGCTGTCCCGGCAAGCGTCACCGTCAGAAACTCTGTCGCGGTCGAGTTGTCGAACCAGAACATCAGGGCGGCGGCCCAATATAGAGTGAAGATCATTGACATCCAAAACATCATGACCATGCTGTCGACCTGGACTTTGCTGTCCTGGAGCACGGCGAAGTAATCCTTCGAATCTTTCTGGAGCGAACAAAGCAGACGGGTCCAGAAGATGTCCAGGTCCATGCCATACCGGCCGAGCGAGTATGTACCCATAGTGCGGCCGATATTGCCCATGGTCGTAGGCGCTAACACCTCGAGAGCAATTCCGTTTTCGGGCGGATCGGGAGAATCGGGGCGGAAGCCCGGGAAATCTGTTTGGCGGAGTTTCAACAGACGAAGCTGATCGAACTTGTTCCGGTCCATGGAATATTGAATCGCGGACTGGAGGCTTGTTACCGCATCGGCGAGGACCCCCGTCGTGCCCGCGCGGTACCTCGCCAGGATTACCGAAAGCTGGTCTACAGCGCGCTGAATCAGAGCGGCGTCGATCAGCTCTCCGCGGTCCTGCTTCGAGACAATGTCGGAAATGAGCTTGCCGGTGCCCTCGTCTTCCCATCGCCACGCATCGAATTGCGGGAGCGGCGGCGCGTTCTGACCCGCCCTGCTGCTTCGTTCCAGCGCATTGAACCAGCGCTCGCGCGAGCCTTCGAAAAACGCGCGATCGTCGCGGGCTTTGGCGTAATCGCGATCCAGACTTCGCAGCCTGCGCGTGTGCCGCGGGCAAAGCAGCCAGCGGAGCCACAGCAGCGGCGGGAGGCTTCCTTCGAGCATCCGCAGCTGAACACCCGTTATGGTCGAAAGGATATAAGCAAGCGCCAGCAGAACGGCGAGCGCGGCCGAATATTTCAGCGTTTTCTGATCCCAGGTATCGGCTTGCGGAACCAGCGCCGAAAGCCAGAGGCAATGCCGATAAGCGACCATCACGTTCGCCGCGAGAAAAAGGATCAGGGGAAGCATGCAGCCGAGCCAGTAGCTTTTGGTTCCGAACTGCGACTTAAGCGTATCCAGCAGGCTGCTCAACATATATGCGTTGACGCCGTCACGGGCAGCGGCACACCTTCTTCGGCTTCTTATGCTTTTCGCACCAGCTGCTGGCCGGAGTCGGCTCTTTCACGTACATCGTGTAGAACCCCGAATCGGTGCCGCTTTCCCGCGCTTCCAGCCGGAACCGATATGTGCCTGATTTGGGAACTTCGATGTAATGAACGGTGGTGCTGTAGGGCGCGGCCTCAACGTGAGTCGAAAATGTCTCGCCATCGAGTTCCGCGCCGACCGTCTCGTCGGCCCCCTCCCAGCCGGCGACGACCTCAAATTCGAGGTACCCGTCTCCGGCGACAATATTTCGGATGGCTGAGATCATCCGACAATTCCCGCTGGTGGTCTGACAGGCGGTCTCTCGGGTTTTTTGGAGGTTCCGGGGGTTGGCTCGCGCACTAAAGTCCGAATATTGTCGCGGCTGAAAATGATGGCGCTTTTCGTTTTCGCAGTGGGCGCGCAAAGCAATCCGTATTTTCGTCCGGAGAGATCGAGTGCTTCCCACAGGGCGTCTGTCGAAATATACGGCTCGGGGGTCGACTGCGCGATCGGCGTTATGTCACGCACAAGGACGGGAGTGCCAGCGATATCTCTCAGATGTCGGGCACGCTTTTTGAGAGCCCCCGCGATCTGGCTTGCCATGAGCACAGAAGCCTCCTCATCGGAACGGACCACCAGGCCTGAGCGTTGAGCCCGCTTCATTTCGGCTAAAGCGCGTCGCGGGCTCGATCCGGCGTCCATTACCGGCAGCGAGATCGCGTCCATAGAGCGTGGTTTTGCGTCGCGAACCGATGATTTGGCCATACAATTCGATGTATATTATGACATAGAAACCATGGACTGGATCACAACACTGGCTCACCAGCGGGATCGCGAAAAGGAAAGAACCCGGTTGCTGGATCGCGAACTGAATGAACTATGGTTGTCACTCAAGACCAGAATGAACACTTGCTGCGAGACATACGAGCGCCTTTATCCGCACGATCAGATCGGTATCCTGGCGCAATACGACGGGGCAAATCCCGACAAACCGGTCGTCAGGTGTATGACCCGGAATCCTGCGGACCAGCAGTTCTCAGTGGAAAAATGCCAGGTGACATTGTCGCGCAGTGGTGCGGTTTATGTCGCGGTTTACAGGTGGCAAAATTCCAAGGCGCATCCGGAACTGCTGTTGACGGTGGGCCAGGCGGATGACGGACACGCTGTGGTGCAGCATGGTTCTATGGATGTCTCGCTGGACCGGGGCTGTGAGTTGATTCTTCGGCCGATTCTTTTTGACGATTTGCCTGAGAACGTCTGATCGCGCGGCCAGACAGACGCTGCCGATTCGCGATTCGCGGCCCCCACACTTTTCTTCGCAACGCAGGCTGCTAAGATCGGAACAGTTCGCATGTCTTCTCTACCCGGCACACTTGGTGGATTAAGAAATGGCGTCTGGGCGGACAGCGCCCTGGCAGCACGTTCGGTGAAAGACGAGTTGCGTGCCAATCTCATCCGCAAACTGAAGTCCGGCGAACCGCTTTTCCCAGGCATCGTCGGCTTTGAAGATACAGTAGTTCCGCAGATCGTGAACGCTGTTCTTTCGCGGCATAACTTCATTCTGCTCGGCCTGCGCGGCCAGGCAAAAACACGGCTGATCCGGCTTCTCACCACCCTGCTCGATCCCTGGATACCGTACATCGCGGGTTGCGAGATCCACGATGACCCCTACACTCCAATTTGCCGCGCCTGCCGCGAATCCGTTGCTGCCAATGGCGACGATACCCCCATCGCGTGGCTCTCACCGGAAGACCGGTACATCGAGAAACTTGCAACTCCCGATGTCACCATCGCCGACATGATTGGCGACATCGATCCGATCAAAGCCGCGCGAAGCGGTCACACACTCTCGAGCGAACTTACCGTCCACTACGGATTATTGCCGCGCGCCCATCGCGGCATTTTCGCCATCAACGAACTTCCCGATCTGGCGCCCCGCATTCAGGTGAGCCTGTTCAACATCATGCAGGAGGGTGACATTCAGATTAAGGGCTACCCCGTGCGCCTTCCGCTCGATCTTCTCCTCGTGTTCACAGCCAATCCTGAGGATTATACGGCGCGCGGCAAAATCATCACACCGCTCAAGGACCGCATTGGCAGTGAGATTCGCACGCATTATCCCGCCACGCTGGAACACGGAATCGCGATCACTGCGGCTGAAGCCTGGCTCGACCGCGCCGCATCCGAACCGGGGAAAGGACCAACCGTCCGCTTGCCCGCCTACATAGCGGAGATCGTCGAGCAAATCGCGTTCGCCGCCCGCGATGACAAGCGTGTCGACAAGCGCTCCGGCGTCTCGCAGCGGCTGCCGATATCCCTGACCGAAAATGTCATTTCCAACGCCGAACGCCGCGCTCTCGCAAACGGAGAGGACCTGGCTGTGCCACGCGTGCTCGACATTTACGCAGCCCTTCCCGCCATTACCGGCAAGATCGAACTGGAGTACGAAGGCGAACTGAAAGGCGCCGACGCCGTCGCCCGCGAGCTGATTCGGGCCGCCGTGGCAATAGTCTTCAATCGGTCTTTCGAGGGCATCAACATGAAACCCGTGGTGGAGTGGTTTGACCTCGGCGGCTCGCTGAAACTGGACGAGGACGCGGATTCGGCCGATATGACACGTCACCTCAATTCGATCCAGGGTCTGATGGAAAAGACGCGCGCCGTTGGGCTGACGGCGAACGAACCCGACGCCGTGCGTGCCTCGGCGGGCGAATTCATTCTGGAAGGTCTGCACGCGTTACGCCGGATCGGCCGTACAACGGAACGGGGCTTCGGTGCCGTCGAAGTGAAGCGGCCCGCGCCGGACCCTGAAGAGTCTCCGAAAGCCCGGCAGCGGCGTCAGTTCAATTAGGTAACCGCTCATGAAGTGGGTCCGGTTTTCAAAATACGAAGCAAGCGATCTCGGCATCGACGCGCAGGATTTGATGAAGGCGCTGGCCGACTTCTTTCTGAATAGTGGATTCTCGTCACAGTATTCGCCCTATGCGGAGTGGAATCCCAACACTCTCGAAGCGCTGAAACAGGCCATCCGCGAGGCCCTCGAAAGCGGCCAGCTTTTCCCGCCGGATAGCCGGAGTGAAATGCTCGAACGTTTGGCTGCGATGAGCCCCGAACAGGTCGACGAGCTTCTGAACAACCTCATCAGGATGCTGATGGAAGAAGGCCATATCTCGCTCGATGGTGAGATCGATGGTCAGATCGGAGCCGGGAGCGGGCAAGGCGACCAAACTGAACAGACGCGTTTTGAAGTGACCGATAAATCGCTCGACTTTCTGGGCTACAAAGCGCTCAAAGATCTCCTCGGCTCGCTCGGCAAGTCCAGCTTCGGGCGGCACGATACCCGGGATCTCGCCACAGGCATCGATGCCTCAGGCTCTTCACGGCACTATGAATTTGGCGATACGATGAACCTCGACGTCAACGCGACTCTGTTTGCAGCGATCGGCCGCGAGGGCCTGAAAGTTCCGATTAGTCTCGAATATTCCGATCTTCATGTCCACCAGTCGGAATACCAGAGTTCCTGCGCGACAGTGCTGATGCTCGATTGCAGTCACAGCATGATCCTCTATGGCGAAGACAGGTTCACGCCCGCCAAACGCGTCGCGATGGCGCTGGCGCATCTCATTCGGACGCAGTATCCCGGCGACAGCCTTCGCTGCGTGCTGTTTCACGACACCGCCGAGGAGATGAATATCAGCCAGCTTGCCCGCGTTCAGGTCGGCCCGTACTACACCAACACGCGTGATGGCCTGATTCTGGCGCAGCGTCTTCTGGATCGTGAGCGCAAGGATATGAAGCAGATCGTCATGATCACTGACGGCAAGCCGTCAGCGCTCACTCTCGACGACGGCCGGATCTACCGCAACGCCTTTGGCCTGGATCCACATATCATCAGCCGGACACTGGAAGAGGTGGCCCGGTGCGCCAGACGCGGCGTCCTCATTAATACGTTCATGCTGGCGAGCGACTATGGATTGGTCGATTTCGTGCGCCAGGTGACCGCGCTCTGCCGCGGCAAGGCTTATTTCACAACGCCGCGAACGCTCGGCCAATATCTGCTCACGGACTATCTGAATGGCAAGACCAGAACTGTCCACTAGCCTGTTCGGAATCCGCCAAATCGAAAACTGAGCCATCCGAACTGGGCTGAAAACCGATATTAGCCCTTCGCGCCACGCGTCCGCCCGCGCGCGACGCGGGCACGCTGTCTGGCCGATTCGAACGCCCAATCCTGCGTCCGGGACCGTGCGCCAAAAGGCCGGTAGAAAGCTATCCTGGTTCCCTAACGTTTCTCCATCCTAATGCCGATCTAAGCCACCGATGGAGATCTTGTCTGAGGGAGAAGCTAAAGCGGGGAATACACCAGATCCCCGGCGCGCTTTGCTGGTTTTCCGCTTAGCGGGCCAATTGGCCGCGATCCCTCTTGCAGAGGTTGAGAGCGTAATGCCCATGGCCCACCTGGAACGGCCGCCCGGCATGCCCTCCGCGGTGGATGGAATCCTGAATCTCGGTGGCAGCGCGGTGCCGGTGTGGCGTCTGGATCGCCTTCTTCGACTGCCGGGAAAACCTCCGGGTTTGTATTCCATGCTGATTGTTCTGAAGGGAGTCGCCGATTGCCGGACCGCCATGCTGGTCGATCGCGTCAGCGAAATTCTGTCCGTTCCCGAGACCGCGTTGCTGCCGGTTGCGGCGAAAGATTCGTTCAACGGATGCGCCCAGGTGGGGGTATCCGTCAAAGGTCAGGTCGTCCACCTGCTGTCTATGCCGCATGTCCTGCTCCGACGGGAACGTGAGGCCCTTAACGAGCTGCAGGCGGCAGCGCAGCAGCGCTTGCAGAATTGGGAGACCGCGAACCAGTGAGCTCCACCCAGGCTTCCGACGAGCTAATCTCGGATCCGCTGTATCCGCGCCTCAAGCAGCATGTGCTGGGATCGACGGGCCTGGCTTATTACGAGGACAAAGACACCGAACTCGCGCACCGTATCGGCGGCCGTCTGACATGCCTGGGATTGCGGGATTGCAAAGACTACCTCAATGTGCTTTGCGAATCCCTGCGCGGCCCCGCCGAACTGGACGCGCTGATCGCCGCGATCACGATCGGAGAGACTTACTTCTTTCGCCACCAGGAGCACTTCGATAGTCTGCGGGATCTTGTACTGCCCGGTCTTGCGGCACGGAACCAGGAGCATCGCAGCCTGCGAATCTGGTCCGCCGGTTGCGCCGACGGGCCGGAGCCGTACTCCCTGGCGATTCTGCTGAAGCGTGAGATGGCTCGTCAATTCAGCGGGTGGCAGGCGACCATTCTTGGAACCGATATCAACCGGCACTGCCTGGCACGCGCGCGCGAAGGCAAATTTGAAGAATGGGCTTTTCGCTCGACGCCCGACGATGTGCGCCGCAGCTGCTTTCAGAGCGACGGCAAACGCTGGGGCATCCTGCCGGAATACCGCGAAGGCGTTTCATTCCAGTACCACAATCTGGTTGAGCACGCATTCCCCTCGCTCGTGAACAACCTCTGCAAATTCGACCTGATCGTCTGCCGCAACGTGATGATCTACTTTCGAGGCAGACCGGATGCGGAAAATGATTCTCCAGTTTTACGAATGTCTGGCGCCGGGCGGATGGCTGCTGGTCGGCCCCACCGAGCCGAACATGACCTTTTTTTCGTCCTTCCGCACGGTGAATGCCCCCGGAGTCACGCTCTATCAGAAGCCGGACCAGACTGTTCCGGCACCCTTGCCCGTCGCGCCGAGAGGCACGGGGGACGAAGTATCCGCGCCTCTCCCGTTATCCACTTTCGCCATATCCCAGGCGGTCGTCGCGCGCCCTGCGCCTTATCGTCCGCCACGAAGCAACATCGATTCCGCGTCCTCGCAGGCGCTCAGCGAAGTGCGGCGCCACGCGGATCGGGGCGCCTGGGAAAACGCCGCCACATGCTGCGAAGAATTACTGAAAAAAGACCAGCGAAATTCGCAGGTACATTTCTACTACGGGTTGATTCTCGATCAGATGCAGAGAGGTCCGGAAGCCGAGCGGTCTCTCCGGCGAGCCATCGAGCTCGATCGGCAATCGGTTCTGCCGCACTACTACCTGGGGCTCTTTCTCCAGTCGCACAGCGATCTTCGCGAGGCGGCACGGCTCTTTGAACGTGTCCTCAAGCTGCTGAGTCACCGGAGCGACGCCGACGTTTTCGCCGACGCGGATGGCATGACCGCGGCCGAACTGAAGATTCTTGTGAAGATGCATATCGAAACTCTTGAGGAGCACGGATGAAACGAAGCCCGATCGATTGGGACCTCGTGCGTAGCCGGCTGCGCTCGAGCGAGCGCACGCTCGAAGAAGCGATGAGCGAGACTCCGGAGCGGATCGACGCGGTGTACCGCCAGCGGGCTGCCCGCCTGGCGAAAGGGCGCTCGGAGCACGCGCCTGCCGGCGAGCGTCTCAAGGTTCTGGTTTTCCGGCTCGGGCCGGAACGTTATGCGATCGAGGCCGGGGAAGTCGCCGAGGCCGTCCCGCTGGAGCGTTGCGCGCCAGTGCCCGGGTCGCTGCCGGTATTTGCGGGCGTGATCAATCTGCGCGGAGAACTCCGGGCAGTCGTGGATCTTACTCGTCTGCTCGCGCTCTCCGGGAGTTCGAACGGCGAGCCCCGCCCTGCCTCCAGGGAAGAGTGTTTTGTTCTCCTCCTTCGCCAGCGTGGGCAGGCAATCGGATTCAAAGTGGACCGGATCGAAGAGCTGCGCGAGATCGGACGAGAGGAGTTGTCCTCCGTCGCGGAAGGCAAATATGTGACCAGCGTCGCGCCTGGCATGCTGATGCTGCTGAGCGTCGACGCGGTGCTGGAAGACATTTCTTTAAAAGAGAGAGACCGATGAAAATGAGCATTGGCAGGCGAATTCTGGTGGGATACGGGGTGGCGCTGCTGGCCACCGGAGCGGTGGGGATCGTCGCCTACCGCGCTATGTCCGAACTTGTGGCGAGCGCCGACTGGGTTGCGCACACGCACAAAGTAAAGGAGGCGACTTCGGCGGTCGGTTCCGCCCTGGATGACGCCGAAACGGGACAGCGCGGCTTCGTGCTGACCGGCGAGGAACGTTACCTGGAGCCATACCTCTCCGGTATTAAAGTTGTCGATCGCAGTTTGCAGGATCTTCGGCAACTGACGCTGGACAACAGCGAGCAGCAGAAGCGCATTGTGGCGCTGCAATCGGCGGTGGCCGATAAGCTCTCCGAACTGGCCGAGACCATCACCCTGCGGCGTCAAAAGGGCGAGCGCCCGGCAGTGGAAGTCGTCCTGACCGACAGGGGGAAGAATGCGATGGACGAGGCGCGCCGCATCATGGCCGAGATGACCGCCACCGAAGACGAACTGCTGGTGCAACGCGACCAGACCGCCAAAGCGACTGCCGGTTTCGCGCGGGCCACCATGATCTTCGGCGGTCTGACGATCCTGTTGATGGTTTCCGTCGCCGGATTCGTCATTCAGCGTTCCATCACCCTCCCGCTTGCCGAGTTCATGCAGTTCGTGGGGCGCGTGGGAGAAGGCGATCTGACGCAGCAGGCGAAGACTTCGGGCGGGGACGAACTGGGAGAAATGGGGGAACGCCTCAACCAAATGGTGACGGGGTTAAAGGAAGTCGCGGCGCAGACGCGTCTCGCCACCGGGAACCTCAACTCATCGGCTGCCGAGATTCTGGCCTCCACCCAGCAGCAGGCCTCGGGCACAAGCGAGCAGGCCGCCGCCGTGCAGCAGACCACCACGACGATGGAAGAGGTCACGCAATCCAGCGTGCAGATCTCCGAACGAGCCCGGCAGGTAGCAGCCTCGGCGGAAGCCGCATCCACTGCCAGCCACGCCGGTCTGCAGGCGGTTGAGAATACTTCGAGGAACATGGAGTCGATCCGGGAACAGGCCGAGGCCGTAGCCGAGAACGTGGTCGCCCTTAGCGAAAAGACCCAGGCGATCGGCGAGATTATCTCCACCGTGAACGATCTCGCCGAGCAATCGCACCTTCTGGCGCTGAACGCCGCAATCGAAGCCGCCGCAGCCGGGGAACACGGGCGGAGTTTCTCGGTGATCGCGAGCGAAGTGAAGAATCTCGCCGACCAGTCGCGCGAGGCGACGGTGCAGGTGCGGGCGATTCTGGGTGACATTCAAAAGGGCATCAACAGCTCGGTCATGCTGACGGAGGAAGCCGTCAAGCGCGTCGATTCGGGTAAACAGCAGGCGGACGTGGCCGACCGGACCATTCGCGATATGACCGAAGGCATCCAGCAGAGCGTGCAGGCATTTCAGCAGATTGCCGCCGGGGCCAGTCAGCAGCAGGTTGGATTTTCCCAGGTGATGCAGGCGGTTCGCGACATCGGGCAAGCCAGCCAGCAGAACGCCGCCGGCACCCGCCAGCTGGAGAAAGCGGCCGTCAACCTCAGCGCGCTCGGGCAACAGCTCCAGAAGTCGGTCGAACGATACCAGATTTAGGAGAGTCCCGTTGAAAGACATTCGACAGAGGCTGCTGGCGACGTTCCAGATCGAGCATCGCGACCACGTGGAACAGATCCGATCGTTCCTTGCCACGGTTGCGAGCGGCGCCGTGCAGCCGGCGGGAGTGGAACTCGAAGAGGCGTTCCGCCGGGCCCACAGCCTCAAAGGCGCAGCCCGCGCGGTGGACCTGAGCGCGGTCGAAGGGCTGGCCCACCGCCTCGAAACCCTGTTCTCGCGCGTGCGCCAGGGCGCATTGCTCCTCGATAGCAATGTGGCCACGGTCATCGCGCAGGTCCTCGACGCCAGTGAAGACTGCGTGGCGGATCCGGGGGAAAACCGGCCGTCTCCGCGTTTTGAATCGTCGCTCCGGGCGATCGAACGAGTCCTCGGCATGCAGCCAGAAGCTCGTGCTGTCCCTCAGACAGGCGTGCCCGAACCGGCTGCCGTCGTCTCGTCGCCCCAGCCTTCCTTCGAGCCGCTCGAAACGGTTCGCATCGCGTCCCGGAGTTTCGATGGACTTCTTCGCTCGGCCGGAGGACTGATCGGCGAGAGCCTCCGTCAGAATCAGGTGACGGACCATCTTTACGGGATGGCGAAGCAACTCGCCCTGGTGGAAAAGGAAACGGAAACCGTGCATCGGGTCGCCGCGGCATCGTTTCGCCGCAACCTCGCGTCGCCGGAGTTCTCGCGCGCGGGAGCGGCGCGCGACTTCGCACGCGTGAGCTCCTGTCTGCAATCGGTCCGCAGGGAGGTCGTATCGCTCTCGAGGCAGGCTGGCGCGGTCCGCCGCCTGCAACAACACAGCACGTGGACAGTACGGCGCCTGGGCAGTCAGCTGCAGCAGGATGTCTGGCAGGCGCGTATGCTGCCAGCCGACAGTCTGCTCGAAGGTTACCGGAAAATAATCCGGGATCTGGCCCGCGACGAATCGAAAGAAATAGAATTTCGCGTGGTCAGCACCGGGGCGCATGCCGACCGCCGCGTTCTGGAGGCCCTCAAGGACCCGCTGATGCATCTGCTGCGAAACACCGTCAGCCACGGCATCGAGGCTCCTGGCGAGAGACTGGCGAAGGCGAAGCCCGCGGCCGGTCTGGTAACCCTGCGAATCGAAGCGGAAGGCCAGCGCCTGACGATTACCGTTGAAGACGATGGCAAGGGGATAGACCTGAAGCGCGTGGCCGAGGTCGCCGTCAAGGAGGGGATTTTACCGGAAGCGCAGGCGTCCGAGTTATCGCCTCACGAACTTTCCCGGCTCCTGTTCCGTCCCGGGTTTTCCACATCGCGCTCGGTGACAAAGCTGGCGGGCCGCGGCATGGGGCTGTCCGTGGTTTATGAGGCTGTCAGGCGGCTGCAGGGAGACGTCGATATCCAGCCGGCCCAGGGCGGCGGAACCAGGGTTCGTGTCTCCGTCCCGCTTTCGATTGCCTCCCACAAGCTGCTGCTGGTGAGTTGCGGCGAGCAGCGGTTCGCGATCCCGATTCACGCGATCGAACGTCTGCACCGGTTGCGGCCCGGCAGCGTCGGGATGGTGGAGGGCAAGCCCGCCGTTATCCTCGATGCAGTTATCGATAAGCAGCCTGTGCCGCTGTTCAGCATGCACCACCTGATGAACACGGACAATTCACGCGCTCCCGCGGCCGCTACTTCCGCGAAGACACTCGAAGTCATGATTCTGCGTTCCCGCGGCAAGCGGGTGGCCATCGCGGTGGATGCTTTTCTGCGGGAAACGGACGCAGTCATTCTGGATCTGGGGCCTGCCTCGCAGCCAAACGGAAAAGTCTCAGGCGGCATTCTTCTCGAGGACGGATCGATTGCATTCGTTCTCAACGTAACGGAGCTGCTGGAGAATCCGGTTCATCAGGAAGTGACGTCGCTCGTGCCCGCCCGCGAGCCAGGGCGCGAACGCGCGGCTATTTCAATTCTTGTCGTGGACGACTCCCTGACCACGCGCACACTCGAGAAGAGCATCCTCGAGGCGCACGGATACAAGGTACTGATCGCAGTGGACGGACTTGACGCGCTCGAAAAACTGCGGACTCAGACAGCGGATCTGGTGATTTCCGATATCCACATGCCGCGCATGGACGGGTTTGGCCTGTTGCAGGCTCTCAAGAAAGACCCGCGCCTGGAACGAATCCCGGTGATCATGGTGACCTCGCTCGATCGGCCCGAGGACCAGGAGCGGGGCCGGTCTTTAGGGGCCGGCGCTTATATCGTCAAACGCAAATTCGACCAGGCGGAACTGCTCTCCGCCATCCGGCAGATCCTCTGAGATGAAACACCGGGCTGAAACACCAATGAAAAAAATCCGCGTTCTGATCATCGAAGATTCCAAAGTGATACGAGAACTCCTCGAACATATCGTCGGAAGCGATCTCCGCCTCGAACTCGCGGCCGCCACCGGCAGCGCCGAGGAAGCGCTGGCCATGCTCGAACACGTTTCTCCGGACGTCATCTCGATGGATATCCGGCTGCCGGGAATGAACGGTCTCGAAGCGACGCAGAGGATCATGGCGGAAAAGCCCACTCCCATCGTCGTGGTATCCGCCAGCGACGTGTGCCAGGATCTGCAAATCTCGATAAAAGCGCTGCAGGCGGGAGCGCTCGCGGTACTGGAAAAACCGGCCGGCGTCACATCCGCCGACTATGAGCCGATCGCGCGGCGTCTCTGTACGCAGCTTGCGATCATGAGCCAGGTGAAACTCGTGCGGCGGCGCATCGCCGTGAGCGATCCGATTCCGACGCAAACACGCCCGACGAACTTCGCACACGCCCCGCGCCCGGAATCGCGGGCCGTCTTCCGCCCGGCCGGCGGCTACCGCATGTTGGGGATCGTGTCCTCTACCGGCGGACCCGGCGCTCTCGCGAAACTCCTGCCGGGGCTCGGCAGCGGCTATCCCCTGCCAATCGCGATCGTGCAGCACATCACCACCAGTTTTACCGAGGGTTTTGCCTCATGGCTTGAAAGCGTGTCCCCGTTTGCGGTCACCATAGTCAGAGACCGGGTGCTGCCTGTTCCGGGGAATATTTACCTCGCGGCCCCGGAACATCACCTGCGAATGGAGCGCGGGACTTTGCTGGCAGATCGTGGCGATCGCGTTTGCGGCCAGCGGCCTTCGGGAACAGTGCTCTTCGAATCCATGGCGTCGAACCTCGGATCCGGCGCACTGGGAGTGCTCCTCACGGGTATGGGAGAGGACGGAGCCAGCGGGTTGCTGCGGCTACGCAGCCGGGGAGGCCACACTATCGCGGAAGACCGATCCACCGCCGTGGTTTATGGAATGCCCGCGGAGGCCGTACGTCTGGGAGCCGTGTGCGAATCCTTGCCGCTTCCCGCCATCGCACCGCGGATTCTCGATCTCACCTTGTCCATGCAGGAGGTTGCCTGATGAATCCGGCCGCCAATATTCTGATTGTCGAAGATTCCGAAACGCAGGCGCTGCAGCTCGCCTGGCTGCTGGAAAAAAACGGTTGGGAAGTGATCCGCGCTTCCTGCGGCGAATCCGCGGTGGAGGAACTAAACCGGAATCTGCCGGCACTGATGATCGTCGATTACCACCTTCCGGGCATTCCAGGCGACGAGTTATGCCGCAGAGTACGGATGAATATCCATACCCGCGGCATTCCGATCCTGATGCTCACCGCAGACGATTCGTTCGGCAGCGAACCGGCCGTACTGGAAAGCGGCGCAGATGACTATGTCTCGAAATCGGTGGCGCCCGAGATCCTCCTGCTGCGCGTCCGCGCGCTGCTTCGCGGTTCCGGCGAGCGGGCACCAAGCCTGTCCTCACAGGAGGCTTATTTCCATCGCGCATGTATTCTCGCGATCGATGACAGCCCGACCTGGCTCGAGAGCCTTGTAATCGCATTCGGCAGCGAGGGCTATGGGGTCGTCACGGCAACCAGCGCCGAGGAGGGCCTGAACCGGATTGCGAAGGAGTTTTTCGACTGCGTCATGGTCGACCTGATCATGCCCGGCATCGACGGAATTGAAACATGTCTCCGCATCAATGAGATGGCGCGTGCGATGGATCGCTCCATCCTGGTCGTCATGCTGACTTCGAGCGAGACCAAAGACGACATGACCCGGGGCCTCGAGGCCGGCGCGGATGATTTCGTAGGCAAGTCCGGCGACATGACCGTATTGAAAGCGCGCATCAGGGCACTGCTTCGGCGCAAGTTCTTTCAGGAAGAAAACCGGCGGATCCGCGAGCAACTGATGCGGACGCAGCTGGAGGCGACAGAGGCGCGGGCCGCCGCGGAACTCGCTGCAACAAGGGCGGACCTGGTAGACGAGCTGGAGCGAAAGAACAGGGAGCTCGAGGCCTTCAGCTACTCGGTCTCGCACGACCTGCGCGCTCCGCTGCGGACCATCGATGCTTTCAGCGCGGCGCTACTGGAGGACTACGGCGACAAGCTGGACGCGAAAGGCCAGGAGCACCTCGGCCGGGTCCGCGCCGCCGCCCGGCGCATGGGAATGCTCATTGACGATTTGCTCGAGCTGTCGAAAGTGGGACGCGCGGAGCTGCGCCGTCAGCGTGTCGATCTTTCCGAGCTGGCCGGAACCGTTGCCGCCGAACTCATGCGGGCACACCCGGAAAGGCTGGTCCGAACGCAGATTCCCGGAGGAGTCGTTGCCGAGGGCGATCGCCGGCTTCTTCAGATCCTGCTGGAGAATCTGCTCGGAAACGCGTGGAAGTTCAGTACCGGCGTCAGTGAGGCAGTCATCGAGTTCGGTGTCACACAGGCCGACGGACACTCCGCCTATTTCGTGAAAGATAACGGCGCCGGATTCGATATGGCTTATGCTGAACGGCTTTTCACTCCATTCCAGCGCCTTCACGTGCAATCCCGTTTCCCAGGTACCGGTATCGGTCTTGCGACGGTCCACAGGATTGTTGACCGGCACGGAGGACGAGTCTGGGCGGAGAGCACCGTAGACCAGGGCGCGACATTTCTCTGGACCTTGCCCGCCCAGAAAACCGAGAGCATGAAAACGGAGAGTCTGACATGAATCGCACCGGCCAGTTCATCCTCCTCGTGGACGACAATCCCGACGACGTCGAGATGACCCTGATGGCGTTCAGGAAAAGCAACATCGCGAATGAGGTGGTCGTCGTCAACGATGGCCAGGAAGCCCTCGACTTCCTGTTTTGCACGGGAGCTTTTGCCCGCCGCAAAATGAAAGACCGTCCGCAATTGGTGCTCTTGGATTTGAATCTGCCCAAGTTGGGCGGGGTGGAGGTGCTGCGGCGAATCAAGA
>Ga0182024_10008143_pt1 | contig 22279 bp, 15 predicted proteins | sample P32metaG_FD_120480 | JGI IMG/M metagenome (GOLD analysis project Ga0182024, IMG submission 120480) | Permafrost microbial communities from Stordalen Mire, Sweden - P3-2 metaG (Illumina Assembly) | ecosystem: Environmental > Terrestrial > Soil > Wetlands > Permafrost | place: Sweden: Stordalen...
CAGGCGGCCGGCCGTCGGGCCACTGGCGGTCAGGCGCCCGGCTGGCAGGCCGCTGGCCGTCAGGCGGCATCAGTGCCCGCCATCTTCTCGGCCCGGTCCGCCGCGGTCAGCGCGCTGATCACGGCGTCAAGGTCGCCGTCGATGACCTGGTCCAGGTTGTAGGCTTTGAAGCCAACCCGGTGGTCGGAGATGCGGTTCTCCGGGAAGTTGTAGGTGCGGACCCGCTGGGAGCGGTCCACGGTGCTGACCTGGCTGCGGCGCGAGGCCGACGCCTGGGCGTCGGCCTCCTCCTGCGCCTGGGCAAGCAGCCGGGCCCGCAGGATGCGCAGCGCCTGCTCCTTGTTCTGCAGCTGACTCTTCTCGTTCTGGCAGGAGACCACGATCCCGGTGGGCAGGTGGGTGATCCGCACGGCGGAATCCGTGGTGTTCACGCTCTGGCCGCCGGGGCCGGACGAGCGGAACACGTCCACCCGCAGCTCATTGGGGTCGATGGTCACCTCGACCGGATCGGCCTCCGGCAGCACCAGGACGCCGGCCGCGGACGTGTGGATACGGCCCTGCGACTCGGTGACCGGCACTCGCTGAACCCGGTGCACGCCGCCCTCGTACTTGAGCCTGGCCCATGCGCCGCCCTCACCGGCCGAACCGCGCCGGCCGACCTTGACCGCGACCGTGACGTCCTTGTACCCGCCCAGGCCGGTCACCGTGGCGTCCAGGATCTCCGTCTTCCAGCCCTGCCGCTCGGCGTAGCGCAGGTACATCCGGAGCAGGTCCCCGGCGAACAGCGCGGATTCCTCGCCGCCCTCGCCGGCCTTTACCTCGAGGATGACGTCCTTCGCGTCGTTGCCGTCGCGCGGCACGAGCAGCTGCTGCAGCTGCTCCTCGAGCTCGGCCCGGCGGCGCCCGAGCTGCTCGGCCTCGGCCGCGAAGCCCGGGTCCTCGGCAAGTTCCCGCGCGGCCGACTCGTCGCCCGCGGTCTGTTCCCACTGGTGGTAGGCGTGCACGATAGAGCTGAGCTCGCCGTAGCGGCGGCCAAGTGCCCTGGCCCGGTCCGGGTCGGAATGCAGGTCGGCGCCGGAAAGCTCGCGCTCCAGCGCAGCATGCTCGTTCGCAAGCTCGGCAAGCCGCTCGAACACCGCGTTCCTTCCCAGACGCCCGGCGCGGCGCCCGGTCAGCAGGCTGACCGGGCGGACCCGGGCGGACCCAGCGTGATAGTGGTTCGGTTTTTGCGCGCTATGGCGATCAAAATCCGAACCGCTGCTTAGATGGCTGCCGGGCGTGCCCTACTTCTCGGCCTTCTCGGGGCTGTCGGCGGCTGGCTTCTTGCCGAAGCGCCGCTCGAACCTCGCGACGCGGCCGCCGGTGTCCATGATCTTCTGCTTGCCCGTGTAGAACGGGTGGCAGTTCGAGCAGATGTCAGCGTGGATCACGCCATTCTTGGCGGTGCTCCGCGTGACAAAGGTGCTCCCGCAGGTGCAGGTCACCGTCGTCACCACGTAATCGGGGTGAATATTCGCCTTCATGTCAGACTCCTGGTTCTGGCGGCCGCCGGGTCGCCGCAGGCAAGCTCTCGCGAGCCTGGGCGTGAACCGGTACCGCGCTAATTCGGCTTACCAGTCTGCCAGATCGTGCAACACGCGGGCCGGCCTGGCGATTCCCGATACCGCGCCTTACACCATGCTGGTCGTGGTCTTCTGCACCTGCAGCAGGAACTCGGCGTTGCTCTTGGTCTTCCCCATCCGCTCCATCAGCACTTCAAGGGCCTGCTGCGGCTCCAGGGCGTGCAGCACCCGGCGCAGCTGCCAGACGATCCTGAGCTCATCCGGCGTCATCAGCAGCTCTTCCTTGCGGGTGCTGGACGCGTCCACGTCAACAGCCGGGAAGATCCGCTTGTCGGCCAGTTCCCTGCGCAGCCGCAGTTCCATGTTGCCGGTGCCCTTGAACTCCTCGAAGATGACCTCGTCCGCGCGGGAGCCGGTCTCGATCAGGGCGGTGGCCAGGATGGTGATCGAGCCGCCGTTCTCGATGTTGCGGGCCGCGCCGAAGAACCGCTTCGGCGGGTAAAGCGCGGTGGAGTCGACGCCGCCGGACATGATCCGGCCGCTAGCCGGGGCGGACAGGTTGTAGGCGCGGCCAAGCCGCGTGATCGAGTCGAGCAGGACGACCACGTCGTGGCCCATCTCGGCCAGCCGCTTGGCCCGCTCGATGGCCAGCTCGGCGACGGTGGTGTGGTCCTCGGCGGGCCGGTCGAAGGTCGAGTAGATCACCTCGCCCTTGACCGAGCGCTGCATGTCGGTGACTTCCTCGGGCCGCTCGTCCACCAGGACGACCATGAGATGGCACTCGGGGTTGTTCTTGGTGATCGCATTCGCGATCGACTGCATGATCATCGTCTTGCCGGCCTTGGACGGCGACACGATCAGGCCGCGCTGGCCCTTGCCGATCGGGGCGATCAGGTCGATGATCCGGGTGGTCATGATGGTCGGCTCGGTTTCCAGGCGCAGCCGGTCCTGCGGGTACAGCGGGACGAGCTTGGCGAACTCCGGGCGCAGCCTGGACTGCTCGGGCTCCAGGCCGTTGATCTTGTCAAGCCGGACCAGGGCGTTGAACTTCTCCCTGCGCTCGCCATCCCTGGGCTGCCGTACGGCACCCTCCACGACGTCCCCCTTGCGCAGGCCGTACTTGCGCACCTGGGACAAGGAGACGTAGACGTCGTTGGTGCCAGGGAGGTACCCGGTCGTGCGCACGAACGCGTAGTTGTCGAGCACGTCCAGAATGCCGGCGATCGGGATGAGCACGTCATCCTCGGCGATCACGGGCTCAGCCTCGGTGCCCCGCTCGCGGCGCCGGTTGTTGTTGTTGTTACCGCCGCTGTTGTTATTGCGGTTGCGGAACCGGTCCCGGCTCCGCCGGCCGCCCGGGCCATCGCGGTCGTCGTCGCGGCCGCCGCGGTCGTCCCCGCCCTGGTTGTTCCTGCCGCCAGAGCCCTGATCCCGGCCCTGGGTGTCCCGGCCCTGGTTATCCCGGCCCTGGTCGCGGTGCTGATCTGAGCCGTCACCGGCCGAGCGGGCCTGCTCATCGCGCCTGCCGTTGCCGCGGCGCCTGCTGCGGTCGCCGCGCTGGCCATCGCCGCCGCGGTCGTCCGTGCCGCGCTGGCCGCTGCCCTCACCCTGACCGGCCTGCCCGGCGTCGGCCGGGGCACGGTCGGTGACCTGCTGGCCGCTCGCCTGGCTGACAGCGCCGGTGCCGGTGGCCGGGCCGCTGCCGCTCACCGCGGGGCCGCTGTTGGTCGCGGGGCCGCTGCCGCTCACCGCGGGGCCGCTGTCCGTCACCGGACCGGCGGTCACCGCCGCGCCGCGGGCAGCGCCGCGGCCGCGGTTCGCGACCGGGGCGCGGCTCACGGCCGGCTCGCCCACGCCGCCCGAGGACGGTCCGACGCCGATTCCGCCTGCCCGGGCCGCATCTGCCTGGCCGCCCGCAGGCGTACCAATGCCCAGCCCTGGCTGCGTTGATGTCTGTCGTTCCATGGCGTCCTGCTCAAGCTGGCGGGGTGCGCCGGCTCCCGCAGGCGCGCTCCGCTGAACTGAATGGTCTCCCGCTGCATGGTCTCCCGCTGCGCCGACGCGGCCGCTTGCCGCGCGGGCCGCCGTCCCGCCGCCCTGCCGCTGCTCGATCGCCGCCACGAGCTCGCCCTTGCGCATCCGGGCAGTGCCGGTCATGCCCAGCGACTGGGCGAGCCGCTGCAATTCGGGCAGCAGCATCCCGCCGGCCCCCGTACCAGCGCGGCGGCGCGTCCCGGCCGCCTCGGCGTCACCGGCCTGGCCGCTCTTGTCCGGCCCGGAACCCGCAGAGCCTGCCCGGTCGGCGGCAGTCCCTGCTGAGCCAGTCGTCGCCGGCGTCGTGGCCGGCGCGGGGAAGAGGGCAGGCGATTCCTCGGGCATGCCCGAGGTGCCGGTGAAAACTTCGGTGGTGTCGCTCACGAGGGTCCTTCCCAAGGCGCGGGCGCCGACTGCCAAGCGGCCGGTAGATCCGCTGTCACGGCCCGGCTGAATCGGCCGGGCCAGTTCCTGCATTTACTGCCATCCCCGTGCTTCCTCGCGCACGGTCCCCGCCCGGAGGCGCTAACCAGCATCTGCGGCGGCACGGGGTCAGGGGGTCGCGGCGAGCTGAGACATCCGGGTGTAACTCGCCCGCATACCCATCGCAGCGGCCCGGGGCAGTTAGCCCCCGGAGTCCGCTGGCTCCACACTGGTCCGCGTTCGTTCCACTCCTGGCAGGTGCGGAAGTCAAGCGATGAGTGAATTCCTGTGGGAAGTGCCGACCGTGACCAGCTATAAAACCGGACCGACGGCGAGCGGGCGAACACCTGTCCCCATGGCGGGGCATCTAGTGCAGCACCTAGCTTAACACCATGAGCACCCAAGGCATTCCTCAGAGCTGTCCGTCAGGTGGCGGAAGGGCCGACGGGGCCGGTGCGGACGACCCGGGGAATACCTGGGAACCTGCTCGCGGCACGGTTCAGGCGCACCTTCGCCGGCTGCTTTCCTGCGGATGAGTTCCCGACGTGACGAACTAGGCAGTCGCACCTTGGCTGTCGGCATCCAGGGGCTTACATGCCAGGCGATACCCATTTCGCTGGCCGTTGAATCACCGTAGCAGGCCATGAGTTCGTCTCCGAGCCGAGCAGCTCCAGGCCGGCCCCGAGGGTCGTCCGCGCGGCGTCCGCGAGCCACAGCCGCGCGCTTGCGGTAGCGGCATCGCGCGGTGCGGACCGCCCGTCGCCAGCCAGCGCCGGGCAGCTCTCCCGCACGTCGAGGTAGGCCCCGGCGAGTTCCTCGAGATATCTGGTGAGCTCATGCGGCTGATGGCGGCGGGCGGCCCCGGCGACGCGTTCTGGCAGCCAGGAGATGACGCCGAGCAGCGCGAGCTCGGCCGGGCGCGTGAGCAGCCGCGGCTCGAATCTGGCCGGCTCTCCCCTGCTGAGGCCGAGGCCGGCAGCCCGGCGCAAGGTCGCGGACGCATCAGCGTGCGCAAAGCTGACCGCATAGAACGGGTTTCCCAGCACTTGCCGAACGGATTCTTCCGCGTCGATCGCCGCCGCCTGGCCGGCCGGAATCCGCGCCAGCGCATAGACGATGGCACCGGCGCCAGCGAACGCGATAGCCGGTCCCGCCGGGCCGGGAAGCCCGGCGGTGTGACCGGGCGATGTCATCCGTTCTGAATCCTGGTCAGAGGTCACCTGGGCGCCGGCTGCCCTGGCCAGCCGGCCGCTGACCGCGGCAATGAGCCTGCGGTGTGCCTGTGCCCAGGTCGGGGCAGTGATCAGGTCCGCGCCGAGGGGCGCGCGGACGGGCAGGCCGCCCGCGGCGTCGCTCCGGGCGCAAGCCGGACCGGCCTGGCTGACCCGGACGGCCAGGCCGGCCAGCGCATCGGCGGTGACCGTGACGGTCAGGTAGCCCGCGCCGGTCACGGAGGCGGCGCTGATCCAGTCGCGCCCCGCCAGCCCGGCCGCCAGCAGCGCGGCGATGCTGGGGGCGCTCCGGCCCATTCCGGCTAGCCGGAATGGCAGCGATGATGAATAGGTGCCGGGCGCGCCGGGAGGCGCCCGCCAGGTGCCTGCTGCGCTCAGTGTTGCCGCGGCCGGCGGCAGCTCGCCCGCGGTGACGGCGGCCGCGATCAGGCGCGCCAGCTCGGCGCCGATGTCGCAGGGAAGCACCCGCCCAGGCTATGGCGCCGGTCCGCGAGCCGGCCGCCTGGTCAGTCGAAGGCGCTGCTGGGCGCGCCGGCCAGCTCGCGGACGACGCGGATCATCTCCGCCGGGTCGAACGGCTTGGTCAGGTACGCGTCCACGCCGATCTCGCGGCCCCTGGACTTGTCGTCCTCCTGCGCCCGCGCCGTGATCAGCACGACCTTGATCCCGCTCGTCAGCGGATTCTTGCGCAGCATGGTGGCCGTCACCCAGCCGTCCAGGCGCGGCATCATGATGTCCAGGGTGATCACGTCCGGGCTGGTCTCGGTAACCCGGTCGAGGCAGTCCTGGCCGTCCACGGCCGTTGCCACCTCGAACCCCTCAAGGGTGAGGTTGACGGCAATGAGCTGCCGGATGACCTCGTCATCATCGACAACCAGCACGCGGCCCAGTCCCTGCGTCACTCGCGCGAGGCTACCCGGTCGCGGATAGCGGTGCGCACAGATCCGCTCCGTGTCCGGCATACTTCCGGGCTGATACCCTTGCACCGGCCTTGCAGGCCCGCCGCCGGCGAAGCACGCAAGCCCCCATAGCTCAGGGGATAGAGCAACGGCCTCCGGAGCCGTGTGCGCAGGTTCGAATCCTGCTGGGGGCGCCAAAATCGAACACGCGAGTGAATCACGTTCCCCGGCGCCATGCCACCTGACCTGGGCGAACGTCCGGCAGCCCGCTCTGCCTAACCCGCGCGCGCCTCAGGTGCGCCCCAGCACAGGGCGGCACAACGACGTCTTCTGACGTCAATTGCCCTGGCGGGCAACGACTATCAAGACCGTGTGCTGGCGTGGGGACTTCGCGGCACGAACGACCGTGAACCCCTGTGGCCTGGCCAGCGCTAAACGGCCCGCAGCGGCCCTGAGCGATCGTGAAAATACGGCCTCTCCTGTCGCCGACCGCAGCAAGGCCGGGACATGCCCGGCGGCACGGAAGGAGCCACAATGAGACATCTATCCGTCCGGCGACACCTCGGGCTCGCGGCTACGGGTGCCGTGCTGCTAGCCCTGGTGGTGCCGGTAGCAACGGGCTCGAGCAGAGCGCTCGCGCAAGCCAGCAGTGTCACGATCAGTCATACGCAGGGTTCACCTGACACCAAGGTCGCAGTCACCGGGACCGCGACCCAGTCGTCGGCGCCAGCAGCGCCGTATAACGTGAAGGTCGTCCCCTACGGGGCGCTGGACTTCTTGATTACGTGGTCGGATAATGCCATCTCTTTCGGAGGGCAATTCCAGGTCTACAACGGCGTCACGACCCAGACCGTCGACACCACTCTCCCGTACCAGTACCTGTGGGCTGCCCAGCCGAACCAGTACATGTGCTTCGCGGTCCGTGCCTACAACTCCAGCGGCTACTCCGCCTGGGCTGGCATGTGGACGTGCGCCACCACCCCGCCTGGCGGGCAGCCGGCGGTGCCGCGGATCAATATTCTTGCGGGGCCGCGGATCAGCCGGCATCCCTCGACGCGCTGGCCGCCGGCGATGCGGACGGCAGCACGTACCGGCCGGACGGCTAGAGAGCAACTCTGCTGGTCAGACCCGTGGACGGGATTCTCGGCACGCACAGGCGGCCGCCCGCGCCGCGAGGCGGCCCTCCCGTCTCCGCTGCCAAGCGAGGGAAGGGCGGGCCGCGCCCACCCGGACGTGATCACGGTGGCGTCGCACATGAAGAAGGACAACCCCACCGGGTTGCCCTGCATCTCGCCCTCACCGCCAGTGACGCTACAAGTCCCTACATCCTCAGCCTGAGGGACGCGGAACACCGTTTTGACTCCACGCGACTCGTGGACGCAAACTCCACCGACCGTGCAAGGCGTACACCGCCGCAGGCGGGTTCCTCGACGGTGTGACAAGCTGCTGAGTGATTGAGAGATTTCGAAGTTTAGTCTCCCAACGGCCTGGAGGGTTATGGCCGCGACGATGGCGGAGCAGTCGATCGGGACTTCACCGGTCTTCGACGTCCGGGACCTGGCTAACGGTGTGGGCCTGCTGGCGGCTACCGCGAACGTGATCATGCAACTCGCCCGACCCGCAGTCGGTTATGGCGTGGTGGAGAGCAAGGTTGACAGCGGTCAGGTGATGCGACATCCGGTGAAGCGCTGGCGGACCGCGGTCACTTACCTTTCGGTGGCCATCATGGGCACCCCCGAGGAGCGCGAGATCTATCGGCGTGCGGTGAACCGCTCCCACGTCCAGGTTCGCTCCACCCCGGAGAGTCCAGTCAGCTACAACGCGTTCGAGCCGCAGCTTCAGCTCTGGGTCGCCGCGTGCCTCTACCGAGGCGTGAGCGAGGTATACACCCTGCTGCGCGGCCCGGCCGATGAGGCGACCGCCGACGCCATCTACCTTGAGTCAAGTCGGCTCGGCACCACTTTGCAGGTTTCCGAGGACATGTGGCCAAGCGATCGGGCCGCGTTCGAGCGGTACTGGAACACCGCTCTCGGCGAGATCCGGATAGATCCACCGGTACGCGCATATCTGCACCGGCTCATGATGTTGGAATACCTGCCCCGACCGTTTAGCGCGGCATTCGGCCCACTCAACCGATTCCTGACCACCGGATTCCTGCCCCCGCCGTTTCGCGACCAGATGCAGTTGCCCTGGACCGAGCGCGACCAGCGACAGTTCGAATCCCTGATTCGAATGATCGCCACCGTCAACCGCCTGCTGCCATCACCAATCCGCCGGTTCCCGTTCAATGCCTGCCTACGAGACCTGCGAGCACGGATCAGATGGGACTGTAAATACAACGGTGCAATTCCGTGACAGGCTCGCCGGAGGGCCGGAGTTCGCGGCCGACGTCGAGAAGTTCCTGTCCTGACCGCGGCCTGGAGCTGCGATCCTGGCATCTGGCCGGACCCGTGGTCCGCTGGCATGGCCGCAGGGGCGAGAGCGGGTACCAGTAGCCGGCAGCGCCGCCGGGCACGCGACACATGCAGTGCCGGCACGCCAGGCGAGCCGCCTGATCGGGTTGAGCCCGACGGCCTGGACCATCACCGCCTGACGCTGGTGCTGCCGGGTCCGTGGTGTGCCGCTGGCATGGGTGTGGTGCGGCAACTTTCCAGCTGGCCGGCTCGTTGGCCAGAATGTAGTCGCCTAGTGACTGATCTGCTTGCAGCGCCATCATGGCCGGCGGCCATTCGGCAGGCGGCCGGGCGGAGGAGCGCATGCGTCGCGTCCGGCGGGTCGTGGGCCTCCTCGCCGTGCTCGTCACGGCGGCGTGTGCAGCGACGGCACCGGCGGCCTCGCACACCCCGGCGGCCTCGCCCGCCAGCACTCCGCAAGCCAGTGCAAGCTCCGGCGTGCCGGTTGCCAGGCGCCCGCCGAAGCCGAAGGTGATCATCTCCCGCTTCCGGGCTGCGGACCGGTCGGTCGTGACGCTGGCCCGGTTCCGCGGCGCGGTGCGCTACCGGCTGCATAGCGGCAGCGCCGACCCGGGCTCTGCGGCGCTGGCCGTCGTGCACGCCGGGCCGAGCATCGGCCGCCGTGAGCGCCGCCGGCTGCTCGCCGCGTTCAACGGCGGCTTCATGCTGTCGGCAGGCGCCGGCGGCTACGAGCAGGAGGGCCACGTCATCAGCCCGCTCATGCGCGGGCTGGCGAGCCTGGTCATCGACCGGTCGGGCACCGCCCGCATCGGGGTCTGGGGCCCGGGCCTGCCCTGGCCCGGCGAACCGGTGTTCAGCGTCCGGCAGAACCTGCGGCTGCTGGTCAGGCACGGGCACCCCAGCCGCGCCGCCGGCGACTGGACTGTCTGGGGATCCACCCTCGGCGGCGGGGAGTACGTGGCGCGCAGCGCGCTGGGCGAGAATGCGGCAGGCGAGCTCATCTACGCCGCCAGCATGTCGGCCACCCCGGCCGGCCTGGCGGCTGCGCTGGTGCACGCCGGGGCGCGGACCGCCATGGAACTCGACATCAACCCGGCGTGGGTGCAGCTGGACTATGCGCGCGCGCCGGGGCGCCGCCTGCACGCTGCCATCCCCGGGCAGCTCCACCCGGCAGACCAGTACCTCGTCGGATGGATCCGCGACTTCATCACCGTTCTGGCCGCGCCCTGACCGGGCCGTCCCAACCCTGGCGCCGGACGCGCTGCGCCGCTCCCCGGGCGCCGGCAAGCCCGGCCTGGAGCAGCGACTGCAGGCAACGGCGCGATCAGTAGCCTGCGACCCGAGCACGCCCGGCTCATCCCCATCGCGCAGGCAAGGCAGGCAGCCATCCGCGACGCAGAGGCGCTGGTCCGCAGCCAGGCCGGGCCGGGTCGATCCGCCACCTCCCGGCCGAGCTGGCACCGGCCGAGGCCGTCGCGGACCACCCGCCGATCAGCGACCTGGACGCACTGTCCAAGTTCGCGTCAATGGCTGCCCGCATGCGTGCTGTCTGGTAGCTGACCGAACGGTAGCCAACACCGCCGATTTCACCGAAGGTGCAAGGATCGCTGGGTCCCTGTTCGTCCAACCCCGACATGGCATCAGCAAGCCAGATGGCGGCACCTCGGGTCGGTAGTGCGCGCAGAGCCGCCTGTACGCCAGCGATCGACCTGGGCCTCGGGGTGCCGCCGGCACAGATGGCCGGTTCGGCGCTCCGCCCACCTGGGCCGGCGGGGAGTCGATGTCGTCAATTTGTGGGTTTCGTACGTGACCGGCCCGGGATCCAGGTCGGTGAGCGCGTTCGGTGCGGCTGGCTGCTTCTCGAACTGAGGTCGACGGCGCGGCGCACTGTCCCCGGGCTATCGCTCGCGGGATGTCCAGCCGCCAGACTCCTCCCGGCTGGTGTTCTCTAATGTGGTGGGGTGACCACCGTTCAGCCTCGTCCCGGCGCGCGGACCCAGGTGCGCTTGCTGCTGCTGCTGATCGGCGTGAGCGCGGCGCTGGCATCGTGCGGCACCGGCATGCCGGCCGTCTCCGCGCCGGCTCATGCCACCGCCCACGCGACGTCGCCGACCACGGTCGTGAGGCCTTCGGGCACCGCCTCGCCCAGCACGGGAGCCCCCGCGGGCGCCGGCAGCCGGCCGGCGAGCGTCCCCGGCTCACTATTGCCCGCTCCCGCCGCGGTGGTGCCGTTCAGGCGGCCTGCGTTCGCCGGGGAGGGTGTCTGGAGGCCGGCCGGCCGCCCCGTCGGCGGCGTGAGGGCGGTCTATGAGACCGCGCTAGTCCCGCCCGGCGGCAGGCGCCGGGCGGGGATCTCGTGGATGGACACCCGCCTGCTGTCCGCCCGGCTGTACTCGGGCTCGAGGAGTCCCGGCGGGGGGCCGTACCGGTACACCGCGCCGATCGAGCCGGCCCAGGCTGCCTCATTGGTGGCGGCGTTCAACGGCGGCTTCATCATGAATGTCGCGGGCGGCGGCTACTACACCGGAGACCGCATGGTCGATCCGCTGCGGCTGGGGGCGGCCTCCCTGGTGATCCATGCCGGCGGAAGCGTCAACGTCGGCGCCTGGGGCAGCGAGGTGGTCATGAGCCCGAGCGTCGTGAGCGTCCGCCAGAACCTGGTGCCGCTCGTCGCCGGCGGCCGGCCCACGCCGCAAGCCGCGAGCACCCACTGGCGGGCATGGGGTGCGACGTGCGGCGCGACCTCGTGCGCTGCCGCGGTCGCCGGCATCGAGCACCAGTGGCGGTCCGGGGCCGGCGTCACCGCCGACGGTGCCCTGGTCTACGCCGCCGGCCCGGCTCTCGATCCCCTGCAGCTCGCCCAGCTTCTGGTGCGCGCCGGGGTCGTCCGCGGCATGGAGCTCGACATCAACCCGGACTGGCCCGTCTTCGTCACCTACGATCCCCCGGCCGCGGGCGGCCGCGCCGCGCCGTCCAATGGCAGCAAGCTGCTCTCCTCGACCGTGCAGGGTCCGTGGACGTTCTTCGAGCCCTGGTGGGCACGCGACTTCATCACGATGTCCGCACGCCCCGCCGGATGAGCGGGTTCCTTCCACATCGGCCGCCGGCCCCGACCGAGCGAAACCGCACCCACCCGAACCCCGGGTTCGGATCGGACCGCAGGTGGCCTGGGGCGTCACACACCGGATCAGCGAGCTGCACGGCCAGCCGCCGGGGGCATTCGGTTCGGCCGCGTCATGTAGCGTGATCGACGCGACGCGCTTCCCGGGGCTGCGCTTCGGGCATTCGCCTCGAGTTCGGGATAGCTGCCGGTGGCTCCGCCACAAGCACCTGTGCTCAGATGGGCATCAGGGCCGGCGGCGACGGTTCCCCTCGACTGGCCCGCATGCGCACGGTGGCTTCTGCCGCGTCACCAGGCTCGCGACGGTCGGCGGCGGTCAGCTCTTGTCGAGTGTCACTCGTGCCGGTGGTGCAGATCGGCCAAATCTGGCCGTCTCCGCCGCGCTTGCGGCGGGGATGGCTCAGCTGACGAAGGGGATACCGCCGGTGTCTGCCTCGCTGCCGTCGGCGCGGATCAGGTAGCCGGCATAGCCGTCGAGCCCGGCAACGATGCCGAATACCTCATCGCCGCCGGCCGCCAGGACGGTCGCAAGTGCGTCGGCCATTGCCAGGCTTGGACCGGTGATGGTGGCGGACGCGGCCCGGCTGGCCGGCTGGCCGGTGAACGGGTTGAGCAGGTGCGCGCCCCGCTCGTAGCTGCCTGACGTGGCCACTGCTGCCTGGACCTCCAGGATGCAGGCCAGCGCGCCAGCGCGCCACGGATGACGGATGCCGACCCGCCAGCCCTGGCCTGGTACAGCTGCGCCGAAGACCGCGATATCGCCGCCCCCGTTTACCATCGCGGCCTCGATCCCCGCCTCACGAAGAACGGCCAGGGCTCGTTCCACCGCCCAGCCCTTGACCAGCCCGGTCGGGTCAACGCCGCCGGGGATGGCCCACGGGTCGAACCAGCCGCCGGATGCCTTCCTTGCTTCCTCGCACAAGTCCAGCACCTCAGCCACCTCCGCAGGCAGCTCGCTGAGCGCGGCCGCGCCCCGCCGCAAGCGGCTGACCGGGCTCTGCGGATCCCAGGTACTGAAGGTCGCGTCGGCCCGGTGCAATACAGCGCACGCCGCCTCGATCGCGCGCGCGGCCGCCTGGCCCGATTGGCCGCCTGGCACGACCGCGAACGACACAACGGTTCCCATCACCGCCTCGGCATGGCTGACGACCGGCCCGTCCGTGGCCACTTGCCCGCAGCTCCCGGCTACTTGATATGCAGCTGGTCCAGCGCCGCCTGGAGGGACGCGGCGTACGCCTGGCTGGTGTAGGTGGCCCCGCTCACGCCGCTGATGCGGGCGTTCTGCCCGGACAGCACCTCCGACCGGAGCATCGGGATGACCTGGCTGGCCAGCTGCTGAGAATACGGCTCGGCCGTCTGAATGGCGGGCACAGTGACATTGGTGATGCGGTTGCCGCTGGCGGTGACCTTGACGGCCAGTTGCCCGTAACCGAACTGCTCCGTGGCACCCACGGCACTCCGGACGCCGCCGGCTCGCGCCGCGCGGTGCCTGGCCGGGGCCGCGGTGGCCCGCCTTCCTGAGTGCGCGCCGCCTCCCGCATGGCTGGCGGGCCCAGCCAGCGCGGCCGGCGTCACGGGCCCGGTGTGGAATGAAAGGACCCCGGCGAACCCGGCAATGGTGCCAGCGAGGACGAACAGGGGCGCCCGCTTCATGTGCTGTATCTCCTGGTCCGAGAGGCCAGACGCCTCGTGGTGGTCTCAATTCCTGGATGCGCCAGCGTCACAGCGCGAAGGCCTCATGGTGGATGGACTCGCCGGGAACCCCAAGATTCCTGGCGACGTTAACAATATCCTCGACGAATCTCTCGGGACCGCACACGAACACGTCGCGCTGGTCCAGGTCAGGAACGAGCCGGAGCAGCGACTGCTCATCGATCGATGCCCGTTCGCGGCTGCCGACTAGCTCGTGCAGTGTGCCGCGCCGGCGCTTGACCAGCTCGCTGACCTCTCCGCGAAGCACGAGATCCTCTTCACGGGTGGCCCGCAAGATGACGACCGGCCCGGAGCCGCGCGGCAGGTCTTCCAGCAGCGACCGCAGGGCGGTGACGCCAATGCCAGCCGCCACCAGCAGAGCCCTCGGCCGCTGCTGAGCGTGCCGGGTGAACGTCCCGTACGGCCCCTCGATGGCAATCGGAGTGCCGGGCCGCAGCCGCGCCAGCGCAGCGGAGTGATCACCGACGCCCTTGACGGTCAGCCGCAGGTACGGCGGCCAGGGCAGGGCCGACAGGGAGTACGGGTGCGCCTGCCACCACATGGCCCTGGTGAGGAAGCGCCAGCAGAAGAACTGGCCGCCGGATACAGCCAGCCGCTCGAGGTGGCGGCCGCCGACGATGACCGACACGACACCGGTGCCTTCCCCGCGCACCTCCACGACATGCAGCCGGTGCCGCAAGCTGCGCAGTACCGGCAGCCCGAACCGGTAGCACAGCACCAGCCCTGCGGTTGCCAGCCATGCTGCCGACCAGACGATCTGGGTGAGCGGATGCCCGACGAACGACGGGCCGAGGACGATGACATGCGCGAAGGAGATGGCAAGCGCCAGGTACAGATAGAGGTGGACCAGCCACCAGGTTTCTCGTCGCAGCCGCCGCCGCACCGCACGGATCGAGATGGTGCCTGCCAGGCACATCAGGCCAAGAGCCACCGTAGCCGTGAGAATGTCAGGATACCGGGTTATCAGGATGCCGACCTGGTGCCAGATACCGCTCCGGGCAGCCTGTGCGTAGCCGACCGTGATGAACACCGCGTGCGCGATCAGCAAGCTGATCGGCCAGGGCGCGAGCCGCCGGTGCCAGCGCAGCAGGCCATCCTGGCCGAGCACCCGCTCGACAAACGGGATGCGGCTCACCAGCAGCACCATGACCAGGGCGAGGTAGGTTCCGACCAGCCCGGTAAGGCTGCCGGCGAAGGTTGCCCGCCCGCCGGGGGCGGCCAGCTGGCTGGCGGTCTCCGCGGTAACCGCCAGCGCCGTCGTCGCGCCGAGGCCGGCGCCGACGACCACGAGAGCCGCCTTGACAAGCGCCGGCCTCGGCGGCGTGGTTCCCCTGCTGGGTGCGCGACGGCGCTTGCCGGCTCGGCCGGAAGCGGGCAGCGACGCATCGAATCTCGCCGAGCGAACGCTCATGGCACCAGAGCGTCGCAGCCCAAGCTGGGCGCCGAGTAGCCAGAACCTCTGAGTCCGCTCAGAATCAGCTGCGCGCTGTCGCCGCTCGGCTCGGAACACATCTGCGGCTGCCGGGATCATGCGGGCCCGGGACGCTCTGGGCGACGCCCTGTCACGATCCCGGCCTCAGCCACGATCGTGGTGGCACCTACCTCGGTGAAGCCGCTGCGCGTCAGCATCGCGGTCCAGGTGTCCATCGAGACGGGGCGTTCTTGCACCCGCAGCAGGTAGCGTGCCGCGTTCTTGGCGATCCGCCACCACCCGCCCGGGCCCTTTCTGGCCAGTGCCGCGACCTTGGACTTGATGATCGCCCGGTCCCTGCTGGAGGCCCCGCGGCCGAACATCATGTCCGCGATCACGAGCCGGCCGCCGGGCCGGAGCCAGCTGAACGCGGACGACACAAGGCGGGCCTTGTCGGCGTCACGCAGATGGTGCAGGGCGTAGCTGGAGACGATGAGATCGACACTGGCCGGCGGCAGCGCAAGTTCCTCGATCGGCATGGCCAGGCCTTCCAGGCGGGTGACGTCAAGCCGCCGGGCCTCCGATTGCATGCGCCGGATCATGGCCGAGCTGACGTCCACGGCCAGCACCTGGGCGCCCCGCATAGCCAGCGGCAGGCTGATCTGCCCGGTCCCGCATCCAAGGTCGACGACCTGGGCATCTGGCTTGACATCGGTCGTGTCGAGCATGGCGGCGGTCACCCTGGCAAGCCCGGCCGAGCCGTGCTGGTCCCAGCTTGTTACCCGCCCTGACCAGACGCGGCGCTGGCGGCGGACCGCGTTCTCCGTCGCGAACCGGGCCAGCGAATGCCTGCCCGCCTCGTGGCCGCGCCGCGGGCTGAGCGCCGGATTCTTGCTCGAATTCATTTACCCAGGCTATCCGCGATTGCGCCTTCCCCGTCCTCTAGCGCTTTCAGATCTGGTTAATAATTCAAGCTTCATGAAGACTTCATTAAGAAAAGGAACATGATCCGGTCACTTCTCCGGCTGCGCGCGAGCCAGAGCCTTTATTCGCGCCGGACCGTCAGGTACGATCCAGAGCTGATCGAGATCGCGTCCGAGCGCGGCTTGAGGCTCGCCGAACGGCTGAATCTATCCCGCATGCCGCTGTCCTTTGCCGTCTGGCGCATCAGATCGGTAAGCTAACCGGAAAATGCGGTAAGATTGAGGCCAGTGCGACCGTGACTTTTTCACGTCAGCGCGGCGTCCCCCACGGGGATACCAGGACTAATATGTGTTCCTGGTAGTTCCTTAGCGCCAGGGGATGGTGCGTGCGCATGGGTTTCTGGCGATTCTCCGATTGGTTTGCGAGCCTCCGGCGGTCAGTAGGTACATCGCTGACTTAAGCTTGCCGTTTAACCTCCGCTGTCCGGACATGCGGGGATAGCCGATCTTGTCCGGCATGTCGCCGTGACATGAGACGGCCACCGCGTGATCATTTCCGGGTTCCTGCGAAAGAGCCCGAGATGAAGGCGGTGGCCGTGTCGTTCATTATGGCGTGGCCGGATGCCGGGGTCGAGCCGCAGCGGGAAGACGGCCGGGTGCGGCGCAATACTTCAATTTAAGGATCTGCCGGGATGGTGATCGGGAGCATGACCAGGGTCAGCGGCGTGCGTGGCCTGGGCCGCTTTGCGGGGCCGGCGGGCCTGGCCGGGTAGCTGGTGCTGCGCTTGGCGTGGCGGGGGTTGTTCCGGCCGCGCGGGCCGGGTGCCGCACGACTCCGCCGGTAGCGGGTAGGGGCGCCCCGAACGGGCTGATCTGTGCTCGATACGGCAATGGCGGCCGCCCTCGGAGAGATGTAAATATTCGGCGATCTGCGGCAATTCCGGCGAGTCCAGCTGCCGGGGCTGCTTACCCGGCGTGACAGCCATGCCAGGTCCGGCTCATGCAGGTATGATCGTTAGTGCAACGTATGGCTTTCCGGATCATGGGAGTCTATGGCGGCAGATGGCGAAGCTGAGGACGGCGATTCCGCGCGCCCCATACGCGCCCCGCGCATGAAGCCCGGGTGGCGTTCCTGCTGGTAGCGGCGGTATGCGGGATTGCACTCCGGAGCCGTGTGCGCAGGTTCGAATCCTGCTGGGGGCGCCAAAATCGAATACGCAAGCTAATCGCGTTTTTTGGTGATACGCCATCTGACCTGGACTAACGTCCGGCATGGCCCGCACTCCCCCGCCGCCCGCGCCCCAGGCACCCCAGGACCGAGGACGCACAACGCCTCCTGACCTCAGCGCCCTGGCGGTCAACGACCATCAAGACCGTGTACTCGCCCGGGTGATCCGTGCAGCCACGCGCAGTGCCCACACGGCTGACGGAAGCCCGACTCTGCGATGAGCGGACGCGTTCATCTTGGTTATGCCGGTGATCCGGATCTGCATTATATGCGGGTGATCTTCATGGAGATCTTGAGAGGCTGACATGCCTGTTCTTCGTAGGGATGGAGGATCCCGGATAGCAGTTGCTGGTCTTGGTGTGATCCGTGTGGCCGGCCACCTGGCCGGGTGCGGGCGGGCGTGCCGTTGCCGGATGAGTACCTGAGATTTGCCGCTGGGCGGGTTCGGGCCACCGCTCGCTCGGGGACCGCGTGCTGGTCGCGGCCTGAGCCCGAGGATGCCCGGCATGGCTAAGGACATCCGGGATCCGATCCGGGGTCCTGGGCTCTTGACGGTGCCAGGCGTTCGTGGTGAGCCATCGGCAGGTCCGCATGAAGGTGCGGGCGCGGCGCCTGGCGGCCAGGAAGCATGGCCGCCGGGGCCTTATTCCGGTGCTCTGGCACATTCCGGTGCTCTGGCACGCGGGCGTGCGGGCCTTCGCAGGCGGCTGAGGTCCACGGCCGCTGCCTGTCTGCGACGGCCGCCAGGCCGACCGTCAAAGGGGAACGATGCAGGCCGCAAGCTTCATCACTGAGAGGCCGGCTGGTTACCACGGCGCTGTTCCGCCCGCGGCGTCTGCTGCGTCCTGGCCGTGCTGGCGGTGCTGTCGCTGGGCGGCTGCACCGGCGGCAGCGCCGCGGGCGGCCCGCACGGCGGCAGCAGTGCCGCGTTGCGGGCGGCGCTGCGCAGCGACCTGGACCACTACCTGACGGCGCGCAGGCAGGTAGAGCACATCTCCGCGGTCGCGCCCGCCGCCTCAGCGGGCCACGCCGGGTGAATACGCGGATTTGCAAGTCCGCCCGCGCTCATGCACACGTTCTCGGCGCATCGTGTGAAACGCCCATCCGTGCAGGACAGCCCGAAGCGCCTATGCCTGTGGCCTTGCCCGCGCGATCGTCACCATGATCGGCGTTTACGGTGGCGAGCGCGCCGGCTATCGAGGTGTTCTCCGCGACCCGGTGGTTCGAAGGCATTACCGTTGACTGGGTTCGCGCTAAGGCCCAAGGAGATGAGGAGGGCGGCTATGGCAGAGACACCATTTACGATCGGGGCCGACGCCAGGTGTACCGATGGGGCCTGCGGCAAGGTGATCCGCGTGGTCGTCGACCCGGTCGCACGGGCGGTCACCCATCTCGTGGTCGAACCGGCGCACCGGCATGGCCTCGGCCGGCTTGTCCCCCTCGGCCTGGTCGATGTCACGACAACGGCCGAGGTCCGGCTCCGCTGCACCCTGGCGGAGTTCGAGAAGCTCGGCACCGCCGAGGACACGCATTTCGCACCGCAAACCAGCGGCTTCTACCAGGTCCCCGGCTACAGCCCGGAACAAATGCTCGCCTTGCCCTTCTACGGCCGGGTCGTCGGCGAGCGCATCCCCCACACCCAGAAATATGGGCCGACCGACACCTACGACTCCCTCCCCCTCGGCGAGGTTGGCGTGCGCCGCGGCGAGCGCGTCCATGCCACCGACGGCGACATCGGGCTAGTCGAGGGGCTTGTCATCGACCCTGGCAACCACCACGTGACCCATGTGCTCTTGCAAGAGGGGCACGTGTTCGGCCGCAAGGAAGTAGCCATCCCGATCAGCGCCGTCACCGGGGTCGACGACGGCATCCAGCTCAGCATCACCAAGCAGCAGGTGCAGGACCTGCCGCCCGTGGTCATCGATCACCCGGCCGGGTAGAGCCGCCAGGGACGCGGAGAAGCGCACCGCCGTCGCCCGGGCACCGGCCTCGTGGCGTACTCCGGGCAGTAATGCCTCGTCCGCGACTCGCGACCAGGCTGGCGGCCGAAGGGTGATCGGGCGGCCTGCCATGGCTCAGCGTCCCAGGGCAGCCGGGCGTGCCGCCCGCGCCGGCCGCTGGCTGACCTCGTCAGCGAACATCGGCGCTGAGGGTGCCGCTGGTCTGCTCGGCTATCACGCTGCCCGGCGTCTGCTCGCCCGGCTGGCTGCTTCCTCCGACTACCGGGGAGGTTTATACCGCTGCGGACTGAGGGTTGCGAAGGCGCTGCTGGCGATTGCCTGCAATCCGAGACTGGCCGAAGGGTACAGCCACGCCGCCGGGCTCTCCAGCATCTCAACCACGACAAAGGTCTGGCCCTTGCTGTTCGTCGCCAGAAAGCCCCCGGTCAGCACTCCTGGTTCGTACCCGCCCTTGTACCAGACGGTGGGCCACTGCGGCCTGCCCAGTCCGATACCGCCATTGTTCACCGAGAGAACGGAGCCGATCGGCGCCAGCCCGGGCTGAGCCGCGAGCTGGCGCAGGCCCGCGAAGGCACGGCAGATGTCATCCGGTGAGGCGAACCATTCGATGGTGCCGATGTCGCGGGGCTGCGTCCATATTCTTGGCGTGAGGCGGCTCAGCGGCAGCGGGTCCACCGACGAGGCGAGGAACGCCGCGCGCTGGCCCGGGTTAAGACTGAGGTACTTATCCGCCAGCGCCGGATAGCCGGCGTCTTTCAGCAGGAAGGTTTCCCGTGTCGTGAGGAACGGGACATCGAGCGCGGCATGGTCTGACCATCGCCGGACCTGTGCCTGCACCGCGGACCGGCCCACCAGGTGGATCAGCATGTCGGCCGCGGTGTTGGCACTGATCGAGATCATCTTGGTGGCCGCCTGCCGCACCGAGACCCGCGTCCCGGCGGGATCATACTGCAGCGACCCGGCCGTGCTGCCGACGCTCCTGAGCGCGCTGGTGACCGTCAGCTGCTGGTTCCACGACACCCGCCCGGAGGCGATCTGGCGAGCGAGCGAGCCGAGGACGAACAGCTTGAACATCGATCCCAGCGGCCGCGGCGTCGCGGCAGCCACCTGGTTAACCGGCGTGCAGGTCCCGCCCGGCGACACCCGGGCGACCAGCAGGCCAGTATCGGGAGCAAGCGCGGTAAGTTCCCGGTCGACCTGGGCCCACGGCGACGCCGCCGTGGTGGCCGGATGAGCAGACGGCGCATGCCCGCCGCTGCCCGGCGAGCCAGCGCATCCCGCAGCGGCGACCGAAATCACCGCGCTGAGCGATGCGCGCAAGATCCGTCCGGCAGTCCGGCGTAAAGCCATAGATGAACTCTAGGCAGGGCCTGCCGGGCGTCCGCAGATGAATCCCCGGTAAGTCCGCGGGTTCAGCCCGTCAGCCTGGGGGAGACCGTCGCTGTCAAATGCCCCCGACGGAGGAATCCACCGGGCGTCCTGAGGCTGACAAACGCGGCATTCAGGGAACTGCGGGGCTCGATTACCCGATCTGGCCCGGCCTGGCTCCCGGGCTGGCATCGCTCGCTGAGCGATCTTCTCCGTCGCCTGCCTGCTGGCGCGCCGCCGGCCCGGCTGCCTGACGCTGGCAGCCCGGCGCGGGTGCCTGCGGACGCCGGGTTCCTGGCAGCCCGGCACGAGAACGCTATGCTCCGCCGCCAGATCGGCCGGATCAGCTACCAGCCGGGCCGGCCCTGGCCCGTGTCGCCGGCGCGGCGCATCCCTCGGCGCCGACAGGGCCAGGTGCCCGCGACGACCCCGGCGACGCTGCCCGCCCGGCCCGGCTGCTGGTCACCCGCGAATAGGACTACGCCAGCCCGCCGGGTCCGGTCGGCCACCTGCCGCACCGCGATCAGCAAGCTCGTGATCCGCATCGCGACCGGCGATCCCGCCTGGGGCACCGCCGCGTGCGAGGCGAACTCGCCAGGCTCGGCCACCCGACCGCTGCCCAGGCCGTGTCACAGATCCGCACGACGCCCAGATCGGCCCCGCGCCCCACCGCACAGGCCCGGCCCCGAAGCAGTTCCTGACCACGCGGGCCCGCGGCAATCCTCGCCGCCGGCATCGTCCACGCGGACACGATCGCTCCCGCAGCGCAGCTACGCCCTGATCCCCATCGAGCACGAGACCCGCCGCGTTCACCTGGCGGGCATCACCCCATCGGCGCCCTGCACCACGAGCTCGCCAGCGGGCTGCTGATCGCCCCATCCGGGCTGCCAGTCCCGGCACCACTGTCCTGATCGCCGCATCAAGAGCGCCCCTGCTCTCAGCCCCCGGGGGGACCACAGCCTGGCCGCGTTCGGCGCTGTAGCCGCATTACTGGCCCGATGAACTCCCGCGCAACTGCGCCGCGCGCGACAACGAGGCTGGGCAGTACCCCGTGAGGAAATCGCGCACGCACAAGGCGGAGACACCCGCCTAGCGCGCTGGCTACCCAGGGCGGACCAGCGCTGCTGCCTTCGCGCAGAACTCGACCTTCTGCGCATTGCTATCTGCGCCAATGGCACAACTATCAGTCGCGCGTATTCGGCAGGCGGCAATTCCGGCGAGTCCAGCTGCCGAGACCGCTCACCCGGCGTGACAGCCAGGCCAGGTCCGGCTCATACAGGCATGATCGCCAGTGCAACATACGGCCTTCCGGATCATGGGCGCAACAGCGGCAAGTGACAGAGTTGAGGACGACGATTCCGCGCGTCCCTACGCACCCCGTGCGTGAAGCGCAGGCCGCGTTCGTGCTGGTAGCGGCGGTATGCGGGAATGCACTCCGGAACCGTGTGCGCAGGTTCGAATCCTGCTGGAGACACTAAAATCGAACACGTTATCTAATCTTGTTCCTTAGCGATATGCCACCTGACCTGGGCTTACGTCCGGCATGGCTCACCTCTCCCCCGCCGCCCGCGCCCAGGCACGCCCCAGGACCCGGGACGCCGATGCCTCCTGACGTCAGCGCCCTGGCGGGCAACGACCATCAAGACCGTGTACTCGCGCAGGCACTGCGCGGTACGAACCGCCCGAACCCTGCCGCCTGGCCAGCGCGCCAATCGGGCCCGGTAGCAGCACTGAGCGATCTTGAAAATACGACCTCTCCTGTCGCCGATCGCATATCGACGGGCGCGGATTGCTGCAATGGCGCGGTCGGATCGCCATAATCACGGAAGGGGCTGGTGGCGTTCTTGAAGATGGCCGCGATGTCGTCCACGGCGTCCAGGCCGCGGCAGCGCGGCAGTCTGGTCGCCAGCGAAGCGGCCTGTGCCGCCGAACGGGATGATCCGTGCGGCCACGCGCAGTGCCCACACGGCTGACCGACGCCCGACTCTGC
>Ga0182024_10008144_pt1 | contig 22278 bp, 22 predicted proteins | sample P32metaG_FD_120480 | JGI IMG/M metagenome (GOLD analysis project Ga0182024, IMG submission 120480) | Permafrost microbial communities from Stordalen Mire, Sweden - P3-2 metaG (Illumina Assembly) | ecosystem: Environmental > Terrestrial > Soil > Wetlands > Permafrost | place: Sweden: Stordalen...
AGTAGTTATCCTAAAGAAATAGAGAAGGCCGTTAAAGAAAATCCAGAACCGTTTAAGCAAACAGTAGAGAAAATTAAGAAAATCACTGACGTCGACATAGATGCCGAACTTTCAGAAGTTGGGCCAAACCACGTTTCTTCGAGGAGAATTGGACAGTTTCGAACTTTTCTTGAAAATCATCGTAACGGCATTGAGCATTATGCGCAGCTTCAGGCAAAAAGCATGGAATTTGAGCTGCCCTTCCCCCAGAAGGCTCTTGCGCATAAAAACAGCAAGGGAAGCGTTCGTTCAACATTCTTGAGAGAAGGAGAAGAAGTCCCTTCAGAGTTACCTCTACGGCCCGAGAAGAGTTCACGGATAACAAGAGCATTCCATACAATCCACGACCCGCGACGGGCACTGAAACCAATCGGAACTGTTGATCGCGATGAAACGCGCGGAGACGGCGGTGTTCCAAGAGTCGTACGCCGGCGGATGTCCAGCGACACCCGGCATCACCTCACCGCTACGCAACGTGGGGACGGACGACCTCGACTGGGTGATCGTTCGTGAGAATTCAGAGGGCGAATATTCGGGCCACGGCGGTCGAGCCCATCGCGGCCTGCCCGAGGAGGGCGCCGAGGTTGGGATACTCACGCGCGTTACAGGGGCGTACGGCAGGCTTTGCGCATCGGCGTACGACGTCGTGTGGGAGAGGGGTGCGCTTTTCGCGGCGTTGCCGATGAGCGGCGTACCATCGCAATCGTGATGATCGTCATGCGTTCGGCGTGTATTTTCTTTGTGAGACCGGAGAAATTGTTGGAACCTTGTTGCCGCTCCATGTGAAGCGATACGTTGCGTCCTTGCGTACGTTCATCACGAGTGCCGGGCGAAAGCATGCCAAGCACGTGCCGCCCACATGCCGTACGCTTGGATACGCAACGCCCAGTGAGCTGATTTGGAGGAGGTGTTCGGCGAGTGCCTGCGATGCCATGTAGCTGTCCGGATCAAGGTATGCGGCGGAGGCGTCGTCGTTGCGGAGGTCATGGAACGAAGCGCTGAAGTCGGCAAGGTAATCGTCGAGAGAAACTTCGTCCTCGAAACGCCCGATCTCAGCTAAATCAACGCTTTTATGAAAGGCGACTTCCGCTTGAGCCGTCTCGATCTCGAACGCGGCATACCGCGCGCCGCGTTCGGGAGAATTGAAGCGACTTCCAAGCGGGTGAGCATGCGTGAACGCCGCATTGACGATGCGTGAGCACGGTACGCCGAACACGAGTTCATTGAGGCCAATGCCCGGCAGCATCTCGTACTCTGCGAGGAGACGGTCGTTGGTTGCGCCGTCTAAATCGAAGATATCCTTGAGATGCGCATCGTTCCGCGCGATGCGGGCGAGCACGCTGCCGCCGTCATCGCTGTACTTCGAAGGGATGAGACGATGCGTGTCATTGCGACGAATAAGTGAAGTTACCGGCAGTTCGGTCACATTCCGCCCCGGCGAGCGTCGAGCAATCGCCGTACGATCTGCATCGCCGGAGCGCCGCCTCGGATTATGTATGCGAGCGGGCTTGCGCCGCCGAAAATGCGGTTGCTGTTTGGAAGGCCTATCCATTCATCCGCGAGCGTTTGTGTGTGAAGAATGTTCAGCGCTTTGAAGATGCCGATGAGGTAGGAGACGCGCAGCAAGGTATCCGGATCGAGTACGCGGCCTTGCGGATTTTTCTTCATCTCGTAGTAGGGACCGTTCGTAACGCCGCCGAGAAGTAGGCGCGCGTCTTCGTCGCGGACGCTCCAACGATCCATGATGGCGAAAAAGGCTTCCAAAGCGGAGGGGCTGAGGCGTTCACGCTCGGTTTTGGAGGTAAGGTCAACCGGCGGCGATGGGCCGTAGCGGGTGGCCGGGTATGCGAGAGGAATCATATGTGCCTCCTGTTAAGGAGATAATAACGTATTAATCAGGACTGCGCAAGCCGTCATGGGCAATACTTGCTTGTCCTGCTAGCCTTCCCATGGCGGTATCGCCGGAAGAAGCAGCAGTAAAGCCTACTTCCTACCAGTCCTCGTCGGCGATCACTAACTGAGTGTCGTCTCGCGCCGAGCCGCAGGATCAAGAGCCCGCGTTTCCACGATTGTACGGCTCTGAAAAAGAACCGGGAGGGACCCAACCACGAACTGAATAATCTTGCGTTGCGATATGCATCCAGCCATTTTGTATTTCCATATCAATAACCACACTGGTGTTAGCAGGAAGCGTAGCTGTCACGGAACGCGCTAGGCTGGGATAATGCCTCAATTCCAGGCCTTTCGGGCCAACGCTCGCTTTTTGATTAACTTGTTTCATGTCTTTATAGAAGCTCAAATCGACCGGGCCGCCTAACGCCGGGTTGTCCTTGGTGACAGCGTAGGAATGCGGGCTCCTCGCAGCGGGATTGCTCTCGCCATCCACAAAAAATTCCGATCTGGCCCAACCATAAAAGTTATTCGATGTACCGATGACATGCTGCCAACCATCTCGTGATTCCCCGTTAATGATGACGGCAGTCCCGCCGGGAATAGAGAAATCAGCCTTTGAGCTGGAGTCGGGGAACATTCTCAATACGACGCCTCTTGGACCAACGCTCGTATGTTTCCATGGTGTGTGAACTACGCCGTAAAGGCCCCCATCCGTGATTGGCTGAGGTCCACGAATCGTTGCATTCACGATGCTGTAGTTATCAGCAAGAGTTGCGGCCATACTGTCCCCCTCAGCGTCATCAGACTTCAGTCCGGTAAAAAGAACGTCCAAAGTAAATCCTTCGCCGTCTCGCCATCCGCGAGGACCATTGACCTTCAGCCACAACACAATACCTCTCTCTGTTTCCTTGTTCCATTTCTTCACTTTATCGGAGACAGGAATGAACTGACCTTGCCCATGTTCCATCCTCCATCGTGAGGAATAACATACCGCATACTGGCCGTTTCCAATTTTATCCAAATTTTCTTGTCCGTTTTCTTCGGTCACGCTCGAAGCCATTTGCGGGGTGATTTGTGCGCACGTCCGCACAACATCAATGATGGAAGCCTCTTCTTTTTCATAATTGTGTGGGTTAACACCGCGAGCGACCGCTGCACGCTGGATAAACTTTGGGAGCGCCGCTACAAATCCATCGGCACTTCCTTCGTAGAGCCGATCCTTTTCAGGGCCAAGCAGCGGCGGCGGCGTAAGAAGACTTTTCGGTACAACTTTCGACACCTGCAAACTGCCGTCACAGGATACAGTTTTATGCGTAATCTCATCGACGGGATGCAACTGTTGCGAAGGATCGATTACAGGAGGAATAATATAGAGCCACCGGCCATGCACTTTCCATAGCTCCACTCCCATCATACCAAACCCGCCAAAGTGGAGCGGGCCTTGCCCCAAAGCCCTAAGGGCGCCCAAGCCGCTGGAGCTATCCGAGGGACCTATCCACTCCTTCCATGTGTGCCGGCGCAGGTCACGTTCGCGCCAAGCGGATGGAAGCATCAATGCAGTCTGCTTTTGCTCAATGCCGTTCTTGCGATCAGCATAAGAAACCTCAAGGGGGTCCCCATGGAAGACAACCCTGCTGTACTCTGTTAAAAACTCCTTCTCTTCCGCCGAAATAGCCTGATCCAAATCCGATCCGGCATCGTAGTAGGAAGAACCACACTTCGTAAGTACATTATCTTCAAAAAAATGTTTGGCCCGTTTGGTCTCCTCGGTGTTTGAGGACACCGTTTGTCCGTTTGCCGCCGTGTGGAGGCAGAAAAAAACGATCACGGCGAAGATGCCTAAGATTCGCGTTGCTGAACGAACTCGGGGAAACATCCCGCGCCGTTCGGCTTCCAGGCGGCTCTTTACTTCTCCAGCCTCTGCCGCCGTGCTCCCCTCACCTTCCCGGAAACAAAGCGAAATAAACCTCAAGCTTGCCTTGCCTTTCATCCATGCGTATAATTTCTCTTTTCCCATCGGCCCTTGCGGGCGCTGCGGTTCCCTGTGTGAGGCGGAAACGCCGACGTGAAAGTGCCGCTATTGGATATGCGAAGTATTGCCTGCCTCATCGCTCGAAAGCCTCCGCCCATGAGTCGCCTTAATGACGTTGGGGGAATGTTTGGGTTTGGATCGATCGAACGCGAGGTCGATGAGCCGCCCTTCCATGCTGAATGGGAAGCACGGGTCTTCGCGCTCAATCGGGTGCTGATAGCCCGAGGGATATACAACCTTGATGAGTTCCGTGATGCGGTTGAACGGATCGATCATCGACGCTACTTTGCGATGTCCTATTACGAAAGATGGTTGACGGCCGTCGAGGCGCTGCTGGGTAAAAAAGGCGTCCTTGCATGAGCCTGGCGGTCGGCGATGCGGTTGTGACTAGCGACGCAGACCCGGACGGGCATCATCGCTTGCCGCGCTACTTGCGCGGGAGACGAGGCGTCATCGAAGCTGCACACGGCCGATATCCGCTCGCCGACGTACGAGCGATGGGGCGAACAGACGCACCCGGCGAGATGCTATACACCGTCGCCTTCGACGCATACGACGTGTGGGGTCGCTATGCGGAAGAAAACGGCGTCATCCACGCCGAGCTCTGGGAGTCATATCTTGAGCGAACATGAGCACAAGCATGAGGCCTCATCCGCACAGATGGTCAAACGCGTAGATCGCCTCGTTGCGACGCTCGAAGGCCGCGGCATCACGAATACAGCGGAGCTGACCGAAGTCATCGAAAATCTGCTCGCGGGAGCCGGTCCCGCGAACGGCGCCCGCATCACGGCACGGGCGTGGGTTGATTCAGCTTTTCGTACTCGTTTGATTGCCGACGCGAACGCGGCGATCAGTGAGCTCGGGGTAGATATGTCACACTGGGCGCCGGTTCGGTTGCGCGTTGTTGAAAATACGCAGAGCATGCACAATGTGATTGTTTGCACGCTCTGTTCGTGCTATCCGCTCGCGCTGCTCGGCCCTCCGCCGACGTGGTACAAGAGTGAGGCCTACCGTTCGCGCGTCGTCCGCGAGCCGCGCGCCGTGCTTCGCGACTTCGGCATTGTGCTGAACAGTGATGTGAAGATTGCGGTCTGGGACAGCACTGCTGAATTGCGCTATATGGTACTGCCGCAGAGGCCGGCAGGGACGGAGCATCTCGATGAAGCGCGTCTGGCAACACTCATTTCGCGGGACGCGCTAATCGGCGTTGCCGTCGTTTCTGCAGGGGCGGAGTAGCCGCCGCGCGCTGCTTTCTCGAATCGCATCTGGGGTTCGCCGTCCACCCTAACCCCTGAAATTTCCGCGAGACCTGTTTCGCGCTCGTTTTTCGAGCCGGCTATCCGTAGTTGGGCCCAAAGATCGTTGCGTTGCGGGCCGAAAGTCCCAGCGCCGTTCAGCCAAAAACAGCGGATTGCTGCCTATCTCCGAGAACAAGCTCCTTATCTTCCTCGCTTCGCGTGCGCCTGCGATCGAAGCGCAGCAAAGCTTTACATGAACTTCGTATTGAGTTTCAATGCTTTTTCTATAGTAGTACTAAAAGCCCGGCCTTCGGAAGCCTTCGCCTTTAGTCATTTCCCCGGCCACGGAGTAGCATGACCGCATGGTACCGCAACGCGTAGACTTCATGAATGGTTTGCGTGGTATCGCCGTCCTGATGGTCTTACTATACCACGCTTTCGTGAGCGGCATTTTGCCGCTTTCCCTTGATTTACCGGGACTTAGCCTCGATTTTCCGCTTCCCGTTCTTGACGGCGGCTTAACGGGGGTCGAGATTTTTTTCTTCATTAGCGGATTTGTGTTGTTTTATCCATACGCACAGCACATATTTGAGGGAAGACCGTTGCAAACGCTAACGCACTATGCCGAAAGGCGCATGGCGAAAATCGTGCCGTCATATGTGCTTGTCCTAATTGTGATGACCATCGTTTGCCCGCGGAATATCGAGCAGCCGGACTCGCTTGCCGTTCATTTCGTGAAGCACCTGTTCTTTCTTCACGGCTTTTGGGAGGCGTCGCTCACATCTATCATCGGGCCGCTTTGGACCTTGGCTGTGGAGGTGGAATTTTACCTTCTCTTCCCATTCATCGCCCGTTGTTTCATGCGCGCTCCGCTCTGCACCATGGGTACCATGATCGCAATATCCGTCGGTTACCGCGTTTTTCTCAGCATAGCAAAATTGGATTATACTTTCTTTTGGACAAATCAGCTTCCCGATTTTTTTGACATTTTCGGCTTTGGGTGTTTGGCCGCATACAGCCTCGTACGCAGCCGCAACCTTCATGCGTCCGGTTGCGGAACCTTGACGAAATGGACGGCGACATCGTGTTTTGGGGTACTGATTTTTTACGGCTTGCTTGGGAGTTTGATTCGTGTCCCCGGAGGAGCGCCTACCTGGCATTGGTTGAACGATTCCCGCGATATCATCGGGTTGACGCTTTACCTCACATGCGTGGGAATTACGCGAGGCTCCGCCTTGATACGCGATATATTGGGAAATCCGATTTTGCTCTGGTTTTCCGATATTTCATACAATTTGTATCTCTGGCACATGAATGTGTTCTATTTATATCTCAATCACATCTCGCATTGGATCGCGCCTTTGCCGTATGGAATATCGCTGAATGCCGTGTTCGGACTTGCCTTGCCGGTGGGAATTGCTTGGTGCGTAACGCATTGGGTTGAAAAGCCGATCCTCCGCAAAGGACTCCTCGGCATACTACGAATTCCGACCAAATGGCCGCTTACGCGTTTGGCCTCATTCGAATTTGGAATGGGTAGCAGACGACTCCCTTGCAGAGGACGTACGGGACAGGCGGGCGAGAGATCAAGCTTCAGGAAACGCCCATGGCTAGGTTGCGCCCTGGTCATTGTTTTCGTCCTTGGAGCGCAGGCGCTGTCCAGGGCGACGCGTATCAGCGACGAGCGTGCTCGTGAACCCTCGATGCCGCCGAGCACCATGGAATAATGACCTGGACGGCTTCCGTCGGGTTCTTCGGATTGTCGTCCATGATATCGTACACGGTATGATAATCGGTACGCCGCTCAGCCCCTCTGCGACGCGGGTTATGCTCTTGGGAGCAGGGGAATTGGGCAAAGAAGTCATCATCGCTTTCCAGCGTTTGGGCGTTGAGGTCATTGCGGTCGACCGGTACGCGAATGCGCCGGGACATCAGGTTGCGCACCGAGCGCACGTGATCGATATGACCGACCCTACGGCCTTGCGCGCCTTGATCCAACGCGAGCGTCCCCACCTCGTCGTGCCGGAAATCGAGGCGATCGCCACGGATGCTCTCGTTGAGATCGAACGTGAGGGAATAGCCAAGGTCATCCCCGCCGCCCGCGCGGTTGGGCTCACGATGAACCGCGAGGGCATCCGCCGTTTGGCCGCGCAGACGCTCGGGCTCCCCGCTTCGCGCTACGCCTTTGCCGGCAATCTTGCCGAGCTGCGCGCGGAGATCGAGCGCATCGGCTTCCCGTGTTTCGTGAAACCGATCATGTCGTCGTCGGGCAAAGGGCAATCATTCGTGAATTCCGCCGGCGAAATCGAAGCCGCCTGGGAATACGCCGCTCGCAGCGGACGAGTCGATCGCGGGAGAGTGATCGTGGAAGAGCGCATTGCCTTCGACTACGAGATAACGCAGCTCACGGTACGAGCGCCGGATCGTGCTGGGAGTATCGTGACGTCGTTTTGCGAGCCGATCGGCCACGTACAGGTTCACGGCGATTATGTTGAGAGCTGGCAGCCGCAGCCTATGTCGCCTCTTGCGCTCCGTCGTGCCCGCGAGATCGCCGGTACGATCACCGCAGAATTGGGAGGCAGCGGCATCTTCGGCGTCGAGCTTTTCGTTGCCGGAGACGACGTGTGGTTCTCCGAGGTAAGCCCGCGTCCGCACGACACGGGCTTGGTGACGCTGTGTAGTCAGCGGCAAAGCGAGTTCGAGCTGCATGCGAACGCAATTCTGGGCCTCCCGGTCGATGTGCGCTTGCGCGAGCCCGGGGCTAGTGCGGTGATCTACGGCGGCATCCAGGGGCGCGGTATCATTTTCAACGGCGTAGCGGAGGCGTTGAGCGTTCCGTGCAGTGAGGTACGTTTGTTCGGCAAACCGGAGTCATTTCCGCAGCGGCGCATGGGGGTTGCTTTAGCAACGGGGAAAGATATCCAGGAGGCGCGAGAACGGGCCAAGAGGTGCGCGGGAATGATCAAGCCTCATGAAAGATAGTACAGTGCTTTATCGGAGGTCAGGACCATTCAAGCGGGCCGATGAAGTGTATTATAATACATGATTCGGTCCGCTTGGATGGTCCTGACCTTCGAGAAAGTGCTGTAAGATGAACATCTGCTTCGTCACTCCGCGTTTCCCATATCCGGTGACCAAGGGCGATCAACTTCGCGCATACCATCAGATCCGTTGTTTGAGCCGTCGTCACGCCGTTACTTTAGTCGCTGCGTCAAGCGTATCGGTTGATGCGGCTGCTCGCGCGGAAATGGAACGATGGTGCGAACGCGTAGAAATCGTTCCGGTCGGCGGCCGGCAACTCCCCCTTCGCATGATAAAGGGAATGGTGCTTAGCGATCTGCCGCTTCAAGTGCTTTTCTATGCTGCAACGAATTGGCGCACGCGTCTTGCCGAGGTTTTGCTTGCAAAGCAGTATGACGTGGTGCACCTCTCGCTCATCCGTTCTGCTCCGACTGCGTGGGATGTTGCGTTGCCTATCGTGGTTGATTTGGTTGATGCGTTGGAGCGCAGTATCCTTAGTCGCTCCTCGCGAGTGCCGATGCCCATGCGCTTAGCGTATGATTTTGAACGTAACCGCGTTGCACGCTACGAAGTTGAGGTTTGCAGACGCTTTTCTGCTGCGGTCGTCTGCGCTCAGGCCGATGCCGACGCGCTTGATACGCCCAATGTTGCTGTTGTGCATAGCGCCGTTGATACCGATCGTTTCGCGTTCGCACCGGAAGGCCGCGAAGAGAACCTGGTTATGATGACGGGCAACCTTGGATATGAACCGAACATCGATGCGGCGGAATGGTTCGTTCAAGAAGTTTGGCCGCATATTCGTCGCGCCGTTCCGGAGGCGCGCTTCCGACTCGTCGGCGCACGCCCTGCTCCGAGAGTCCATCGCTTAGCACGTTACCCCGGAGTTGAAGTCGTTGGTCCGGTAGGAGACATGAGTTCGTACCTGCGTACTCCGCGGGTAGCGGTCTGTCCGATGCGCTGCGGCTCAGGCATCCAAACCAAACTGCTCGAAGCAATGGCTAGCGGCGTTCCGGTAGTTTCCACTCCGCTCGGGAATGAAGGCGTCGGCGCGAAGCATGATTACGAAATCCTCACGGCTCAGGAGCCTGAAACCTTCGCGGGCACGATCGTTGGTTTACTCGGCGACCAGGAGCGATGCTTACGTTTAGCAAAAGCCGCGCGAGCGCTTGTTGAGCGAGAGTTTTCTTGGGAGTTGCATGCCCGTCGTTTTGAAGCCGTATATGCGAATGCGATTGCTACTTACAACCACGTTTCCTCGGCGGCAGACCAACTACGGACGCCCCGATCCTCGAATTGAAAGTCGATCACTTTCCCGCCGGAGTTTTCCAGAGCCTCATGCACGCGCCTGCGTCGCGTGAACGGCGTAACGAGCAGAAAATATCCGCCGCCGCCCGCTCCCAAAATTTTGCCTCCGATAGCTCCGGCGGCTTTCGCGTTTGCATAGAGTTCGTCAATCTGAGCATTGGAAATACATGATGCGAGCTTGCGTTTAAGTTGCCACGAGGCATCAAGAATCTCGCCGAATTCCAGTAGGCGTCCTTTCAATAGCGCATGTTTAAGAGCAATCGTCAGCGTCTTCATCTGCGCCAGGCTTTCCATAACGCTCTCGTCGGCATTTTGTACGTTTGCCGTTTGCTCGGCTAGAATGTTGGATGAGAGACGCGTTCGTCCGGTATAGCAGAGAATGAGATGGTAGTGCAATTCGGACAGTATCTCTTCGGAGATACGAAGCGGCGTGACTTGCACTCCGCTTCCTGTAAATTCCATGAAATTGAAGCCGCCGAATGAGGATGCATACTGATCTTGCATCCCGCCGATGATCCCAAGATCCGTGCGTTCGATAAGATACGCCGTTTCAGCGATCTCGTCGGGGGTTAGGTGAAGTCCTTGCCGATGTGCGAGCCCCCCAATCAACGCCACGATCATTGCTGAAGAAGAACCAAGTCCGCTGCCGGGCGCCGCATCCGAATGCATATAACAGTCAAGCCCGGTCGTTTGGAAATGCCTTAAAATCGCTTGCGCTAGGTCGATCTTGCCGTCAAGGCTATGACCGCCTTTGGCCTCAAAATACACTTCGAGTCCTATATCTTCGGATATAACGCGAATACGATTATCGTCGTGCCTTCGGAGCGACACGTATGCGTATTTATCGATAGTGCATGAGAGCACGCAGCCGCCGTAGCGTTCGGGGTACGGAGAGACATCAGTGCCGCCGCCTGCAAAACTGATACGCAACGGCGCTCGGCTGCGTGTTACCGAACGGCTTCCTTGCAAGATTTGCGTGACGGCGCGTGCGTTCATCCCCAAGCGGCTGAACCGAGTTGTTTGATGCCGGGCCGCAGTGCGCTCAGGCCGCGGATGATGCTTCCGGCAAGCGCTCCCGCAGGGGTTGCGCAAAGATATCCCAACCCGACCCATGGTTGCCGGAGGTCAGCGAACGTGGAAAAGCGCGTCGCTAGCGCGCGAGCTTGCCGCCATTGTCCCCAAAAACTCAACATACATGCCGTCTTACACGCACGAATAGCGAGAATTCGGCGAAGTATTTCGCGCAGCTGCGGCGGACAACATTCATAGAGAGTCTGCGGGTTTTGCAAAAATATCTCGATTGGGCGCGGCCCGCGGCGATTTCGACTTAATGCCGATGCCTCGCTATGCCAGTGCGTGAGCGCCTCCGCATACAATGCTACGGGTTCGTTGAGCAAGACCTTAAGCCATAGTTCGTTGTCCTCGCCGGAGATGGGAGGCGCCCCGGCGTTAAAACCCCCGTAGCGTTGGACAATCTCGCGTCGCGCGATCGTCGACCACGGACTCATGCACGTCAATACATGCACCGCAAAGATCGGCGAGGTTTTCGGCGTTATACGAATCACGCCGTCGGCAATTCCGCGCCGTCGCCATGTCGCCTCCGAGGATCGCTTGTACGGCACATCGATATAGCCGCATGAGACCGCCGCGACCTCCTGCTGTCGTTCAAGCGCCGTAACGCCGCGTTCCAAATAAGCCGGCATCCATTCATCATCCGCGTCTAAAAACGCAACGTATCTTCCGGTTGCCTCGCGTAATCCCCGATTACGGGCTGCTCCTGGTCCGGCGTTCTCTTGCATGATCAAGCGTATACGTCGATCATCGTATTTTCCGACGATAGCGGCGCCGTCGTCGGTGGAACCGTCATCCACCACAATGATCTCAGTCGGCGGTAAGGTTTGCGTGAGGATCGAATTGATGCACCGATTCACATACGAAGCCTTGTTAAACAACGGAACGATGACCGAAACATCTGCCGCTTTATTAGACGCCATCCAATTCCTTCAAGAGTCGACGAACCCCCTCAAGCATCGACGAAGCCGTGAACGCGGGCGGGGGACCGACATACCCCTGCCCCGATGAAGCAATGCGTATCCCCGGGATGCCCAGGTTGTGCGCAAGCCCGATATCGCTTGCCTGATCGCCGAAAACGACGCTCCGTCGAATGTCTATCGTACGTTCCCGCACCGCGCGCTCAACCATCCCGGTAAGAGGCTTGCGACAATCACACGCTTCAAGGTGCGGACAAAAGTAGAATGCGCTAATTGCGGCGCCTTCGACGGCTAAAAGCTTCGCAAGCGTCGCGTTGACGATCTCCACGTCGCTCTCGCCGAAAAATCCGCGCGCGACGCCGGATTGATTGGTCACCACCACGCGTTCGAAGCCCGCCGACTCGAGCAAGCGCAGCGCTTCGGGAACGCCGTCGAGCACGCGAACGCGATCGGGCGAACCGACATACCCGCTATCGTGCATGAGCGTGCCGTCCCTATCCAAAAACGCCGCGGCTTTACGATCAGACATGAACGAAAAGCGTTTGCTCCATTTTATTCATGCGCGGTACTTCCGTTCCCAGCCGCCCCCGCCTCTTGCAACCGGGCGACCAAAGGGAACCTCCCCAGCGCCTGTCGGGCAGCCGGCGACGGCCGATTCAGAGGACTTTTGCAAATCAATAGCAAAAGGCGCGATTCGCATTCGCTTGCCCCTTTGATGCATCGTAGGAGACGCATGTTCACACGTTCTTTCCCCGTTCAAGCCCGGCTTAGGCTGCTTTTTCACGCTTTCATCATCAGTCTCGCGCTGATCGTCGCGTCGCGTTCCGCTCTCGCCGCGTCGACTTCTTTTTTGTCCGGAGTCGTGACGGCGAACGGCCTACCTGCAGTCGGCGTGCGGGTCACCGCAACAGGCAACAATACCGTCGCGCACGCAAGCACCGACGCCAAAGGTCATTTTTCGTTCAGCAGCGTTGCCGTCGGCACGTACGTCGTGGACGCGAGATCGGATGCGGGCGAAGCGACCGAACGTCTCGATCTTTCCAGCGACGGCGCGAACATTTCGCTCGACCTTGCGACCAAAGAAATCGGCAACAGCTCGGTCGTCGCGCATGCCGGATCGGTCTTTCACGGTTCAGGCACTGACTTGACGTTGAACAGTCAACAGATCACGCGCGCGCCCAGCGGCGGCGACCTCTCCGAGGCATTCATCCAATTGCCCGGAGCCGCACGCGGCGCAGACGGCGTCGTGCATTTCAACGGCGACCACGGCGATATTAATTACAACATCGACGGCATCCCCGTTCCGCAGTCCCTCAATCGCGCGATCGGCACGGAATTCGATCTCAACAACATCGCTTTCATGGAGGTGATGCAAGGCGCCTATCCCGCCCAATACGGCGACAAGTTCGCCTCGGTCGTCAATATCGATACGAAAACGGGATCAGGTCCCCCGGGATTAAGCGGTAACATCGAAGCCGGGTCATACGCGAATCTCGATACGAGCTTGACCTACCACGCGCCGGCGGGAAAAGGTTCCCTCGTCGCGTCAACGCGCAACGAACGGACCGACCGCGCGGAAGACCCGTCGGATTTTAACTCTCCGCATGATAACGGAAGCGACGATACGCAACTCATCCGCTACACGTTGCCGACCGGCAACGACTCTCTGAATTTCACGCTCACGCACTCGTATCGTACCTTCCAAGTTCCCAACGACGTGAATAACGGCGAACCCGCGACGACGGACGACAACGAAACGCAAGACGATACGTTTGCCGCGCTGCAATATCGCCATGCGATCAACGATCGCGGTGCGATTACGTACGGCGCGGGCTTCAAGCGCACGCAGATTCGCGACTTCGGCGATCCCGCGAATGATTTCACCTACGGAGAGGCGCTTAATGTCGAGCAACCGCCCAACGGCAACGGCGGAACGACAAGCGATTGCGCCAATGCCGCGGCGCGCAGCGTCGGCAACCCGTTTTTCTTTACGCCGACGACCTGCGGGTACTCGCTCCACGGAGATAAGACTTCCTACGACTATATCTTCAACACCGATTACGCCTTACGCGCCGGAGCGCACGAAATTCGCGCGGGCGCTTCCTACGACGTGACCAACGTGGACAAGTTCTACGCGATCACTTTACAGCCGAACAACTTCCTCGCTCCGATCGTCACGCCGAATACGCCGAACGCTCCGAGCGCCGCGGTCGACAACTCGCCGAATACCGGCACGACGGAAACCGCCTACGTCCAGGATAGTTGGAAGATGGGAAACGCATTCCAGCTTGATTACGGTCTTCGAGAAGACGCTTTCCAGATATCTTCGACGGGCGTGTTTAGCGAGGGCTTCTCGCAAACAAGCCCGCGCATCAAGTTCACGAGAAACTTCGGGCAGCGTTCCAATGTCTACGCGTACTATGGACGCTTCTTCACGCCGTTCTCTTTCGAGGACGTCTCTCCGGTCGCGGCGCAAGAACTCAACCTCCCGTTGCAGCGAAGCGTGGCCTCTTTCGACCTCAAACCGCAACGGGACTCAGACTATGAGCTAGGCGGCCATCTTCCGGTCGGTCGCGGCGACTTAGGTTTGCGCGTCATGCAAAAAGATGCGACCGACCTCATCGACGACACGGAAGTGGGGGTCACCTATTTACATCAAGACATCAACTACCAACTCGGCCGTGTTGCGACGCAATCGTTGTACTACCAAGTTCCGCTAAAGCATCAGGGACGCATCTACGTCACGGGGAATCACACCTACGCGAAGAACAAGGGATGCGAAACGCAACTGCTAGCGCCTTGCTTTGGAGTAAACGCCGAAACCGATTGGGGCCCCGCCGATCACGAACAAGAGTGGGGCGCGACGACGGGTTACTTGCTCAATGACGCGCACGGGGGTTGGTATTCCTTTGACGGCGAGTACGGCAGCGGGTTGGCGTCCGCTCTATGCTTACCGGTCAGCAGTACTTGCCATGAAACCCCGCACATCACGTTCGATGCGGAGAAAGGTTTTAGCCTTGGGCACGACGTCGCGCTCACGGCGCGCATTCGCAACTTCTTAAACGATCGTTACTATGTGACGATCCTCAACGCGCAGGGTAATCACTTCGCCGCCCCGCGCACGTTCGACGTAGGCGTCCGTTTCGGTACGTAGCACTTTACTGGGCGCTCACGGGAACGGCGAGGCTACCGCCGTTTGCATCCTTCACAAACAAGTATAATGGGCCGGGATTCGCGGATAGCTCGTTGATCATAAAGTCTCCCGGCTGCGACCCCGGAGCGACGGTCATTACGCTCGTATTGCTGCTGGTCACCGTGAAGCTTCCCGAGTATCCCGTTTCATACACCTCCAGTAGCTGCAGCGGATTACTAGAAGCGTTCAGAACAACGTACGGCGGCGCCGCTTCCGGCGTAGCCGTGCTCACGGATTGGCCGGCGACCGTCGCCTGCACGGTCGGGGCCATCGCGGGCGTCGAGGCAGAACCGCTGCCGCTGCAATCCGTCAAAGCTACCATACAAATGATCGGAGCGATAAAGAGAACGTCGCGCACCATATAATAGACCCTCCGGTTATTACCAGCATAGACGGTTTTCGTGCGGCGATCTATGGGGACGAAAGATTGTTTCGTAAAATGTCCGTCACGTTTGAGGGAGCGCCGGAGCGACCGAGCGCGTCGGTCTATGCTTAGCTAAGGGTGCTTGCCGCGTTGCTCAATGTATTGCTCGCCTTCTGGCCGAGTACTTGCATTGCGGCGATAGCGACGATCGATACGAGCGCGATGATGAGACAGTATTCCATGAGCCCTTGTCCTTCGTCGTTACGGAGCATTGCAATAAAAGATTTAGACATCATAGATATCCTTTTAGCTTGCGGGAATAAAGAGGGAACTCTGGGTCAAAGTATATATTTTATGAGCCGACTGCAGAACGGCCATACGGCAGTTTGAAGGGCGCCGATAGTCCTATAGCCCTGGAGGGCGGCAACGCGGACGCTCAAAGCTTCTTTGGGCGTATTGGGCTGTGCCGGGTCTCGCGTATGCGCCCGCGGCTCATAAGAAAGCTGCCGGATGCGCGCCGAAACCGACGCCGACTCCCCTCGTTTTACGCGAAGAGACCGTTTCCGGCACGATCATCGCCGTTAGCGGCGTATACGACGGCAGCGGCGGCTCATCATGGAAGTACGCGCCGTGGACGGGAGCGTGAGCGACGTCGAGGCGGTTTCCTCCACGCTTGTCTTTCCGGAGGGAACGCGTATCAAGCGGGGGATGAAAGTCAAGGTTGTCGGTCACGCGCTCGGGTGTAATTTTATCGCTCGGAAGGTCACGGTGCTATAGCGGGCAATGGTTATACCGAACGGGTCGATATCATCATTGCGATGACGACGCCTGCGGCGCTAAGAAGCAAAAGCGCGATCGCGGCGCTGGTCATGCGCCTTACATTTCCGAAGATCAACGTATAGATCGATTTCACCATGTTGTTGGAAGCAGCCGCCAGCAAGACGGCGGTTGCAAGACCCGACACGGACATGTTTACGATATTGCCTTGGGCGATGCTCAACACGAACGGATCGATATCGGCGAAGCCGACGATCGCGGCCAATGCGTCGATGCCCTGCCGGCCGTATGTCGCCTTCGCCCAGTTCGAGACGAAGGTCACGATGAGAAGCAGTGCCGCGAAGGCGAGCGCGGCGCCGATCTGGAGAGGATTGCCGGACCTATCGATCTCCAAAACCGTCGGATCGCCCGTATGACCGAAAAGCTGCGCGACGCACGCGCACGCGAGCGAGAAAACAGTTAGGATGCCCAGAGGCACGGCAAGCGCAAGCGCGAGCGGCCAATTAAACAGAGCGACGACGGCGAATAGTCTGGCATACATCATCGACGTCGCGAGGATAATCGCGACGTTGAGGGCGCGCGCGCTCGTGAGGAGACGTGAGCGACGTGCCAAGACGACCGTCGTCGCCGTCGAGGAATAGAGTCCGCCGATGACTCCGGCAAGCAATACCGCGTCTTTGGGGCGCGTGTATCGCTCGAGCAGATATCCGCCGTATGAGAGGGATGAAACCGCAACCACCGCAAGCGCGAGTCGATGAGGCGTGAGCGCGCCCAGGTTTGCGATCGACGTATCGGGCAAGAGCGGCAGCACGACGCCGACAAGCAGTAAGAACTGTCCGGCGATGAATATCTCTTCGATAGGTACCGTTTCGGCAACCCGGTGCAGGCGTTTGCGTCCGGCTAAGAGCAGCGTCGCGGAAACGGTTACTGCAACGACGACCCAAGGCGGCCGGCAAAGAGCCAGCGCCCCGAGGGCGTACGCTAGAAGATTGCAAACCGGAATGACGAGCCGTCCCTCAAGCGGAATCGACGACGGCGCCTCGGATTTGGCGTCGCGGTCGTGGAAAAACAGCCAAGCGCCGACGATGAGCAACCCGCCGGTAAACGCGATGCCGCTGCTCTCCGTTGCGAACAGCGCGGCGCCCGTCAAAGCCAAGAGCGGAAACGTTCGGATGCCGCCCGGCCGATCAGGAATGAGATTCGCGTAAAATTCTTCGAACGCCGCCCCGAAGAACAGCGACATCCCCAGAAGCACAACCATATCGATCGGAGTAATTTGCATCAACGCATCTCCTGGTAGCGGTTGCGAACGCGATCGGCGGCGAAAACGCTCATAAACCTAAGAGTACCACGGAAGCTCCATGTCGGGCGATACGGCGCTGTAAGCTCCGGCGCGACGGGGAGGCATGTATCGTTGCAGCGACGCTTGAATCAAAGATTGGTCCGAGACGTTTAAGTAAGAAGGAGTAACCGATGCCCAATCCCGAGACCGCCCCGAACTATATCGAGTTGACGACCCAGACATCTGCGCTGGCGCTCGAATTCGGCGCGGCGGCGCAAAAGCGCGCTGCCGATTACGTGAAGAATAAATATGAGATCGTTGCTCGCCCCTATACGGGGACTACGCCGGATGCGAAAATCCGCGAAGGCTTCGAGCGTGCGAATCAAATCGCGACGCTCGCTTCGGCCGAGTTGCAAACGACCGCTCAGAAAAACGCCGAGTTCGCGGAGGCGCTCTTGAAACAAGCCGCTAAGGCGCAAGATGCGATTCTACGCTCATGGCACGGGCTTTCGAACACGGGTCTTTCCAATCTCAACTACGCCCGGGAAACCGCAAACGGGCACATCGACGCTTTCGCCAAGGGCATTGGAGAGTTCCAAGATATCCAAAAGCGCGCGGCAACGGCCGCAGCAGGCGCCGCAAGCAAGACCTAATCGGATTCGAGCGTGCCTAGGGTCGCGGCTTCGCGTTATTCGCACGGCTTCGGCCCGCTTGCTCGCTTTCTTCGGCGTCGGCGCGATCGTCCTCAAGTCAGAGCTACGCAGGTATAACACGTAGGTATCAGCGACTTAGTCGGTCGAATAACATCTCATGAAATTAGGAGACTTGATGCTCGCGGGCATTGTATTTTGGCCATGGGTCTAAATCTTCTACAGAAGGCTTTCAAGGGGTTCTCCCGCCGGCAGCTTCCTGACTCCCCGCACCTAACGACCGGCCTGCTCTCGTATATCGATCAGGAAAATTTTCAAGAGTTATTGGAGTCGGCGCCCGACCCTATGCTCATCGTCAACGAGCAAGGACTGATCATTTTCGTTAACCTGCAAGCAGGGGAAATTTTCGGTTACCAGGCTACGGAGTTATTACAACAAGACATTGCGGTGTTGATTCCGGAACGATTCCGTAAAGATCTTGGGAAACATCTGCAAGAGTATTTTCAGAATCCGCGGGTACGGCGCATAGGGCAAGGAATGAATCTCTATGGTATACGAAAGGACGGCAACGAATTCTTTATCGAGATAAGTCTTAGCCCATTTAAAACACAAAAAGGAGTCATTGTTTCCAGCACGATTCGCGATGTTACCGAACGCAAGCACATCGAAGAAAAGCTCGAAAAAATGTATAGGCGCGAACAAGACATCGCCATAAGCTTTCAGCGAGCGGCGCTTCCGAGTACAATGCCGGAAGTTCCTGGGATCGTCTTTCATAGCTTTTACGGCCCCGGAAAGCGCAATGAATCGCTCGGAGGCGACTGGTACGACGCCCTTCGTTTATTGGACGGTCGCATCATTATTTCCGTCGGCGACGTTGCGACAAGCGGTTTGAAAGCTGCGGTCATAATGGCTACCATGCGGCAGGTGATTCGCGGATCCGGATATGTGCATCCCAATCCGGTTCTCATGCTCAACGCGGCGGATAAAATGCTCCGCGCTGAACATCCGGACATGACCGCGACGGCATTTGTCGGCATCCTCGACCCCATCGAACAAAGGCTCACCTATGCGTCGGCCGGCCATCCGCCGCCGATTCTCCGTTTACGAGACGGAAAGTTCAATGAGCTTCCTTCTAGCGGCCTCGTATTGGGTCTGCGCGGTCACAACGAGCCTCCTGCGGAAACGGTCAAAATTGAGAACGGCTCTTGCTTGGTCCTCTACACTGACGGACTGACGGAGTTCACGCGCAATTACGAGGAAGGCGAGCAGCGTCTGCATGCTGCTCTGGAGAAGGCGGATATTTACGCTTCTTCCAATGTCGCCAAAGCTTTATACGATGCCGTCTTGCCCGACGGAACGCGTGACGACGTAGCCATTCTCACGATGGAATGTAGATCGTTTCCGAACGGAACGGGAGAGGCTCTTTCGCGCTGGGTATTCGACGTGCGCGACGTCGATGCTTCCAGGCACGCCCAAACGGAATTTATCCAACGATTGCAAGCGGAAGGCATAAGCCCGGACGATGTCGCCGTGGCGGAGCTGGTGTTCATGGAGCTCATCGGGAACATCGTTCGCTATGCCCCCGGTCAAGTTGAAATCGCGGCGGATTGGAGCGGCGCGTTCCCCGTGCTGCACGCGATCGACCATGGCCCGGGGTTTTCGTACAACCCGAAATTACCGGAGCCTATGGCGGAGTCCGGACGCGGAATCTATTTGATCTCCACGCTTACCGAGGAGTTTGAGGTTTTGAGGGTTTCTGGGGGAGGAAGTCACGCCTGCGCAGTTCTTTTCTTATCGAAGCCCAGGGGGAGAGAACAACGTAGCGCTTCCGGCTTTTCGCAGGCCGGCATGGGGAGACCGCGTCAGCAGCACCATGAGAGTCAGGTCCATGAGTTTTTGCTCCGTTATCAGTCCGGCATGTACTTTCAATCCACGTTTATACCGGGTAACGAGAACGGCGAATAGGCCGAAGCGTCCATTTGCCGCGCAGGGCGCTGCGGATGTAAATATCGGGTGAATTCTTGCCGAATAAATGTTCATCGTATCTTCGCATCGGTCCGGCAGGTTACGAAAATTCGCTTAAGCTCTTGAAAGCATCTATCGTGAGATCATCGGCTACGTTTCCGGCGTGTGATGCGCCGCGACGCGAGGACGAGCAACAGGCATCCGTCTTGTTGCGCTGGGTGCAGGCGAGCGCCCTTGGAGCGGTCGCCGGCTTGCTTGCCGCGACGGCGTTCATTCCGCTCATAGCCGTTGCCGTAACGCTCTGCATGGGCTTGCGAGAGCCGCCCGCATACGTCTTTACGCTCACGGCGCTTCTAGTTGCGACGCTTGTTGGAGGAGTTATCGGCGTGAGCCAATGGCGCGTGTTGCGCATCGTTGTGCCGGGGGTGAAAGCTTGGGCATGGACATGTGCGACCTTGGCGGCATCGATGCTACTTTGGACGTTCGTTTTCATGCCGGAGATCGTAGCGGGGGGAATATTTCTTCCAGGCTCCGCTCCTTCGAGTGAGGCGCTTGGCCCGGCTTCCCTCGTCGCGGGGATTTGCTTGGGCGCAGTATTAGGCGGGGTTTTTGGAAGCGTCCAATGGATTGCGTTGCGCAGGCATGCTAAGCATGCTTTTTGGTGGATCGTAGGCAGTGCAGGCGCTGGAGCGATCGCCTTGCCGCTGGGCTTCCTTGCTGCGACATATGCGCAGACCCAGACGAGTTACTGGAATTTTTGGGTCGCGGGCGTTTTCTCGGCCGCGTTCATCGCGGCGTTATGCGCCTGCGTTACCGGGGCGGCGTTGCCGCATCTGCGCCCTCGTTTTACCGGTATAACCGCGTAAGTTCGATTTCTAGGACAAGAGAAGTTCAAAGTGGTTGCCGTCCCCTCTATCAAGGAGCATACGAGCTTGCGGATAGTGAGCTTTTGACTCGGAAACAGCGACGTAGAGAGCAAGCGCTTTGTGGAAAACGTCGGCGATCATCAGGCCCTGTTGAGCGGCAAGCCCTTCAAGGCGCTTGATGTCGGATTCGTATATGCTGAGCAAGTGCTTTTTTGCTCTTCGTGTCGTGACGGAGATCATATGAGCTTTATCGTCCGAAGACGCTCCGCGTCACAGCACTTTCTCGAAGGCCATGACCATCCAAGCGGACCGAATCATGTATTTTAATCTTCATCGGCCCGCTTGAATGGTCCTGACCTCCGATAAAGCGCTGTAGTAGCCGGATCGGCCAAGGCGCCAATGAAGGAATCTTCCTTAGCGACGCGGTCTCGTCCTTATCAAGCGCTCAAGGAGAACTCTTCCGCGAGCGAGCATGCGCTTAGGATCGCCGTGAGCGAGGCATCAAACCCGATACGTTCAGCTTCCGACATCAGCGGCAGTTGATCGAGAAGCGCGACGACCTTTCGTTGGTCGACGAACGGCACCGCGGCTAGCGCGGAACCACGCAGCGTCTCTTGCAGCATCTGATGGAACGGCTCGTTCGGCGCGCTCGTCATGGGCGGCGAGGAGAACGGGTGTTTCTGCCGTCGATAGACGGTCTCGGTGATGACGGGTTTCGCGGCCTCGCGCAGCAAGTATTTCTCAAGCATTCCGTTGATCTTCAGCGTCACGGGTACGCGACCGAGGTACTCGACGACGTGATGATCGAGAAACGGCACGCGTCCTTCGATTGAATGCGCCATTTCCATGCGGTCGCCCAAAACCGTGAGGATGTGACTTGCGAGAAACGACCGCGCAAAGACGAAGAGCGATGCGTTGAGCGGATCACGACCCTCAAGAACGCCTGGGATGTCCACGGCGTCAAGAAATACGTCCATGCTGTTATGATCGGCGAAACGCATTTTGAAATCGTCGGAGAACAATCCGATTCGCTGCTGACCGACGGCTGAGTACTCTGCCAACACGGTCGGGACGAATCCCAACGTCCGCTCGACGCGATCAAGCGAAGCCGTGGCGCCGGTCGGGAAAAGACCGCGCCATACGGCATTGGCGGCATCGAGCTCTTGGAGCAAGCGTTGCTTCTCGCCGGCATCAACTCCATTCCGATGATGCCGCAGCATGTCGGTGCGGAAGGGAGGGTAGCCGCCGAGAACCTCATCTGCTCCCTCGCCCGTGTAGACGACTTTGTACCCGGCGTCGCGGACCGCGCGGCTGAGCATAAATTTTGCGACGCTGTTGCCGTTGTTGAAGAACGTCTCGGCATGTCGGACGGCGGCGGAGAAATTCTCCGCGAGATCCCTCATCGTCACCGGAACGGGATGGAAATCGGCGCCGGCATACGCGGCCATCTCGCGAGCGAACGGTTCCTCATCGTAGGCCTCCCGGTCGAAGGTCAGCGTGTATGCCTCAACCGGCTTCGATGAGAGGCGCGCGACGAGGCCGAGCACGGTACAGGAATCGATCCCGCCGCTCAGATAAACGCCGACCGGCACATCCGCCCGCATGCGCAGGCGCACCGCTTCCTCAAGGATCGCGGAGAATTCGTCGATGTACTCGCGTTCG
>Ga0182024_10008145_pt1 | contig 22278 bp, 27 predicted proteins | sample P32metaG_FD_120480 | JGI IMG/M metagenome (GOLD analysis project Ga0182024, IMG submission 120480) | Permafrost microbial communities from Stordalen Mire, Sweden - P3-2 metaG (Illumina Assembly) | ecosystem: Environmental > Terrestrial > Soil > Wetlands > Permafrost | place: Sweden: Stordalen...
GCTGCGCCGCCGGCAGCGCCGCCAGCGCCTGCTGTGCCGACTCGGCATCGATTCGATCATCGACGCGCGGTACGAACCATTCGCCACCACTTGCGGCCGGCCTCGCCGCCCGCTCGCGCCGCCCCCGGCGGCCGCGGGAGCGGCATGCGCTAATGGCCGCATTCCGTACGCAACGGAACAGCCAGGTGCGCGGCTCGGCCGGCATTCGCCCGCGGGCGATAAGCCGGACGAACACATCCTGCACAACGTCCTGTGCCGCCGGCCCATCGAGCCATTGCCGGGCGTAAAGAAGCAGCGCCGGCCCGTGCGCCACGAACAGCTCGCGAATCCTCGGGTCCGCCGGCGTTTCCATCGGTCGCTCATCTGCATCACGCCATCGGGCATCGTATTTCCGGAACGATCCCATAAAACAGGAGACTCTTTCCTAAAACCCCAGGAGGAACCGCAGATGAACGCTGATGAACGCAGATTGAAAACGGGATCGCGATTGGCAGTGAGCACTTCGTTAGCGATCGCAGTTGCGACTCCGAATCTCACACCGTAGTCGACGTCGCGGTCGCAGAGCATGATGCAGCTACGTATAACCATTCCGACGAGCCGCGGATCGAAACCTCCCCGGTTAGCCGCGACCCAAAGGGGAGCGTTCCCGGACTCGCTCCCCCTCGGGTCGCGGCTAACCGGGATATCGAGTTAAAGAATGGGTGAGGAATGAGAATGGCATTGCCCACGGAATCTCCCGTTCCGTGCCGCCTGCCGCGGCAAAGCGAAACGAAGTCCGGCTCCGGGCGATTTCCCTGGGACTCCCCGGCTCGCAGCTTGATTCAATCACGTAATCGTGGACTTGTCCCCACTGGCGTTCACGGTTTACGATTTCGGCAGCTTCTCCATGACTGCATCGATTTCGGAAGCGTTGAAGGCCCGCATGGTTGAGGTATGCACGTTATCGAGCGATCCCAGGTGCATCATCAGGGCAGTGGCCGTTTCATCGTCCGGCGCCTCGTAAATCAACAGGCCATCGAACTGCCCCAGCATCCAGTATTGAGCGACCACCTTTACGCCCATCTTCTTGGCCGTGGCCTTGAACGACGCTGCTCGTTTGGTGGTGTCCTGAATGTTCTTCTCGCCCTGGTCGGTGAACTTGAACGTCGTGACGAAGGTTGCCATGCTGATATCTCCGTGAAATGTCTGCCCCGGAGACATCTTACCACAAAGGGGTCACTACCTCGCCCGACCGCGGTATTCACTCAAATGACTCGCGACCGGCAGAGGCAATTCCCACGCCCGATGCCTGCTGGCGCGGACCACCATCAGCCAGCTAAAGGTGACCAACTCAAAGGTGCGAAGTGCCATAGCGGACCACGACGGCAGCCAGCGCGAGACGTCGACGACCATCGCCTTAGCGGGATCGCCGATTCCGAAAATCGGTGGCAGACGGAACCAGTAGTAGGTAATGATTGCCGATGCGGCAAAGACGCTGCCAATCAGAGGGTCCCGCATCGGCCACGCCTTTCGCACGGCGAGGTAAAGAGCCAGCGTAAATCCGCCCGCGAGGTAGGGGAGGCCGTAGGCAAGCGACAGATGGGTAAAGCCATTCATGCCGCTGTAGGTCGGCACCTGATACCAACCCCAGACGAAGCCCGGAAAGCATCCGGTGAGCACGATTCCGACGTACCGGCCGAGTCGCGTCTTGACCGCCGATCTCGGCGTCACGCCCTTGACCTGTTCGGAGCAGGGAGTGACGCAGCACGAGCACTGGGCGCAATGGGCGTTGGCAACGGAGACCAGCGGCCGCGAACCGTAGAGCAATTCCACCGGATACACCGGGCAGAGGCTGGAGCACCAACCGCTCTTCCAGTTAAATGCGAATCCAAGCCCGATGGCCAGCAGCCCCACCGCGGCCAGGACGGCTGCGAGGAGCGGGCCATTGGTGTCGAGCACAACTTTGCGCAAGGGAACAACCACAAGCAGCAGAATCAGCGCCCCAAGGTAGAGCCGGCCCCGCCACGCGAGCGTGAGAGTCTTGCGTTGCGAGAGGCCAAAGTGGTGCGGCGCAAGTGACATGCTGCCCAGTGGACAGAGGTTGCGCCAAACACCTGGCGCGAGAACCAACAACGCAGGCGCAACGGGAATGAGCACGTTCCAGAGCAGGTGCAATCCCAACGGCGGCCAGACGATCAGGGCCACCCAGATGGCCATTCCCCCCGCCCAGGCTAACACCTGCGCCCAATGCCACAGCGTGGGTATCGACGTGTTGCGCCTCGCAGCAGTTATTATCCCGTCCATAGCGGTTCCTCATCTTGCCAACCAGACCCGGGCCTAAACGCACGGCAAATCGTTGCCACGCGACTTTTCAAAATCCGCTGTCAATGCTAACTGTGTGCCATCGGGGAGGAATAGGTTCAACCCTTACCTAGCCATCAGGACTTTTCAAAGGCCCCCGCCATGGCCGCATCGAATAATCCACTAAACCACGGAGAAAGGGGTTGACGATAGGGTAGGGGGATATACTATCGTCGCAATGCCACACACAGTCCGAAACAAGGCAAAGCTTTTGGCGCGGATTCGTCGGCTCCAGGGGCAGGTTGAAGGCTTGAGCAAAGCCGTTGAAGAGGAGCAGGGCTGTACATCGGTGTTGCACTTGATCGCAGCATGCCGAGGGGCGATCTCCGGGTTAATGTCTGAAGTTCTCGAAGGCCATGTCCGTGAGCACGTCATGGACACCAGCCGCAGTCCCACTTCTGATCAGAGTGAGGCTGCCGAGGAGCTAATCGACGTGTTGAAGACATATTTAAAGTAGGCACACACCGCCGAACCTCCGGCTCCGATCATGGCACGTGACGCCGCAGCGCGCCGCCCCACTATTACCGCGGAAACCGCTGGATCTCTCCTGGTCGCGTCGGGAAATTCCAGAGAAGCGATGATGAACACAGAAACCACGATCTCATTGCCGACCTCCGTGCCGAGCGGGCCAGACGCTGGAATGAACCTGGTCGCCAGATCGTTTTTCGGATTCCGTCGAACCAGCAAGGCACTGCGGCTTTTTCTCGCGATTGCCGGGCCGGGCATCATTGTGATGGTAGCTGACAACGACGCGGGAGGAATAACCACCTACACCACGACCGGCGCCCAATACGGAATGCACCTGCTTTGGTTCCTTATTATACTCGGCCCGGTGGCTTACTACGTTCAAGAGATGACCGTTAGGCTCGGTGCTGTCACCAAACGCGGGCATGCCGAGGCAATCTTCGCGTCCTTCGGACGGATCTGGGGATGGTTCTCGCTTCTCGACCTGGTCGTAACCGATTGGTTGACGATGATCACGGAATTCATCGGGATGACCGCCGCGATGAATATTTTCCACTTTCCCCCGATCCTGACTGTCCTCATTGTATGGGTCATCATGGGCAGCATGATCATGTCGGGGCGGTACTGGACTTGGGAAAAAATCACGCTCGTCTTCTGCGTCGTTAACCTGATTTACATACCCGCCGCTTTCATGGTGCATCCCTCGGTTCATGAAATCCTTTATGGATCGTTCATCCCGCACCTGCCGCCCGGCGGATTTACCAACACGTTGTTTTTCATGCTGATGGCCAATATCGGCACGACCATCGCACCCTGGATGCTCTTCTTCCAGCAGAGCTCCGTCGTGGACAAAGGACTGAAGGAGAAGGACATCAAGTTCGGCAAGGTGGACACGGCGATCGGCGCGTTACTGACGGTTGTGGTGGCAGTGGTTCTGATCGTCGTATGCGGAAAGCTTCTCTACGGTCAGAAAGTGGACGATGCCGCCCAAGCGGCGATTTCCATCATGCCACGGAGCCGTTTCATCGGGACGGTCTTTGCCATCGGACTGTTTGATGCGGGTCTGCTGGGCGCGGTTTGCATCTCACTGGCTAGTTCATGGGCGTTTGGCGAGGTCTTTGGCTGGGCCCATTCGCTAAATCAAAAGATCAAAGAGGCGCCCTGGTTTTACGCTTATTATTTCTTTGATCTGCTTCTGGCCGGCACGGTGGTGCTGATCCCACGCGCGCCTCTTGTTCTGATTACATTGTTCGTGCAGGTCATCGCGACCACGCTTCTCCCCGCGGCGTTGGTGTTCCTCATCATCCTGCTGAACGATGAGAAGACGATGGGAAAGTACGTGAACACACGATGGGAAAACGTCGCGAACGTGACGATCGTCGTTGCGGTCATCATTACGTCAACGCTGTATGCCGTTAGCGCTATTTTTCCCAATTTATTCGGGCAATAACACGTTTAGTCCCGTAACGGAGTCTGATTCATGAATTCGATTTTCAAAAGCCTGGGCGAACAGATACGCGAGATCAACCGGAAATATGCCAAGCCGGAAATCGAAATGACGCCATTGGTGAGGTTTTGCTTGATTGGGCTGAGGGTTTATTTGTTGCTGCTGGTGGGCTTGATGATCTTCAAGTTCGTCGTTGCCGCCAGAGGATAAAACTGGAGCGTTGTGATGACCAGGACTCTTCAAGAGAGCGGGAAGAGCACGGAGCAACTGTTTCGGCTCACGGATCTGATAAAACGGCGGGTACTAAAAAATGGCGAAAAGGTTGGCGCCCTCGCTGATTTGGTAATCGTTGATAAGGGCGCGGTCGCCGAGGTGACTCACATCTGCGTACGTAGGCCGTTCGGTCGTCCCCAATTGTTCGTGCCTTGGAGCCATGTCGAGGCGATTTCGCCCTCCGGAGTCCTGCTCGATCCAAAATCCAAGATGGGTTCGGAGGACGCGCCTGCCGCCGCCGTCCTGCTTGAGGATTACATCGTAGACAAACGGGTCCTTGATCTCGAAGGGCGCGAAGTCGAGGTTGTCTATGATGTCATGCTCGCGCTGAAACTGGACCGCCTGTTTGTTGTCGGGGTCGACCTAAGCCACCGCGCATTGCTGCGCCGGATCGGGCTGAAATGGCTGGCGAATCTCACTGGCAGCGTCACTGATCGGATGGAAAATGATCTGGTTGGCTGGAACCTGGTGGGTCCGTTGCCCGAGGGGATCGGCAGCTTTGCCGGTGATCTTCGACTCAAGATTGTGAAGGAGCAACTTGTCAAAATGCCGCCGGTGGACGTGGCGCGCATTCTGGAACAGCTCAGCGACCAGCAGCGGATTGCGATCTTCGATTGGCTGGAGCCCGCGTTCGCATCAGATGCCCTGGAAGAGCTCGACCCCAAGGCTCAGCGGGAGGTGATCGCGGCGATCACGCCGACGAAGGCGGCCGATCTCATTAACGCGATGACCCCGGGGCAGGCGGCTGACGTGATGGCCGTGCTCCCGTATGCCGAGGTCCAGGCCCTTTTTGGATTGCTCAATCCCCTCAAGGCCCGAAAGGTGCGCGCGATCCTCGATAAGCAGGAGTGGCGGCCGGCGGATTTCGTGACCCTCTTTTTTGTGAAGCTACGTCCCGATACCACTGTTTTACAGGCCCGCCAGGGGCTGCGGGAGGCCAGAGAGAATAACGCGGTCTCGTATCTGTACGTCCTGGACGCCGAGGAGCGGCTGCTCGGAATCATCAATACAACCGATCTCGTGACGTCCACCGATGAAACGCTGATCAAGAATATCATGAAGCCCGCGGCCGTTACCTTAAGCACGACAAGCACGCTGAAAGAAGCAAGCGAATTATTCTCCCGATATGGTTACAGGGCGCTTCCGGTGATCGATGCCGACGGCAGGATGCTCGGCATTGTCCCGTATCGCGACGTAATGGAACTCGAGCACCGCGGCCTCAGTTAACCGTAAGAGATCATCCCGACTTCCACTGACAACTGGCAGGAAAATGCCGCGTCAAGATAGTTTCGGAGGCTTCGAGCTAGTGGCCAGAGTGCCTACGGCCGGATGCAGTCGTCTGTGGTAAGTCCGCTTCGATCGCCATATGAAACCGGCATGCCCGGCGCGGTCACCGGTTCTCCGGTTTTTTCGCGCTCGGAGACGGCGAGGTTGAGGGCGAGGAGCTGGGCGAGAAGGTCCTTCCTGGGGTCGAAGCCGTAGGCGGCGAGGACGGCGGCGTCGAGGCTGGCATGGGCGTCCTTGAGCGGGCTTTTCCCGGGAAGTTCCAGCGTGCGGTAGAGCGCCCGCAGGCCGCCGTCGATCTGCTGCAACGCCGTCGATCGTGCGATTGCTGGCGACGGTTGCAACTTCCGGTGATAATCGGGGTGTGTCAGCATGCACCACAACCGTCATTGATCTATTCTCCGGCGCCGGGGGCATGGCCCTCGGCTTTCTAAACGGTGGATTTCGGCCGATCTTTGCCGCCGACTTCTGGAAACCGGCCGTCGCGACCTATCGGGCCAACATTGGCTCGCACATTGCCGAGCAAGCGATCGACGAAAGGATATCACTTCCCGACGCGGACGTCATCGCTGGCGGGCCTCCATGCCAAGGGTTCTCCTCTGCCGGCGCGCGCCGTCAGGGAGACATGCGAAATACGCTTGTGGGCGTGTTCGCAAGACTGGTCGCGGAACATCGCCCCCGAGCATTTGTTTTCGAGAATGTTGAAGGCTTCGTCACGAACGACAACGGCCGTTTCGTATTCGAGCTGTTAGACCCCGTGATAGAGGCGGGCTATCAGGTTCATCTCCGCAAGGTGAACGCGGCCAATTATGGCGTTCCACAACATCGCAAGCGAATACTAGCGATCGGTGGCCTTGGCTGGGCTCCCACGTTCCCTGAGTCGACACATTCGGCGTGGGGCGCTCCGGGTGCCCTGTTCTACGACGGCCTCCCTCGCACGCCTTCGCTCACGGAAGCTCTCGCGGGGCTTGGTACTGCCGTTGTCGGAGACGACGGAAGCGGGTTAGATCATTCCTATGCGCCCCTGAGCGCCACCGATGTCGAACGGGCGATCGCACTTGCTCCCGGCCAGCGAATGCGGGACCTTCCGGAAGAAATGTGGCACGAGAGCTATCGTCGTCGAGCTTTCCGACGCGTGCGAGATGGGACACCGAGCGATCGGAGGGGCGGCGCGCCGGCGGGCGTGCGGCGGCTTCACATGGATGAACCCTGTAAGTCGATCACTGGTGGTGCGCAGAACGAGCTTCTTCACCCCACCGAAGACCGTCCGTTGACCATTCGGGAGTGTGCCCGCGTTCAGTCGTTCCCTGACTCGTTTCACTTTACCGGGTCGCGTTCGGAACGGTTGCAACAGATCGGAAATGCGGTTCCTCCATTGCTGGCAACTGCGGTCGCGTTACAGCTATGGGCCGATTTGCAGATGAACGCCACGGTCAGCGGGCGGCGTGGGACGCTGCTCAGTTTTCAGCCAACCCCATCCGCGGGTATGAGCCCAGCCCTTCAGCGGGTCTCAAGCGCCGTACGCGGAAGGTACGCGCAGCCAGAGGGGGGGCTTTTTGATGTCGCTGTCTAAAGCAGAGTTGGCAGTTTGGCGAAAGGCGCGCGCTCCGGGGGCAGGTTCCATGGCTGTGCGCTTGACAGATAGCATGTGCGGCTACTTGTTGACGCAGATCATTCTCGATCTGGGGCTGTCGGAAAAATTTGCTGACGTCCCGTCGTCAACACCCGACTTCTTCACGACGGAGCCGGCGAAATTGACGGTTGGCATCGCTAACCCTCACGATCTTTTCGAGCGCCTGGCACAAGAGGTGCCTGATGCCCTCACGTATTTCGCGTGCTTGGTGAGCCTCCTGAAGTCGCGTTTGAAGTACGCGAACATTCTCGCGGGCCAGCCGATTCCAACCCTCGACCAAGTGGGACCGCGCAGCCTTCTGCAATACGGAAGTATTGGACCGCGCGCGCTGGCCACGTTTCTGTTTTGGCGAAAGTGGTTCTTCGATATTGACAACCGCGCTGGCCAGGAGACAGGCTATCTTTTCGAGCCAGTGATAGCAGCATCCGTTGGCGGCGTTCCTTTCACATCCAGCAAGAGCCCAGTGAAGAGCCACCGCGACGGGAGGGGGCGACAGGTTGATTGCCTGCTCGATGAGGATGCCTACGAATTGAAGATTCGTGTGACGATTGCCGCGTCGGGTCAGGGGCGCTGGCGTGAGGAATTGGATTACCCGATCGATTGCAAGCGGAGCGGATATCGACCCGTCCTGGTTGTGCTGGATAGCACGCCCAATCCGAAGCTTCAGGAGTTGGTGGCCGCGTTCATCCGTGAGGGTGGCGTTGCGCATGTGGGGGCGGATGCGTGGTCACATCTCGATTCGCTTGCCGGCAAGACAATGGCGCGCTTTTTGGACATATACGTTCGGGCGCCTCTCGCGCGATTGCTTGCGGACGCTCCCGAGCCACCACTGGCAGAACTGACGGCACGCGATGATGGGAGGTCCATTTCGATCATCGTTGCCGGTGAAGAGCTTCGCATCGCACGAACCCCAAAACCTACGGATGACAACGGCGATGAACTGCCTGAAGACGTGGGCGAGGATCTACCGTCGATTCCGACCTGACCGCCTTCTCCTTCATGCTCTTCGTTTTGACCGTCCGGTAGGCGTCTTGAAGCAGAGGGCGGGCCGGTCGGCGGCTTCGCGGGTGACTTTTTCACGGTCGTTGCCGAAGGTCGGCAGTTCCCGGGTGGGAAAGAGAAACGCGAGCGGGCCCCAGCCGGCGGCAAGATCGGCGAGCTTGACCTTGTCCTTGGGGCTGTCGATCTGGTGGTTGAAGTCGTAGACCCAGAACTCATCGAAGTTGCACAGCACGACGTACTGCGGACGATTGGGGACCAGGCGAACCCAGTAATCAAACGCCTGGCGGAAATGCCTGGCCAGATCCGTCCCCCGTTTCTTCATTTCGATGACGACGATGGGTTTCCAGACGTAATCGGCGAAGGCGGTGCCGCCGCCGTCTTCGGTGGCTTTTCGGATGCGCAGTTCGGGGGTGCCGCCGACGTCGAGTGAGCCTTTCTGGCCGAAGGCGCGGAAGAGGCGGTCGAGGAAGATCTGGGCTTCGCCCTTCTCATCCCCGGTGATGTGCCCAGTGGCCCAATCCACGAACTCTTGCAATAGCGCTTCGCGAGAGTTTGCCATGGTCCGCGGCTCCCTTTGAGATCAATCCTAACATCCTACGACCAGTGCCGCGAGTTCTTAGCGACGGTGGAGTCACTTGGGGTGTCGAGGAACATTCGCGCCAAGTGGCGTCGCTCCTTCCGCCGCTTGACTTCGACGAGCTCAGTCGAGTCGCGGCTTCGCGAATCAGCACGTGTACCGATTCGCGAAGCCGCAAGCGGCGGAAGGAGAAGGCGATCTTTCGCTGAATGAAGTTCCTTGGAAGCCGAGGCCCGCTCGCAAATCGCGGCTCGGCCGGAGCCTCGCCCTCCCGAAACAGCCAAAGGATTCGGCCCTCGGGAAATCGGTTGTAGTAGAGGGATGCCATCACGCCCGCGTCCCGGCATTGCACATTGAGGAACTGATCGAGTTGGAGCTCAGGCCCGTCCGCTGAAGTGCCCTTCCGGCTTTGGAACGCGCCGTCATCCTGTCGTCTTCTCCTGCTAAAATTAGAGGATGTACGTCAAGGACCTTGGTTTATTGGCTTACCGCGATGCGTGGGTGGTCCAGGAATCCGCGCACGCCGAGGTATTGGCCGGCGGCGAGGAACGGGTTTTCTTGGTCGAGCATCCGCCGGTGATTACGTTCGGGCGAAGGCCCGGAGTCGCGCGGAACCTGATTGCATCGGATGAGCAACTGGCCAAGTTGGGCGTCGAGGTCGTTCAAAGTGATCGGGGCGGGGACATCACCTTTCACGGGCCGGGGCAGATCGTGGCGTATCCGATCGTTCGGCTGAACGATCATCGCCTGTCGGTTGGCGCTTATGTACACGGGTTGGAGCGCGCGGCGGTTGCGACGCTGGCGGACTTTGGCATCCAAGCTGCCGCCGATGCCAGCGCGGTGGGCGTGTGGGCCGCGGACGCGGGCAAGCAGGCGAAAGTGTGCGCGATCGGCGTTCGGATCAAACGGGGAATCTCGCTTCACGGACTTGCGCTGAATGTGGAGACCGATCTGGCCTACTTCGATTTGATCGTGCCATGCGGACTACCGGGACGGCCCGTCACGTCGATGAGGAAACTGCTGGGAGCGGGAACGCCCCCGGTGCAAGCGGTGAAGGATGCGCTGGCGCATTATCTGTCGATCGATTTACTCAAATTATCGGTGACGACACCCGCAAGGTGAGCCCCGGTTGCTCTGTCTCGACGTTCGCCTGTGGCACGGCCGTCTCGGCCGTGCGAGCGGCGCCGACCCAAAGAGAACCTGAAAATCGTGCGGTTTCTAGCTTGGATAGTATTGCCGCACGGGCGAGCATCGAAGACAGAGCAAGCCACGCTGCCTTGGGTTACATCGTGCTCTCTTGCTGCACGATCACGTTATAGAGCTCTTGTGAGGTTTGGGCGGCGGCCAGGGCCTGGCGGAATCGATCGATGGTCATCAGTCGGCTGATGCGGGCCAGGGCGTGGATGTGCGGGCCGGTCTGGTCGGGTGGGGAAGCCAGCAACCAGATCAGGTTGACCGGGCGGCCGTCGATAGCTTGAAAGTCGATTGGCTGGGCAGGCCGGCCGATGGCCATCACGAGGTGGCTTACGCCATTACATTTGCCGTGCGGGATGGCCAGGCCATTGCCGATGCCGGTGGTGCGGGTTGATTCGCGCTCCAGAACGGCGTCCAGCACCTTCTTGGCGTCGGTGGCTTCCCCGGTGGAGGCCAGCAACTCGACCAACTCGGAGATCGCCTCGGTCTTGGTTTTGGCAGCGAGGGGAACCTTGATGTTCTCGGCTTTTAGGATTTCCGTCAAACGCATACGCAAAAACTCCGACGCCGGCGCGCGATTGCTCGGGTGAGGGAATAAAGGGAGGAATGCTACCGGAGCGGGAGACGCACGGCAATGCCGGGGCTGCGGCTTTTAAGTCGCCCGGGCCCAGATGCATGACACGTCCCCCGCGTCATCGCGGAGATGACAAGGTGACAGGGCGAAGGGGTGACAGGGTGAACCCCAGCGCCGCGTCCCCCTTCGACTCCGCTCAGGGTCTCCCGACCGAGTCTCCCCGTCTCCCCGTCTCCGCGTCTCCGCGTCCCCGCGTCTCCCTCGACCATGTCTCGCTTTGTCTCGTTTTGTCTCGCTTTTTACAATGTTCCGAGCAACAATCTAATAAATGTCTCGCTTCCCCTCCGCCGAGCGCACCCGCCGCCTTTGCCCATCCCGCCGGGAGTGCCGCATGTTGGGAACGCCGACGTCCTCGTCGGCTCTGGGCAAAAGAGAGCCGACGGGGACGTCGGCGCTCCCGCCACCCGCGGCGGCCGTCGCTGAAAATCCGTTCCCATCCTCCAGCACCGCCAACGCCGCATTGAGCTCCCCCACAGCGCCCTCATCCGCGCCAGGTTGTACGTCGCGACGTTCTTCTCCTGCCCGGCGATCTTGCCGATTCCGCGATCGTGTCTTTACGCGCCTGCCTCCGTAGACAACTCCGCCTGTTTAAGCACGAGTTGCGTCGCATCCTCGGATAGGTCCGGCGGATACCCGTACATCGCCAGGAGCCGCCGCACCTTGCGCCACAGGTCTGCCCGGACCGATTCCCGCTGTGTCCAATCGAGCTTGGGCATCTTCCTGACCATCTCCGCCAGCTCGCGGGCCATCAGACGGAGCTGATCGGATTTCATCACCTCTTTGGCCGATCCGTTCTCGGCCAGCGCGTCATAGAACGCGACCTCTTCTCGATCAAGTCCCAGCTCCTGGCCGTGCTTTTTCGCCTCGCGAACCCACTTCGCCAGTTCCAGGAGCTGTGCGATCATCTCGGCCGTGGTGATCTGCTCGTTGGTGTAGCTCAGCTCACCTCGCCCTCCTCTACCCGTTTTGCCTGGCCGCGTGGTTTCTTCTCCTTCGGCGTGACGTGACGAACGCGATAGACCAACTCGCCATGCTCCTGCACATACTTCACCGAAATCTTCGGGTTGTTGATGTCGCGGAATTCGCTGGATCGTCCTTCGTTCATCCGGTGCCATTTTGCTTCCCACGGCATGAAGAATGATTGTTCCAGATCAGTCGGAGTCATGCGAAAGATTTCCACCAGCTCGATCCCCTCGTAAATACTGAAGTACCATGCGTACACCTTGCGATACTTGGCAAGGATCACGGGATTCAGATGGTGATGCGTAGAGAAGGAACTGGTCAGCAAGACGTTGACCGTCTTCAGTTCGTATTCGTTGCCGGCGTCATCGCGGGCATCGTTGCCTTCGCGACTGGCGAGGCCTTGCAGGTTCAGGATCAGCAGTGTTTGCAGTAGCTTCCCGCCGTTGTCCTGAAAGATGTCACCGATGCCGTGCTTGGTCGCCAGTGCCTGATACGCCTGAACGGCGGGGAACAGCTCGTTGAGCATTGCGGCGTCGGGATGGCTTTTGGACTTGCTGAACATGTCCATCTACTTCCGCAAGCCGGGGCAAGAGATCGGCGGGCTCGCACTCAAGCGCGATCGCCAGTCGCAGGAGCGTTTCGATCCTGATGTTGCGACGGTTTTGCTCGATGAGATTGATCTGCGTTCGATGCAACCCCGCTGCCGTCGCGAGCGCTTCCTGCGACAAGGCAAACGCCGCGCGCTTCTCGCGGACCCGCTGGCCGATAAGCCGCATGAACTCGCTCGTGTCCATTTTTCTTGGCCAAATCATCCTGAGGCGGTAATATCGCTCAACAGACAATCCGTAACACCAGCAGACAATGCGAAACGTGTTGGAGCCGCGTGATGGAAGGCAATGGGAAAGCAAAGCAGTACCGCACAGCATTCCGCACGGATGGTGGGGAAGCGATCATTGGCGATTCGATGGATGTGCTGCGTGATCTGCCCGCGGAGTCAGTCGATCTGGTCGTCACTTCGCCGCCATTTGCCCTGCTAAGGGAAAAGGCATACGGCAACCTCGATCAAACCAGGTATGTTGACTGGCTACTCGGATTTGCTCCCCTCGTGCATCGAGTGTTGAGGCCGACCGGCAGTTATGTAATCGACTTAGGCGGCGCGTATCAGCGCGGCGTGCCGGTGCGATCGGTTTACCAGTTCCGCGTCTTGCTTCGGCATATTGACGACCACGGTTTCCACCTTGCCGAGGAATTCTATTGGCATAACCCGAGCAAGCTCCCATCGCCGATCGAGTGGGTGAACAAGCGTAAGCTGCGTGCGAAGGATTCGGTCAACACCGTGTGGTGGCTGAGCAAAACGGAGTGGCCGAAGGCGAATGTGTCCAATGTCCTTGCTCCGTACAGCGACCGAATGAAAAAATTGCTGGAAGACCCCGACGCCTTCTATCAGCCAAAAGAGCGACCGAGCGGGCACGACATCGGTAGGGGTTTCGGAAAGGACAATGGCGGCGCGATCCCGCCGAACCTTTTGCAATTCCCGAACTCCGAGAGCAACGGAAACTACATGCGACTGTGCAAGATGTTCGACTTGCCAGCGCACCCAGCGCGCTTTCCTCGCGCGTTGCCTGAATTCTTCATCAAGTTTCTGACCGATCCCGGCGACACCGTAATCGACATTTTCGGCGGCAGCGGAACGACCGGCGAGGTGTCCGAACAATTGGCCCGGAAGTGGAAGACGATCGATCTGGAACATTCGTACGTAAAGGCGTCTGCATTCCGCTTTGTCACGGACCGATCCGACGCCGACGTGGCAATCCTGGTGAAACAACTCGATAGCGGAGAAATACCCACGATCGCGCCACGACAGATGTTGCTGGCATAGCTCTTGGCGCGTGTGGCCATTTGTGTGCACCGCAACGCCTAACGTTAGGACCCCTTTGTTTCTTAAAGACAAGGAGGTCGAAAAAGGGTCGGAAACCGACGGGATGGGCAGATGGGAAAGATCACAAATCAAAGCACAAGGAGTGCGGAATCCTTGAATCGGTTTCCGACCCTTTTTCGACCGTGTACTGCTTCGACACCTGCGACCCGGAGATCAAGGCTGATTCCGACCGACGAATGTCGACGTCCGCTGCCGGCGTATGTGTACTCATCCCGTTATCCCACCCATCTCCTCGTCCCACCGGTGACCTGTAATGCAACCGGGTCGACTAATGGTCGTTCTGCGGCGGTCGCTCTTCGGCCTGTCGCCGTGACCGAAGATCATCACTCAATCCCGACGCGCCTAACACCATTCTACCCAACCACGTAATTTCGTGCCCGCTCGCTTTCAACATCCCGGTTTTTTCGTCAAATTCTGGCAGTGCATCGCGCTGCGGACGCCGAAAAGTGGGTCGGAGTAGTTCGAGGCGAACGAGGTGTTCTCGATATGATCGATGAATCGTTTCCTTGTCGACCTCCGCTGAGGAGCTTCCTAGATGGGCGGGTCGGACGAACAAGAGGTGTCGGTGCCGCTCGCGGAAAGCTTCCGCTTCTGGTCCGAGGCGCACGGCAAACGAATGCAAGATGAGTAATTCTGTGTCATTAAGCTCTGACAACAGGTCCAACATCTGCTTTTCAGCTATCGCGTCTACCTCCTCGCTATTGAGACTGTTTGCAACAAGGCAAGCGATACGTTCACGGCGTTCCTCGGTCGGGGCACGCGTCGCATGCCAAAGAGCAGATTCAATAAGGTCGACGTCGCGCTTCACGCGTTGTTCTTTCACCTCTGTCTCAAGATCATCGACCTTTTGGTCTAAACGTAGGATGAAGTCCACGATTCGGTCAACACGCTGCGCAGGAATAAGTTGTCCAAGAATCTCACCGATCGCCGACCCGATTATCGGTATGAAACTTGTTGCCACTTTCCCGCCGGCTGTAGCACGGTCAATTGCATCGTTTTCAAGTGTCATTTCATTTCCTTCCGTCGAGGCTGAGAGCCAGTCCGATCGATTCTACCAATAAGCGCACTCGGCTACCGCCGCGGCTCGCCGGTTCGGTTAGAGCGCTTTCCGCACTCACGCGGATGTCTTCCAGATCCTGCTTGAAAGATCGCCCACTCCGGCCCGTCACAGTCGACCTCGGCTTTAACGCCTCTTTCCTTCTGGGCCGAGGTTGGCCTCGATGCCGTGGATGGCGAGGTTCATGTGGGCGAGGCGCCAGGTGGTGGGGTTGGATTCCTGGCCGAAGATGGAGAGGTCGGTCTTGTTGCCGTGGGCTTCGGCGAACTTTTCGGACTGGACGAACATGCCGCCTGAGCCGCAGGCGGGGTCGTAGACGCGGCCGGCGTAGGGGTCGGCGTTGATATTACTTCGCATCGTCGCCTCCTTTGCGCCTGGGTTGAGGCTTCTTCATTCCCGGGCGTTTGGAGGCTTGGTGGGGACGCGTGTTTGGCGGCTTGACCGTAATTGTCAGGTCTGGATCGTTTGCCAGCTTTTCAAGCTCGGCGCGCAACTGCGCGTCGCCGGGCAATGCGTCACGGATGCTCGCGGGCAGGCTCTTGCCCAGTCGGTAGGTGGAGACGCCCATCGGCTTGGTTGTGTCGCGCAGGGCATATTCGACTACGACGTCGTTTTTCCCTTTGCAGAGCAGCAGACCGATCGTCGGGCCGTCGGTGTCGGGATGACGGAGCTGGTCATCAACGGCCGACAAGTAGAAATTGAGCTTGCCTGCAAACTCGGGCTTGAAGTCTTCGGTCTTGAGTTCGACGACGACGTAGCAGTGCAGGTGGACATGGTAGAAGAGCAGGTCGAGGAAGAACTCCTCGCCGGCGACCTCCAGGCGGTATTGGTTGCCGATGAACGCGAACCCGACACCGAGTTCGAGGAGGAAATCTTTGAGCCTGCCGATGAGCCCGAGTTCCAACTCGCGTTCGGATGCCTCGGTGCCGAGCGTCAGGAATTCGAGGTTGTAGGGGTCCTTGACGAGTTGGCGGACAAGGTCGGACTTCGGCGGAGGTAATGTCCGTTCGAAGTTGGTGACGGGGCGACCGCCCTGACGGCGGTACAGGTCTGACTCGATCTGATGAACCAGAACATTTCTGCTCCACCCATGTTTGAACGCCTGCTGCGCATACCAGATCCGGCGGGTCGTATCGCCAACCTTGTCCAACAAGGTGATGTTGTGATACCAGCTGATTTGTGCAAGCGCCTGCACAATTGCCTCGTCGAGGTAGGCCTGGGCGAACGCACGCATGTATTTGAGATTTCGCGGCGAAAAACCCTGCACATCGGGGAATGCTCGTGTGAGGTCGGCGGAAAGCCGATCGATTACACCCGCTCCCCAACCCCTTTGCTGTTGGGCGTGCAAAATATGCTTGCCCAAATCCCAGTTCAGCATGACCAGCTCGTGATTGACGGAAAATGCTGCGCGGGCGTTACCCTGAACAATTCTATCCCGCACGGCGGCGACGAGTTCCTCGTAGCTGGAAGGGACACTGGCCGACGACGGCAATTGTGCAGGCGCTTGCACCATTGCGGTGACGCCTTTCGGCCTCGGGCGTCGCTTGCGTGAACGCGAATTATCCATCAACGACCCTCCCCAAGCTGCTCCGGACCAACACAGTCATCTTGACCGGATCGATCCCGCGGCGGGCATAATCTCGCGGGAGCTTGGACTTGAGATTGGGGTTGTCGCGCTCGACGGCGAGGATCGCGTCGTCAATCAGCGTGGCGATGTCGGGACGGGTCGCCTGGTTCTGAAGGTTGGGCCAGCGGGATTCGGAGGGCACCCAGAAGACGCGCTCGGCGGTGTACTCATCGCGATTCTCCAGGAGCGATTCGAGCTGTTGGCCCGAGATGCCGTCTTTCTCAAGCTCGATCTTGAGATCGTCGCGCCGGGACTCGAATGAATCGGAGATGTACTTAAGGAAGAGCAGGCCGAGGACGACGTGCTTGTATTCCGCGGCGTCGACTTGCCCGCGAAGCGCATCGGCGGATTTCCAAAGCGTGTCGGCGATCTGATGAACATCGACCGCGCCGCCGTCGCGCGGGTCTCTCCCGTTGCCTTGTGTCATGAAAACCTCAATTGGATATGACCAGCGTAGCGGCTTGAGCCATTCCGGAAGAGAGTCGGCGTATGGATGCGGCCTGCGGAATCAGCGGACGCTTGCGGTGCGGTGCGGCCAGACGGATGGGGAGGGGTTTCAGGGCCCGTGTAGCCGGTGAGCTTGCTCGCCGTGTGCTGGCACAATACGGCGAGCAAGCTCACCGGCTACACGAGATAAGAAACCAAGGGTCTTATCCCGCTTTGCGAAATTGGACGGCCATTTCGTAGCGGCCATTGCTGAGGGGGCGGGAGCGGACGACTTGGCAGAAGTGGCGGGCGGAGGACGCCGTCCTATTGGCCGGGTATGGCGATGCGTCGCCACGGGTTTCTCGGTATACTTATTTGAAAGACTCGCGGGAGGATTTATGACCACGGAAAATCCATGACCCCTTTATTGGAAAAAGCGTTCGCCAAGGCCGCGGCTCTGCCCGATTCGATTCAAGATCAGCTAGCCGAGCAGTTGGGTGAAGATATATCGGGAGAGTCGGCCTGGGAACAAACCCTGGCGGACTCGCAGGAGTTTCTGGAAGGCTTGGCGGCCAAGGCACGTGATGCACATCAGCAGGGGAAGACCATCAAGAAAGGCTTCGACGAGTTGTGAACTCGGAGCTCACACCCGATTTTCTTGATTGCTTTCGCCGCCTCCCAGAGCGTATTCGCCGGCTCGCCCGGAAGAATTACCGGCTCTGGAAGACAGACCCGCAACATCCGGGCCTCGAGTTTAAGCTTGTCGGGAGGAAATCCCCGGTCTATTCAGTTCGCGTCGGGATCGGGTGGCGAGCGCTGGGTCTGAAACAGGACGATACCATCGTTTGGTTTTGGATCGGCTCGCACGCGGAATATGATCGGTTGCTACGGAAAGTGTAAGTCAGACAGGAACGTCTCCCCACCTATCGCCACAAAGAGAAGCCACACGCGCTGTCTCCCCCGATCCCCGCTCACTTCTTACGGCGTGCGGCGTCAGCGGACGTTTTTTGCGGCGGAAATGGACGGCGATCATCCGGCTTTGCGGAATTGGACGGCCATTTCGTAGCGGCCATTGCTGAGGGGGCGGGAGCGGACGACTTCGCAGAAGTGGCGGCCTGCGCCGCTGCCGACAAAGTCGATGCGGCAGGTTTGGCCGACGGCGAGTTGCTCGCGCAGCAGGAAAGAGACGCCGCTGAACGACAGGTCGCGGACGAGGATCTCGTAGACGCTGTTGGCGCTGGGGCCGTCGAGGACGGTCAGCACCCCGCGGGATTGCAGGGGGCGGCGCGAATCTTTTCGGCGATCGCGCTCGGAAAGCGACGTGCGGGTCAGCGGGCGGACGGGGGTAGCGGGTAGACGGCTCATGCTCCTCCTTGAGTATCGACAGAAGTCGTTGCGATCCATCAGCCGAAGCCGCACGGCAACCACAAAGCGCCCGTCCTGCCCGAGAAATGGACGAGCGCCAAACGGCGGAGGCTTCGAACCAACCTAATTGTCACGTCAGGAATACGAACCCAAGTGCGAAAAGCATTGTGCCACCGAGTTCGACAGTTGCAAGAGGCGCGCGCAAGCGAGTTCCAATAATTTCTGATTCAGCGCGCCAGGATCAGCAAAAGTCCGCCGTAGACCGCGATGCCGAAGACGAACCAGGCGACGTAGTCGCCGATAATCGATGCGGGGAACTTCAAATGAACTGACGACACGGTGATGGGCGGGTAACACCAGCGCGCCGTATCTTTCCCTCTCCCGGAGCACCGGGCGAGGGAGAAAGCGTCACTTCCCGATCTGCGGGTTTTCCATGAACGCGTAGCACAGCATGTGACAGATGGTCATCTGCACGTCCTCGGCCCGGCCATAATGCTCGGTGGGGACAACGATGGAGAGATCTGCCAGCTCCGCGAGCCGTCCCCGCTTCCCGCCGACGAGTGCGGCACTCCAGACGCCGTTCGCTTTGGCCCACTCGACGGCCTGTACGACATTGGGCGAGTTGCCGCTCACACTCATCACCAGCACGATGTCGCCCGGCCTGGCGTAGTTGGTGAGCTGCCGCACGTACACCTGATCGTACGCATAATCATTTCCGAGCGCGGTGATCCAACTCACGTTGTCGTTGAGCGAGATGACGCGGAACCGTTTGCCAATCTTGTCTGACGAGCCTTTGCCAAGATCGGTGGCAAAGTGCGACGCGTTGGCGGCGCTGCCGCCGTTTCCAAAGACGAACACCTGCCGGTCTTCAGCCAGCGCGTGGCGCAGCTTCTCGATCAGTCGGGCGACCGCCTCGGTCGGGATCGATTCCGTCGCCGCTTGTTGGGCAATCCGATACTGGTCAATCCAACCCTTAATTGTGCCGGCATGCGTCTGGCTGGACATGGGTCTCCTGTCGATTGTGTTCTGATTCCTGAATGGAAAAGTCTACTATTGGCCGCTCGGAATAACAGGTCTAACCGATCGCCAGGGAAGAACAACTGGAACTGGATTGGTCGGCAAGCCAATGCGCCGCGGTCGAGCCGTTCGGCCCGCGGCTTGTTCTTATATGGAGGTGGCCGAAAGGCCCGACCCAAACCTTAAGCCTCATTTCCTTATGACCTGACTGGTTGATACCCTTGCAGAACATCGTCGCAGCAAATGGTTTCAGGCTAGAACCGTAACTGCTGTCTGTGAATCTCCCAGCGGATCGGTCACCTCGGCAACCAGCGTCCCCACGCTCTGGATCGTCTGCACCATCGCCTTTGTCAATTGCAGCTTGATCATTTTCGATTTACCTGGCTTGAGCGGTGATGCCACCCTTTTGCTCAGCAGCGGTGTCGCTCCGGTCACGCCGGGGCTCGTAGACGCGAATAACTGAATCTCGCTCGTACCGATCGGCGGGACGTTGCCTTGGTTGGTTACGGTCAGCGAAACCGTGGCGGTGCCATTTCGAGCGACCGTCACCGCGGCGGAGTACACCGGTGTCAAACTAACGACCGGGGCCGCGACATTCACAAGGGAAGGCGTGGCGACGGAGTTAGTGTTACCCGCCGAATCCACCGTTTCCACGATCAAATAATAATTCCCCGCCGACAAATTGCCTGGCAGCTTGGTGATCGAAACATTGAGCCGCACTGACTTGCCGCCCCTGACTGTTGCATGGCTCTTAACGCTCGTTACGAGCGGATCAACAGATGTATCGAGCGTTGGGTCGGCCGATGCATACACGTTGACGGTGAAACCCTTTTCAAGAGTTGATCCGGAATTCGTAAGATTCAGTTTCAGGGTGCTGTGCAGTTTCGTGCCGGCAACCACGGCACTCGGCACCGTGGTGCTGTTGATCACCGGTACCATTCCAGCGCCGCTTCCACCTCCGCCGCCAGCACCGGTTTTCACTAATCGACTTTCCGCAGACAGACCGCCGACGGATGCCATTGGAAAGTTTACTCCCGTGATAAAAATGACGCCTTGCGTATCAGCGTATAGAAAGGAGTCTTCTGGCGTATTGAATGCGAGATTGGTAAAGGTCGCTACGCCGTTGACCACGGTTGCCACCGATGTCCCGCTTAATTCGAGCGGATTGTAATCGTCGGGGAAAAGACTGATGGAGGTGTCATTGTCGCTGGTGATGATGTTGTTATTTGCATCTTCGACAGCCACCTGCACTGCGGGGGAAAAGGGAGTGTTAACGGGTACATTCCCCGGCTGAGTCAAAAACGCAATATGATTGGAATTGGTGATCTCAAACGGAAGCGCGCTGGTGAAAATGCTTCCCGCCAGATCTCCGGCGGCGGTCACAAACGGGCCGGTGTTGCCGGTTACATTTCCCGAGGAATCGGTTTGCTGCGTGATCGCTTCTGCCGATGCCGCCGCCAGGATCGTGAAGGTCACCGTATGCGTTCCAGTCGCCAGGGTCACATACGCGCTGGTATCCCCGGTCGGATCATCGAACGGATTCGGCACAAAGGTGGTGGCCATTACGGTGCCGTCCACGACGGCGGTGGACGTCGCATCGGTACAGGAAAGCTGGACCGGCAGCGAATTGGAAACAATCGCAGTGATCTGCGTCGAAGCTTCCACCGTGGTCGGCACATTCGGGGAAAGGGATAGCGCGGCGAACCGCGATTCGCCGGCCTGGCCCTCCGCAAACGCCGTCGCCAGCGGAACCGGCGTACCTGAAAGTAAGGTTCGCCGCTCCATCGATTCAGCCAAAACTCGGCCATGAACGGATCGCCTGCGATGGGATCGCCAGATAGGCATGACGGGCTCCTCAAAATCGAACGCAATAAACTATAACTCTTCTTACCTCCGTCCTCGACTAGAATCCGGGGTTAAGCCAACTTCGTCACTTGGCGAGATGAAGCAGCCTTGTCGATAGCGTCGCGCCGCGTGTTCGCCGCCGACGACGAACTCCGGGCCCGCGGCCCCTTCGTCGTCGATCCGATCGACCGCATCACCAACCTGGTCACCGACCGCGCCGCGTCAGAGGACGGCCGCCGCGGCGCGCCGCTATCCTTTCAACCTATGCAACCCATGAGACCTATGACCCCGATGAAGCCCATGGAACCCATGAAGCCAATGGACCCCATGAAGCCAATGGACCCGCCCAGCACGGAGACGTGCGCCTGGAAGAACTGCAGGTTCTTGATTAGACGCTGTCTCCGACTCAACCTAGATGTCCCGGTTAGCCGCGACCCGAAGGGGAGCGCGTCGGGAGCGCTCCCCTTCGGGTCGCGGCTAACCGGGGAAATCGCGCGACCCGAAGGGCCCTCGTCGAGCACGGACCATGATCGTCGGCTACCACGTCATCTTCAGCACCTACGGCTTCTGGCTCCCCAACGATCCGCGCGGGAGCTGGTCCGACTTCGTCGGCTCATGGGAGTTATTCCGCTACGGCCCCGCGACAAAGACCACGGAGCGACACTCCCTTGCGTATCGGGCGCATGACCGGGCGCTTCGAGAGAAAGCCAAGTCCGCACTGAAATATCCGCCCGTGCAGTTCACCGGGATTCAAGCGCGGGCCGTCGCCCGCGGGTTTGCTCGTTATGTGGCGCGGACGGCGTTGCCTGTCTGGGCTTGTGCGATCATGCCGGACCACGTCCATATGGTGGTCGGCAGGCCCCGAATCACGGTCGAGCAATTGGTAAATAAATTGAAGGGAGACGCCACTCGGGCGTTGGAGCGGGAAGGAATTCATCCGCTGGCAGGGTGGAAAGTTGAAGGCACCCGGCCGCCCAAATGCTGGGTTCGCGGCCAATGGAAAGTCTTCCTCGACCCGGCGGACGTGCCGCGTGCGATCCGCTACGTTGAAGACAATCCCTTGAAAGAAGGTAACACTTCACCCGTCTGCAACGCCGCGTGATGGTTGCATCTGAGAAAATCACGATGTTAGGCGCATGTCAGGCATTGCGCCCTTGCCCTGACTCTGATAGATAATGCGGGATACACAA
>Ga0182024_10008146_pt1 | contig 22275 bp, 25 predicted proteins | sample P32metaG_FD_120480 | JGI IMG/M metagenome (GOLD analysis project Ga0182024, IMG submission 120480) | Permafrost microbial communities from Stordalen Mire, Sweden - P3-2 metaG (Illumina Assembly) | ecosystem: Environmental > Terrestrial > Soil > Wetlands > Permafrost | place: Sweden: Stordalen...
CGATCCCGTAACGCGCTGATGCGATCGCTGGAGCTCACGCGTATTCGCCCACGAACTCGAAGGAACTGCTTCTCGATCCCGGCGGTGCGGTCTCCTTGCCGGCAGAGCGCGTTTCGACGAAAGCACTGAGCAACGAAGACGAAGTGACGTCCATAATTTCTCTCGTACACTTAAGTTGATCATTCCGGATAGTCAACACACCAGGTACTGTACGACGTAGCCAACTGCCCGGAATCGGGGCGCTCGACTGTGGAACGTACCTACCCTTATTGCTCCCGGTCGACAGGTGGCTTGTCACTTTCCTCGCAACCTCGACACGCCGGTACGAAATGAATCGGGGGCATGATCAATAAACTCGAAGGAAACGCCAGGTCGAATCAGCGCTGATGGGCAGAATGATTGCGAAGTCTATGCAGAGAATCCGTCCCGCCGACTTTCTCCGAGGCGGCCCGTTATGCTTCGCGCAAGGAGGTGGCCATGGTGCATCCAGCGCTTGAGCCCTACGTCCGTGCCGCCCAAGAAAATCCCGCGCCGCACCCCTCGACCATGAGCGCGCTCGATCGTAGGAATGCCCTTCGTGACGGGGCGCGGGCGATGCGTGGGGAGCCGGAACCCGTGGCTTCGATCGATGATGGAGAGATTTCATTGGAGGATCGTACGCTCGGTTCTCGTTTGTACGTCCCATTGCGTGATGAAGGAAAAGCGCTGGTGCTCTTCTTTCACGGCGGTAGTTTCATATTGGGCGACCTGGAAACGCACGACGCACTGTGCCGACGGCTCTGTGCCGAGACCGGCATGCGGTTCTTGGCGGTGGAATACCGATTGGCACCGGAGCATACGTTTCCGGCTGGCGTAGATGATGCCGTTGACATCGTGCGATACGTGGCCAGCAATATCGCCAAGTACGCGCATCCTGGCGCCGAAATGATTGTCATGGGAGATTCCGCCGGCGGCGCATTGGCCGCGGTGGCGTCGGCCCTTACTCGGCGCGAACACCTGGGAATAGCGGCTCAAGTGCTGATCTATCCCACGCTTGGACCCGAGGTAGTGACGCAATCGTCGCATACCTACGCCACCGGTTATCTGCTCGAGGTTGAACACCTACGCTACGACTACGCGCAATACCTGGGGGAGTGGAGTGATCACACCGACCCGCGCGTAACTCCGCTGATGTTCGACGATCTCTCCGGAGCTCCGCCGGCGATTGTGGTGGTTGCCCAATGTGATCCGCTGCGCGACGAGGCGGTGGCGTACGCCGGTCTCTTGGAACACTTTGGAGTACGCGTTGAACTTCTCGAGGCAGAGGACATGGTGCACGGCTTTTTGGACCTAGGCCCACTGGTACCCGAAACACTGAAAATAGTTGACGATCTGGCGACTCACATGCACCGTTACGTGGAGCACGCTTCGTCGTGAACGTTCTCTTCATTACGCTTGACCAGTTTCGCGGCGACTCGTACGGTGCGGCCGGTCATCCGCTCGTGCGGACGCCAACGTTGGACCGCATCGCGCGCGAAGGCGTTCGTCTCGAGCGGCATTTTTCGCAATCGGCACCTTGCGCGCCGGGACGGGCGGCGCTCTACACCGGTACCTACCAGATGAATAATCGCGTGATCGCCAACGGAACGCCTTTGCCGGCGGGACTGGACAACATTGCGCTGGTGGCGCGTCGAGGCGGTTTCAACCCGACGTTGTTTGGTTATACCGATCAAGGACTCGATCCCGATCAGGCCGCGGGTTACGACGATCCTCGCTTGGACTACTACGACGGCATCTTGCCCGGCTTCTCCGTGGGTCTGTACCTGCCAGAGAGTCAGGCTGGTTGGCTCCAGTATCTGCGAGCCAAGGGCTACGAGGTGGCCGGTGGTTGGATTCCGCTGCTCGTCGGCGAACCTGAACGGCCGGCTGAGGATTCGCTCAGTGGATTTCTCACCACCCGGTTCGTCGAGTGGCTGGCCGATCAAGAGAGTGGATGGTTCGCGCACCTCAGCTACTTGCGACCGCATCCCCCGTACGCGGCGGCGGGAGAGTTCGCCACCATGTACGACCCGGCGGACGTTTCACTTCCGATCACGCCAGTGGACCGGGAATTTCGTCATCCCATTCACGAGTATTCATTGGGCGTCGGCGGCCGGGCAGCACCGGCGAACGTCGATGACATGCGATTTATTCGGGCGCAGTATTACGGAATGATCAGCGAGATTGACTTTCAACTCGGTCGGGTCGTTGACGCGATTGAATCGCGTGGAGAGTGGCAGGACACCCTGGTGGTCATAACGTCGGACCACGGTGAACAGCTGGGCGATCACGGTCTTATTCAGAAGCTGGGCTACTTCCCTGAGAGTTACCACGTGCTGGGGCTGTGGCGCGATCCGCGGTCGAACTTGGCGGGGCGATCGGTGTCGGCGTTTACCGAAAACGTCGATCTCTTGCCCACGCTCTGCGACGCGCTATCCCTAGATGAACCGGCCCAAAGCGACGGGCGGTCACTGAGCGCTCTCATGGCCGGTGGGCCAGTGGCTTGGCGCACCGCGGCTCACTACGAGTGGGACTACCGAGGTGATTGGATCAAGCAACAGGGGTCTGGCTGGTCCGGCGATCAAAGACTCTCCGATCAGAACCTTGCGGTTTCGGTTGGCGACGAAGTGAGTTACGTGCAGTTCGGTGACGGATCGTTTAGATGTTTCGACCTAAAAGCCGATCCGACGTGGCGTACCGAATGTCGTGACACTGCCCGAATCTTGGAGGCCGCTCAAGAGCAATTGGTGTGGCGCCAAGATCATGTGCGCAGCGACATGACCGACATGTTGCTCGGACCTCAAAGAAAAGGTCGTTGGCCGAGTCGGTTCAGGGGGGAGTCGTCGACGACGGACCTAACCCCCGTAACAGTCCGGTAATCAGACTGCGAAAAGTACCTTCGAAGTCACTCGAAAAGTTGACGGAAGTCATCTCGAGTGACACGTAGCCATGACAGGCGGACCAGATCATTTGGGCGGTGTTGGTCGCGGAATAGCCCTCAAAAAGCCCGACGGCTTGGCATCGTTCGACGTGGTTCACCAGGACTTGAAAAGTCTGATTCGCCAGTTGCACTGCTCCAACCGATGGTCGGAAACCCTCAAAGTGGTGCACAAACATGACCGTGTAGTGCGCTCGGTGATCCAGGGCGAAAGTTCGATAGGCGAGCGCGGAAGCAAATAGGTCGCGCGGGGGATCGATGCTCTCAATGGTGAGGACCTCTCGGAGTGTCGAGAACCCTTCGGTCCAAATGATCTCCAACAGTCCGCTCTTTCCATTGAAATGGTTGTAAATGGTCATGGGCGCTACCTTCGCCCTCTTGGCGATGGCGCGGACGGTGAGTCCATCTGGTCCTTCTTCGTTGAGAATAAGAACCGCGGCGTTTAGGACCGCGGGTCCGATCCTTAGAGACGGTGTGCGTAAAAGTCGACGGGCCATTGGATATAGTATAGAACATTGTTCCATATATATGGAACAATGTTCTATAGGAGGGCGATTGCCACGTTCAACGCACGATCGGCGATGGCAGGTTTTGTGTGTGCTGTGCCTGGCCGCATTCCTCGTCACTGTCGACAACACCGTCGTGAACGTTGCGCTGCCCACGCTCGCGAGGCGCCTGCATGCGTCGAACTCTTCGCTGCAATGGATAGTCGATGGTTATTCGTTGCCCTTTGCAGGACTGTTGCTCGCCGGCGCGGGAGTCTCGGATTTATTGGGTCGCAAGCGTGTGATGCAGAGCGCGATTGTCGCCTTCGGCATCTTTTCCTTCCTCGCGGCACGTGCGAACAGTGTGCCGGAACTTTTGACTGCCAGAGCGCTAATGGGCGCAACAGCGGCGTTCATTTTCCCGGCCACGTTGTCCATCTTGACTACTACGTTTGACGACAACTCCGAACGGGCTAAAGCTTTTGGAATCTGGGGTGCGACGGCTGGCGTGGCCGTTGCCGTCGGGCCAATCGTGGGAGGTTCATTGCTGGTTCATTTTTGGTACGGATCGATTTTCCTGGTGAATATTCCGATTGTGATCATCGCTTTGGTGTTGTCGGCTTTCGTGGTGCCGGAGTCCAAGCGACCCGGAGCTCACGCATTAGATGTAGGTGGTCTCGCCCTCGGTACTTGTGGAGTTTCCGCCCTGGTGCTCGCCGTTATTCAAGGCCCTTCGTGGGGATGGATTTCCGCGTCAACGTTGTCGATCTTCGCGGTAGCGGTCGTTGCGGTTTTCGCGTTCGCTCGCTTCGAATTGGGCCGAGCGGCCCCTTTGCTCGATGTTCGTATCTTCAAAAATGGTGTGTTCTCCGCGGGCGCGGGAACCATTTCCGCCAGCTATTTTTGCCTTTTCGGATTCATATTTCTCGTGACCCAGTACTTCCAGTTGGTGCGTGGCTATAGCGCCCTTTCGGCCGGAGTCCACACGCTGCCCTTCGCCTTTGTTGCCGCAGTGGTGACGCCACTGGGCACGTTGCTCGCGTTGCGATTCGGCGCCCGTTACGTAGTGACGGCGGGGCTCCTGGCGATGGCATTGGCCATGGCGTGGGTTACGACTATCAGTGCCGTCGCGCCGTACTTTGGTCCCGTGGTGGGCGCGATGATCGTATTGGCGGTGGGGTTCTCTCTAGTCAGTGCGCCGTCCACGGCGGCCCTCATGGCAACACTGACCCCGGAGCAGGTTGGAGCGGGCGCCGCCGTGAACGAGACCACCAGAGAGTTGGGTGGCACCCTGGGTGTGGCCCTGGTCGGCTCGGTTTTCTCTTCGCTTTTCGGTCCCCAAGTCCTTCGATCGCTAGCCAATGCGAGTCTGTCGGCCCACCAATTGATCGTCGCTCGAAGTTCGATGGCGGCGGCTCAAGCTACCGTTGCCCATCTTCCATTGAAACTTCAGGCCTCATCGTACGAAGGTCTGACCAAGGACTTCATGGAGGGTTTCCACCGCGGGTGCTTGGTCGCGGCGATCGTTACCGCAGTGGTAGCCCTCATTGTTTATCGGTTTTTGCCCAACGGGGGATCTCGCAAAGGAACCGCTGGCAACGTCAGCGCTTCCAGCGAAACATTGAAAAACTGAAGCGTCGATCCTCAAGTGGGTCGAGATGGGTGTGCCTCTTTAGTGTTCTCCTGGTTATGTGCTGTTGACCAACCGTCTCACTCGGGGAGGAAGTTCGTGACCCACGTGGCCCCCGTGCGGATGGGACTGATCGAATCAAGAATGCGTACAACATGTAGTAAAAAGACACACGTGCATACGAACGGCGACGCCACGGAGAAGGTGGCCGTGCTTCGCTCGTCGAGTTTAGAAATGACAAGGGCAATAGGGAACGCCGGGCCAGCATCTTGGCGAACCTTGTCAGCGAGATCTCCGAAGGTTCTTGTGGTGCATCTCTAGTGACTTGGCGACTTGATCCCACAAATTGTGATACCGGACTTCCCCTCGAGGGAGTGCGCGTTCTGGATTTTTCTCGAGTACTGGCGGGGCCCCTTTGTGCGATGATTGCGGGCGATCTAGGTGCCGACGTCATCAAGGTGGAGAGCCCCGACGGCGATCCCGTTCGAGCCTTATTTCCTCCGCAGTTGGGTGACGACGCCACGTATTACTTGGCCGTGAACAGACACCGCCGAAACGTCACGGCGGATCTTCGCAATCCCGACGACTACGCACGCGTCCTGCAACTGGTGCGCGAGGCTGACGCGGTGGTCGAGAACTTTCTGCCGAGCCAAGTGCGAAGTCTCAGCATTGATCGGCTTCGGGAGGCTAATCCTGGCGTTGTGTGGGTGAGTATCACCCCGGCGACCTCGGGCGGCCCCATCGCCGACTTACCCGCGTTTGATCTGTTGGCGCAAGCCCGATCGGGGCTTATGGGCGTGACCGGAGAGGCTCGCGCCCAGCCGACCAAAGTGGGAGCGCCATTAGCTGACGTGGTGACTGGCCTCTACGCCACGATTGGGCTGCTGGCCGGCCTCTTCGCCCGGCTCCAAGGTCGAGCGGGCCGTCATTTTGAAGCGCCCTTGCTGGAATCAACGATGAGTGCCTTGATCAATCAGGCTCAGGGTTATCTCTCCACTGGAGAGAACCCCCAACGTTTAGGTAACGATCATCCGAGCATTACCCCGTACGGTCCAGTCACGACGGCCAATGGGCATCTGCTGTTGGCCGTCGGCACTGATGCCCAGTTCGCCAAATTGGTGGACGTGCTCGATGATGCGTCGCTGACGGGGCGTCACGAGTGGACCACAAACGCCGTCCGGGTGGCTCAGATTAACGAGCTCCGAGAAGTGCTCGATCAAATCTTTGCCGGCCATTCGACCGAGCAGTGGCTGAAGACCTTGGCTTCTTCTGGCGTGCCGCATGCACCAATCTTTGACGTGGCCGGCGCCTTCTCTCAGGCCCAAATTCGCGACGGGGACTTTCTCGGAGTGATGAGCACGCCCAGTGGCGACACCACCGCGATGCGCACGCCGTTGTTGATCGACGGGATTCGTCCCGCGATCCGTCGGGGGCCACGCAAACTCGGTGAGGACACCGACGACGTCTTCAATTCCTAGTGGCGTCGTGACGACTGAGAGAACGCCACTCCATCAAAAGTGTCGACGGAAGTGAATTCCTCGACACGTTCCCGGGTCAGTTTCGTGTGTCGCTTTTTGGGATAACCGAGGATCACCACTGACGCGACCGCGTACGTCGATGGAATAGCCAGAACTTGTTGAAGTCGACCTTCGTGGCGCGTCGCGACCGTCGTCATCACGCCACCCAGTCCACGTTGGCGCGCCGCCAACAGTACGCTCCAGATGAAGGGATAGATGGAGGCGCCGCCCACAATTTGATAGCGATCCAGGTCGCGGTCGGTGGCAGCGAGCACTTCAAGGTCGGCGCACACCACCAACATCACCGGCACGTGTTCAAGGGTTTCTGCGAATCCGGAGGGCTTGGAGATCGCCTGTGCCGCCGAACGTTTCGCCAGCGCGTTGACGCGGTCCTCGTCGCTGGCCAACGGGGAAAAGGGGATGAGGCCCGCGAGCACGTGGCCCACGTAGTCGTACCACGCGTCCAAATAGAGGTCGCGCACGGATTGGCGTTGCTCGGGGTCGCGCACGACGATGACGCGCCAGGCCTGGCGATTGCCGCCCGACGGAGCGAACCGCGCATCGTCGAGTACCGACCACAGAAGTTCATCGCTTACAAGTTCCTCGGTGAATTCGCGGATTGATCCGGTGGTGCGCAGTGCCTCAATCAGTTCCATAACGCCACCCTAAATCATGGTCGTCCACGTGCTACGACTGGCCCTCAGGCGTCGCGGCGTTGCAGCATGGTGATTCCGGCGGCCAGAATCACCGCCACGTAAAGGCTCAGCACCGCGAATGCGCCCCAGACGCCAAAGCTATTTGATTGCGGTTGCACGGACATCATCGAACCGCCCAGGCTTAAGGGCTCGTATCTCTGAAAGGCGTTCTGCCAGCTTTGCGGCAAAAATAATCCAATGATCGGCACCACGAGCAGTAAGACCGTGTACACGCTGATGGTGGCGGCGCTGTGGCGCACAATAAGCCCCAAGGCGAATCCGAGCATGGCGAGCAAGGTGAGATAGACACCAGCCATCAAAACCGCTCGCAGCACTGGTTCGCTGCTGAGCGAGGCGGTGGGCACAGCGCCGGAGAAGATTTTCATGCCGACAAGAAAGGCGGACACGCACACGATTTCGCTGATAACGAGCATCGAGATGACCAGGACCACCAGTTTGGCCAACGCCAGTCGAACGCGGTCGGGAACCGCCGTGAGGGTAGTGCGAATGGCACCCGAGGTGTATTCGCTGGTGATGAAGAGTGATCCGATGACACCCACGGCAAATTGCGCCAGTTGCGTGCCGCCGAGGCTGGTGGAGGTGGGATCAAACGTCAGTTTGTCACTGATGCTCATGGCGGCCCAATGGCCGCGCACCGCCCAGGTGAACAGCACCCCTAGGCCAATGGTGAGGACGATGAACGTAAGCATTCCCATGATGGTGGAACGAACGCTGCGGAACTTAATCCATTCGGATCGGGCCACTGACGTGAGTGTCATCTCGTTACTCATGATGCGAACTTTCGACTTTTGCGCCGCCGAACTCCACCGAGCCGACAGTGAGGTCCATGAACACATCTTCGAGCGAGGCTCGCTGCGGAGTGAGTTCGAAGACGGCGATTCGAGCGTCGAAGGCCGCTTGGCCAATCTGGTCCGACGTGAGACCGCTCACGGTGAGTCCGTGATCGTTTTCCTCGTGAACGACGCCCCGCAACAAACTGATGGCGGAGGTTAACTTCGCGTTGTCAGAGGAACGGACCAAGACCGTACCGTTGGCCGTCGCGGTGAGATCGTCCACGGAACCCTGGGTGATCAATTTTCCGCGACCAATCACGATGATCTGATCGGCGCTGACGGCCATCTCGCTCATTAGATGTGAACTCACAAAGACGGTGCGGCCCTCGTTCGCCAGCGAACGGAAGAAATCGCGAATCCAACGAATTCCCTCGGGGTCCAGTCCGTTGACCGGTTCGTCGAACAGCAACACGCTGGGGTCACCGAGCAGCGCGCTCGCGATGCCGAGCCGCTGACTCATGCCTAGTGAAAAGTCGCCCACCTTCTTGTTCGCAACCGAAGTGATGCCCACGAATTCGAGAACTTCGTCTACTCGCGAACGCTTGATCTTGTTCGAAGCCGCCAGCGCACGGAGATGATTGCGAGCCGTGCGACCGGGGTGAATCGCTTTTGCGTCGAGCAACGCTCCCACTTCGCGGAGAGGTTCTTTCAAGTCGTGGTAATCCAGCCCGTTGATTGTGGCGCGGCCCTTGGATGGATGGTCTAGGCCTAGGATGATGCGCATGGTGGTGGATTTACCCGATCCGTTCGGTCCGAGGAAACCGGTCACGACGCCGGGTTCAACTTCGAAATCAAGATCATCGACCGCCAAAGTGTGACTGTATCGTTTGGTTAGGTGGTCGATTTTTAGCATGAGCAGTCCGAACGATGCTACCGAACTTTGTATTTATCCTGGCGCGATCGACGGGGAAACTCTTGAAGGTCCCTTAAGGGTTTTCCAATTCCGAGAGGTTGCGGCGGCGAGCCGACTGACAGGGTGCGCAGGTGCCTGAGATGGCGACGTGATGGCGATCGAGCAAGAATCCGTAAGACTTTTGAAGGTCTTTGCCCAGCGCATCAAAGTGGGCTGCGGGAATCTCTACGGTCTCGTTGCACTGCTCACACGTCAAATGGCCGTGCACCGCGCCACTTAGGTGAAACACGGCCGCTGACTGACCCAGGTGAGTGTGCACCACGATTTTCAACTCTTCGAATTCTTCGAGTATTCGATAGACGGTTGAAGGACTGACGTCGGGCCGTCGGTCTTGGACCGCGACGGTTACTTCGTCCACGGTGAGATGACCGTGGGCGGCGACCAGAACTTCGGCCACAGTTCGTTTGGCTATGGTGACGCGTTTGGCCGCCCCGCGGATGGTCGAGAGAATCTCTTCGACGTTGTTTTCAGGTTCAGCCACGTTCAAAAGAATACGTCTACGCGCCACAAGTGTAGGAGTGTTTATGTCGTTGACATTCATCTAGCCCGCGTGACGCGGGCCAAGGGCTCGCCACAACCGAGATTGGCCCGGCGGGTGACGCCCGCGGGACCTGTGGAAAGGTGCTGAGGCTCGCCAGGAGTTATCGCGGCGAAAGTCCGGCGATGATCTTCTCGGCTTGCAACACCATGGAACGAACAATGTCACCTGCCGGCTCGAGTGAATTGATGGCACCCACCACTTGACCCGCGGGGTAGCCCTCGCGTCGTGGGTCGACGTCGAGCGTGTTCTCGTCGCCACCTAAGTGAAAGGTTCCTTCGGTGGCCGAGACCGAGAGCTGCTCCGGGAATTTCTTGAGCAGCGACGGATTCGCTTCATATCGGTCGGTGGTGTCATTTCGTAGTACCCGCATGGTCTTGCCGCTGAAGGCTCGTGAGACAACGGTGCCGTCCTCGCGCGAGGCCAGAATTCCTTCTTTGAATCCACGCAAGGCGCGAGCTTCGGGCGTGGCGATGAATCGTGTGCCGATCCAGACGCCGTCGGCCCCGAGCGCGAGCGCGGCGGCGAGACCACGTCCGTCGAAGATGCCTCCGGCGGCAACGACCGGAATGGCGCCGTCCACCTCGTCGACAATGAGCGGCACGAGGGGTAGCGTGGCGACGGTGCCGGTATGCCCACCGGCCTCGGTGCCCTGGGCGACCACCACGTCGCATCCCGCGTCGAGAGCGCGTTTGGCATGTTCGACTTTGCCGCACATCGAGATGACAAGAACGTGATGTTGGTGGCAAAGTTCAATGACGTGATCAGGCACACCCAGTCCGGCGACAAAGGTCGTGGCGCCGCCTTCAATGAGCAACTCAACGTTGGGCACCAGGGTGTCAGGAAAAGCCGTCAGCAGGTCAACACCAAAAGGTCGATCGGTAAGCAACTTCGTGGCGGCGATTTCACTGGCTAATAGAGCGTGGGACATCGTGGACGCTCCGAGGCATCCGTAGCCGCCGGCGTTGGAGACCGCCGCCGTTAACTGGCTGTACGACACGCCACCCATGCCGGCCAGCATTATCGGATGATCAATTCCAAGCAGTTCGGTGAGTTTGGTTTTCAAGATTCCTCCGAGTTCAACTTAGCGACCCGACCAAGCGAGAGGAGATCTCGGCGAGTCGGATGGCGACGGGTGTGGCCCGCGACTCTGAGCGTGAGCACGTTGACGCTTGCGCCTTTCGCAAGGATCTACTCGTCGTCGGGCCTGTCTCGTCGGTGTCGAACGGCGGACTCGGATCGCGTGATGGCGTTGTCGCGGGTTGGTCAGATTGTGATTTGTGGCACAAGGGCGATTATAAATTTGCTCGGTTCGGGCCCGTTGGCGTCTAAGTTTGACGTACAGTCGGACGCAGCGAGACGGTACAATATGGCGAAGTAGCCCTGGAAGGAGACGCGATGCCACTATCAGAGCATGAACAGCGAATTCTTGCCGAGCTGGAGGAGTCCCTCTCGAAGCAGGACCCCCGATTTGCCAAGAATGTCCGAGAAACCAATGTCTACTCGCACGCCGGTCGTCGGGTGCGCTGGGGAATTCTGGGCTTCGTGGTGGGTCTGCTCATCCTCATTTTCTTTTTCTCAGAATCGATTCTGCTGGGTCTCGTCGGCGTAGCGCTGATGTTTGTCGCCGCAGTAGTGATTGAACGTAACGCACGACTCCTGGGCCGTGCCTCGTGGCAGGACATCACCCGTCCTGGACATGGGGACGATGCTCACGCGAACTCCGGTCCCCGTACCAGTTCGCTTCGCGACTGGTTGTCGCGTCAACGCCGCAAAAGCGAATGACCGACGCCGGAGCGGCGCATCACGCCGCTCCGTGTCTGGCCCTGGATATTGGTGCTACCAAAATTGAAGGAGCCCTCGTACGTCCTGACGGGACGGTGCTCAATCGTGAAAGGTTGATAGTCCACGATTTGGGGGTCGACCTCATTGGTCCGACGGCCGACATGTTGAAACGAGTCGCCGGCGCGGAACTCGTCACCGTGCTGGGCGTGGGTTGCGCCGGGCCCATGACGCGCGGTGGGGAGGAAGTCTCTCCCCTCAATATCGCGGCGTGGCGGAACTTCCCTCTGCGAGCTCAGTTACGCGAAAGGCTCGACATTGACGTTTACATCGACGGTGACGCGCGGGCCCTCGCCTTGGCCGAAGGAACTTTTGGCGCGGCGCGTGATGACGATTCGTATCTTTCGATGGTCGTGTCGACGGGCGTGGGTGGAGGACTTGTGATGGATGGCCGGCTGGTCGACGGTGTGACGGGCAACGCCGGACACGTGGGACATACCAACGTCGTGCCCAACGGCCGCAGGTGCGGCTGCGGCAGTCACGGCTGCTTAGAGGCCGAAGCGTCCGGCAGCGCCATCGAGGCGATAACGGGTAGGCCACCGAGTGAAGCCGATAGTGCCATGCGCACGCGCACCAGCGAGTTGGTCGGACGAGCGGTAGGCACGTTGGCGTCGGCGCTTGATTTCAACCGGTGTTACATAGCCGGCTCCGTGGCGCTGGGATTTGGCGACGAGTTCTTCGAGATCGCCAACCGGACGGCGCGCTCGATGGCGTGTATGGACTACTCAGCCGATCTGCGATTGCGGCGATCGGGGCTCGGCGGTGATGGGCCGATTTTGGGCGCGGCGCTGGTGGGCTGGCAAGGATCGTCGACGTGAAAAAGTTTTGGTCACCCGGACTCGGTGCCTACCTCGCGCGCCACCCGTCGAGCGGGTGGATGTTGGCTCGGGCGGGCTGGCGACTACGCGCCAATGGTTGGTGGCGCCGCCCCCCGTTTATGCCGTTGCCCGACACGACCTACTGGCAATTTCGAATGACTACCTACGGCGCCAGCGCCGCCACTCCTTTGGCACCCGCGGTAATGGTGGACGCCGCCAAGTGGTCGCTTCGCCAGCCGGGGCGACGCTAGGAGTCGTGATGGGACGGGTACTTCTCCTCAACGCCACCTTTGAGCCGCTGCAATTGGTCAGTGAGCGGCGCGCGGTGGTGTTGATGCTGGCGGGTCGGGCCGAACCCATCGTGACGCCCGACGATCCCTTGGTCTGTCGCTCGGCCATGTTGATTATTGAAATTCCGGCAATTGTCCGTCTGCACGAGATGGTGAAGATACCCGCCAAAGTCCGCACGCCACCACTCACCCGACGATCGTTGCTGCTCCGCGACAGTTACCAGTGCGCCTACTGCCTGGAGCACGCCGATACCATCGATCACGTGGTGCCCAAGAGCCGGGGTGGTCGTCACGAGTGGACCAACGTGGTGGCGGCCTGTCGGCGCCACAATATGCAAAAGGGCGATCGCCTGCTCGAAGAGTTGGGTTGGCGGCTGCACTTCGAGCCTCGCGCTCCCGACGGGCCTTGGTGGCGCTGGCGGCACGTGCCTGACCCCGATCCACTGTGGGCGCCGTTTTTACCACGCGCCTCGTGACGGAAGACGTCGAAGAGCTCTACGACTATGCGGTGCTGCGCGCTCTCCGCGAACCGACCATGTTCGTGGTTCGGCTCGCGCAACCAACGCTGGTACTCGGCGCCAGCCAGTCGCCCGAGCTGTTGGATAGTCAAAAGTTGGGATCGATGGCGCTGCGTCGACGTCGTGGTGGGGGAGGACTCGTGCTCTTGCAGCCCGACGATCTTTGGGTCGACTGGTGGATTCCGGCCGACGACGCACGGTGGTCGGGCGACGTGCGCGCCAGCTCACTGCGCGTGGGAGGTTGGTGGCGCCAAGTCCTGGGAGACCACGTTGAGGGAGAAGTCACCATGCACGAGGGACCCTTGGAGGGCGACTCGAGGCATCGGGTGGTCTGCTTTGCCGGGCGCGGCCCGGGCGAGGTCTTTGTTAACGGCCGCAAGGCCGTGGGCCTCGCGCAATGGAGGGTACGAGAAGGCATCTTCGCCACCTCCGTCTTGCACGCCAGCCCCTCGACCCCGGTGGTGGCGCTGCTCGCCGACGCGCCGCCCGGACTGGCCGAGGCCCTAGATCACCACGTCACCGCGACGTTGAACCTGGATGATCCCGAAGCACTATTGGTGGCCCTGCGAGACCAAGGCGGTCCCTGGCACGAACGCCAATTCTTTCTGACTACTTAGTGACAATTTTCCTGATTTTTTATCTGGAAATGCCCTCCTCGCGTCCCCGCTAACCTCGGTACCCCTGAATTAGGGAGAGAGGTGGGCCAAATTGGTTTTGAGTGGTGGAATGTGGTGTATTGTGGCGCGGAGTGGGGGAGAGTGGTGAACCTACTGGGAGGGTACTTCGATGCTTGGATTTGTTGGCCAGTTTCAGCACACGCTGGACGCCAAAGGTCGACTTATTCTCCCGGCCAAGTTCCGCGCTGAGTACGAACGCGGTGGCCACTTAAGTCCGAACAGCGATGGCTGCGTCGCGCTGTGGACCCCCGGCGAGTTTGCCCGCCAGGCCGACGAACGACTACAGCAGGCGCGCAGTGGTGGTGCTGATGAACTTCGACTGGCCCGTTACTGGGCCGCCAACTCCTCCGACGCGGAATTTGACAGGCAAGGTCGCTTTGCCCTGCCGGCTTCGATTCGCGAGTATGGGCAGTTGGAAGGTGACGTCTTGATAGTGGGATCGCTCGACCACATTGAGCTTTGGGACCCGACCATCTACGACGAGAAAGTGAATCCAGCTGAAGCGATTTTTAAACAGGGCAGTAACTAGTGAAGGGAGCACAACTGAAGTGTCGGCCGCGGACCATGCGCAGCCTGGCAATCGTCAAAACGCGAGAGGTCTCCTCCTCCGCCCACTCTTACGTTTTGGCGATTGAAAGGCTGCGGATGGCCCAGGACAATTACCACATACCAGTGCTCGAGCATGAAATCGTCGAGTTGTTTGCCGGCCTTGCGACCGGTGTAGTCGTCGACGCCACTTTGGGAGGGGGTGGCCACGCCGCCGCCCTCCTCAAGGCTGCGCCGCAACTACGACTCATCGGCATCGACCGGGACCCCGAAGCGCGCGCCGCCGCCAACCAGCGGCTGGGTTCCTTCACAGATCGGGTCCTCATAGTCGACGCCACGTTCTCCGAATTGGCGGACGTGTTGACGAGATACGCCGACTTCGTAGGCGGCGAACCGGTGGTCGGCGTGCTCATGGACCTGGGCGTTTCCTCGCACCAATTAGATGAGTCGAGTCGAGGCTTTTCCTTCCGCGTGGACGCGCCACTTGATATGCGAATGGATCCAACGAAGGGCGCAACAGCCGCGCAACTCCTTTCTTCTCTTGACCAGCACCAGTTCGTGCAACTTCTTCGAACGAACGGGGAGAATCGGTTCGCGGGCTCGATCGCCAAGTCGGTATTGGCGCGTCAGCCCCAGACCACCAACGAGCTCACCGAGGCCGTGGAGCGGGCTGTACCCATGGCAGCTCGCCGTCGCGGACACGTCGCGACTCGCGTCTTCCAGGCCCTTCGCATTGCCGTCAACGACGAAGAAGAACAACTCGCGAGTGGTTTGGAGGCGGCCATCAACGTGCTCGCCGTAGGGGGAGTGCTCGCCGTCATTTCCTACCATTCGGGTGAAGACCGTGCCGTGAAGTCGCTACTGCACGAGGCGGCCACCGGTGGATGCCACTGTCCCGTCGAGCTCGGTTGCGTTTGCGGTGCGGTCAAGCGCGTGAGCGTTGCCAAGGCCAGCGCGCAGTTGGCCAGCGTGAGCGAAATCGAACGTAACCCTCGCGCACGGTCGGCCCGGCTGCGGATCGCTCGAAAGTTGGCCACGTGAGCGTCATTACCTTTCCCCGTCGCGTCGAGACCGGCTCGGCGCGACGCTCGAACAGTCCCGCCAAGCCGTGGTCGTCCCGTCGCGCGCTCGCGGCGCACCGACGCGAGCGCAGTTCTCTGTGGCTCGCGTCGCGGGCAGTTCGTCGGTCGTCGATTGTCGTCGCCGTCGCCCTCGTCCTTTCCATCGCCGGCAGCATGTTGGACGCGAATCGCCAAATCCAAATTCACCAAATGCAAAGTCAGCTGCTCCAAGATCAGTCGACCTATGCCGAGCAGGTGGGCACGCTGACCGTAATGTCGGCGCCGAGCGAGATCGCCACGCAGGCGGGCGCGCTACATCTGGTCGACCCGGTCTCGGTGACGCAAGTACCTTCGACGTCGCTTGATGCGCCCCTGCCGCTACCAAAATTTTCTGGTTATGCACCGGTCACATCAAGGACGATTCGGTGAGCTCGCTTCAGACCACGATTCAGCCGCGCGCCCGTACACGAAGAGGCGCCGCCCAGCGAGTGAATTCATCCATGTCGCGGCGAATGAAACTGTTTCGGGCAGTCTTCATTCTGGTCTTCTTACTCTTAGGTACGCGATTGTTCACCCTTCAAATCAAGGATCATGCGCACTACGCCAAGTTGTCGGTGAACCAGGTGCGGGAAAATCTGACCACGAGCGCCCTACGAGCCGGTATCTACGACCGGTACGGCCAGATCCTTGCCGTATCACGCCCAACTTCGCTGGTGATCGCCGATGACTTTCAGATCACCAATCCGCTCAAAGAGGCAACGGCGATCAGCCCGATCGTGAAGATACCGGTCAGTCAATTGACGCCAATGCTTTCGAAGAAGAGCGGCTACGTGATCCTCAACAACGCCCTCGACCTGACCGATGGACACAAACTTTCTTCACTGGGCTTTCCGGGCGTTGTGGTGGAGGACTCGTCGGTCCGCAGCTATCCCAATGGTGCTCTGGCCACCTCGGTGTTGGGCGGCACTAATGCGTCGGGTGCGGGGTCGGCCGGCCTCGAGTACGAATATCAAACTCTGTTGGCGGGAAAGAAGGGCGTCACCCGGGAGTTCGTCTCATCATCAGGGGTGAATCTTCCGAGCTCGCACAGCACCGTAATCCGCAAGGCCAAGCCCGGAGTCGGTCTGGAACTCACCCTTGACACCTCGTTGCAGTTCGTCACCGAGCGCGATCTCGCCCGCCAACTCGCCGCTACTGACGGACTTACCGGGGTGGCAATCGTAATGGACGTCAAGACGGGTGAGATTTTGGCGGACGCGTCGCTCGTGAATACCAAGACGAGCGCGGGCGTTCTAGGGCCGGTGTCCGCGTGGGGCAAGTCCGTGGGCGAGCCGGGTATTGAACAGTCCGTCAACAATCTGGCCTTTACGCAGAACTACGAGCCGGGTTCCGTCTTTAAGGTGGTCACCTTCTCCGCGGCCTTGCAGGCCGGTCTCATCACCCCGACGTCGGTCCTGGCCGTGCCGAACTCCGTGGTCGTGGGCGGTCGGTACTTTCACGACGCGGAAAATCACGGACTTGAACACCTGAGCGCTACCCAGGTTTTGGCTCAGTCGTCGAACATAGGCACATACGAGATTGGCCTGCGAGTGGGGGAGGCCGGCATCCTGTCCCAGGTCCAGCGACTAGGTTTCGGTCAGATGACCCCGGTCAACTTCCCCGGTGAATCGCAGGGCCTTTTGGTGGATTCTTCCAACTGGTACACCAGCGACGAGGTGGCCCTACCCATTGGTCAGGTCGACGCCATACCACCGATCGAGGTGCTGGACGCGTATAACTCCATCGCCAACGGCGGCGTCTTCGTAGAGCCTAAGTTGGTTCGCGGCTACGTGTACGCCAACGGCACGGTGCAGGCCACGGCCAAGAGTGCAACGCACGAAGTGGTCTCGCCCAGTGTGGCCCAGACCATGAACACGATGCTCCAGCAGGTGGTGCTGGACGGCACTGGCACCAATGCCATTATTCCTGGCTACAGCGTGGCCGGTAAGACCGGTACCGCCTCGATGCCCTATCCCGGTCGCGACCAACTCTTGAGCGGCGACTACAACGCCAGCTTTGTGGGCTTCGCGCCCGCCAACGCGCCGGTGCTGTCGATGATCGTGGTTATTGAGCGGCCACAGACCACCATCTACGGGGGATCGGCCGCGGCACCGATCTTCCAAGAGGTCATGTCGTACGCGTTGCACCACTACAACATTCCCTCCAACGGCACCATGCAGAAGCCACTCAAGGGTGCTGGAGCGAACATCGCATCGGACGTGACGTGATGCAGCTCGGTGACGTCCTCGACGATTGCAGTTTGGACGTGTCCACGAGCAGTATCGAGATAGAGCACGTGGAGATTGATTCTCGCCGTTGCGTGCCCGGTACCCTTTTCCTCGCGTTGGACGGCGTCGCGACGCGAGGGTCCAAGTTCGGGGCGGACGCGGTGGCGCGGGGAGCGGTCGCGGTAGTGGCGAGTGAGCGTCTGGAACTCGGCGTACCGGTGGTGGTGGTGCCCGACACCCTATTGCGGCCCCTCGTGGCCCACGCGGCCGCGAGTGTAACGGGCCACCCCGAAGCATCGATTGAATTGGTGGGCGTCACGGGCACCAACGGGAAGACCACGGTGACGGCCCTGGTGAGTGCGCTCGCAGGCTCATTGGGTTGGAACAGCGCCCAGATAGGAACGTTGACGAACGAGCGCACTACGCCCGCTCCTCCGGAGCTCTTTCGAACCCTGCGTGAACTCGTTGACGGGTTTGACGCCACCAAGCAACGGTCGGTGGTGGCCTTGGAAGTTTCCAGTCACGCTCTGGTACAACGTCGCGTGGAAGGGCTGCGCTTCACGGTGGTGGCCTTTACCAACCTCGGTCACGACCACCTGGACTACCACGGTTCAATGGACGAGTACTTCGCTGCGAAAGCGCAACTGTTCACCCCCGAGCACGCGCAGTGCGCGGTCATCTGGTGCGACGATCCGTACGGCGAAAGGTTGGCGTCGTCAATCACGCTGGGCGTGGTCGAAGTGCGGCGCGCGGACGCAACAGACGTCACTGCGTCGCTGCGCGGGACCACCTTCTTCTGGCGTAATCATGTGATCAACACGCCGCTGGTTGGCGACTTCAACGTGGATAACGCGTTGATGGCTATGGCGGTGCTCAGCGCCCTGGGCGCCAACGACGCCGCGATTGCCTACGCCATGTCCGACGTCCATAACGTCCGCGGCCGCTTCGAAGTGGTGAGCAGCCGCGGCGTGATCGTCATTGTGGACTATGCCCATACACCTGACGGGCTTCGTCGAGTGCTAGGTGACGTTCGCGAACTGGCGCCCAGCGCGCGCATCGTGACGGTCTTTGGCTGCGGTGGTGACCGAGACCGGACCAAACGCCCAGAGATGGGATTGGTGGCGTCCACGTATTCCGACGTCACGATCGTGACCTCGGATAATCCCCGTTTGGAGTCGCCCGAGGACATCATCGACGCCGTCATGGTGGGGATCGCGCCTGGATCCAACGTTCTTCGCGAGAGTGACCGGCGGCGGGCCATCGCCCTGGCCTTCCAGCACGCCCAGAGCGGCGACGTCATCGTGCTCGCCGGCAAGGGCCACGAAACCACGCAGTCTATTGGTGGGGAGACTGTCCCCTTTGATGATCGAGCGGTCGCTTTGGAGTTTTTAAAATGAGCAAGACATGTTGAGTTTGATGGAATCGGGCGGCGTGGGCTTTCTCTTTGCGCTATTGGTCACGCCCCTGTGGATCCGCTTTCTACAAAACCGATCTCTCGGCCAACTGATTCGTGAGGACGGTCCCTCGACCCATCACGCCAAGGCCGGTACCCCCACCATGGGCGGGGTGATCATTGTCTGTTCGGCCGTGCTCGGATACATGATGGGCCACGTAGGCACCTCGATCGTCTTCACGCGCGCTGGCCTGCTCGCGGTGGGCGTGACGGTGGCTTCGGGACTGCTCGGCTTTTGCGATGACTACCTGGCCATCAGAAACGCGCGAAATTTGGGGCTCAACAAGCTCGCCAAATTCATTGGACTGCTGCTCATCGCGGCTGTGTTCGCCATTTTCGCTGTCAACTGGGTGCACACGTCGACCAACCTTTCCTTCACGAGGTTCTCGCTCCCCGGTTGGAATCTCACTGGTGTTGGTTGGATACTGCTCGCCGTCCTGGTCATCGTGGCGTCGTCGAATGCCGTGAACTTGACCGACGGCCTCGATGGACTGGCCGCCGGATCGGGGACTTTCTGTTTTGGCGTGTTGGCCATAATTGGCTACTGGCAGTTTCGTCACTATTCGATCTATCGCATCCACGCGGCCCTCGATCTCGGTCTGGTGGCGGTGGGACTCGTGGGGGCCTGCATGGGCTTTCTCTGGTGGAACGCGGCGCCGGCCAAAATCATCATGGGAGACACCGGGTCCCTGGCGATAGGCACCGGTCTGGGAGCGCTCTGTCTCTTGATGAACCTCGACCTGCTCCTCATCGTGATCGGGGGACTCTTCGTCGCCGAGACGGCATCGGTCATCCTGCAAGTGCTGAGTTTTCGAGTCTTTGGACGAAGGGTGTTTCGCATGGCTCCTTTTCACCACCATTTTGAACTGCGCGACTGGCCCGAAACCACGGTGATAATCCGTTTCTGGATAATTGCCGGACTTTGCGCCATGCTCGGACTGGGCATCTTCTACGGGGATTTCCTAAAGATTGCCAAGGTCGTCTGATGACCATCACGCAATCACCCCGGGGCACGCTGCGACGACCCGAACGAGAAGACGTGGAGGATGGTCGCGCTGGTGCGTCGACCAGGCGGGCCCGTCGCTACCTGCAACCACTGCCGCGCGGCAATCTCAATGCCCGCGCCCTCTTGGTGGTGACGGCCCTCATGGTTACCTTCGGCACGATTGCCGTGGCCTCGGCCAGCGAGGGTCAGTCGGCGGCGAGCGGCGGCTCTCCCTGGTCAATCATGATCCACGACGTCATTTACTTGGGCTTCGGGGTCTTCGCGCTCTACGTGATGGCCCGTATTCGCATCGATCAGTTGGTCCGGAAGGCGCCGCTGCTGATGCTCGGTGGACTGGGACTACTGCTCGCCGTAAAAGTCGCGGGCCTCACCGCGAACGGCGGCAAGCGCTGGCTGAATCTGCGCGTCATTGACCTGCAACCTTCGGAGATGTTCAAGCTTTTTACCGTGATTTTTGTCGCCTGGTTGGTGGAGCAACATCACGAGGAACTGAACAATTGGATGCAGTTGGCGGTATGGACGCTTCCCGTGGCGCTGGGTTGCGCATTGATTCTCATGGAACCGGACATCGGGACCATGTCGGTGGTGGCCGTTATTGGCTTCGTGATGTTGGGGATCGCCGGACTGTCGCCACGATTGATGGCGCTGATCACCACGCTCGGTCTGGTGGGCTTTTACGGCTACATGAAATTCAATCCCTACTCGTACGCCCGCTTCTTTTCTTTCTTGCACCCCAACAGTGACTTGCAGGGTAACGGCTATCAACTGCTGCAATCAAAAATTGGTCTCGGTGCCGGGGGGCTCTCCGGCCTGGGCCTCGGCCACAGCCGTGAGAAGTGGGGCCTGCTGCCAAATCCGCATACCGACTTCATCTTCACCGTCATCGGAGAAGAGCTGGGCCTCATTGGCACGCTCTTCGTGATTGCCCTTTTCGTCGCGTTCCTCTTCGCGTGCGTGCGCATCGCGCAAAAATGCTCCAACGATGTCTACCGACTCATTGCCATGGGCATCGCGACGTGGATAACGCTCGAAGCGATCATCAACATCGCCTCGGTGGTGGGCTGGTGGGCCGTGACGGGCATTCCGCTGCCCTTCTTCTCATATGGTGGAACGGCCCTCATCACCGAACTTGCGGCGGTCGGTCTGCTCTATAACATCGCCCACGACCAGAGTCGCTCGCTCGACGTGTCGCTGCCCGTGTACGTACGCCCCGACTTTCGCGCCGCGATGGAACGAAGCGGCCCGATGCGATCGAGCTTGCGTTCGAAGGACCGGCCGAAGCTGCCGGCGCGCGCGCTACGTAGGAGGTAGCAGTGAGCGGCCCCATCGTCATTACGGGTGGGGGGACCGGTGGTCACGTCTTTCCGATGCAGGCGATCGCTGAACAACTCCAGGCGCTCGGCGTCTCGCCGGACCGGTTGCGTTACGTGGGCAGTCGGCGCGGTCAAGAGGCGACCTTGCTGGCGAGGGGACCAATTCCACTCACGCTGCTACCGGGTCGGGGAGTTCGCCGGTCCCTGGCGTGGCCAGCAGTGCTCAGCAATCTGGTGGCGGCGGTTGGTCTGGCGGCGGCGGCGGTAACGGCACTGGTCAAGGTCGGATGGTGGCGACCCTCGGTCGTCGTCTCGGTCGGCGGTTACGCCTCGTTCGCCACGTCGCTGGCCGCGGTCGTGTGGCGCCGTCCTCTTATCTTGGTGGAATTTGACGCGACGCCCGGGGCTTCGCAGCGAGCACTGGCCCGATACGCGGTCCGGCGTTGCACCTCTTTCGAAAGGAACGAGCCGCGTTGCGTGACCACCGGCGCACCACTGCGCGAGGCCATTACTGCGGTTGACCGGTCGGACCTCGCGCGCCGTGACGCGCGCGCGAACGCCGTGCCGCCTATCGACCACGATCGAGCGGTGGTGGTGGTGATGACCGGATCCTTGGGCGCACATCGGGTCAACAGTGCCGTGAGTGGACTGGCCTCGCTCTGGTCGTCGCGCCGTGACCGGGCGTTGATTCACGTGACGGGACGGCGTGACTTCGCCGAAGTGCTGGCAGCGCGACCCGAGGCTGGCGCACTCGACTATCGAATTGTGGACTTCGCTGACATGAGCCAACTGTGGTCCCTCTGTGACGTGGCGCTCTGTCGCAGCGGCGCGGTAACCATCGCAGAACTTACGGCGCTGGGCATTGCGTCGGTGCTGGTGCCGCTGCCGGGTGCGCC
>Ga0182024_10008147_pt1 | contig 22274 bp, 21 predicted proteins | sample P32metaG_FD_120480 | JGI IMG/M metagenome (GOLD analysis project Ga0182024, IMG submission 120480) | Permafrost microbial communities from Stordalen Mire, Sweden - P3-2 metaG (Illumina Assembly) | ecosystem: Environmental > Terrestrial > Soil > Wetlands > Permafrost | place: Sweden: Stordalen...
ACACCGCACTCAGCAAAGCGGTTTTGCGCAAATACGGCTTTCTTTTCCCCAGCGACCTTGCGGCTAACTAGAATGCCATTGGTTCAACCGCCGGATGCGGAAAACCGCATGTCCGGTGGTGTGTGAGGGTGGCGGGGGCGCAATCCCCGTCACTCGACCCGATCGCCCCCGTCCCGCGGGGAGTCCGACCTGGGGGTCGGCCGCGGACCAGGGGTCCGCCCCACAAATAATGCAGATGTTCGGCACTGGGAAAATTCAGTATTCGGTCAACGCTCGTACAACTTCGCGAACTCTCGAAGCCGCCCCGCAATCTCCGGCGTCAGCATTCCGGCCCGATAACGCCAGCGCCAGTTACCCCCCAGCGTGGCCGGCTGGTTCATGCGCGACTCTGATCCTAGCCCCAGCACATCCTGCAGCGGGATCAAGACCGTGTCGGCGACCGACGCCTCTAACGCGCGAATAAACGCCCAATTTATTTCCTTTCCGTCGGTGTTGAGATATTTCTCCGCGATCTCGTGCTCGCGGCGAATGTCCTCGGGCGAACGGGTGCTCTCGCCTCTGCCTTGGCTGTTCCACCAGCCGACTGTCGTGTCGCAATCGTGCGTGCCCGTGTATGCCACCACCTCGCGAGGATAGTTATGCGGCCGAAAACTGGCCGCCTGCGAGTCGTTGCCAAAGGCGAACTGCAAGATGGACATTCCGGGAAAGCCGAACTGCTCGCGAATGGCTTCCACTTCGGGCGTGATGACGCCAAGATTCTCAGCCACCAGCGGCAGCTCTCCGAGCGCCACCTTGGCCGCTTCAAAAAGCGCCGGCCCCGGTCCTTTTACCCAACGGCCGTTGACCGCCGTGGGTTCCGTCGCCGGAACTTCCCAATAAGCTTCAAAACCGCGAAAGTGGTCCAGCCGGATCATATCCACCATTTCCAGAACCGCGCGAAACCTTTCCAGCCACCATCGATAACCTTCGCGGGCAAAAACATCCCAACGATAAATGGGATTCCCCCACAGCTGGCCGGTGGAGCTGAAGTAGTCCGGTGGAACCCCCGCCACGACGGTCGGATTGCCCTCCGAATCGAGATGATAATGTCCGGGATTGACCCAGACGTCGGCGCTGTCGTGCGAGACATAAATCGGCAGGTCGCCCATCAAGCGGAGCCCGCGCTCGCGGCAGTGCTCGCGGAGCTCTCGCCATTGGGAAAAGAAAGCGAACTGCTGGAACTTCTGCGCTGCGATCGGCTCTGCCAGCTTCTTGCGCCAGCCGGCCAGCGCCGCCGGCTCCCTCCACCGGATGGCCGTCTCCCACCGGCTCCAGACTTCGCCGTTGTGATGCTTCTTGAGAGCCATGAACAGCGCGAAGTCATCCACCCAGGCTGCCTTTTCCTGGCAGAAGACATCGAAACGCTGGCGATCGCCGGCCGAGGCACGCGCGAAGAATCGCCGAGCGCCCGTTTCGAGCAGTGCTGTTTTCCAGGGCACGATCTGCTCGAAGTCCGCTTGATCCTCTGAAAACCGGGGGGCGTCTCCTAGATCGGCCCTATCCAGCCAGCCTTGCTCTTGCAGCCGTTCGGGACTAATCAGCACCGGATTGCCGGCCAGTGCGGAGAAGCATTGATAGGGCGAATCGCCGAATCCGGTTGGACCGAGCGGCAGCACTTGCCACAACGTTTGTCCCGATTCGGCCAGAAAATCGGCGAAGCCCAACGCTTGCGGGCCTAAATCGCCGGCGCCGTAACGGCCCGGCAGCGAAGTCGGGTGCAGGAGTATACCGCTGGATCTAGGAAAACGCATTTCATTAACATGGACACGGAATCACACCGATTGTGTCCATTGCTGATCCGCTCTCTGCGTGGTCATGGCTCGGAAGGCCGATCAGATTTTCGCCTTTGGGAATTTTTTCCGCATCCAGTCGACGAATTTCTCCGGCGCCAGCATGGTGGACAACCGGCCCTGCCGCACCAATGCCCAGTCGTCGAACTGCTTCGACTGTTTGATTTCAGCCAGCGTGACCGGCGGATCGAGCCGTGCCAGGAATTCGAAATCCGCCACCGCCGATTTCGCGTTCTTGGGATCCGGTCTTGGCTCAGAAACTACACGCGCCAAGCCGACCACGCCTGATTGGCCACCGCCCGATTGGCCACCACCTGATTTGCCACCACCTGATTTGCCACCACCTGATTTGCCACCACTATGATAAATGAACACCTTATCTCCGGGCCGCATCTCGCTAATGGCACGCACGGCCTGCGGGTTGGTGACTCCATCCCAGGCAGTCGTCTTTTGTTTCTCCAAATCATCAATCGAGTAGGTTTCCGGGTCCGTTTTTGCGAGAAAGTATGTCATCGGATGCAACCCTATTAATGTATCCCATGGGATATGTATCAAGTATGGTCGCTGGCGGATCTAAGGTGTTTGTGGGCATTCACGTGCAGTTGTTAGCTAGAACCAATCAGTACTGTCTTAGGCGGAAAGTAGGTGTATTTGCCACCGCATGAATTCATGCCCTCGATGTACAATGTAGTATCTACTGGATTTATGTCTAGTAGGAACCCTCGATCCACGCTGGGGGCCTTGCCAGTCAGGACCATAGGAGCCATCGTCCGGTGAAGTGCAACTCATTTCGGTTAGCTGCCAGCACTGCCATTTTGATGGCCGCGTGCGTCATTGCGGCAGGTCAAAATCAGCCTCCGGCGCCGAAGCAGCAACCCCCCGCGGCTCCGAATTCCGGCGCAAGTGAGAAGACTCCCGAAAGCACCGCCGCAGCCGTCGATCCGAACAAATATCTCATCGGGGCCGAAGACGTTCTTTTCATCCGGGTATGGCGGGAGCCCGATTTTACGTTGCCGGCCGCGGTGCGTCCGGACGGCAAAATTACTATGCCGTTGATCGGCGATGTGCAGGCTGCCGATCAAACTCCGATGCAGTTAACCAAGACGATCACCGAGCTGCTCAGCAAGTACATTAACAATCCGGACGTCAATGTGATCGTAAACGAAGTTCGCAGCAAGAAATATTATATCGATGGAGAAGTGAATAAGCCGGGCACTTATCTGCTGGTGACGCCGACTACCATCCTGGAAGCGCTTAGCAATGCCGGGGGGTTCCGCGATTTCGCCAACCAGAAGAAAATACGAATACTGCGGCATGGCGACATTCTCCACTTCAATTACAAAGATGTCAGCAGGGGCAAGAATTTAGATCAGAACATAAAGGTCGAATCAGGAGATCACATCATTGTCCCGTAGCCGGAGGAGGAAACCAGGATGCAGCCCCAGGATATTTTAGAAGCCCCGCGACGTTCACTGGACATCGAGGATTATATCGACATTCTGCGCCGGCACAAGGCCTGGATTCTCGGCCCGGTCTTCGCGGCGCTGGTGGTATCGGTGGTGGTTGCCTTCCTGTGGCCTGACACCTATGTCTCATCCGCCGTCATCCGTGTCGTACCGCCGCAGGTGCCCGAGAATCTGGTGGCCACCAATGTGAGCGGCGACCTGCAGGGGCGCATCAGCTCGCTGGCTCAGCTTATTCTGAACCGGGCCACCTTGCTAAACATCATCAATACTCAAGGACTGTATAAGAAAGAGCTGTCCCGCAAGCCATCCGACGATGTCATTGAGGACATGCGGGCGCATGACATTAAGGTTGTTCCGATGGCGCTCAGCCTGCAACAAACCGAGCGGGGACCGCGTTATCCGGCGTTTGAGATCCAGTTCTCCTACAACAATCGCTTCACCGCCCAAAAGGTGGTGGAGAACCTGGTGGCGCGATTTCTGGAAGAAAACACCCGCGAAGTCTCCCAGGAGACCGTTTCCACCACGCAATTCCTTCACGACCAGCGCGAGCTTGCAAAAAAGAAGCTGGACGCCGTCGAGGAGCAGCTTAGCGTCTTCCGCTCCAAGAACCTGGGCCATCTGCCGGAAGAGCAGCAAGCCAATTACTCGCAATTGAACGCGATGCAGGCCCAGATGCTGAATCTCAACACCGCTATGAATCGGGTGAATCAGGAGAAGCTGCTGTTTGAAAATCAACTGCGCATCTACCATGAGCAGCTCTCGACCCTCAAGGATCCGGTTATCCAGGAGCAGGTGCTTCAGCAGAAGAACGATAAGCTGGCCGAGAAGGATCGCGAGATAACGCAACTGGAGAACACGCTCGTTACCGAACGCGAGCGCTATAAGGACACCCACCCGGATGTCCAGCGCTTGATTGCACTGATCGCCAGCGCCAAGAAGCAGCGCGAGACCATGGCCAAGGAAGAAGAAACCAAGAAGTCCGATCCGGCGGCCGCTACCCCCGCCGCTCCCGTCCGTCCGCCCAACCCGCAGTTCATTCGAGAGCAGCGGGACTTGGAAGCGCAAATTGAACGGATGCAGGCCATGATCCAGGCTAAGGATCTGGAAATGGAAGACTACAAAAAGCAAGCCAAGGATGCGGAGGTCGCTATCCGGTCTGCTCAATCGCGCATCGAAGGCATTCCAGTGGGGATCAAGGAGTACGACGAGCTCATCCGCGAGCGCGAGTTGGCTAAGCATGACTACGAAGATCTCGACCGGCGGGTCAGTACCTCCAGCATGTCCACCGCGCTGGTGAGAAATCAGCAGGGCGAGCGGCTGGAGCAACTGGATCCTCCTTCGCTGCCACAGACGCCCAGCGAGCCCAAGCGTCCGTTGATTATCGCCATCGGAACCGGGATTGGATTCATTCTAGGGTTGTGCCTGGCGGGCGCGCGGGAGATGAAGGATACCGCGCTCAAGAATCTGAAAGATGTTCGGGCCTACACCCAGCTTCCGGTTCTCGGCAGTATTCCGCTGCTTGAAAACGATCTGGTGGCGAGGCGGCGCAGGCGGCTGGCTTGGCTGGCCTGGTCTACTGCCTGCCTGGTTGGCATGGTCATCATGTCCAGCTCCGTGGTTTATTACTACGCCACGAAGCTCTAGGGGGAGACAAATATATATGAGCCGAGTTCACGACGCATTAAGACGAGCCGAGCAATCCGGAGCATTCCCTCCCTCCGGAAATCCGCCGCCAGCGGTCGAGCGGTCCGCGACCGCCACCATCGAACCGCAGCACACGCCCGCCAAAGGTTTGCTCGAACCCGCTAAAGGTTTGCTCGAACCCGCCAAAGGGTTGCTTGAACTGGTGCAGACCATTCCGTTCCAGCCTTCCCCGGATGGGCTCCTGATCAACCCGCGGCATCCTCACAACGCCCCCAGCGAGGAATTCCGCACACTTCGGACGCGTCTGAATCACATGCAGAGCCTGCAGCCGATCCATACTGCGGTGGTGACCAGTCCGTCGCCCGCCGAGGGCAAATCGTTCGCCGCTGTAAACCTGGCCCTAGCTGAAGCTCAACTGGCTGGGAACTTCACGTTACTGTGCGACTTCGATTTTCGGCGTCCCATCGTGCACCATCTGTTCCAAGCCGACCGCGGCCCCGGCATCACCGACTATCTGCAGGGAAAATGCCAGTTGCACGAAGCCATGCGTCGCATCGCCGACACAAATCTGTTCATCATGCCGGCCGGGGAAGCGGTCATCAATCCGCTCGAACTGCTCAATCTGAAAGAGGTGAAGGAGCTGCTCGACCGGTTGCCCAGCCTGTTCAACTGGGTCATCCTGGATAGTCCGCCCTTGTTGTTCGCGGCCGATGCCAATCTGCTCTCCACGCTTTGCCATGGCACCATCCTGGTAGTGCGCATCGGAGCCACCACTATCGATTCGATCACCCGTGCGATGCAGTCGCTCTGCCAGAACAATGTCCTGGGCATTGTCGTCAATGGCGCTCGCCGGGGTGAACTGTATAGCAAGTACACTTATTACCACTCCTATAACTCGCCCGACGGTGAAAACGAAGAATTAGAAGAGCCGGAAGCCGAGCCGCTGTAACCGGGCGTTAAGGAACTCCCGCCAAGCTGTGCTCCGGCGGCCCGCTGTAGCCAGGCGGATACAGTTTCGAAGCGGCCCATCTTCAGCTAAAATAAAAACTTCGATCCCGCATCCCATGATCACCTGGTAGAAACCCGATCTCGGGAAAGGACGTCTCGTGATGATAGTCGCAGAGTGGAAAGGATCCCTTCTTAGATGATGTTTCCCAGGCCTGGCCGCCTGCGAGCTGTTCTGCTTTGTTCAGCCATTATTTCCAGCGTTGCTTTACTTGAGGGCGCACCCCAGGCTTCTCCGCAGCAGCCGCCCGCGCAGGATACCAGGCCGCAACAACAGCCCCCGCCGGCGCAGCCGTCCCAACAGCAGCCGCCACCCGGCAGGCCGAATCCTTTCGAGACCCTTCCCACCGCGCCCGAGCAACCGGAAGCTCCTAAGCCCGCGCCGCCGCCGCAAAGGCCGGTCACCACTCTGCCCGGGCAGCCGCCGCAGGATATTATCGAAGGTTTCGAATTCCGCGGCGCTCGCCGGGTGCGGCAGGATACACTGCAAGCGCTCATCTACAGCAAGAAAGGCGATAAATACGACGAAGAGACCTTGCATCGCGATTTCATGGCGCTCTGGAACACCGGCCGCTTCGACGATATCCGCATTGAGCGCGAGGCTGGCAAAGAAGGCTGGATCATTCGATTCATCCTGGTGGAACGGCCGGTGATCCGTTCCATTAACTACGAAGGCAACAAATCCGTGAGCGTTTCCGATATCCTCGACCGGTACAAAGAGCGCAAGGTCGGTTTGGTCGTGGAATCGCAATACGATCCCAACAAAGTGCAGCGCGCCCGGAATGTCCTGCTGGAGTTGCTGGCCGAGCGAGGGCATCAATACGCTAAAGTTACTGCCGAGGTTAAGCGGGTTCCCCCTTCATCGCTCGAAATCACGTTCAGGGTTGACGAGGGCCCCAAGGTCAAGGTCGGCAACATTGAAGTCAAAGGCAACACCGTATTCTCCAACGCCGAAGTCACGCGCGCCATGAAGAATTCGCATCCCATCGGCATCCCGTACTCCATCTTCTTTGAAAATCTGTTCGCGCGCACTTACGATTCGACTAAGCTCGACGAAGACAAGAGCCGCGTTCAGGTCTTCTATCAGGAGCATGGGTACTTCACCGCGCGGGTGACCGATTCGGACGTGAAGATGCGCATGACCGGTGGCGAAGGCTACCATATTCCCCTGATCCATCCCAATCACATCGGGACTGTCGCCGATATCAGCATCACGGTGGAACAGGGGCGCAAATATCATCTCAATAACATCACCTTCACCGGCGTAAAATTTTTCCGCACTCCTGAAGCTCTCATGACTCCGCTGTTCCAGATGTCCAAGGGCGACATCTTCTCCACCGCCAAATTGCGCAAGGGTCTGGAGAACATGCGCAAGCTGTACGGCGATTTCGGATTCATCGATTTCGTTGCCGAGCCCTCTTTCGATCCTGAACCCAATTCCGATCTGATCGATCTTTCCCTGGCCGTCGATGAAGGCAAGCAGTTTTTCGTGCGGCGCATCGATTTCTCCGGCAATACCAATACTCGCGACAAGGTGATTCGACGCCAGCTGCTGATCGACGAAGGTCAGATTTTCAACAATCGGATGTGGGAGCTCAGTATCCTGCGCCTGAACCAGCTCGGCTATTTCGATCCGTTGAAGGCCGAAGACGCCGCCGATATCAAGCGCGACACCAAGACCAACACGGTAGATATTACGCTCAAGGTCAAGGAACGCGGCAAGAACTCGATCCAGTTGAATGGCGGCGTCTCGGGCATCGCCGGCAGCTTCATCGGCTTCTCGTACTCCACCAAGAATTTCCTGGGCCTGGGCGAAACCTTAAGCCTCAGCTCACAATTGGGCACCATGCAGGACCAGGTGCAGCTCGGCTTTACCGAGCCTTACCTGTTTGACACGCCCATCCAGACCGGTTTTACCATCTACGTCCAGCGCTTTAACTATAACCAGGCGCGCGAGGAATCGATTCTCACCGGCACCAACCTCCTTCCGGAGTTCAGTGGGCTCGGCCAGCAGAATCTGCTCAATTACGTTTCTGACGGATACGGCGGTACGGTGTTTGCCTCCTACCCCCTCAAGCGTAGCTTCGCTCGCGTCGGGCTAACCTACGGCTACGACATTTCCCATATCAAAACCTTGACTACCGCGGCCAGCACCTACTTCGACTACATCGATTTTCAAGGCGTCGGTGGCCCCAACTCACTCAGCGGCATTCGAACCAGCAAGATCACCCCCTCCTATACCTACAACAGCGTCAACCATCCCATCACACCCACTGGAGGAAAATCGTTCTTCATCTCGATGGCATTCGCGAGTCCCGCCCTGGGCGGCAACGTCAATACCATCGAGCCGACCTTCGATGCGAAGTATTTCCGCAGCGGTTTAAAAAAGGGACACGTCATCGGCATGCACATGTTGGCCCGCATGATTACGGGCTACGGCGGCAAAGTCGCGCCACCCTTCTCCCGCTACTATACCGGCGGCGAAAACGACATTCGTGGATTCGACATCTGGGGCATCAGCCCCATTGTGTTCCTGCCAACCACGGCCACGGTGAACGTGTTGAACGCGGACGGAACGCAGCGCATGCAAAAACAGATCGTAAACGGCCTTCCGAGCTTCCAGCCAGTGACCATGACGATCCCCAGCTATCAGCTCGCCTTCCCCGGCGGCGACACCAACGTGGTCGGCAACCTCGAATATCGTATTCCCATCGTTGGCCCGGTTACTCTTGCGATTTTCGGCGACGCCGGCGTCGACAAGCTGTCCTTCCCCGGCCAACTCAAATTGAATCCAGGCTACACCACGGAGTTGAACGCCCAATTCCCGCAGGCGGATTTTAGCGGACGGGCCTATATCGCGCCCGGAACGCAAAAACTGCGTGCTTCCACTGGATTGGAGATCCAGGTCTTAATGCCGGTGGTGAACGCGCCTTTCCGCGTTTATTTTGCTTACAATCCCAGCACTTTTCGCGGCAACCTGGATCCGCCCATCGTGGCCGACCGCTCGTACTTTCCCAACAACGCCACCTATCAGAACGCCATCGCTTCGGTGGGCCAGCCCATTCCATTTTTCGAGAAACGCGACATGTTCCGTTTCACCATTGGCCGAACTTTTTAGGGGTGTGGCAGCCGAGTATTTTGGATAGAATAAAGTGATTTAAAAAGGTTAGGAGTTTCACTGTGACAAGTAAGTTATACGTGGTGCCATCCCTGGTTTTGGCGGCGACTCTGGGCGCCCAGACGCAAAGTCCGCCGAATAAGATCGCGGTCATTGCCATCCAACAAGCCATAGTCGCCACTAAAGACGGCCAGAAGGCTGCCTCCGAGCTGGATTCCAAAGCCGGTCCGAAGAAGAAAGAACTCGAGCAGAAGCAGAGCGACATCAACTCGCTGCAGGACCAGCTCAGCAAGGGTCAAAACACGTTGAGCGAGGCCACCAAGAGCGACATATATAAGAACATCGAGAGCAAGAAGAAGAGTTTGCAGCGCGATTTTGAGGATGCCCAGGCCGAAATGGATCAGGAACAGCAGAAGATCCTGCAGCAGCTCGGTCAGCGGATGATGGCCGTCATCGAAAGATACGCGCGCGATAACGGGTACACCATGGTAGTGGATGTCAGCAATCCGCAGACTCCCATTCTCTATGCCGCGCCCAGCATCGACATCACCAAGGAAATCATCGAGCTTTACGACAAGAGCACCGCGCAGTTGAGCTCGCCTAAACCGGCCGCGCCCGCCAGCAGCACCACCACGCCCGCCGCCAAACCGCCGGCCGCCGCTCCGGCTCCGGCTAACCCGACCAAGAAGCAGTAGTCCGGACTGCCATTCCAGAATTCAAGTGGCTTCCACCGCCCGAGTTGAATTCGCCAGCGCCCGCAAGCTGCGGGACCGGAACAAAGCTACATACCGGCTCGCCCACTGGCCAATCTGGATCTTCGTTTTCTTCATCGCCCCCGGCCCTGTCACGTTCGACCTGTTTGAAAAGGGCTTCGACCGGCGCAAACTTGTGTGGCTCGGTCTGGTTCTTCTCGGAACGGGCATCGCAGCCCTGCGTGGCCGCCTGCCCGGTGTCGAGCCCCGGCCGTACATTATCCGCTTCGTCGAAGACAAGCCCAATCCGCTCTACCGCCGGATCTGCTATACCTTCGCCTGGAGCATCGTTATCACCTTCGCGATCCTCAACTTCACGGGCTTGGCCGCCGCGGTAGTCACCGGAACCTGGAGATTGAAGCAGATTTATCAATATGGCTACTTTCCGCTGGCGATCGCGGTCTGGGCCCTTGGCGCCGTGGGCCTCTTACCGCGCGTGAAAGCATCCACCAAGGGTGAGGGGCAGGAGCGCCGGTATTTTTACGGCGCCGTATGGGCCTGCTGCATTGCACAACCGATGCTCGGTCTCCTCTGGAAAGTGTTGCCCCACACACGCGCCGCCGACGCCGCCAAACTGATTGTTTTTACGGGGCTGCTCGCGACGGTTGGGCTCCTGGCCCGGCGCGGCATGCTCCCCCGCACCCGTCCGATTGTCCCCGGCGAATTGGCTATCTCGGACTAAGCCTTCCACACCGGGACGGCGAAATGCGTCATCCTATAGTTGAGAGTGTTAACCGAATTAGTACTGTGCCTTCTCACGGTTAGCGTGACCGCCTCGGCCGGCGAGTACGTGGTTTTGTCTAACGGCTTCCGCATCCATGCCGATAGCCACAGCGCCGACGGCTCGGTGGTCCGGCTGCAAACCAGCCAAGGTGTAATCGAGATCCAAGCCTCCACTGTCGCTGCATTCGAGCAGGAAGATTACACACCGTCCCCGCCAATGCCGCCTCAACCCGCCGAGGCGGCCTCTGAGATTCAACCTAAGCTTACGCCGCAAGAGCTGGTCACCCGCGCCGCCGTCCAGGCCGGGCTCCCTCCGGCAATTGTTCATAGTGTCGCCAAGGCTGAATCCGCTTATCAGCCCAACGCGGTTTCACCGAAAGGCGCCATCGGACTGATGCAGCTTATGCCCGGAACCGCGGCCGAGCTGAATGCCGATCCTCACGATCCCGCGCAAAACGCCGAAGCGGGCGCAAGGTATTTGCGCGATCTATTGCTGAAGTACGAGAACGATCCGCACCAGGTTTCCAAGGCCGTGGCCGCCTACAATGCCGGGCCGGGCGCGGTGGACAAATACAACGGCATCCCGCCCTATCGCGAAACCGTCGATTACGTCAATCGCGTTCTGAAGGAATACGAGAAGGAAAAGAAAAAGTCCGCCACGGATTGAGTGCCCCCTCACTCACAGCGCAGCGACTGCATAGGATCCACCCGCATCGCCCGGCGCGCCGGCAGATAACTGGCCAGCAGCGCCACAGCGGCCAGAAGCAGCGATATACCTGCGAAGACCCCAGGATCGGTCGCGCTCACTCCGAACAGCAGGCTGGACATCCAGCGCGTCAGCGCAAAGGCCGCTCCCAATCCTAAAACCACGCCGGCCCCAGCTATGCTGGCGCCCTGTCCCACCACTAGCCGCAGGACGTCCGCCTGGTCGGCGCCTAGCGCGATCCGAATGCCGATCTCGCGCCTCCGCTGCGCCACGGCGTACGAAATCACCCCATAAATCCCAACCGCCGCCAAGGTCAGCGCGACCGCCGCGAAAATGCAGAGCAGAATCACAGTAAAGCGCGGCGACGACTGCGAATCCTCCACTACCTCATCCATGCTTCGAATCTTGTACATCGGTTGGTCTTTATCCACTGCGTATACCTGATCCTTCACGGCGCGAATCATACTTGCCGGATCGCCAACCGTTCGCACCAGCAGGCTCATGCGCATTTCGGGCGCCTGAAGATAGGAAAAGAAAACCGCCGGCGTCGCCTGTTTATCGAGCCCGGAATGCTTCACGTCGCCCACTATGCCCACGATCTCCCAGGCTCGGGTTCCTCCGAACCGCAAGTGCCGGCCGACAGGATTCTCGGCATCCGGCCAGTAGCGGCGCGCCAGACTTTCGTTAATCACCAAGACCGGCGGGCGTCCGGCCTTATCGGCTTCGGTCAGGAAGCGGCCCTTAAGCAGCGGAATCCCCAGTACATGAAAATAATCGGCGCTCACTGAACGATAGTCGGCGGGCAAATGCTGTCCGGCTGGCAGCGGGGCGCGTCCATCGATCAGAAAAGTCAGGCGCGGCGTTTCGCTGTTATCGAGCGGCAGGACGTTGGCCACCGCAGCTGACCTCAGACCCGGCAGACTGCCCACCTGCCCTAGTACACGCCGGAAAAACTCAGCCTGTTCCACATCCGTCTTATATTTGGAATCGGTGGGAAGCTCCATCTCCATCGCGAGTACATGATCGGCGCGGAAGCCGGGGTTGACCTGCTGAATCCGCCAAAAGCTCTTCATGGTAAGGGCCGCGCCGATCAGCAGCACCAGCGCAATTGCCACTTCCGAAACTGCGAAAAGGTTGCGCACCCGGTCCCCGCCGGCGGACGAGCCGCGCGAGCCTTCCTTCAGCGAATCGTGCACCTTGGCCTTCGATGCGGCCAATGCCGGCGCCAGGCCAAAGACCAGGCCGGTCGCCAGTGACGCCAGCAGTGTAAACAGCAGCGCCGCGCCGTCCGCATGGATGGCCGGCCGAATGACGTTGCCCGCCCCGCCGGAAAGTGGCAGAGTCTGCGGAACGATAGCCTGCAGCAGATCAACGCTCCACAGCGCCAGCAAAAGCCCCAATCCGCCGCCGATCACTCCCAGGACCATGCTCTCGGTCAAGAACTGCCTCGCCAGCCGCCATCGTCCCGCGCCCAGCGCCATCCGTATGGCTGTCTCGCGCCCCCGGCCGGCCGCCCGCGCCAGCATCAGATTGGCGATATTCGCGCAGGCGATCAACAATACCAGCCCCACTGCCACCAGCAACAGCAGTAGCCCGCCGCGGACGTTTTCCGATAGCGCCTGCTGTACGGGCACCACGGTCGTGCCCCAGCCTTGCATGCGCACGACGCGCTCGGAAATTCGCCGCTCGATGATGTCCAGTTCCGCGCCGGCCTGCGGCACCGTTACGCCGGGCTTCAGATGACCGATCACGCCGAAGTCGTGATCCATGCGATCGCGCGGGCGCAAATCCGAATCTACCCACGGCACCAGCATTTCGGCCGGATTCGCCCACCAGAAACTGGAAGGCAGTACGCCGATCACCGTATAGGGGATGACATCCATCATCACGCGCTTGCCGATCACATTCGGATCTTTTCCAAAAAGCTGATCCCAGAGGTTGTAGCTCAGAATAACGACCCGCTGGTTCCAACCCTCGGTGGGAAGAAAATTGCGCCCCAGCATCGGCTTCACTCCCAACACCGGCAGAAAACTCCCGGTTACCCGCAAGGCCGGCAATTGCTTGGGTTCGCCGAACCCCGTTAGCGTCCCAGTGCCGGGTTCGAGAAGCGCCAGATCGTCGAATGACTGGCTCTGATCCCGCCAGTCGAGATAAGTGGGTCCCGAAGGCCCCACGCGATTCATGCCTTGCGCCGGGTTGCTCTCCCATACCACCACCATCCGATTGGCGTCGCGGAAAGGCAGCGGCCGGAGCACCACCGAATTGACGACGCTGAAAATCGCCGTGTTGGCTCCGATCCCGAGCGCGAGCGCGATGATGGCCGCGGCGGCGAACCCGGGGCTCTTCCATAGCAGCCGTAGAGCGTAACGCAGGTCCTGTGCGACGGTCGACATGGGATTCATTCATGCACATCCAAGACCGTAACCACGCGGCTTATTTTTCAGGAAGATAAATGCGCTCCAGTGTCCGCTAATGGGAATCGCTGTAGCGGAAGTCAAATTGAGGTAGCGGAAGATCCAATTAACGTGCGGAAGATCCAATTAACCAAAACCCGGGGTATACTGGTAGCAGACAGGTCTGCAGGCCCACATTATGTCCAGCCGTATTAAATTGTTCGTCGCTTCATCATCCACATGCCTCGTCTTTGTGCTCCTTTTCGGAGCCATGCGCGGCAAAAGCGCTTCTCCGGAAGATACCTACCGGCACCTCGCGGTCTACACCGAAGTGCTATCGCGCATCAAGAGCGATTATGTCGAAGAGCCCGACATGAAGAGCGTGACGCTAGGCGCTGTCAATGGCATGCTCGAAGCCATCGATCCTTATGCCAGCTACATGAATGCCGATCAGTATAAGCAGTGGCTGAAGTCCAAGGATCAGCACAAGGCCGGAGTGGGCGCGGTTCTGTCGAAGAAGTTCGGCTATGTGGGAATTGTCGATTCGATTCCCGGTTCGCCCGCCGCTAAAGCCGGGCTGAGCACCACGGACGTTCTCGAGACCATCAATGGAGTCGCGACACGCGACATGCCTCTGGCCTACGCGCAGCTACTGCTCGAAGGGGACCCGGGAACCACGGTTGAAGTCGGCGTACTGCGTTTCCGCAAGCCGGAGCCGCAGAAACTGACGCTGACTCGCGCGGTGATCCAATATCCCGCCGTGACCGCCAAGATGCTGCCCGATGAGGTCGGTCTTATTCAGGCTGAGAGCCTGGAGGACAATCATGTGAAGGACATCGCGGCCAAAGTCGAAGACCTGCAGAAGCAAGGCGCCAAGCGGCTGGTATTGGATCTGCGCCATTGCGCGACCGGCGGTCCCGAGCAGGGAACCAAGCTGGCGAATCTGTTTCTCGACAAAGGGCTGATCGCGTATTACGAAGGGCAGAAAGTTCAGCGGCAGGACGTCACTGCCGACGCTAAGGAAGACATCAGCCATCTGCCTCTGGTGGTGATCGTGAATCGAGGCACGGCTGGAGGCGCGGAAGTGGCCGCCGCCGCGTTGCTGGACGATAAGCGCGCCGACGTAGTGGGTGAACGCACCTATGGGGATGCCGCCGTCAGAAAGACGATTACCATGGACGATGGTTCGGCCGTAATTCTTTCGGTCGCGAAATATTACTCGCCTGGCGGCAAAGCCATTCAGGACACCGGCGTCACGCCCTCGGTACCAGTTCAGGAAATCGAACCGGTGGCCCTCGATGACGACGGAAATCCGATTACTACCGAACCGCAGCAGCAAAACAACGAAGATCTGCTTCTGAAGAAGGCGATTGAAGTGGTCACCAAGGGCAAAGGGGCCGACGTAGCCGCGGCTCCCGAGGCAGGCAAGGTGATGACGCCCGACAGCAGGACGGACCATCCGCCCATCCTCACGCCTCTCAAGCAGCAACAACAGTAGGTCCGCTGGCGCATGCCCATCTACGAATACAAGTGCGATAAATGCGGCGACGTATTCGAGGTGAGGCAGAAGTTCGCCGATGAGCCTGTGGCGGTCCACGAGAAGTGCGGTGGGCCGGTGCATCGTCTGATGTCCACGCCGTCGTTTAATTTCAAAGGCAGCGGCTGGTACGTGACTGATTACGGCAAGGGCAACAACGGGGCGAAGAAAAGCGACAAAGAAAGCAAGGAAGGCAAAGAAGGCAAGGAAAATAAGGAAAGCAAAGAAAGCAAAGAAAGCAAGCCTTCCTCCGACACAAAATCGGAAAGCGCGTCGTCCAGCGATTCGAAGACCGCTGCGAGCGATAAGCCTAAGAGCGAATAAGTTTCTCCCGCAACGCTGCCGGCCACATCCGGCGCGACCACCGGTGCTCGAAAAGAAGCTCGCTCGCCTGGTTCCCCAGAGTGATGAACGGTATCGTTAGCATCAGAGGCGCGAATGCGGCGGTCCAGGGTTTTTCTTCGATCAACGCCAGGCCGATTTCGAGCACCGCCCGCGTCAGCTTCCCATAACCCCCCGAAGCGCCGTAGACACGCGTTTGCCCGCGCCGCACTCCTTCCAGAAAAGTCTGTGCATTGGTGGCGCCCGGCACCTCGGTGTAAGTCAGACCCAGCGACGCGAGCGTATGGCTATCGCTGCCGGCAATCTCGCTCCTTCGCCATTGGCGCGCCAGCCGGGCCGCAGCGGCGTTATTGGCGGCGGGAATGTGGCCGTTCAGCGTCTCGATCCCTGGAAATAGATCCGCGAAAAGCTCGAAATCCAGTTCCGAGCGCCCGCCCGTGAGGCTCGAAAAAACGTGATTAATGCTGAAGAATATGGATTGCTCGCACAGATACGCCGCCAGCGCCGGAACGTCATCGCGGCGCCTTTGCAGCTCGATGTGATCGCGATCCTGGATGCCGAAGGCGCCGACGTGGATCTCCATGCCGCTGGGAGTCATGCACGTGACTTCTTCGCTAAGAAAGAAATCCGGACGCCGGCGCAGCGCTTCCACGGCGTCGACGGAATCATGATCGGTCACCGTCACCAGGTCCATGCCGCGCCGCTTGAGCGTCTCATAAACCGCTTCCGGATCGTTGTAGCATTCGCGGCAGACGCGCTTCACCAGCGGGATATTGCACATTCCGGAATGCCGGGTGTGCACATGCAGATCGCATCGCATGCCCCTTTGTAACCGGGATTCGATTACATTTGGATGACTGACACAAAAAACATTGGTGACAAAAAATGTTTGTATAGGCTCTCTATGCCGGTGGTACTATCAAAAAAGAGTCAACGCGCCCGTAGCTCAGCTGGATAGAGCGATTGGCTTCGAACCAATAGGCCGGGGGTTCGAGTCCCTCCGGGCGCGCCATGAACTTCCTGAACTGCGATATTCTGGGCCACTGGAGATAAGAATATGCGCGTTCGCAGCGCGACCGCCCGCAGTTTTGCGCTTTTGCTCTTGTTAATATCGCTCGCCGGGGCTCAAAGTAGCCAGCCCAAGCGCGATGCCGACGTCCCTTACGTGCCGACCACCCGCGCTGCAGTTAACGCGATGCTGAAGCTGGCGGACGTCAAAAAATCAGACATCGTCTATGACCTTGGTTGTGGCGACGGGCGCATCGTAATTGCCGCCGCCAAAGAGTATGGCGCCCACGGAGTAGGCATCGACATCGACCCCAAGCTGGTACGTGAAGCGGGAGAAAATGCCAGAAAAGCTGGCGTGGAAAACCTCGTCCGCTTCGAAGAAAACGACATTTTCAACGCGGACATTCACGAGGCTACCGTTGTGAGCCTTTTCCTCCTCAATAGCATCAACGCAAAACTTCGCCCCAAGCTGCTGAGAGATCTGAAGCCGGGTGCGCGAATCGTTTCGAATACTTTTGGCATGGGTGACTGGAAGCCCGACAAGGAATTGACGGTCGGTGATCCGGTGGAAGGATTTTCGATCAGCCACAAGCTGTTCCTGTGGACCGTTCCGCAAGCAACGAAAAAATAGAGAATTCCCTAATCGTGGCTGGTGCCTACTGCTTGCCGGCGTCCGGCTTTTCTTTCTTTGCTTCTGGTCTCATGACTCTTTCCACTTCTGCCAACTGCCTCTTCACCTCTTCGGTGTCGACGGCGTTAGGGGCGTAGTGAAGGTAATCGCGCAACTGTTCGACGGCGCCGGGGTAGTCGCGTTTCATGGCCAGGGCCACGCCCAGCACGTGATGCAAATCCGGATAATGATTCGCAACGTCGCGGGAGATTCCTTCGCGCGCGCTTTTTTCAGACGCATCCATATTTTTGAGATAGTAATTACCTAGCGCATTAAATAACCAGGCTTGCGGGAAATCCACGGGATTCAAGCGCAGCAGATCGTCGGTATCCTTGACGACCTCCTGCCATTTCTGCTCTTGCGACGCCATCACTGCCAGCGCCTGGTAAGGGCTCACAAACTTGCCATCGGCGGCGATTGACCGCGCATAAGATTTACGCGCAGCCTCCGGGTCCTTTTCCCGTTCCTGCACCAGTCCGAGCTGATACCAGGCCGCGGCATACTTAGGGTAAATATCAACCGCCTTACGGAATCCCTTGTCGGCCTCCTTCCACTTCTGTTGTCGTTCGAAGTTCTGCGCCTTTTCGAACGCGCTTCTGGCGTCCTTGGGAGCGAAGGCGCTGGTAGCGCTAATAGTGAGTCCCTCTACATTGGCCAGGCGGTGCAGAATAATGGTTCCGACTTCAGGGGTGTCCAGGCCGTGCCTGGCGTCGAGACGCAGCACATCCGAGCGGAAACCGGCCAGGGTGGCTCGCAGGTCGCATCCCATCAGGGAGCGTCCGGTTATACCGCTATTACCGTTGCTATCCGGATTGACAGCCGAATTGGGGCGCGTCGTGCTGCCTCCGAAGGAGTTCGGGTCCTCGCTTGCGTCGGCGAAGTTCGCTGCATTTTTGCGATCATTCAGATCGACCGCGAAGCCCCCTTTCGGGTCGGTATAGCCGACTGACCGAGGCGTCGCACGGCACACCAATTGGATCGCCACTGAATCGGGCGGCGGCGTACCGTCTTCCATCACGACCTTCCCCATCAGCAAAACCGGCCGCATATCCGGAGCGGCCACGTCTGGCTGTCCCGGTTCCTGCGGCATTCCAGGACGCGTCGGATTCGTCGGATTGCCTGGCAAGGTTCCGATACCGGAACCGCGTCCTCCGCCTTGCGCGAACAGGCCTATACTCAGCCCCAGTCCGATCGAGCAGCGCAGAAAAACGCGGAACGTCATTGGAAGGAAGCTCCCCGAGACATTATAGCCTCGCCGTTCTCTCGCCCGTAGGATTCGGAACCGGGAAAAGTACGCTGCTCCCCCATACCGCGGGGCCTTTTGAGGATAGGTTCGCGAAGCGTTTCTGTGTGGTATGATTTTCGAGGCTTGGCGCATTCGGGAGCATGCTTCCCACCAATTTTTCTCCGAAGGAGGAAATTGCCCCGCAAATTCGTTCAGCGATAGCGTCCTCGCTTCGCTCACGTTCAGCGCTCCGCTCAGTGCTAACCTTTCGTCCGCCAACGAAGCGTCCTCTCCGAATCTCCTCGCATGGACGTTCAGCGACGCGCTCGGAGATACTCCTTCTTTCTCCTCCACCGACACGAACGCCGCCACCGAGCTCCAAGAGCTATCGCTGTCAACCAACGGCAGCGGCGCCATCACGGGCTGGACAATGCTCGCGGAAACGGTCGGCTTCTTTCTTAACCCGAGCACGTTCCTGCCCGGGGGCACATCGTTCTATATCGTCAGCCCCACGTTTATCGGCGGCGGAAGCGGACTGCCGGAGGCCGATTCCCTGATAGGCAATGGCGGCAACACCAACACCGCACCCGGTGGGGGATGGAACGTGAGCAGTGGCGTCCCCGGCACGTGGACCGTGAGCGGAGTGCCGGAGCCGTCCGGCCTTGTTCTGCTCCCTGCCGGCCTTGGAATGATCGGCATTCTTCGCCTCCGAAGACGCGGTCGTCAACATTCCTGACCCTTAAGATTCGCGGATTGATCTTATCGCGCGGTCCACTTGCGGACAATTCGGCATACCGCCGTTTTGTAGTCCTGAAGTTCCTTTGGCTTGCGAACGAACTCTCTTGCGCCAAGCGACATCGCGCGGCCTTCGTCGGTATCGTTGACGGAACCGGTGAAAACTACCACTGGCGTTTTGTCGAGACAGACCGCCAACACCGAATACCCCGAGAGTTTGGGCAGATTCAAATCGAGAATGATGAGATCCGGCTCGAAATCCCGCTCTCCCAGTATCTGGAGCGCCTGTTCACCATCCCGGGCGATGTGCAGACGCACCGAAATGAGACCTTCCGCCAGGGCTTGTCGAATGAGCAGAGTATCTCCCGCGTTATCTTCCACCAATAGCACTTCGGAAGGCATTAGACCCTAGTAAAAACACTAGCATACCCGGCACGCCGGTAGTGGGTCAGTTTGATTTTTTCCAGTATTGACTTTGGCCCTTGGCCTGCCATACTGAAGGCGTTATGTCAGACCGCTCAAGCAAGCGACCACGAGACCCGAACCAACTCGCCTATCAGATCATTCAGGAAGCCACCGGCCAAGCTCCAAAGTATGACCCTCGGGACGATGCCAAGCCGATAGATCCATCCAAGAACCCACATGCTGTGGCGCTGGGACGCCTGGGGGGATTGAAAGGCGGTGCGGCTAGGGCGGCAACGCTCAGCCCCAAGAAGCGCTCACAGATCGCAGCGAAGGCGGCAAAGACGCGATGGGGGAAACGGGAGCGGCCCTAGTTTAATCTAAGCCCATTCAGAAATGACTTCAACAGAATCCTTGAAGCTGTATCGGCGTCAGGTATTGGATTATGTCCCTCGTCACGTAAGAAAACCTTGCCGTCTTCAGCATCGATTCGCAAGATTACTTTCGCCGCTTTGCTATGTGTAAAAATTGCGGTTACGGTCTGTCCAGTAACATCGAACAAGACTTCAGCCTGTGCGTGGCGTAAACCTTCGGATCGAGAACCCGGAACCGACCGCCCAAGCGTTAAACGGTTAGGGCTGCAATCCATAGAAAGTTCCGGATCGGACTTTGATCGGTATATCCGATCAAATGTTTCGGCAGCGTCTTTGATAGCGACCTTTAGATCCATCAGCAGCTTTTCAGCACCATCATTAATCCATACGTCACGCTGATGATCTTTTTCTACCCAGTTCACAGCCAATAGCTTATCGAAAAACAAGGACAACTCCATAATTTTCTACTTGACTCTTTATGCTTGAGAGCTATATAATTGAGTCAATATGAATCGCCTAGACCCAAAGAAACAAGCTCAAGTGGTTGCTGCGTTGGTTGAGGGCAATTCGATTCGTGCGACTGTTCGCATGACCGGCGTTGCCAAGAATACAATTGCAAAACTGCTTGTCGAACTCGGGTCGGCCTGTTCTGACTATCTAGACAAGCACCTTCTTAACCTGCCATGCAAGCGTGTCCAGGTCGATGAGATTTGGAGCTTCTGCTACGCCAAGGCCAAGAACGTAACCCCGGAGATCGCCGCCAAGAATCCGTTCGCTGGGGACGTTTGGACATGGGTCGCAATCGACGCGGATACCAAGCTCATACCGTCATGGATTGTTGGACCACGAGACGGCGTTACGGCTCGCATTTTCGTTAATGACCTCGCTGGGCGCTTGGCTAATCGCATTCAGCTAACCAGCGATGGGCTGAACGTGTACCTGGCAGCAGTAGAAAAAGCATTTCACGGTCAGGTTGACTATGCCCAGCTTGTGAAGATTTACAATGAGACCTCTGAGGGCCAGAAGCGCTACAGTCCAGCAGAATGCGTAAGCTGCGAACGCCACGTAGTTGATGGCCACCCCGATCCCGAGCACATCAGCACAAGCTACGTCGAACGGCAGAATCTCACTATGCGTATGTCGATGCGGCGATTCACGCGACTTACAAATGCCTTCAGCAAGAAGATTGAGAACCACGTTGCGATGGTCGCGCTGCACATCATGTATTACAACTTTTGCCGGATTCATCAGACGTTGCGGGTGACTCCGGCGATGGAAGCTGGGGTAGCCAACAATCTGTGGTCTATTCAGGACTTGATTGCATTGCTCACAGTCGAAACTCTGACGGAAAGTCATGCATGACCGGAACGGCTCTGGGGCCATACTCAAGAAATCTTGAATGTAGAAACTCTATTCCTTGGGGGTTGACTACCTGTTGATCCATGGATTCCGGGGAGGTTCCGGGTTTGAGCACGATTATCTTCGTATCAGTACCTACGCTATCGTACACTTCTGCAAGTTTTTTTGCTTCATAGACCTTGTAGAGCGTCGAGGACAGCGTGTCATGCTCAGCTTGACTTCGATACTTCAGGATCGGCATTGCGACGGAAGCTCCCTCGCCGATAGCAGCATAGTGCTCCGCTGTTGAGATGGCCCAATGACCATAGTCAAACAACACCGGCTGGCGACCGCTGAATCCAGCAATTATTAACCAAGCCGGGCAGAGCATGTTCGCAATTTCGTAACGCCGATTCTCATTGTTGCAAGTGGCCTCAAAATCTTCTATGTTTTGACCCCACCTAGTCACAAGAAACTCATTGATTTTGCGTTTACGGAACATCTCTGCTGGAAGACGCAGATATTCTACTAACGATGACAGACCGGCTAGAGGAACTGAATCAGTCTTGTTCATCTGCTCACGGTAGATGTCCGCAAGTTCCCTCGCGTCTGCCGTTACGCCCGCGATTAGTGCTCCGTACTTGAGCGTAAGCCGCTCGTATTTCCAAATTGTTTCACTGCTACCTAAATCGCTTGATCCTTTTGCATCGAAACAAAGGACAATCCTCGGGTCTCCGGCTTCGTGGCACGTCGCGGCGATGCATAGCGTCATAGCCTTGAGTCTACTATGCTTGACCGCTGTAATCCTCGGAAATGTGGGCCTGTGCCTATTGATAGGCTTGTCTGATGGCTTCTGAAGTTTCGACCGAGAAGAGTAGAAATCCCCGTGGAGTTGTCCCCTAAACTGAGACAGTCGGTTAAGACTCATTTTTCATTGAATGGAGAATTGAGTTATGGGAATTTCTCGACGGAAGTTCACGAAGGAGTTTAGGGAAGAGGCCGTCAGG
>Ga0182024_10008148_pt1 | contig 22272 bp, 20 predicted proteins | sample P32metaG_FD_120480 | JGI IMG/M metagenome (GOLD analysis project Ga0182024, IMG submission 120480) | Permafrost microbial communities from Stordalen Mire, Sweden - P3-2 metaG (Illumina Assembly) | ecosystem: Environmental > Terrestrial > Soil > Wetlands > Permafrost | place: Sweden: Stordalen...
CCGAACGCGGTTGTGCTGCGACGCTGGAGTTGGCGAGTGCTCAGCCCGATCCGATTCGCGATCGTCGTGCTGTTGCAACCCGCACGCGCGAGAGCCGCGACCTGTTCGATGAGCGCCGCGTGTTGGTCAGGCTCGGAGCAGGCGCTGAGTGCCACGGCTTCGAGCGCGTTCCCCGCCGTGCAGGCAGCCGCGACGAGATCGGTCACGCGACCAACCCGGGCCCGACCCCACACCGCGTCGAGCGGCACGCGATCGTCGGTGAACTCGTCGGCGGGAACGCCCAACACCCGCAGCGCGTAGCCCGGTGCGAAACGCAACCCCGTCATCGTCGCGCCGGGCTCGCCGACGAACAGCTGGGCGTGGGTATCGGGGCCGGCGACCGAGATGCGATGTCCGTCCCAGAGCAGGTCCATGCAACCATCGGGCAGGACACGGACCTCGTCGCCGCTCGACACCGACGACCACACGAACCCGCCCGGCACCCGGCTCGTCCACTCCCGATACATCCAAGCAGTCTGCCATCCGGTACCCCCGTCCGTGTCCCAGGTCCACGGAGCGATCGATGACCGGCTCGACGGGGGAGCGCCCGACGACGGGGTCTGTTCGAGTTCGGTATCCCGGCGACGCGGCTTCACGGAATGCCGTCTGTCGCCTGTCGCGCACGACCGGACGAAGCTGCTCGTTCCCGTCGGTCGGACCTCGGTCGGCCGCCCCAGTGGACGGGCATCGGCGACACATGTGTCGTCTCGGCGCTAGACAGAGGGCGTGCAGTCCGTCGTGTCGCCGATGCAGGCAACGGTCGTGTCGATCGACGTCGCCGAGGGCGACGCGGTGCGCGTCGGCCAACAGCTCGTCGTGCTCGAGTCGATGAAAATGGAACACGTGATCTCGGCCACTGCGACTGGTGTCGTCACGGGTGTCCCGATCGCGCCCGGCGACACGGTGATGCCCGGAGATCCGCTGGTGCTCGTTGAAGTCGGCGAAGGAGCCGAAGCCGTCGAGCGCGTCGTCGACGTTCCAATAAACATCGACGAGTTGCGCGCCGACCTCGCGGAGGCGATCGAACGGCACGACATCGGACTCGATCATCGACGCACCGACGCCGTCGGCCGCCGACGGGCAACGCACCAACGCACGGCACGAGAAAACATTGACGATCTCGTCGACGCCGGGAGCTTCGTCGAGTATGCGCCGCTCGTCGTCGCCGCGCAACGCCGCAGACGAGCGCTCGAAGAACTGATCGAGCGCACGCCCGCCGACGGACTCGTCGGCGGGGTCGGAACCGTCGACGGACATCCGACGATCGCGATGTCGTACGACTACACCGTTTTGGCCGGAACGCAGGGCTTGTGGAATCACGCGAAGAAGGATCGGCTCTTCGAGTTGGCGGAAAGGATGCGGACGCCGGTCGTCTTCTTCACCGAAGGTGGAGGCGGCCGGCCGGGCGACACCGACGGGACCGGCGTCTCGGGGCTCGACTGCCTCGCGTTCAACCTGTTCGCGCAGCTCAGCGGCTTGGTGCCGCTCGTAGGTATCACGTCCGGCTATTGCTTCGCCGGCAACGCCGCGTTGCTCGGCTGTTGCGACGTGATCATTGCGACCGAAGGCTCGAACATCGGGATGGGCGGGCCGGCCATGATCGAGGGGGGCGGTCTCGGCGTGTACGACCCGAAGGCGATCGGACCGACCGACGTCCAGACCGCCAACGGTGTCATCGATGTGCTGGTTGCCGACGAGGCTGCGGCGGTCGGCGTCGCCAAGCAGTATCTCTCGTACTTTCGGGGTCCGCTCGAGGAATGGGAATGCGTCGATCAGCGGACGCTGCGTCATCTGATTCCTGAGAATCGGTTGCGTGCCTACGACGTGCGCACGGTCGTGCACGCGCTCTGCGATACGGGCTCGGTCCTCGAGCTGCGGCGCGCGTTCGCGCCGGGGATCATCACGGCGTTCGCTCGTGTGGAGGGAACGCCGGTCGGCGTCATCGCCAACAACCCGTCGCACCTCGGAGGTGCGATCGACACGCCGGGAGCTGACAAAGCCGCCCGCTTCCTGCAGCTGTGTGACGCCTTCGACATCCCCGTACTCTTGTTATGCGATACGCCGGGGTTCATGGTCGGACCCGAGTCGGAAGCGACGGCCGCGGTGCGGCACATGTCGCGCCTGTTCGTGACCGGCGCCAACATTTCGGTGCCGTTCGCCACGATCGTCTTGCGCAAAGGCTACGGACTCGGTGCGCAGGCGATGGCTGGTGGTTCGTTCAAGGCGCCGGTCTTTTGCATCGCGTGGCCGACCGGCGAGTTTGGCGGCATGAACCTCGAAGGTGCGGTACGGCTCGGGCAACGACGCGAGCTCGAAGCCATCGAAGATCCGCACGCACGCGAACGCGAGTTCCAGGCGATGGTCGAGCGCATGTATCACCACGGCAGGGCTGTGAACACGGCGAGCCACTTCGAGATCGACGACGTGATCGATCCCGCCGATTCACGTCGCTGGATCACCACGCTGTTGGCGGCCGTGCCGAGCGCGGCGCCGCGCTCCTCCAAAAAGCGGCCGGGTATCGATACCTGGTAACTCGAACGCGCGTCGCCCGCACGGCCGACATCATCGTCGCGTCCCGACACGAACGCCGAACGCAAGATGTCGCGACATTCGGCGGGGCAGGCCACGGAGCGCCAGCCATCGGCGGCCTCGACCACCGATTGAACGGATCGAACATGGCGGGACCTGACGAGTCATGATGTCGGTCATGGCCGATGACGACGACCCGCTGGCCGGACTCGTCGACGACGAGTCATCCGACGCGGAAGCGCAGCGCACGCTCGCGTCGTTCCTCTTCGAGCGCGGCGTTCCGTTCGAACAACTCCGCGAAGCACGCGCGGTCGGAGCGATGGCGAACCTTGTGATCGGCGCCGTCCTCTGGCCGGATATGTCGCGGCTGACGCTGACGGAGCTCGCGGGCCGAACCGGACTGGCGGAGGGCGACATTCGCCGCGTGCGCCGAATGCTCGGGTTCGTCGACCCCGGTGACGGCGCGTCGTACCCCGTTCGAGAGGTCGACATGATCGCAGCGTTCACGGCCGGCGCCGCGTTGTTCGGCGACGACCGAACAGCACAGATCTCGCGTGTGTTCGCCACGTCGACCTCATCGATCGCCGAAGCCGCGATCTCGCTCTTCACCGGTTCGGTGGGCGCGCCGATGCGGGCCGCGGGAGCGACAGATGCCGAATACGGCCTCACGCTGCGCGACGCGATGTTCGCCTTCGAGCGTGTATGCATCGCAGTCGACGTGATGCTTCGGCTCAACTTCGAACGCGCGATCAGTCGTCTCGACGGTGACGAAACCGTCGACGCGCTGATGTTCGCGATCGCCTTCGTCGACGTCGTTGACTCAACCGCAATGGCGGCAGAACTCGACAGTGGCCGGGTCGCGGCCGCACTCCGCGAGTTCGACCACATCACGGCCGAGGCCGCGGTGCGCAACGACGTCAGGCTCGTGAAGCTGATCGGCGACGGGGCGATGCTCGCGGCGCGCCAGATCCGACCGCTCGCACGCGCAGTGGCCGAGATCGTCGAGTCGGTCGAGCGGCATCCAGTGCTGCGCGCAGCCAAAGCCGGGCTGACCTTCGGGGAGGTCGCCGCCCACGACGGCGACTACTTCGGACAAGTCGTGAATCTCGCGGCCCGAGCCGCGAGCGTGGCCGCGCCGCGGGAGGTCCTCGTCGACGGCGAAGCCGCCGAGCAGCTCGGCGCCCATGTGGAGCCGGCCGGTACCCACGACCTCAAAGGATTCGGCCAGCCCGTCGTCCTGTACCGGCTCACGGGTACGCCCGACGGCTGACCGATTACCGTTGGACCAATGACCGACGATCACGACCTTGACGGACTTGATCCGTACGACCTCATGGACGGTGAAGCAGCCCGGCTCGACGCCTTCTTCGCCGGGTTCGACGAGGCCGCCTGGTCGCGGCCGTCGCGCTGCGAGGGATGGACGGTGCGCGACGTGCTCGCCCATCTCGTCGCGTCGGAGCAGTACAACGCCGCCTGCCTCGACGGCAACGTCGGCGACTTCCTCGGTTCGCTCGGCGCACGCGGTGTGAGCGATCTGCCTTCGGCGAACGAAGTCGGCATCCGCGACCTCGACGACTGTTCACCGGAGCAGCTCATCTCCGAGTGGCGGGCCGCCAACCGCGCGACGCGCACCCGTTTTCGGGAACGAGACGGCGGTGACGTCGACTCCAGCATCGGCGCCTACCCGGCACGCTGGCAGGCGTTCCACCTCGCGTTCGAGCTCGCGGTACATGCCGACGACATCGGAGTACCCATCTCGGCAGCTGAGGCCGACGCGCGTCTCCGGTGGCAGACCAGATTCGGGCGCTTCGCGCTCAAGGAACTCAACAAAGACCTCGAGATCGAGGCCGGTGACGGCGTCACCCACGTGCGCGGTGACGGTCTCGACATCGAACTGCCCGACCCGGTGTTCGTGGAGGCGGTCGCGGCGCGCATCGGCGAAGACGGCCCGCTCGACGCCGACGCCCGCACGCTCCTCTCCGCGACGCCCTAGACGGGATTGCGCACCCAGCCCGGCTACTCCTTGTAGACCGGAGGCCGCTTCTCGCGGAACGCGGCGATCGCCTCGTCGAGGTTGCCGGTGTAGCCGGCGAGGAGCTGGTTTCGGTTCTCCAGCTCGATCGCCGCGGCGAGCGACGCGATCTCGAGGTTCGACCACATCGCCTGCTTCGTCATCATCACCCCGAAGCACGACAGCCTCGTGGTCATCTCCTGCGCGGTATCGAGCGCGAAGTCGACGAGCTCGTCGTCAGGAACAACCTTCGACACCAATCCAATGCGTTGTGCCTCCGCGCCGTCGATCTTTTTGCCCGTGAGCAACAGCTCGGCCGCGTTCGAGGTGCCGACCGCGCGGGGAAGCAGCCACGTCGCACCGAGCTCCGACGACGTGAGGCCGTTGATGATCCCGGCAGAACAGAACACGGCCGAGGTTCCCGCGTAGCGAATGTCGGCCCCGAGGGTCAGACACATCCCACCCCCATAGGCAGGTCCGTTGATGGCAGCGATGATCGGCTGCGGGATGCGGCGCATCGCGGGCACGACGTCACTCATGTACGACATTGAACGCATCGCCAACCGCGAGAAGCCGAGATCGTGCGTGTTGGGCGGCACGCCCCGATCGTGCAGGTCCAGACCCGAACAGAACGCCCGACCGCGTCCGGTCAATACCACGACCCACGCGTCGTTGTCGCGACCGACCTCGTCGAGCGCTTCGTAGAGCGCTTCGACCAACGGGAACGACATCGAATTCAGACGCTCAGGCTTGTTGAGCGTGATCACACTCACATGCGGGCGAACGTTGCGATCGACAAGAACCAAGGACATGCGCGAACGGTACCGAGATGCGCTACTCCGGGTCGAACGTGCCTCCCGCACGCCAGTACTCGCCGTGGTCGCGGGCCATGATTCCCTCGTCGACGAGATAGCGCCGCAGCGCGGCAGTGTCGGGATGTACCGCGGCGAGCATCACGTTGATTGTCGCCTCGGGATAGTGCCGTCCCGGCTCGAACCGCTGCGCGATCCAGTCGAGCACGACAACACGCTTGGCCCGCACCGTCGGGATCGACGAGAGGCGGCCGTCACGCACGAAGACCCGCAGCACACGGCCGACGTTGTCGGGCTCGTCGTCAAATTCGGGGGATCGAGGAGCACGTTCGGCCTCGGCCCGAGCGGCGAGCGCGAACGCCTCCGCCAACAAAGACAAGCCGCCGTCGTCAGTTCGGACCACGAGCCCCGCGTCAACGAGTCGCTGCACCGCCCGCGCCGCCGCCCGCACCGGCAGACCGGTCGCGGCTCGAAGCGCTTCGATCGTGGTCGCGCCCAAGACCAACGCAGCCACCGCACGACGGCGGTCGCCGTCGGCGAGCAGGCCGACCAGCTCCCGAGCAGAAAACGGCGGCTCCGTCACCGGGATAGCGTCGCGCAGTACATATGCAGATGGACGCCATCGATTTCACCGGTATCGAACGGACGCTCGTCGTCACCGCCCACCCTGACGACGTCGACTTCGGCTTCGCGGGAACCGTCGCGGCCATGACCGATGCCGGAATCGAGGTCAGCTATTGCATCGTCACCGACGGCGATGCCGGCGGCGCCGAGACCGGGATGCCGCGCGAGGAGATGGCACCCAAACGGCGGGAGGAACAGACCGCGGCGGCGGCCGTGGTCGGCGTCCACGACCTGCACTTCCTCGGCTACCCCGACGGGCGGGTCGAACCGACCCTCGACCTGCGCCGGGACATCTCAGGCGTGATCCGTCGGGTCCGACCTCAGCGGGTGTTGATGCAGTCTCCGGATCGGAACTGGGATCGGATCTACGCCAGCCATCCCGACCATCTCGCGGTCGGTGAGGCGACGATCGCCGCGGTGTATCCCGATGCCCGCAACCGCTGGGCCCATCCCGAACTCGACGCGGCCGGCCTCGAGCCGTGGAGCGTCGCCCAGGTCTGGCTCGGAGCCGGCGGCGCCGACGTCACCCACTACATCGACATCACCGACTCGGTCGACCGCAAGATCGAAGCGCTGCTCTGCCACAAAAGCCAGCTCCCCGACCCGGACGCGACCGGCCAGATGGTGCGCGGCTGGACCAGCATGATCGCCGCGAACGCAGGGCTGGCCGAAGGCAGGTACGCCGAGGCTGTACGCGTCGTGAACACCGGCTGACCAACGACAGGAGAACCAGACGTCATGAACGTCGCGCACCCGCTCGAGATGCTCACCGGTGACGAGATCAAGCACGCGGTCAAGATCCTGCGCGAATCCGGACGGGTGCCCGACGGCGCGCTGTTCGCGCACATCGTGTTGCACGAGCCGCACAAGGACGACCTCGCACGCTGGAAGTCGGGCGACCCGGTCGAGCGACGTGTACGCGTCGTCGTCGTTCCCGGACCGGGCATGGATCTCAACGAAGTGGTGGTGTCCGTGACGACCGGCGAGATCGTCGACTGGCGCGACCACGCCGACATGCGGCCGGCGCTGCTGATCACCGAATCGATCGGCGCGGTGTACACGACCAAAGAACATCCGGACTACATCGCGGCGCTCGCCAAGCGCGACATCACCAACCTCGACGACGTGCAAATCGATCCCTGGCCCGCGGGTGTGTTCGGCTACGAATGTGAAGACGGCCGCCGCATCTCCCGTTGCATCTCGTTCCTACGCGCCGACAAGACCGACAACGGGTACGCGCGGCCGATCGAAGGGCTCATCGTCCATTTCGACATGGCGAACAACACGGTGATCGAAGTCGTCGATCACGGCGTGACGCCCCTGCCGCCCAATCGTGCGAGCTACTACGCCGAAGATCAACCGCACCTGCGCGAAGGGCTCAAGCCGATCTCGATCACCCAACCCGAAGGTGTCAGCTTCGCCGTCGACGGAAATCTGGTCGACTGGCAGAACTGGAACTTCCGCATCGGCTTCGACCCGTACGAAGGTCTGGTACTCCATCAGATCACCTACCACGACAACGGCCGGACCCGTTCGGTACTGCACCGCGCCTCGATCTCGGAAATGGTCGTCCCGTACGGCGATCCCGGCGAGGTCCACGGCTGGAAGAACGCGTTCGATGCCGGCGAGTGGGGCCTCGGCCGCATGACCCAACCCCTCACGCTCGGATGCGACTGCCTAGGCGAGATCCGCTACTTCGACGCGACGATCGCCAACGAACAGGGCAAGCCGTGGGTGATCACCAACGCGATCTGCCTGCACGAAGAGGACTACGGCATCCTCTGGAAACACGTCGACATGATGGGCGGCCGGTCCGACGTGCGCCGCAGCCGGCGCCTCGTCGTCAGTTTCATCGCGACGGTCGGCAACTACGAGTACGGCTTCTACTGGTACTTCTATCTCGACGGCAACATCCAACTCGAAGTGAAGTTGACCGGGATCGTGTCGCCGATGGCGATCGAACCGGGCGCGCAGCCCGCGTTTGCGAACGTGATCGCCGACGGGGTCGCGGCGCCGCACCATCAGCACCTCTTCAACGCACGTCTCGACTTCGACGTCGACGGGTCGCACAACGAGGTGTACGAGGTCGAAGCCGAGCGAATGCCGGCCGGGCCCGACAATCCGTGGCTCAACGCGTTCCGTCAGAAAGCGACGCGCTTCGAAACTGAAACCGACGCCCGCCGCGACACCGACGCCGCGCACTCGCGCGCCTGGCGTATCGCGAACCCGAACATGCGCAATGCGCTCGGTCAGCCGACGGCCTACAAGCTCGTGCCGACGATGAGCACCCCGACGCTCCTGGCGCATCCCGACTCGCCGATCGGCCGCCGTGCCGGGTTTGCGCAACACAACCTTTGGGTCACACCGTACGATCCGCAAGAGCGACGAGCTGCGGGCGAATACCCGAATCAACACGCCGGCGGCGACGGCCTGCCGCGCTGGACCGCACAGGACCGCGCGATCGCAGGCACCGATGTCGTCGTGTGGTACACGTTCGGCGTCACACACTTCGTCCGGCCCGAAGACTGGCCGGTCATGCCGGTCGAGTACGCGGGCTTCACCCTGATGCCGTTCGGATTCTTCGACCAGAACCCGGCGCTCGACGTCGGGCCCAACGACGCGCACTGTGCCGAACCGGCAGCGCCGTAATGGGTACGTGGGACCGTGCGGAACTCCAACGCGCGCATGATCATTACGTCGCCGTCGCACAACAAGCCGGCCGCACCGGAGAGTGGCGCGCCTGGGCTGACCTGTTCACCGACGACGCGACCTACGTCGAACATCACTACGGCACCTTCGAAGGCCGCGACGCGATCCACGCGTGGATCTCCGAGACGATGGCGCAATGGCCGAACTCGCAGATGCAGGAATTCCCACACGACTGGTGCGTCTGCGACGAGGAACGCGGCTGGTGGATCTGCCAGATCGAGAACCGCTTCGTCGACCCGGGCGACGGTGAGCTGTACCAGGCCTACAACCTGACGGTCCTGAAATACGCAGGTCACGGCTGCTTCTCGTACGAGGAAGACGCCTACAACCCGGCCAACTTCGCGCCCGTCGTCAAAGCCTGGATCGCAGCCAAACGCGGCGCCGACACGGCCAGCTGAAGCGGACCGGCACCCAAGCTGGGCTCTCGCGGCCGCCTGGTACAATGCCAGGTCTTATCTCGTGCCCGTGCAACCACCGGGAGTGGCATGTCCTTCAAAGTCGGAGACCGCGTCGTCTATCCCCATCACGGGGCCGCGGTCATCGAAAAGAAGGAGACGATCGAGGTCGCCGGCGAAAAGCGGGAGTACCTGATCTTGAAGATCGCGCACGGCGAGATGACGCTGTCGGTACCGACCGACAAGGCCGAAGAAGTCGGTATGCGGCCCCCGATCTCCGCCGAGGATGTCGACGACCTGTTCCAACTGCTCGGCAAGAAAGACGTCCGCGAGCCGACCAACTGGAGCCGGCGGTTCAAGAACCACCAAGAGAAGCTGAAAAGCGGCGACGTCTATCAGGTCGCGGAGGTGGTCCGGAACCTCGCGTTGCGCGAAGCAACCAAGGGACTGTCAGCCGGCGAGAAAGCGATGCTCGTCAAAGCCCGCGGTGTGCTGGTCTCGGAGCTCAGCTTCGCATTGAACCTTTCCGAAGACGACGCGCTCAAGAAGCTCGAAGAGCAACTGACCTGACTCGGCCTTGCCGGGCGAGCTCAGCATCGACCGTCGGTACCTCACCGAACAGCACGACGCCGACGACCGCGACCTCGCTGCGCGCCAGTCGATCCACTCGTCTCAGCGTCCCCCATCTCGATCTCGGGTTGCGGATCGCGGCTCCAGCCGCTTCAAGGTGGACGATGGCGCCACCGAGCTCGAAGCGACGTTCAAGCCGCTGACCGCGCATCCGTTCCTCAGCGAGCTCGTGCTCACCGACGTCGCACCGGTCGTGAGCTCCCTCCGCAGTATGGGGGCGTGGGTTGGCGACACCGACGGGGAACTCGACGTTTCGACCCTCGAGCTCGAACGCCGAGTCGCCGCGACGATTGCGACCGATGGAACGTTCCGGGTCCGCACCGCCGCCGGCTGTTTCGTGTCGGCGACTAGGAACCGATCTGCGCCAACAACTCGTCGACAGACACCGATTTGGGCGCCGCCCCGACACGTGCTTGTTCGTTGGCGACACGTTGCATGACCGCATTGGCCGGGGTCGCGACGCCGTGCAGTCGCCCGAGCATCACGATCTCTCCGTTGAGGTAGTCGGTTTCGATCGTGCGGGTTCCCCGCGCGAGGCTCTGCCACGACGAGCCGCCGCCGCGGTATTCGCCGTCGACGGGCTGGACGTGCATGCGCTCGCCCCGACGCTCGATGTCCTCGTCCCGGGACGCGAAATCGATGCCTGCGGCGCGCAGACACGCTTCGCCCTCGGCCCGCACCAGGGCCACCAGCTCTTTGACGCGCCCATCCGCGGCGACGGCGGCTTCGACCGCGTTCCCGAGGTTCATCAGGAGTTTCGTGTATTTCCAACGCATCACGTCGGGACGTGGAATCGAGTGGAAGGACGACGCGTTCAGCGCGGCGGCGATCGCGTGCGCGCGGTCGTCGAGGCCGCGCGGGTAACAACCGATGTCGAGCAGGCCGCTGACCGGCGCCGATTGGGCGATGACGACACCCGGCTCGATGTGCGAGGTCGGGCTCATCACGCACACGCCGTACGTGTTGGAGAAGTGACGCAGTGCGACGCGTTCGTTCTCGACGCCGTTCTGGAAGCACGCGACCGCGATGTCGGGCACCGCGCACGAACTGAGCGCTTCGCAGGCGCCGATCGTGTCCTGCGACTTCATCGCGAGCGCGACGACGTCGTCGCCGGAGAAGCTGAGTTGTGACGGATGATCGACAACCGGGATCGCGAGGGTCGCGTCGTCATCGGGTGACCGGATGCGCAGGCCCCGGTCGCGGATGGCTTCGTAGTGCGCGCCGCGCGCGATGAGGGTGACGTCGTAGCCGCCCTGGACGAGACGAGCGCCGATCACGCCGCCGATCGCTCCCGCACCGTAGACAACGAAACGCATGGTGCGGGCCTACCCCGTGAGCCGGTCGCGCAAGAAGGCGAGCACCCGGTCGAGTGCGTCCTTGGTCGGATGTCCGGGCTGGTCGACGAGCTCTTCGGTGAGCACCGAGTGTGCAGCCTTTTTGATTCCGTGCGGGTTCCCAGGCGACGAGTCGATATCGACCGCGATGAAGTTGTCGCCGAGCTCTTGTCGGTACCGTGCCCAACGGGCGTCGGGCACCGCACGATCCTTCGAGAAGCGCAGACCGAGGACACACAGATCGTTGTGGGCCACGCGGTCTTTCACGCGGGCCAGGTCGGCGTCGGAAAGTCCGAGCGCCTCGGAGCGAGCCTTTCCGACCGGGAACGGCATCGAAGGTTGGCTCAGCACCGGCGCGAGCATCTCGTCGTCGACGGCCATGGCGAGCGCGAAGCCGCCGCTGAAGCACATGCCGACGGCACCGACCCCAGGCCCGCCGGCTTGGGTGTGCAGGTCGCGGGCCAGCGCCCGCAACCAGGCGATCACCGGGGACGTGCGGTTGAGCGCCCACGAGGAGAACTCTTTCGAGATGCAGACCTGCGTGAACGATCTCATCACGTACGCACCCGACATCGGTCGGCCGGGCTCGCCGACCAGCGACGGCAACGCAACGGTGAATCCGGCGTCGACGACCCGGCGTCCGAACTCGGCGACGAGTGGGGTGATGCCGGGAATTTCGTGGACGACGACCACCCCCGGACCGGAACCCGCGCGGTAGACGGGCCGGGAAACCCCATCGAACGTGAAGGTCGTCTCGGTGAGTCCTTCCAGTGCAGCCATCTCGGCAGATTAGAAGCGGGCGAGCTCGTCGCGCAGGGGGCCCAAACCCATGCCGCCCAGGTCGAGCGCGTAGCTGTGGAACTTCTTGAGGTCGAACGCGGCACCGTGGCGGCGGCGGGCATCGGCGCGGGCTTCGAGCCACACGCGTTCGCCGACCTTGTAGCTGATCGCCTGGCCCGGCCAACCGAGATAGCGGTCGACCTCGCTGCGCATGAAGTGTTCCGGCTCACAGCTGCGCTCGATCACGAACGGCAACGCAAGTTCTCCTGTCCACGTCTCGCCCGGGTGGTAGCGCTCGCTCGCCGGGATCGCGAGCTCCAAGTGCATGCCGATGTCGACGATGACGCGCACCGCGCGCATCGCCTGCGCGCCCAGCATGCCGAGCTCGTACGCGGGATCCTCGAGGTAGCCGAGCTCACCCATCAACCGTTCGGCGTACAGCGCCCAACCCTCGCCGTGGCCCGACAAGAACCCGAAGGCGCGCTGAAAACGCGAGAGCCGATCAGACAGGTACTTGACCTGCGCGACCTGGAGATGATGGCCGGGGACACCCTCGTGGTAGCAGGTACTCACCTCGCGCCAAAGCGGGAAGGTGGTGCGGCCCTGCGTCGGGTACCAGGTACGGCCGGGGCGACTGAAGTCTTCGCTCGGGCCCGTGTAGTACATCGCGGCGGCGCCGCCGGCCGGCGCGATCATCGCCTCGCAACGCCGGATTGGTGGCGCGAGATCGAAATGGGTGCCGTCGAGTTCGGAGATGGTGCGGTCGATGAGGTCTTGGTTCCAGCGTTGGAATTTGTCGACGCCTTCGATGGTGCGACTCGCGTCATGATCGAGGTGATCGCCGACCGCGACGACGGTCTCGCCGGGAAGGATGCGCTCGGCAACCTCGCGCATCCGCTGTTCGATCCGGTAGAGCTCCTCCCAACCCCATGCGTAGGTTTCGTCGAGGTCGAGGTCGATCCCGTTGAAGGAACGGGCGAACAGCGCGTAGCGTTCGCGGCCCACGGGATCGCGTGGATCGGCCTTGGGGGCGTAGTCGTCTCGTAGGAAACCCGCGAGCCGGGCGTAGGCGTCGGTCGCCGCCGACGCGCCGCGCTCAAGTTCGGCGTGCAACGTCGGGTCGCCGTCGTGATTTCCGACCAGGGACACGAAGAACGGCGTTGTGTCCGACTCGCCACCCCACGTCGACGCCTGGTGCGCGCACCCGATCGCCTGACGGCGGGCGGCGACGACCCCGCATGCCATCCCTTCGTGCAGCGCGGCTTCCAGGCTGGCGATCGACTCGGGTACCCGGGCCAGACGTTGCGCGGCGATCTCCCAGTCGTGCTCGGAGTCGTATGCCATCAGGTCGAAGCAGCTGCGGATGTCCTGCACGGGGCTGCCGATGATTCGCACCGAGCGGAGTTCCTCGCCCGCATCGTGCAAGGCGACCGCAAGTTGAAGTCGTTCGGTCATCACGTCGGCCGCGATGCGCTCCCGGTCATCGGCTCTCGGCGCCCGTGCGAGCGCGGCGAGCGTGTCGCGGGCGAGGTGGTCGCGGCCGGAACTCGCGTCCGGCGAGTAGTCGGTGAGCTCGTGGTCGTGACCGGCGATCCCCGCGTCGGTTGCGGAAATGGGATCGAGTGCCGCGTACGCCAGTACGTACTGATCGGCGATCTCGTACACCTGCGACATACGACGTCCTGTCCTTGATCGGATTGGTCGGAATGGATACGGGTCCGGCCACGCGCGCGGCGGCCGGTAACGTCGAGGATTATGGCCCATCAGTTCATCGTCACGATGCGTGATCTCAGGCGTGTCCATCCCCCCGACAAGGAAGTGCTGCGGGGCATCAACATTTCGATGTATCCCGGCGCCAAGATCGGGGTGCTCGGGCTGAACGGCTCGGGCAAGTCGACCTTGCTGCGGATCATCGCCGGCGAGGACGACGGATTCAGCGGCGAGGTGCGGGTCACGCCGGGCTTCAGCGTCGGCTACCTGCCTCAGGAGCCGCAGCTCGACGGCTCCAAGGACGTCTTGGGCAACGTCACCGACGGCGTCGCCCACACCAAAGGGTTGCTCGACCGGTTCGAGGAGGTCTGCAACGCGATGGGGGAGCCCGACGCTGATTTCGACAAGCTCCTCGCCGAGCAGTCGGAGCTCCAAGACCAGATCGATGCCGTGAACGGCTGGGACCTTGATCGGCAGCTCGAGATCGCGATGGACGCGTTGCGGCTCCCCGCCCCCGAAGCCGACGTCGCGAAGCTCTCCGGAGGGGAGCGACGTCGAGTCGCGCTGTGCCGGCTCTTGCTCTCGAAGCCTGATCTGTTGCTGCTCGACGAACCCACCAACCATCTCGACGCCGAGTCGGTCGCGTGGCTGGAACGACATTTGCATGACTACCACGGCACGGTTGTCGCGGTGACCCACGACCGGTACTTCCTCGACAACGTCGCCGGTTGGATCTTGGAGCTCGACCGGGGGTACGGCATTCCGTGGGAGGGCAACTACTCGAGCTGGCTGGAGCAAAAGGATGAACGCCTCGCGCAGGAGGACAAGGTCGACGAGACGCGTCGGCGCACCCTGGCACGCGAGCTTGAATGGATTCGTATGGCGCCGCGCGCTCGTCAAGCCAAGGGCAAGGCGCGCATCAATGCGTTCGATCAGCTGGTCGCCGAGTCCGAATCGGCCGAGCGTCGGGAGGCCAAGCTTCAGATCTCGATTCCGCCCGGTCCCCGCCTCGGCGATCTCGTCGTCGAGGCCGAACATTTGCGCAAGGGTTACGAAGAGCGGCTGCTGGTCGACGACCTCTCATTCGCGTTGCCGAGAGGCGGGATCGTTGGCGTGATCGGCGCGAATGGCGCGGGGAAGACGACGCTTTTTCGCATGCTTGTCGGTCGGGAACAGGCCGACGATGGCGTGCTGAACGTCGGCCCGACGGTCGAATTCGCGTACGTCGACCAGTCGCGCGAATCGCTTGACGCGGCCAAGACCGTGTACGAGGAGATCACCGGAGGTGTCGATCACCTCAAGGTCGGCGACCGCGAGGTGCACGGTCGCGCCTACGTTGCCGGATTCAACTTCAAGGGTTCCGATCAGCAAAAGCGGGTCGGCGACCTCTCTGGTGGCGAACGCAACCGTCTCCACCTGGCGAAGGCGCTGCTGATGGGCGCGAACGTGTTGTTGCTCGACGAGCCGACCAACGACCTCGACGTCGACACGCTGCGCGCGCTCGAGGAGGCGTTGCTCGAGTTTCCCGGCTGCGCGGTTGTGATCAGCCACGATCGGTGGTTCCTGGATCGCATCGCCACGCATGTGCTCGCGTTCGAGGGCGACAGCGTGGTGCGCTGGTTCGAAGGCAACTTCTCCGACTACGAGACGGATCGGCACAAGCGCCTCGGTACCGACGCCGACCAGCCTCACCGGATCGTCTACAAGCCCCTCACGCGTTGACGCGGGAGTAACGAAACGCCGCGAGCGGCGCAAAGACCAAGACCAGCCCGGCGGTCCACACGATCGAGAGTACGACGTAGTAGCCCGCCGGATGACCGAGCGCCGAGGTGACCGGGTTGCCGTCCGTCAGCGCACGCACCGCGTTGGTCATGATCGTGATCGGCTGATTTCGTGCGACGCCACGCATCCACGACGGCATCGTCGCGACTGGCACATACGCGCTGGACACGAAGGTGAGCGGGAACACGAGCAGCGACATGCCTTGCGCGGCCTGCGCGTTGCCGGCGAACAGGCCGATGCAGATGAACAGGAATCCGAACCCGAATCCGAACAGGACGCACAAACCAAACGCTGCGAGCGCGGAGGCGGCATCAGTGCCGACGCGGAAGCCGACCGCGAACCCGATCGCGGTGGTGATCGCCAGGCCCCACACGAGCGTCGTGGTGTCGGCGATGGCGCGACCGGCGACTGCTGACATGCGAGAGATGGGCAGGGAGCGCAGCCGATCGACGAAGCCTTGCTCGATGTCCTCGGCGACGCCTGCCGACGCGCCCGAGCCGGTGAACAGGATCGACGTGACCACGAAGCCGGGCACGAGGAAATCGACGTAGGAGAGCCCGGTGCCGCGGATGGCGCCGCCGAACACGTAACGGAAGATGAGCAGGAACATCGCGCCTTGGATCGTCCCGACGATCACCAGTTGCGGTGTCCGCAAGAACTTGTGCACGGTACGGCGCGCGATCACCAGCGTCGCGGTCATGTCGTCTCCGATCCGGTGAGGGCGAGGAAGACCTCGTCGAGAGTGGGTCGACGCAGCCTGATGTCGTCGATGACGACGTCGGTGTCGTCGAGCGCGCGGAGCGCGTCTTGCAACCGTTCGCTGCCGTCTTGCACCGTGACCGACACCCGTCTCGTGGTGAGGTCGACGCGAGCGGGTTCGGTGCCGATGGCGGCCAGCGCCCGCTCCGCCGCGGCGAGCGACCGGGCTTCGCGGACGTGCAGCTCGACGACGTCGCTGCCGACCTTGTTCTTGAGCTCGGCCGGCGTTCCCGCGGCCACGACCCGGCCGTGGTCGACGATGACCACGTCGGTCGCGAGCTGGTCGGCCTCGTCGAGGTATTGGGTCGTCAGCAGCACGTCGGTGCCGCGCGCGACGAGCGTGCGAATCGACTCCCAGAGCTCGATCCGGCTGCGCGGGTCGAGGCCCGTGGTCGGTTCGTCGAGCAGTAACAGCCGAGGTGAGCCGACCATGCTCGCTCCGAGGTCGACCCGGCGCCGCATCCCGCCCGAGTAGGTACGCACGGGGCGGTCCGCGGCCTCGTCGAGCCCGAAGTCGCACAGCACCCGGCTGGTCGCGGCGCGAGCCGCGTCGCGGTCGAGTCCGAAGAGGCGTCCGACCATCTGCAGGTTCTCGCGGCCGGTCATCGTCGGCTCGACCGCCGCGGATTGCCCTGCCAGGCCGATCAGTCGACGGACGCGGCCCGGGTCGGCGACGGCGTCGATGCCGGCGACCCGCAGGGTGCCCGAATCGGGCCGCGTCAGCGTGGCGACGGTTCGCACGAACGTTGTCTTGCCCGCTCCGTTGGGACCGAGCACGGCTATGACCCGACCTTCATCGGCGACGAGATCGAACCCGTCGAGCGCGCGCACGCTTCGGTAGTGCTTGGTGAGGCCCCGCGCCTCGATGAACGGTGCCATGAGATCCTCCGGCTCGGCGGTCTTGTTTGTCGCGACGTCAGGTCGACGACGGGTCGGGCGGGTGCCACGTCATGTCGCCGGTCCCCTCGAACCAGCTGCGCCACATGTCGAGGCCGTCAAGCTGTCCTGACTCGATGTCTTTGACGAGCTCGCCGACGAAGTCGAGTTCGGCTCGGTCCAGTGCCTCGACGTAGGCACCTTCGATCTCGAACAGGCGCGGCAGGCCGGCCGCCTCGGTCGCGGCCCGCGCGCCCTGCATCTGCGCGATGCGGACCTCGAGTGCGGCGAACCGCTCCTTGAGGATCTCGAGCGCGACATCGGGTGGCAGCACCGGGAGGAGCGACAGCGCGGCCTCGAACTGCAGATACTCCTTGACGGGCGTCGCGACGAGATCGGACAGCCAGTCGTGGAGCTCCCGAGTTCCGGTCGCGGTGATCTCGTAGATCGTGCGTTCGGGCCGCCTCCCCTCGCGGACGGTCTCGCGTGCGGACACGAAGCCGCGCTTTTCGAGCAGCTCGACGACGCCGTAGAGCGAGCCGTAGTTGAGTCGGATGCTCTCGTGCTTGGCTCGACTCCGCAGGGTTTGGGCGACCTCGTACGGATGCATCGGGCGCTCGTACAGACATGCGAGGACCGCGAGCGCCAGTGGGTTCGAACGGCCGGAACGAGGCACGCCCGCAGAATACTCTGTACCGGATACTCAGATCAAGATATTTCGGTGGGAGCTCGTCGGGCGCCAGGAACCGGCTTGAATCCAGGGGCCGCGTAGGCTGGCAGGGTGCCCGGCCAGCCTCTGCGGGTCACGCGCAGCTGCGTGATCGCGCCCGACGAGCTCGAATGGAGCTTCACCGGCTCGGGCGGCCCCGGCGGCCAACACGCCAACACCTCGAACACGCGCGTCGAGCTTCGCTTCGACATCGCGGCATCGCCGTCACTCGGACCCCGCCAGCGGGCACGGCTGATCGAACGGATCGGTCCCCGCGTGCGGATCGTGGCGTCCGAGCGGCGCTCGCAGCTCCAGAATCGGGAACTGGCGCTCGAGCGACTCCAGGCGCGGCTTGCTGCGGCCCTGCACGTGGACACGCCTCGGGTCGCGACGCGCCCGTCCCGCGCCGCGAAGCGGACCCGTGTCGAACACAAGCGCCGGCTCGGGGAGCGCAAGCGAACTCGGCGCACCCCACGCGCCGACGAGTTCTGAGCGGCGATGCACATCGCCGCGAATGTCGCGCTGGTCGCGGTCGGTGTCGTCGCGGTCTTGGTCGTGCTCGACGCCGCGCTGCGCACGTTCGTGCTTCCGCGCGGCGCGGGCGTGTTCTTCACGCACCTCGTGTTCCGGTCGGTACGTCAGACGCTGGGGATCCTTGCCCGTCCGAACCGCAGCTACGAGGCACGCGATCGGGTCATGGCCCTGTACGCGCCCCTCGCGTTGATTGCCTTCCCTGCCGTCGCGCTCGTCACGCTGTTCGGCGCGTTCGCATGCTTCTTCCAGGCGGCGCAGCCGAACGGATGGCGCGACGCCCTCACGACGAGCGGCTCGTCGCTGTTCACGCTGGGATTCGACCGGCCGAACGGCCTCGGCACCTCGCTCATCGCGTTCACCGAAGCGGCGCTCGGGCTCGCACTTCTCGCAGTCCTGATCGCATACCTGCCGACGATCTACAGCTCGTTCTCGCGCCGCGAAACCATGGTCACGCAGCTTTCGGTACGGGCAGGAACACCACCCACCGCATGGAGGACATTGGAGCTCGCGCACCGCGCCGGCTTCTTGAACAGCCTCGATCCGGTCTGGAGCGAATGGATGCAGTGGTTCAGCGAACTCTCGGAGACGCACACGTCGCTCGGCGCACTGGCGTTCTTCCGGTCCCCGAACCCGAATCGTTCCTGGATTACCGCCGCGGGCACGGTCCTGGACGCCGCCTCCCTCCGACTGGCGGTCCTGAACATCCCATTTACGCCCGAACCGGGGCTGTGCATCCGATCGGGGTTCCTTGCCCTGCGGGAGATCGCCGACTTCTTCGGCTTCGATCACGATCCCGACCCGTCACCCGACGACCCGATCAGCGTGGCCCGCGAGGAGTTCATGGAGATCTACGAGCGGCTCGCCGGCGAAGGCCTGCCGGTCCGAGCCAATCGTGAGCGGGCCTGGCAAGACTTCGCAGGCTGGCGGGTCAACTACGACCGCGTCCTGCTCGCCCTGTGCACCCTGGTGATGGCACCGTACGCGCCGTGGTCGTCGGACCGGTCGCCGCGTTCGCCGCTGAGACGCCAACGATGGGCGAGACGTCTGCTCCGTGGCGGTCCGGTCGGCCCGGTGTGACATCTCCCCTCGCTCCCAGACCCATATAGGCCATATCATTCCCCTCCGGGCGGGACGATCTCGAGTGTGTGCGGGGGGCCGAGGTGTTGAGGCGGCTGGGATGGCCAGGGTTTCTGGTGATCGGCCTCGTGGCCGGCTCAGCTGTTGGCGTCACGGTCGCGTGGGCCGCGTTCCCGTTCCATCCGACCCCGGCCACGATCACCGCCTGCTATCCGACGAGCGGCTCGTCGAAGGGCGAACTGCGTTTCATCGACTATCAGCACGGGGCGCGTTGCCATCTCAACGAGGCGATGCTGACCTGGCAGCGGAACCTGCAATGGCGGGGCCAATGGCGCCCGACCGTCGACTATTCCGCCAACGACGTCGTTCGTTATGACGGCTCCGCGTACATCGCCGTCCAGGAGAACACGAATGTCGCGCCGACCGTGACCTCGGTGTGGTCGGTCATGGCCCTTCGCGGTTCAAACGGTGCAGCAGGGCTCGACGGAGCGAACGGCGCGAAAGGGGCCAACGGCAAGCCCGGCCGACCCGGCGTGTCCGCCACCGCGCCGGTCGACCCAGCCGTCCCGGGCCCGCCGGGTCCGAGCGGAGCGACCGGACCGGCCGGCCTCACCGGACCGCCAGGCTTGCGGGGCGACCCGGGAGTGGACGGCGCGGTGGGACCTGCGGGACCTTCGATCGGGTTGGAGACACCAGCTCAGCTGATCGCGACCCTGCGCTGGGATCTCGCCAAATCGGCGACCGCGACGTTGCCGTTCAACTCGGGACCCGACGGTGTCGCCTACGACGGCACCAACATCTGGGTCGCGAACTTCAACGCGAGCACGGTCACGCGCATCGACGCATCGAACATGAACATCACCGCGAGCGTCAGCCTGCCGTCGAACTCGGGGCCGATCGGCGTGGCATTCGACGGCACCAACGTCTGGGTCGCGAACAACACGTCGAGCACCCTGTCGAGGATCAATCCGACGACCGCAACCGTCACAGAAACGGTGGACCTGCCACCAAGCTCTGGACCGGTTGGATTGCTCTACGACGGCACCAACTTGTGGGTTTCGAACAACACCGCGAATACGGTCTCGAGGCTCGACGTCGCGACCGGCGCCTTCACCGGCACTGTGAGTCTGCCTCACGGTTCCGGTCCGTGGAATCTGGCCTTTGACGGTGCCGAGGTATGGGTGACGAACCACAGCTCTGATTCGGTGTCGAGGATCGATCCGCTGTCGGCGACCGTCGACGCGACGGTGGCGCTGCCCGCCGGATCTGCGCCCTACGGTGTGGTCTACGACGGGGAAAGCATCTGGGTTTCGGACTACGGGACCAGCACCGTGTCGAAGATCAACCCGGTGTCGGCAACCGTCGCGGCGACGGTACCGTTGCCGATCGGTGCCGGTCCGTACGGCATCGCGTTCGACGGAAGGTTCGTCTGGGTTGCCGACGCCGACGAGAGCGCGATGACGAAAATTGATCCGGAGGCCGCAACCGCGATCCGTACCCGTGCGCTGCCGTTGAACTCGTTCTCGGAGGCGCTGGCGTTCGACGGCTCCGACCTATGGGTCACGAATGCGTTCTCCAGCACCGTCACCCGAGTGCGGCCCTACTGACGCGGCGACGAACTCGGGACCGTCGACGGTGCCGCCCGCTCGGCACCAGCGCTAGTCGAGGCCTTCGAACAGTGTCGTCTCACGTTGTGTACGCGGGCCGTCGCGTCGGATGAACCACTCCCAACCGAAGGCTTCGCGGAACGCGTCGAGCGGGAGCTGCAAGAAGAACGAGTCGGCCGGGATCTGACTTGCGTGCGCGATCATCGCGGCCCGCTTGCGGTCGACGAATGCACGGACGTCGACCGTCGTCGTGATGTGCGCTTCGGTCACGCCCAACGTGTCGAGATCGGCCGGCCCCTCGGGGGCGTCGGGATCCTGGGGCATTTGCTGCATCAGTCGCCGGAGGTGATCGCGGTTGGCGGTCGCCTCGTACACACGCCCGGTGCCGGCGAGTTCGGCGGCCCGTACGCCGACGCGATGCACCTGGATGTGATCAGGATGCCCGTAGTTGCCGTTCTTGTCGTAGACGGTCAACACGTCGGCCTGTTCGTCTTCGAGGATCCGAACGAGACGATTGGCGGCCTCGTCGATGTCGGCGCTCGCGAACGACCCTGCAGCGTCGTTCGTCGGTTCGCCGGCCATTCCCGAGTCGAGATAGCCGAGGAACTCGACGCGGTCGACTCCGAGAATCTCGGCGGCTGCGTGCAGTTCCGCGACCCGTCGGTCGACGAGCTGTTCGCCCGCCGCGAGCGAGTCCGGAGCATGTTCGCCGAGCTCTCCTCGCGTCGCGCAGACGAGCACGACACGATGACCCTCGCTCTTGGCGCGGGCCATTGTGCCGCCCGTGGCGATCGCTTCGTCGTCGGGATGTGCATGAAACAAGACGAGCGTGTACGGCATCGATCCTTCACGATATTCAGGCCACGACGTCGGGTTTGCCCTGGCGCGCGTGACGCGATCGTGGTCGCTATTGTCCGACGCCGGATCTGACGTTAGCGTCAGGTCGGCAAGCCGAAACTCCGACGGGGGGCATCATGCGCTCACGAATTGCCGCGGTCTGTGCAGTCTTGGCTCTCGTCGCCGTGGCGTGCAGCAACTCGACGTCCCCCAAGCAGGCGGCCACGCCGACCACGAAGCCCGGTTCGCCTCCCATCACCGAGGTTTCCGGTGCCAACCTCGAAAAGAATATTCCCCTGACCGGCGTGCAGGGCGTGTCGTCCTCGCAGATCAAAGTTGCGATCATCACCTCCAAGACCAACATCCTCGGCGGCAAATACGGCTCGTACGCCGATGGCATCAAGGCGTACTTCAGTTACATCAACTCGCTGGGCGGCATCTACGGCCGGAAGCTGATCATCGGCGCGAACCGCGACGACCAGTTCTTCAACGACGAACAGCAGGTCAAGGCGAGCCTC
>Ga0182024_10008149_pt1 | contig 22270 bp, 21 predicted proteins | sample P32metaG_FD_120480 | JGI IMG/M metagenome (GOLD analysis project Ga0182024, IMG submission 120480) | Permafrost microbial communities from Stordalen Mire, Sweden - P3-2 metaG (Illumina Assembly) | ecosystem: Environmental > Terrestrial > Soil > Wetlands > Permafrost | place: Sweden: Stordalen...
CGAGCGCCTGGGGGCTCGCGGGGTGCGGCGGTTCGTTTACTCGAGCATCGATCGCGACGGCACGCTGAGCGGGCCGGATCTGGACGGGGTGCGCCAGGTGGCGGAGGCCGTGCACGGGAGCTTTCTGTACTCGGGTGGGGTGGGCTCGCTAGAGGACCTCGAGGCACTGGCCCGGCTGCGGCAGGTCAACCTGAACGGCGCGATCGTCGGCAAGGCGTTGTTCGAGGAGCGGTTTGGCGTCGGCGAGGCGCAGGCGCTGCTTGACCGGCTGGCGCGCTGAGGCCGATGCACTACAAGCGAGTCATCCCCTGCCTGGATGTGGACGGCGGCCGGGTGGTCAAGGGCACGGAGTTCGTGCAGCTGCGTGACGCCGGGGACCCGGTCGAGCTGGCCGCCCGCTACGACGCCGACGGCGCGGATGAGCTGGTCTTCCTCGACATCACCGCCACGTCGGAAAAGCGGGGGACGGTGGTGGATCTGGCCCGGCGAACGGCCGACGACGTGTTCATCCCGTTCACGATCGGTGGCGGCATCCGGGCCGCCGAGGATGCCCAGGCGGTGCTCGACGCCGGGGCCGACAAGATTTCGGTCAACTCTGCGGCCCTGGATCGGCCGGAGCTGATCGACGAGCTGGCGGGCCGGTTCGGCGCTCAGTGCGTGGTCCTGGCGATCGATGCCAAGGCTTTCGACGGGGGGTGGGAGGCCTACCTGGCCGGCGGGCGTGTGGGGACCGGACGCGACGTGGTGGCCTGGGCGCGGGAGGGCGCTGCGCGGGGAGCAGGGGAGATCCTCCTGACCAGCATGGACCGGGACGGGACGAACCTCGGCTATGACCTGGAGCTGACCGCGGCCGTCGTGGATGCGGTGGGGGTTCCGGTGATCGCCTCGGGCGGTGCGGGCGAGCTCTCACACCTGGCCGACGGGCTGCGCGCGGGTGCCGACGCGGTGCTGTGCGCGTCGATCTTCCACTACGGGCAGCACACGGTGCGGGAAGTCAAGTCGCACCTGGCCGCGGCCGGGTTCGCCATCCGGATCGCCGAGTAACGGGGGCTATTGGCGGCCCCCGGGGCTGCCTTCGGGCAGTCCGGGGTGAGCCGCGAAAACCCCGCCGCCGTCAGGCAAACAATGCAGTTATTTTCAGTCCGGATGACCCGAAGCCGCGCTAGGCGGCCTCTTCCACATACCCAGCGGCTGCGCAGGTATCGCAGTACGCCGCGGGGGGAACACGGGGCTCGTAACAGCCCGGACGGCAGCAGGTTGACGACCGCTTGGGCCGGCCCCGACCAATGCGGGCCGCCGCGGCATCCTTGAGCTCCTCGCGCATGCGATCGAGCTCAGCCGCGTGATCCGCACAGAACCGACGACCGTTGACGGCCGGTTGCTGACAGTGACTTCCACTACGACAACGCATAGACAGTCATCATATCATGCCGGGCCGAACGCATGTTCCGGGGGTGGGGCTGTGAAGCCCGTCCCCGGGGCGGCCTTCGCGGTCAGGATTTGTGAGTCGCTCGGGTTCTCACGTGCCGAGCCGGTCGCTTGCGCTTGGCGGGCGCCTTTTTCTTAGCGGTGGTCTGGCGGGCCGGCTTGGGGGGGCTGTCCGGGAGCAGCTGGTAGATCTGGTTGTAGCCGCTCAGATAGAGCGTCTTGGGGTCGGCGATCATCGGCGTGAAGGCGCCGTCGGGGTAGGAGAACTCGACTCGCCCGGTGGCGGCGTTCAGCCCGATCGTGTGGTGGGTGCCGAGCACCGAGTAGTAGACGACGCCGTTGATGATCGTGGAGGATCCAGAGATCCGACCGCCGGAGCGGTGGGCCCAGCGGACCGCTCCGGAGCGGGCGTTGAAGGCGTAGAAGTCGCCGTTGTAGGAGGCCTCGTAGACGGTCGGGCCGACGCCCGGGACGTCGGCCACCGACGGCGAGGCATATACGTAGGAGCCGGTCGAGTGCGACCAGGCCAGCTGCCCGTTGCCGGCCGCGAACGAATACACGAAGCCGTCCGTGTTGCCCAGGTACACCCGGCCGAAGGCCACCGCCGGGGTCGAGTAGAAGTTGCCGCTGCCAAACCCGAACTGGCTGCCGCTGGTGCTGGTGGACCAGATCCGGTGCCCGTTCAGGGCTCGGATCGCGTAGGCACGGCCGGCGTAGTCGCCGAAGTACAGCAGCCCGCCGGACAGGGCCAGGCTGCCCTTGACCGCGCCGGCGGCCTGGAAGGTCCACTCCAGGTGGCCATTGTTCACGTTGAGGCCATACACGGTTCCCGCCTGATCGCCGAAGTACACCGAGTGCCCGGAGACCAGCGGCGATGACTCGCTGCCGGAGGGCAGGCTCCGTGACCAGACGACGTGCCCGTTCTTCATCGACAGGGCGGCAATCCGTCCGCCGCCCGGGCTGTTGCCGTGATCGGACAGCACCGGCACGACGATCAGCTGCTGGCGGCCGGCGATCGCCGGCGCGGCGGCCGACAGCTTGCCCAGGTGGGTCTTCCAGATCTGGCGTCCGGTGACCGTGTTGACCGCCTTGGCGGTGGCCCCGTCGTCCATGAAATACAGCACGTGGCCGTCGATCACCGGGGGAAACTCGATCAGGGCGTTGCCTCCGAACCGCCAGCCCACGTGGAACGGCGGGTGCAGGTTGCTCTCCCCGGTGAACGCGCGGGTGCGGGCATTGTCGTAGCCGTACAGCGGCCACAGGAAGTGGGCCACCACGTCGGTGGGCTTCTTCGTGGTGGTCGTCGGCGGGGTGAACGACACGCCCGGGTGGGAGACGTTCCCCGGCTTGTGCAACAGCACGAAGGCCACCGCACCGGCGATCAGGACCACCACGACCGCTAGGGCGACAGGCCACCGCCGCGGTCGACGCAGCCCTGGACTAAGCATCCGGGACAGGGTAGTAACGGTCGGCGCGGCGTGCGCCTCCCCCCGTCATTCAGGAAGATGGAGGGGTGGAGATATTTCCCGAACCGGAGCTGAGGGCTCGCGCGCTCGCCCTGCCCGGGGTGGCTGGTCTCCTTGACCGGCTGGGCGATCCGGGGTCTGATCGGATCGCGCTCGTGGGTGGCGCGGTTCGCGACCTGCTCTTGGGGGAGCGGGTGTTCGACGTCGATCTGGCCGTGGAGGGGCCGGTGGAGCCGGTTCTGGCCCGGTTGGGGGCCTCGGCACGCCTGCACGGGCGGTTCGGGACGGCCAGCGTCCAGATCGATGGCGCGGTGGTGGATCTGGCCCGGACCCGCCGGGAACGCTACGCCCGGCCGGGAGCGCTCCCCGACGTCGAGCCCGCGTCGCTGGAAGAGGACCTGGCCCGGCGTGACTTCACCGTCAACGCCATGGCGGTGGTGCTGAGAGGAGTGGGCGAGGGGGAGCTGTTCGGCGCGGCGGACGCGCGTCAGGATCTGGAGGCGCGGCGCCTGCGGGTGCTGCATCCCGGCAGCTTCAGCGACGATCCGACCCGCCTGCTGCGGCTGGCCCGCTACCGGGCCCGGCTGGGGTTCGACGTCGAACCGGGTACCCGGGAGCTGGCCGAGGACGCGATCGCCGGCAGCGCTCTGGGCACGGTCAGCGGGGCCAGGGTCGGCAACGAGCTGCGGCTGTTGTCGGCCGAGGACGATCCCGTGGCGGGCTGGCAGGCGTTGGGTGAGCTGGGGCTAGGCGCGGCGATCGAGGCGGGCTTCGGTCTGAGTCCAGGCGATCTCGACGTGGCCCGCCGGGCTCTGGCGCTGCTGCCGGCGGAGGGGCGGTCCGACGTGATCCTGCTGGCGCTGGCGCTGCACGGAGTGGCGGCGGAGCGCCGCGCGGAGCTGATGGACCGCCTGGCGATGCCGGCGCGGCTGCGTGACGACGTGCTGGCGGTGGTTTTGCGGGCGCCGTCGGTGGCTGAGGATCTCCGGCGCGCCGATCGGCCATCGGAGATAGCGGGCGCCGCCGGCCCGAAGGCGATCCCCGAGCTCGTGGCGCTGGCCGGCGCGCTGGGCGCCGAGGAGCCGGCCCGAGAGTGGCTTGACCGACTCCGGCAGGTCAGGCTGGCGATCGATGGTGATGACCTTCGCGCTGCCGGAGTGAGGCCGGGGCCGGCTCTGGGGGCCGGCCTGGCCGCCGCTCGCGCCGCGCTGCTCGACGGCCGGGCCATCACGCGGGAGGACCAGCTGGCCGAAGCTCTGCGCGTCGCGCAGGACGCCGGATAGCCCGGGGCGCGGGGTAGCCTGGGAGGCGTGTCTGTGGAGCTCAGTGCGGTTCCGGCCCGGTTCGAGCTCGACGGCGAGCAGATCGCCATCGACCTACCCGGCGCCCGGGCTGTGTTCACGACCCGTCGCGGCGGGCACTCCACCGGTCCGTACGAGAGTCTCAACCTGGGCCGGCTGACCGACGATGACCGGGGGGCGGTACGGGCCAATCTGCGCTCGCTCTCGGAGGGTTTTGGGGTGAAGCTGGCCTGGGGGCGCCAGGTTCACGGCGCCGAGGTGGTCGTCCACGAGCAGGTGGCGGTGCGGGCGGGCGAGCCCGAGCCGTCCTCTGTGGAGGGCGACGGCCGGGTCACGGCGTCGCCGGGGATCGCCCCGATGGTGCTGACCGCCGACTGCCTGGCGGTGATCGTGGCCGGAGGCGGCGCGGTGGCGGCGCTGCACGCCGGATGGCGGGGGCTGGCGGGTGAAGTGATCGGGGCCGGGGTCCGGCGCCTGCGCGAGCTCGGCGCCGACGGCCACCTGGAGGCGGCGATCGGGCCCCATGCGCGGGTCTGCTGCTACGAGGTGGGCGAGGAGGTGCACCAGGTGTTCGCCGATGCCGGGTTCGGCGCTGCCCGGGCCGGGCGGAACCTCGACATGACTCTGATCGCCCGCCGCCAGCTGGAGGCGGCCGGCGTGAGCACCGTCCACGACCTGGGCCTGTGCACGATGTGCTCAGACCCGTCGCTGTTCTTCTCGCACCGGCGCGATCACGGGGTCACGGGGCGGCAGGCGGGCCTGGCGTGGTTGAGCTGATCCGCGGGCTGCGCGCCGATCGGGTGCGCCAGAACCTGGACGTGGTGCGCGGGCGGATTGCCGATGCCTGCCTGTCGAGCGGCCGAGATCCCGGTTCCGTGGAGGTCCTGGCCGCCGTCAAGTACTTGCCTCTCGAGGAGCTCGGCACGCTGGCCGAGGCGGGGATCACGCTGCTGGGCGAAAACCGCGCCCAGGACCTGGTCAGCAAGGCCGAGGCCTACCCCGGCCGGTTCACGTGGGACTTCATCGGGACCTTGCAGAGCCGCAAGGTCCCGGCTCTGCTGCCGCACGTCCGCTACATCCAGACCGTGGCCACGGACTCGGCGCTCGGGCAGCTGACCCGCCACCAGGCGCAGGCCGGGCGGCCGGTGAGGATCCTCGTCGAGGTCAACGTGGCCGGTGATCCCGGCAAGGCCGGACTGGATCCGGGGGAGCTGCCGGCCTTCCTGGAGCGCTCGCCGGTCGAGGTGGTGGGGCTGATGACGATGCCCCCGCTGGCCGCTTCGCCCGAGCAGAGCCGGCGCCACTTCGCCCGTTTGCGAGAGCTGGCCGCAGAGCATGATCTGGCGGAGCTGTCGATGGGAACCAGCCAGGATTTCGGCGTGGCGGTGGAGGAAGGCGCCACCATCATCCGGCTGGGCAGCTCGCTGTTCCGGCCCTGAATCACGAAATTGGCGCCCAGCGCGCCATAATCACCGGCAGGGAAATCCGGCCTCGGCGCGAAACCCGACCTCGATCATGGCATTCCGTGACACATGGCATCGCACGCTCGTCTACTTCGGCTTGGCCGAGGACGAGGCGTACGAGGAAGAAGAGCTCGAGCCCTATCCGGAGCCGGAGGTTGAGATGCAGGACACCTACCGCGAGCGGCCCAACGTCCGCCGGCTCAGCTCGCGCCGCAAACGAGACGAAGACTTCGACGACATCTTCGCCGACGATCCGATGGATCGGCGCACCACGAGCTTGCGTCCGGTGAGCCGCGGCAACGGCCGCAGCGGCGGCGACGTGCGCGTTCATTTCGTGGTGCCCAAGAACTTCAACGACGTTCAGGACGTGGCCGACAAGTTCAAGGACGCGATCCCCGTGATCCTCAACCTGCAGAGCACCGACAACGACCTGAGCAAGCGCCTGATCGACTTCTCCAGTGGCTTGACCTACGCGCTGGACGGCGGCATGCAGCGGATCGCCGACAAGGTGTTCCTGCTCACGCCGCAGAACGTCGAGGTTTCCGCCGAGGAGCGGGCCCGGCTGATCGAGAAGGGCTTCTTCAACCAGTCCTGAGTTCTCCGCTCTGATGCGGTCGGGCCTCACAGTAGGCTTGGCAGCATGCAGATCGGCCTCATCGGAGCCGGGAACATGGCCCGCGCGATGGCGCGCGGCTGGGGAGAGCCCATCCTCTGCTCAGACGGGGGTTCCGGCCGGGCGGTCGAGCTGGCCGCCGAGGTGGGCGGTGAGGCCCTGTCCTCCAATCGCGAGGTGGCTGAGCGGGCCGATGTCGTGGTGCTCTGCCACAAGCCGGCCCAACTTCGTCTGGTCGCGCGAGAGATCGCCGAGACCGCCCGCTGCGTGGTGTCGGTGCTGGGCGGCACGCCTGTCCAGCACGTGCAGACGGCCTACCCGCACACGCCGGTGTTCGCGGTGATACCCAACACTCCGGTTGAGGTGCGCCGGGGGGTGATCGTGTACGCCGAGCGTCCGGCCTCCCATATGGTGCCGGTCGATCCGGAGCTGGAGGCGCGCGTGCTGGAGCTGTTCGGGCGGCTGGGCACAGTGGTCCGGGTGTCCGAGAAGCAGTTCGACGCCGCCACTACGATCAGCAGCGTGGGTCCCGCCTACCAGGCCCTCCTGGTGGAGGCCCAGGTCGATGCCGCCGTGCGCCACGGCGTCCCCGCCCGACTGGCCTCCGAACTGATGATCGAGACGATGACCGGGACGGCCGCCCTGCTGGAGCAGCGGGGCTACGACACGCTGGCCGTGCGTCGCGAAGTCACCTCGCCGGGTGGCTCCACCGCCCGGGGCCTGGAGGCCCTGGAGCGCCACGGGGTGCGCTCGGCCTTCCAGGCAGCCATGGACGCGGTCCTCACGCCGCCCGAGGGACGCCGCTGATGTTGCTGCTCGGCACCGCCAGGGACACGATCGGCAGCTACGTCTGGGCGGTGTTCGAGGTCTACATCGTGCTGATCCTGCTCTACATCCTGGCCAACCTGCTCTTCTCGTTCGGGCTACGCCCGCCCTACTCGCGCACGGTGGACGCGGTCACGAACTTCCTGAGGGACGTGAGCGAGCCCTACCTGCGCCTGTTCCGGCGGTTCATCCCGCCAATCGGGATGTTCGACCTCAGCCCGATGATCGCGATCATCGTCCTGTACATCGTGGGGACGCTGATCTCGAACGCGATCAAGGGCTGACCCGATGGTGGCGAGCCGGCTGCGGACACGGGCCGCGCCGGCCAGGCGGCAGGCGTTCGGCAGGGCGCTGGTCGTCCTGCTCTGGGTGCTGGCCCTCGACCAGGCGAGCAAGCACACGATCGGCACCTCGATCCAGCCCGGCCAGATAAAGACGCTGATCCCCGGAGTCCTGCACCTGGTCTACGTGCGCAACTCCGGGGTGGCGTTCGGATTCCTGGGCGGCGGCGGTGCGCTCGTCTATGTGCTGGAGGCCGTGGCGTTGCTGGCGCTGGTCGGCTATCTGGCCGCGCGACCCGAGCGGCCCTGGCTGTGGCTGCCCACCGGGATGCTGCTGGGCGGGGCGATCGGAAACCTGGTCGACCGGATCACGATGGGCTCGGTGATCGACTTCATCAAGCTGCCTGACTGGCCGGCCTTCAACGTGGCCGACATGTCGATCACCTTCGGGGTGATCATCCTGGTGCTGGCGGTGGAGACAGGCCGCTCACCCGGGCGGAGATCGTGAGCGTCTCGGAGCCGGTCGAGCGCGTGGTGGGCGAGGTGGAGGCCGGTCAGCGCCTCGACCGGTTCCTGGCCGAGCTCGTGGGATCGCGCTCCCAGGCGGCGCGGTTGATCGAGGACGGGCAGGTGCGAGTGGACGGCCGGGCGGTGGCCAAGCGCCACACGGTCCTCACCGGGGAGCGCGTGTCGGTGACCCTGGGGAGCCCGCCGGAGCCCCGGCCTGGGACTGACACTGCGCAGGCCGGCTTTGGCGTGGCGTTCGAGGATCCGTATCTGGTCGTGGTGGACAAGCCGGCCGGCCTGGTCGTGCACCCGGCGCGGGGACACGCCACCGGGACCCTGGCCCAGGCGCTGGCCAGTCGCGCCGCCGGCGGCGAGGACCCGGGCCGCGCGGGCATCGTGCACCGCCTGGATCGTGATACCTCGGGGCTGCTCGTCGTGGCCAAGACCGGTGAGGTGCACCGGGCCCTGAAGTCGCTGCTGGCCGCCCGGGAGCTGCATCGGGAGTATCTGGCGCTGGTCGACGGCCTGCCTCCCGCCCGCACGGGCACCGTGGATGCGCCGATCGGGCGAGACCGCCGCGACCGGGTGCTGGTCTCGATCGACACCGACATGCCGCGTGAGGCGGTGACCCACTTCGAGATCCTCAGGAGCTTCGGGTCGGCGTCTTTGCTGAAGGTGCTCCTGGACACCGGGCGCACGCATCAGATCCGCGTGCACATGAGCGCGATCGGGCATCCGGTGACCGGCGATCGAGCGTACGGGGGCTCGGCCCGTTTCGGGCTGGAGCGCCAGTTCCTGCACGCGGCGCGGTTGTCGTTCCCGCATCCGGTGACCGGTGAGCCGGTGGACGTGGAGTCGCCCTTGCCGGGGGATCTGGCCCGGGCGCTGGAGCTGGCCGCGGGCGAGTGAGCGGCGGAAGAGACCCGTTGGGCCGGGTTTCTGGTCCCACAGACCCGAAACCCGGGAGTTCCGTATGAAAAGAGAGGCGGCGGGACGGTCCGTCCAATAGCCGTCCCGCCGCCGTGATCGAACCGGTCTACCGGAGGTAGGGGAAGGGTGACCGGTTCGCGGGGTGGTCACCGGAGGTAGGGGTAGGGGACCACCCTCATCAGCTGACAACGGTTGGGCCGGACGGAACTTGCGTAAACTCGAAGGTGAAGTTCTGTCCATTCGTCCTCCGACGGTGGCCGCGGCCCTGCCCCGCAGACCTGCGGGGTCCCGCGAAACACCCTCCGCCGGAGCTGCTTCATCAATCCGATAAGGGAGTTTGCCGTGGCTCAGATTGGCATCAGAGAGCTGCTGGAGGCCGGCGTGCATTTCGGCCACCAGACGCGCCGTTGGAACCCGAAGATGAGGCGTTTCATCTTCGGCGAGCGTGACGGCATCTACATCATCGACCTCATCCAGACCGAGGAGCTCCTGGAGCGAGCCCGGCGGTTCGCGGAGGAAGTGACTCGGCGGGGCGGCACGGTGATGTTCGTGGGAACCAAGAAGCAGGCCCGCGATGCGATCAAGGAGATCGCCGAGGCGGCCGACATGCCCTACGTCAACCATCGCTGGCTGGGCGGCCTGCTGACCAACTTCCAGACGATCTCGCAGCGGATCAGGCGCCTGCACGATCTGGAGCGCTACGAGACCGAGGGCCAGCTGCAGCTGCTGCCCACCCGCGAGCGGATGTCCGCTCAGGCGGACCTCGCGAAGCTCCGGGCCAACCTCGGCGGCGTCAAGAACATGCAGCGCCCGCCGGACGCCGTGTTCGTGATCGACCTCAAGACGGAGGCGATCGCGGTCAAGGAGGCGCAGCGGCTGCGCATTCCGATCATCGGCCTGGTCGACACCAACTGCGACCCCGAGGGGATCGACTTCGTGATCCCGGGCAACGACGACGCGATCCGCTCGTGCGCCGCCATCACCCAGGCGATCGGCGACGTGGTGGCCCAGGGCCACGGCGTGTTCCGCGCCGAGGAGGAGCGGGCGCGGTTGGAGAGGGAGAGGCGAGAAGCGGAGGAAAGGGCGCGTAGAGAGGCTGAAGAGCAGGCACGTCGGGAGGCTGAGGAGAAGGCACGGGCTGAGGCCGAGGAGAGGGCGCGAGCTGAGGCTGAGGCGGCTGCTGCGGCGGCGGCTCCGGCGGCCGAGTCCGCGCCCTCATCCGGAGCCTCCCCTTCGCGAGAGGCTCCGGCTGAGGCCGCTGCCCCGGCCGACACGGCGGCTCCGGCTGAGCCGGCTGCCCCGGCCGAGACGGCGGCTCCGACCGAGCCTGCCGCGCCGGCCGAGGACGTGCCTGATGCGACGGCTACTGCTGCGCCGGTCGCCACTCCCCCTGAAGAGAAGGGCGCGAGCGAGACGGAGGCTGCGGAACCGACTGCCGAAGCCCCTGCTGACGCTGCGGAAGCTCCTGCCGACGCTGCTCCTGCCGAGACAGCCACTGAGACTCCCGCGGAGAACTCAGAGGAGAACGCATGAGTGTTACCGCACAGGATGTAAAGGCCCTGAGAGAGCGCACCGGGGCGGCGATGATGGCCTGCAAGAACGCCCTCACCGAGTCGGGCGGGGACATCGACAAGGCTATCGAGCTGCTCCGCGCGCGGGGTGAGGCCCAGGCCGCCAAGCGGTCCGGACGCGTGGCCGCCGAAGGCACGATCCAGTCCTACGTCCACGCGGGCGGCAAGATCGGCGTGCTGGTCGAGGTCGACTGCGAGACCGATTTCGTGGCCCGCAACGACAATTTCGTTACCTTCGCCCGGGACCTGGCCCTGCACATCGCCGCCGCTGCGCCGCTGGCGGTCGGCGAGGATGAGGTGCCGGCCGAAGAGCGCGAGAGCGAGGTGCGGATCGCCACCGAGATGGCCGCCGACCGGCCCGAGAACGTCCGCGAGCGGATCGTGCAGGGCAGGGTCGACAAGTGGCTCGACGATGTGGTGCTGCTGCGTCAGACGCACGTCAACACCGACAAGTACGAGAACCAGACGATCGAGGACATCCGGGCCAAGCTGGCCGCCGACACCGGCGAGAACGTGGTGATCCGGCAGTTCGCCAGGTTCCAGGTCGGCGCCTGAGGCGTACATGACGACCACCGCGTCAGGAAAGCCGGCCTACCGCCGGATCCTGCTGAAGGTGTCCGGGGAGGCCCTGATGGGCTCCCGGGAGTACGGCACCGATCCCGACTCCGTGCGCGAGATCGCCCGCGAGGTCAGCCACGTCCATCAGCGCGGTGTCGAGGTGGCGATTGTGGTCGGCGGCGGCAACATCTACAGGGGCCTGGCCGCCGCCGCCAAGGGCATGGATCGGGCCACCGGGGACTACATGGGGATGCTGGCCACCGTGCTCAACGCGCTTGCCCTTCAGGACGCGCTGGAGAAGGCTGGGGTGGCCACCCGGGTCCAGTCGGCCATCACGATCTCCGAGGTGGCCGAGCCGTACATCCGCCGGCGCGCGATCAGGCACCTGGAGAAGGGGCGAATCGTGATCTTCGCGGCGGGCACCGGCAACCCGTTCTTCACCACCGACACGGCCGCCGCGCTGCGAGCCGCCGAGTTGCACGCCGAGGTGATCCTGATGGCCAAGAACGACGTGGAGGGGGTCTACACGGCCGACCCGGCCAAGGACCCCACCGCTCAGTTCATCCCCGAGATCACCCACAAGGAGGCGCTCACACGCGGCCTACAGGTGATGGACTCCACCGCGTTTGCCCTGTGTATGGACAACAATCTGCCGATCATCGTGTTCAACATGGCCGACGGGAAGAACATCGACAAGATAGTGTGCGGTGAGCGAGTCGGGACGCTGGTCAAGACATGAGCTCCGAGCTGATAGACGAACTTCTGGCCGACGGACGCGAGCGCATGGCCAAGTCGGTGGAGTCGACACGGCACGAGTTCGGCTCGGTGCGCACGGGGCGGGCCAGCCCGGCACTGCTCGACCGCATCCAGGTCGACTACTACGGAGCCGCGACGCCGCTCAAGCAACTGGCCACGATCGGTGCCCCCGAGGCTCGGATGGTCACCATCCAGCCCTATGACAGGAGCTCGATCAAGGCGATCGAGCGGGCCATCCTGGAGTCGGACGTCGGCCTGACCCCGTCGAACGACGGTGTGCTGATTCGGCTGATCGTGCCCGAGCTAACGGAGGAGCGCCGCCGCCAGCTCGTCAAGGTCGTCCGGCACATCGCCGAGGAGGGGCGCGTGGCGATCCGCAACGTCCGTCGCGACGTGATGCACGAACTGCGTGAGCTCAAGGAGGCCGGGGAGACGGGTTCTGATGACGAGCATCGGGCCGAGCAGGACCTCCAGAAGGTCACCGATGCGCGGATCGCAGAGCTCGACGAGCTGCTGAGGGCCAAGGAAGAAGAGATCCTCGAGGTCTAGACGAGTGGCCGACATCGCGCCCCAGGGCTCGTCCGAGGGGGCGGTCGGCGGCCCCGCCAGCGGGGTAGGCCCTCGCTACGTCGCGATCATCACCGACGGCAACGGGCGCTGGGCCAAGCAGCGTGGTCTGCCGGCGCTGCGCGGACACGAGGCAGGGGCCGACGTGGTCAAGGAGCGGCTGCGGGACGCGGTCCGGTTCGGGATCAAGGAGCTGACCGTGTACTCGTTCTCGACCGAGAACTGGACGAGATCGAAGGCCGAGGTATCCGGGTTGATGCGGATGTTCGCTCGGCGGATCGACGCCGAGACACCCGAGCTGGACGCGGAGGGGGTACGGATGCGATTCATCGGCCGCCGCGGGCCTCCCATCTCCTCGAGGCTGATCGAGAAGATGCAGTGGGCCGAGTCGGTGACCGCCGCCAACGACCGGATCACGCTGTACGTGGCCTTCAACTACGGCGGGCGGGCAGAGGTCCTTGACGCGGCCGAGCGCTATACCGGAGGCGGGGAGGATGAGTTCCGCCGGCTCATGTACGCACCGGAGATGCACGATCCCGATCTGATCATCCGCACGAGCGGCGAGCAGCGCCTGTCCAACTACCTGATGTGGCAGTCCGCCTACTCCGAGCTGGTCTTCCGGGATGAGCTATGGCCCGACTTCTCCCGCCAGGCGTTCGCCGACAGCCTGGCCGAATTCACCTCTCGCCGACGCCGGTTCGGGGGCCGCTGATGGCTACCGCGCGCCGGCCGCCCCGGCGGGAAACCCCACGCCGCAGTTCCGAGGCCACGCGCAATGCGCGAGCACAGCGAGAACGCCCCCGTCGCGGCTCAGACCTTCTGGCCCGGATCGCGATCGGCGTCCCGCTGGCCGTGCTGGCAATCGGCTTCGACGACGTGGGCGGCACCGTCTGGACGATCGCGATGATCGTCCTCGGACTCGCCTGCCTGACCGAGCTCTACCGGATGCTCGAGCGCTGGAAGCCGGTGAGCCTGGTCGGATACGCCGCACTGGTGGGGATGTGCCTGGCGGCTCGCTTCGGCAACCACCGGGATGTGCTCGAGGTGGCAATGGTCGTCGTGCCCGTGCTGTTCCTGGCGATCGCCGCCCGCCACCAGCGGACGGGCGCCACGATCTCCATCGCCGGCACCCTGCTGGGGGTTTACTGGCTCGCCTTCGCCTTTGCCCATGCCGTGCTCCTGCGCCAGCTGCCAAACGGCAGCGGGATCCTCATCGACGTGATGCTGGGGACGTTCCTCGGCGACACCGGCGCCTACCTGGGCGGCCGCCTGTTCGGGCGCCGGCCGCTGGCTCCGGCGATCTCGCCCAAGAAGACCGTCGAGGGGCTGTTCTGCGGGATGCTCGTGGCCATCCTGGCCGTGTTCGTGGCCGGCCTCTACCAGCCCTGGCTGACCCGGGCTGACGCGCTGTGGCTTGGCCTGGCCGTGGCCGTGCTCGGCCCGCTGGGGGATCTGTTCGAGTCGCTGGTCAAGCGCGACGCTGGGGCCAAGGACGCCGGACACCTGTTCGGCGCCCACGGTGGCGCCCTGGATCGCCTCGACGCGATCAGCTTCACGGTCGTGGCCGCCTACTACCTCTGGCTGATCCTGCCCCACGGCTGATCGGCTCTCGCCGGCGACCTGGTGGCGTGATGCGGAAATCCGTGGATGGGTGTTGGACGGGCGTGGCTGGCGGGAGGCGGTGACACAAGACGTACTGGTGGTACGGCGGTGTCGCCGCCTCCCGCCAGGCGCGTCCGGACGCGCCCAGACTGGTATCGGAGTTACGTTTCGCGACACTAGAATCGAGACCCGTGGCCCGGCGTCTGGTCATTCTCGGCTCCACCGGCTCGATCGGCGTGCAGTCCCTCGACGTGGTCGACCGCAGCGGTGGCGAGTTGCAGGTGGTGGGCCTCAGCGCTGGCCGAGACTGGCGTGCGCTGATCGAGCAGGCACAGGCTCACGGCGTGGACCGGATCGGCCTGGCCGACGCCGACGCCGCTGCGCAGGCCGGGGAAGCCTGGACCGGCGGAGAGGTCCTGTCCGGACCCGACGGGCTCGTCTCGCTGGTGACCGACTCGGGCTGTGACATGGTCCTCAATGCGATCGTCGGTTCGGCGGGTCTGCTGCCGACCGTGGCGACGCTGGGGGAGGGCATCGACCTGGCCCTGGCCAACAAGGAATCGCTGGTGGTCGGCGGCGAGCTGGTGACGCAGCTGGCCGAAGCCACGGGTGCCGCCATCATTCCGGTGGACTCAGAGCACTCGGCGCTGCATCAGCTGATCAGCGCCGAACGGGGTGGGCGGGTCGACTCGATCGAGCGACTGATCCTCACCGCCTCTGGAGGTCCCTTCCGCGGGCGCACAGCCGATCAGCTGGCCGACGTGAGCGTCGCCGACGCGCTGGCGCACCCGACCTGGTCGATGGGCGACAAGATCACGATCAACTCGGCCACGCTGATGAACAAGGGGCTGGAGGTGATCGAGGCCCACCACCTGTTCGGCATCCCGTATGAGCAGATCGGGGTCGTCGTGCACCCCCAGTCGATCATCCACAGCCTCATCTCGCTGTGCGACGGAGCCACGCTGGCCCACCTCGGCTACCCGGACATGCGGGTGCCGATCTCCTACGCGCTGAACTTCCCCGAGCGGGCGGACGTGCCCGTGGCGGCGCTCGACCTTCCGGCTCTGGGCTCGCTCACCTTCGAGGAGCCGGATGAGCAGACGTTTGCCTGCCTGCGTCTGGCTCGGGCCGCCGGCCAGGCAGGCGGCACCGCTCCCTGCACGCTGAACGCCGCCAACGAGGTGGCCGTGCACGCCTTCCTCAGCGGCCGGCTGCCGTTCCTGGGGATCGCGGCGGTCATCGAAGAGACGCTCGGCCGGCTGGATGTGCGCCAGCTCCACTCGTTCGAGACGCTCACTGGCGCGGACGCCGAGGCGCGCGAGGTGGCGGCCTCGCTGATCGAGGACCGCGCCGCCGCCTGAGCACCCGGCCGCCTAAGGCCGCCGGGCGCCGGGCACCGGGCTGCCGCGGGTCGGCGCTCTATCCAGACTCTTCAATTCCACCTGCCAAACTGGGCGCGGTGTCCTATTTCCTGGCGGCCCTAGGATTCGCCGCGCTGATCATCCTGCACGAGGCCGGGCACTTCGTGGCCGCCAAGGCTGTGGGGATGCGCGTGGAGCGCTTCTCGCTGTTCTTCGGCCCGATGGTGATCAAGCGGCGCATCGGCGAGACCGAGTACGGCGTCGGCGTCATCCCGCTGGGCGGCTACGTGAAGATCAGCGGCATGAACCCGGAGGAGGTCCTCCCTCCGGAGGTGGCGCCGCGCGCCTACTACAACCAGCCGGTCTGGAAACGCGTCGTGGTGATCCTGGCCGGTCCGGCGGTCAACCTCGTGATCGCCTTCGTGATCATCTGGGCGCTGTTCCTCTCCCAGGGCCAGTACGTGGCCTCGACCAAGGTGGCGGGTATCCAGAAGAGCTCGCCGGCTTCCCAGGTGCTGAAGCTGGGCGATCAGATCGTCTCGGTGGACGGTGTGAAGGGTGGCGAGACAGTCCTGCGCAACGAGATCGGCCGCCACCACTGCGCGGGCCGGCAGGTCAACGGCTGCCTGGCCGCCACCCCGGTTACGTTGGTCGTACGTCAGCACGGGACACTGGTGACGCTGAAGGTCAGACCGCGTTACAGCTCAGCCGATCACCGGCCCTTGATCGGCTTCGATTTCGGCTCCAAAGCCGTGCCGGTCGGAGTCGCTCAGGCCAGCTCGCTGACCGTCACCAACATGTGGTTGGTCACCAAATCAACCGTCTCGGCGATCGCCCGGATATTCGAACCCAAGGAGCGCAGGCAGCTGCACGGGGTCGTGGGCGTCTACACCTACACTCAGGAGGCCGTCTCGCAGAGTCCGTCGCTGGCCCTGGACATCCTGGCGCTGATCTCGCTCTCTCTGGCCATCATCAACCTGTTCCCGTTCCTGCCTTTGGACGGCGGCCACGTGTTCTGGGCGCTGGCCGAGAAGGTCCGGGGCCGGCGGATCCCGGTCAGCGTCATGGAGCGAGCCGGCTTTATCGGGTTTGCGCTGATCCTGGTGCTGTTCGTGATCGGGCTGAGCAACGACGTCTCCACCCTGACGGGCAAGGGCTTCAGCGTCCACTGAGTCTGTCCGGTCGGAATTGCCGGGGCGGATCGCGCGACCGAAAACGCTGCCTCAGGCGGGTGGGGCGGTGGGTGTAACGGCCCCGCCTGAGCGGCCAGAGCAATAGCCTTAGCCCATGGAAACCAGCACGATCACCCCGCCCGCCCGCGCCGTCGACGCCGCGACTGTTCCCGAGGCGCTGCGTCGTACCGCGGCGGCCCATCCGGATGGCGTGGCCCTGCGTACCGTCGATGACAGCGTCTCTCTGACCTGGTCGGAGGTGCTGGAGCGAGTCGACGCGATCGCCGGAGGACTGGCCGACCTGGGGGTCAAGCGAGGCGACGCCGTGGCGATCATGCTGGGCAACCGGGTCGAGTTCCACCTGGTCGACCTGGCCGCCGCCATGCTGGGGGCCACCCCGTTCTCGATCTACACCACCTATCCGGCGGACGAGATTCGCTATCTGATCGCAGATGCCGGCGCCCGCGTGACGATCGTCGAGACCGAGTTGCTGGCGGTCCTGCAGGAAGCTCGTCAGGAGCTGCCCGGCCTGGAGCACGTCATCGTGGTCGACGGCGAAGGGGGCGAGGACACCGTCCCGCTCAGCCAGGTGGAGGCCGCTCAGCCCGACTTCGACCCGTCGGGGGCTGCGGCCGCGATCGAGGCCGACGACGTGCTGACGCTGATCTACACGTCGGGCACGACGGGTCGACCGAAGGGCGTGGAGCTGACGCATCGCAACGTGATGGCCGCAGCGGGCGCGGTCGAGCAGATCATCCAGCTGGACCCCGGATCCCGGGTGATCTCCTGGCTGCCCGCCGCGCACATCGCCGAGCGGATGGCCCACCACTACATCCCGCTGATCTATGCGGGCACCGTGACCGTCTGTCCCAACCCGGGCGACGTGGTGTCGTTCCTGCCCCAGGTGCGTCCCACCTGGTTCTTCGCCGTGCCTCGTATCTGGGAGAAGATGAAGTCGGGGCTCGAGACTATGCAGGCCTCCCAGCCCGAGGAACAGCGCCACAAGGCCGAGCAGGCGCTGAGTGCGGCCATCCAGCGAGTGCGCCTCCGCCAGCGCGGCGAGCCGATCCCGGACGGGCTCGAAGCCGTCGTCGCCGAGGCCGAGGAGACCATGTTCGCGCCGCTGCGCCGGATGCTCGGACTCGACCAGCTGCGAGCGGTCAACGTCGGCGCCGCCCCGACGCCGGTCGAGGTTCTGGAGTTCTTCCACGCGCTGGGGATCGAAGTGGCCGAGCTGTGGGGGATGTCGGAGACCTGCGGATGCGGACTGTGCAACCGCCCCGGCGAGGTGAAGATCGGGACCGTCGGACCGCCCGCGCCCGGCACCGAGGTGAAGCTGGCCGACGATGGCGAGCTGCTCGTGCGCGGAGCGTTCGTCATGCAGGGCTACCGCCATCAGCCCGAGCGCACGGCGGAGGCTCTGGACGATGACGGCTGGCTGCACACCGGCGACATCGCCGAGATCGACGATGACGGGTTCGTCAGGATCGTCGATCGCAAGAAGGAGCTGATCATCAACGCGGCCGGCAAGAACATGTCTCCGGCCAACATCGAAGCGGCCATCAAGACGAGCAGCCCGCTGATCGGCCAGGCCTGCTGTATCGGCGACCGACGCCCCTACAACACGGCGCTGATCGTGCTCGACGCCGACTTCGCCCCCGCCTGGGCCCAGCAGCAGGGGATCGAGGACACGCGGCTCGATGCGCTGGCCGCCGATCCCCGGGTCCTCGAGGCCGTCCAGGCGGCCGTCGACGCGGCAAATCGGCACCTGGCCCGGGTCGAGCAGATCAAGAGGTTCACGCTCCTGGGGGAGGACTGGCTGCCCGGCGGTGACGAGCTCACCCCCACCATGAAGCTCAAGCGCAAGCCGATCGCCGAGAAGTACGCCGAGCAGATCGAGTCGATGTACTCGGGCTGAGACGCCGTTCAGCCCGCGGCCTGGATCGAGCGCCAGACCAGCTCGACCGGGTGCACGATCGAGCGTGGGTGGCCGAGCAGCTCCAGATGGTGGCCGATCTGAGCCACGCAGCCCGGGTTGGCAGCGGCCAGCACCTCCGCGCCCGTGCTCAGCACGAGCTCGGCCTTGCGACGCCCCAGCTGGGCGGCCGGCTCGGGCGCGACCAGGTTGTAGATCCCGGCCGATCCGCAGCACATGTCGTCTGCGCCCGGGAGCTCGACCAACTCCAGGCCCGGGATCGCCCGCAGCATCTCCCGCGGCGGCTCCCGGACACCTTGGGCGTGGCGCAGGTGGCAGGCGTCGTGGTAGGCGACCCGGATTTCGAGCGGCCCGCGCGGGGCCCGTGGAGGCTCTCCGCCCAGCACCTCGCACACGTCGCGCACCCGAGCCGAGAACTCGCGCGCCAGGGGAGTGCCGAGGAGGTCTCCGTACTCCTTCATGGCCGATCCGCAACCGGCTGAGTTGGTGATCACGTGCTCGAGCGGGCCCAGCCCGGCGAAGCTTTCGATCGTCGCCTGGGCGCGCTTCAACGCTGCCCCCTGCTCTCCGGAGTGCAGCTCGAGCGCTCCGCAGCAGTCCGGTGCGGGCGGCGCCAGCACCTCGTAGCCCTCGGCGGCCAGCGCGCCGATCGTGGCCCGGTGCACCTGGGGATAGAAGACCCGCTGCACGCAGCCCAGCAGCAGACCCACCCGGCCGCGGGATGGGCCGACCGGCGCCGTGCGCTCCGGGATGGACATTCGCCTGTCTGCCGGTGCAGGTGGCTTTGGTGCCACCTGCACCATGGCGCCCAGCCGTCCGGGCGCCAGCCGGTGGGCTCCAACGCGGTGCGCGGCGGACAAGAGCGGCACCAGCGCGCGCAGCCGCCGGGGGTGGGGGAGGGTCTCGAACACCAGCCTGCGCAGCGCACGGTCGCCGCCACTGCGGTCGTGCCGGTGCTCCACCTGGGGGCGGGCCAGCTCCAGCAGCTTGTCGTAGCGGACTCCGGACGGACAGGCGGTGACGCAGCCCATGCAGCCCAGGCAGGAGTCGATGTGCCGGGCGGCCTCGGCGGAGATCTCGCCGCCTGACTCGACGGCCTGACTGATGAGGACGATCCGCCCGCGGGGAGAGTCGGCCTCGGTCGCCCACAGAGAGTAGGTGGGGCAGGCGTCCAGGCAGAACCCGCAGTGCACACAGTCCTCGATGTACTCCTGCGCCTGCTCCAGGTTCTCGGTCAGGCCACCCGCCATGTCCTGCGGAGTCTATTGCCGGGTCAGGGACGGCGAGCCTAGATGATTGATTCCAAATGTCCGTCATTGTCTGCACGTGTCTCGCGCCGCCGGATCGCCCTCCTGAAAGAGGACCCGTTCTTCGGCGGCCGCCCTGGCGATCACCCGGATTGCGCCCGTGCCGCGGGAGCCCGTGAAGCAGATCGCCGCGGGGGAGGGGTTCATGGGGGTCGGATGGTGTCCGTGTAGGGCATCGTCCCGTCTGAACGGCCGCGATGAAGGGGTGGCCGGGGCGGCTGCACATGCTCAGGCGAACAGATCGGCCTCGCCACGTGCGATTCGTGCGCTCGGGCATTGAAAAACGCGCTTGGGCGAAACGAATCGCGTCTCGCGCGTCCGATTTGTTCGCCTGAGCACGTCTTGACTCGCGTACGTCTCGAGCGGCTGCCCTTCACTGCGAAGTTGACAGCGTCTCACCCCGGGAAGCACGCCCCGGGCGGGTGATGGTGCTCCAGCGCGCAAATCGGGTCCCGGATCGGCGCATTGCGCGCCCGAGCACCAGGACCGCGCCCGGGCGCGCAAATCGGCCGCTCGGCGTGCACTTTGCGCGCTCGGACACGTTGGGATGAAGGGAAACGGCCCGAAGCCGGGCCTTCACTGCCAAATCGACAACCACCGCGGCCCCGGACAGTCCGCCCCCGGCCTGTTGGAATCAATCATCTAGATCCCGGCCACGAAGACGCCCGGATTGCAGATGCCGGCCGGGTCGAAGCGGTGCTTGACGCTGCGCATCAGTTCGGCCAGCGGGGCGGGCGGCTCCTCCCAGGGGGAGATCCGATCCCGATGCGCTTCGGGCAGGTCAAGCACGGTGCTGACCGAGCCGGCCGGCAGCCGGTGTCGCAGCTCGTCGATCCGCTCCGGTTCGACCTCCAGATAGCTGATGCCCAGCGCGGCGCGGCCGACCAGCGTGGCCGCGGCCCGATCGGCGGCGGCGATCAGCTCCGGCAGCTGGGTCGGACGGGCGGCGACGTGGAGAATCGCCTGCCCGGCGGAGCGCTGCCCGGCGCGCTGACGTGCCCACAGCTCGGCGTCGTCGTCGCTCACCCCGACTTCGTCGAGACCCGCCTCCCGCATGAGCTGCTCGCCACGGCCGGCCCGCCTGACCGCTTCCCGGCCCCCGACCCGGGCGAGCAGGCGGCCGCGACCGCCGTGCCAGGCCACATCGAGCGCGTCCAGCTCGAGCGGCGCCCGGGCCAGACGCACGGCGCCGTCGCGCAACCGGCCGGCATCATCGCTGGCCCCGAAGGCAGTTGCGGTGGCCACGGGCAGCGAGTGCAGCCGCACGCTGAGCGACATGATCAGGCCCAGCGTTCCGAATGACCCGGTGAACAGCTTGGCCAGGTCATAGCCCGCGACATTCTTGATCACCTTACCGCCGGCCTTGGCGATCGTGCCATCGCTCAACGCCACGGTGACGCCCAGGATCAGGTCCCGGGGTTGCCCGTAGCGGTGGCGCAGCGGCCCGGAATCACCGGTGGCAAACACTCCGCCGATCGTCGACCCGGCGGGCAGGGGTGGCGGGTCGATGGCGAGCATCTGGCCGTGCTCGGCCAGCTCGGCTCCGAGGCGATCGAGCGGCACGCCGGCCTGGAAGATCGCCATCAGATCACCCGGGTTGTGCTCCAGGGTCGCGTCGAGCCCGGTGGTGTGCAGGACGAGCGACTCCGCTGCTCCGCGGGCTCCCCAATGGAGCTTGGTTCCGCCCCCGGTGATCCTGACCGGCTGGTTGCTCTGGGCCGCCAGGGCCAGCGCCTGGGCGGCGTCGGCGAAGCTGCTGGGGACAACGGTGGCGCCCATGCCGCGCCTCTAGAACCGGGTGGCCACGCCGGCGCGCTCCAGGGGGTGCTCGCGATACGGACCCGGAACCTCTCCGCACAGCCTCGGCGTCGGCATCACCTTGCCGGGGTTGGCCAGTCCGCGGGGATCGAAGGCGCAGCGCAACCGCTGGAAGGTCTCCAGATCGTCCTCGTTGAACATCGAGGGCATGTAGGCCTTCTTATCGACGCCCACCCCGTGCTCTCCGGTGATCGATCCCCCGGCGTCGACGCAGGCCTTGATGATCAGCCCGGCCAGCTCCTCGGCGCGCTGCGCCTCGCCGGGCCGCGAGCCGTCGTAACAGACCAGCGGGTGCAGGTTCCCGTCTCCGGCGTGGAACACGTTGGCCACCGGCAGCCCGTAGTCGCTTGAGAGCTGCTCGATCCGCCCCAGGACCTCGCTCAGCCGCGTGCGGGGGACGACGCCGTCCTGCACGTAGTAGGCAGGGGCTATGCGGCCCATGGCCGCAAACGCGGCCTTGCGCGTCTGCCACAGCAGTGCCCGTTCCTCCTGGCTGAGCGCGACCCGGATGTCGCAGGCGCCGGCCTGGGCGCACAGCTCCATGAGCTGTTCGAAGCGGGTGGTGCACTCCTCCCGGGGCCCGTCCAGCTCCACCAGCAGCGCGGCGCCGGCATCCAGCCGGTAGCCGGCCCCGGTGGCCTGCTCGGCGGCGCGGATCGAGAGCCGATCCATCATCTCGATGGCGCCGGGGAGGATGCCGGCCGAGACGATCCGGCTGACCGCTTCGCCCGCCGTGACCGTGTCCTCAAAGAACGCCACCACCGTGCGGGTGACCTCGGGAACGGGGACCACTCGGAGGCGGATGCGC
>Ga0182024_10008150_pt1 | contig 22268 bp, 20 predicted proteins | sample P32metaG_FD_120480 | JGI IMG/M metagenome (GOLD analysis project Ga0182024, IMG submission 120480) | Permafrost microbial communities from Stordalen Mire, Sweden - P3-2 metaG (Illumina Assembly) | ecosystem: Environmental > Terrestrial > Soil > Wetlands > Permafrost | place: Sweden: Stordalen...
CACGAGATGGGGTTGCGATCAATCATCCCGGCCACCATCGGCCGAACGCCCGCCAGCGACGATCGCATCCGCACGCCCGCTCGCCGTCGCATGCGCCGACTGCTGGCCACGCGACGATCGCGCCGCCGCTGCGGATACACCCAACGCTGGCAAAGTGAGACGGTCAACAGCATGATGAAGCGGAACCTGGGCAGCGCCTTACGCGGCAAGAGCAGTCAAAGCCGCGAACGTGATTTGCGGTTGAAAGTCCTTACCCACAACCTGATGATCCTCAGGTGGAAATGGAGGATTGAGACAGAGCATTCGCGTCACCTTTAGTTGGTTCGCGTCACCTTTAGTTGGTTCCGGCCCACTACCGCGTCGCTTGAGGTCAAGGGCGAATCAAAGGCTGTCGACTTCGACAATTGCGTCGGCGAAGGCCTGGGGGGCTTCCTGCGGAATGTTGTGGCCGACGCCGCCGGTGATGAGCCGGTAATCATACTTGCCGGAGAACTTGTTGCGATAGGCTGTGCTGGGCGGGTGGGCTGCCCCGTTGGAGTCGCCTTCCATGGTGATGGCCGGCACGGTGACGACAGGAAGCTCTGCCAGCCGCTTTTCGAAGTCGTCATATTTCCGCTCACCATCCGCGAGGCCGAGCCGCCAGCGATAATCGTGCATCACGATTGCAACATGGTCCGGGTTGTTGAAAGAAGCTGCGGTGCGGTTGTACGTGGCATCGTCGAAATTCCACTTCGGCGAAGCCTGGTGCCAAATGAACTTATTGAACTCGTCGAGATATTTTGCATAGCCGGCCTTGCCGACTTCAGTGGCGAAATAGTACTGATACCAAAATGCGCATGCAGCCTGGGGCGGCAACGGTGTCTGGTTGCCCGCAGGGCTGCTAATCAGATAGCCGCTGACGGAAACGATTCCCTTGCAGCGTTCCGGCCATAGTACTGCCATGACGTCCGCTGTGCGCGCGCCCCAATCAAAGCCACCGACAATTGCCTGCTTGATTCCAAGAGCATCCATCAGAGCGATGATGTCGAGGCCCACGGCCGACTGCTGGGCGTTGCGCATGGTTTCGCTGGAGAGGAAGCTGGTGGTGCCATAGCCACGCAGATAGGGGACGATCACCCTGTAGCCTTTTGCCGCCAACAAGGGGGCGACATCGACGAAGCTATAAATGTCGTAGGGCCAGCCGTGCAGGAGAATGACCGCAGCGCCATCGCTGGGACCGTCTTCGGCATAGCCAACGTTCAGAGGCCCGGCATCGATCTGTTTGAGGGGTCGGAACGATGTGTTGGTGCCGGGCTTGATCCCGGGAACATCGGCCGATTGTGCGTCCGTCGATTGCGCGCAAACGAACATTCCGAGCTGGGTGGCCGCGATGGTCATCGCCGCGGTTCCCAGAAAACGACGACGTTGATAATTGATCTCTGTTGACATGCTAAAAGTCCCTTCGTTTAGTGGCTAGTGGAATGCGCGCAGTAAAGTATCCTCCCATCAAGCGATAGCCATCGAATTTTCGAAGGAAAGGGCTTGTTTTTCCGCCGATTGGCGCAAATGCTTACGGGAAAAGGCCGATCGTGGTGCACAATTTGGTGGATAATCTGACAATGCTACAAGAATCTTTTGCGTCCGCTGAGTCTGGCGACTGCCAAACCCAGCAGGCCTTCGGGAATTTCCTTTTGGGGGAAGAGCCATCCTTTATCCGAAAAATAGGTGAGCGATAGGTGGAGTGCACTCCATACACCGGTCACGATTGGATCGCTTGCTCTGCCGCCAGGATAGAAAGCGCCAGAAAAGGGGACGCCAGAAAAGGGGACATTCACAATTGTCTATCAAGTCGCGCCTTGGTGGCGGAGGAATAATCTATCGGGTGTGTGGAGGCAACTCGTTGGATGGGTGCGGGGCGGAGGTTTGTGCGGGGGTTGGCCAGCCACTGAAGTGGCTAGCCTGGTGAACTTCAGGCGGGTTGGTCGGGGGCGATGACGACGGCGGTGCCGTAGCATAGGACTTCGGTGGCGGCGACGTTTTTGCCGCTGATCTCGGAGGCGTCGTAGCGGAAACCGACGATCGCGTTGGCGCCGACGGCGCGGGCGTGGTCGATTAATAAGTCATAGGCCTGCTGGCGGGTTTGCTCGCACATTTCGGTGTAGGCGCCGATGCGGCCGCCGATGATGGATTTCAGTCCGCCGAAGAACCCTTGCGCGATGGTGGGGGCGCGGACGATCAGGCCGCGCACGATGCCCAGGTATTGCACGATGCGGTAGCCTTCGATGGTGAAGGTGGTGGTGACGGGCAGCGGGGCGGGAGGGCTGCTGTAGGATAGGGGAGTGGTCACATCTTTAGCCTAGCGGCGGGGCGTCTCTTGTAAAGCGGCACGAGTTGCAACTCGTAATTGGGGTTGAATTTTTATCGTTGACGCTGTTCGTGCCGCCCGCAGGCCTCGGCTCGAATGCGTGGAGGTGCTGCCGATGCGAGCGCCGCTGGCTACCCCGGCGACGTTCGTGACGTCCGTTCGCTGCGATTCAAAGAGGCACATGATGCCCTCAACCGGCCGCCCAGCCGGGCCAGCGGCGGCGGTGGATCTACCTATTCGAGCCAGGAGCTAACCCTCGTGACGAAAACTGTAAACGATAAAAATTCTCAGGCAGCGAAGAGGAATTGTCCCTCAAAAAATGCTCAGCGGCGGCGGCGGGGCAACAGGGCGGCCAGGCTTATTCCGATGGCGCAGAGCGATCCGGGTTCGGGGACGGCGGTGACGGTCAGGTCGATATAGCCGGGATCGACGGTAGTGCTCAAGCCGTAGTGCAGGCCGCTGGGGGCGGAGGGGAGGACGAAATCGCTCAGGTTGATGCTCGAGATATTTCCGCCGATCAGGCGGTAATCGTCGCCGGCGACGGGGGCGGCGTCGAAGCTGAGGTTCGTGCCGGCGCCGATGCTGATGGTGCCGGAGCCGAGGGTAAGCAGGTCGCCGTTGGTGACTTCGTGGCCGGAGGCGGGGCCGGGGCCAAGGTCGAAGTCGAGCGTGGCCAGCAGGGAGGTGGTCAGTCCACCGATGGAAAGATCGCCGATGGTGCCGACACCGCCGGGGGCGAGGGTATACGGGCCGGTGCCGCCGATGACGTTGCCCGTGATGGTGCCGATGCCGGCGCTGGCGAGGGTGCCGCCGTTGAGGGTGACGTTGCCGGTTCCGGTGGCGGAGCCTGCGACGTTGGCGGCGACGAGCGTGCCGGCGTTGATCGTCGTGCCGCCGGAATAGCTGTTGGAATCGGAGAGGATTTGGGTGAAGTTGCCGTTCTTGATGATGCTCACCGGGTTGCCCGAGAGTTCCATGATGTTGCCGCTGAAGGTTTGCGTGCTGCCATCGTTGGCGGCGAGGGTGAGCGTCGCCGAATCGCTGCCGGTGCTGGGCTTGCCGCTGGTGGTGACGGTTCCGCTGCCGGTGAGGGAGCCGATGGTGTTGGAGAGGCTGGAGGCGGTATAGCCCGTGGCGCTGCCGCGGATGTTCAGGTCGAGTGTGCCGTTGTCGGTGACGATGGCGGTGTTGGCGATCTGGTTGCTGGCGGCGAATCCGACATCGGCGCCGCTGTTGATGGTCAGATTGCCGGGGATTGCCACGGGCGCGGCGCCACCGGTGTTGTGGAGGATCAGGGTGACGCCGCTGCCGACGGTGGTGCCGCCGGTATAGCTGTTGGCAGGGTTGGCGCTGGAGACACTGTTGAAAGCCAGCACGCCGGTGCCGGATGAGATCAACGACAGCCCACCGCTGCCGGTGATCGGGCCGATGGCGTTGTAGGCTGAGAGCGTGCCACTGTCGACGGCGATGGTCGTGCCACCGGTGATATTGACGGTGGCGTAGGTTCCAGTGCTGAGCTGATCCAGGCTGCTCTGTGAGGCGAAGATCAGAGCGCCGCCGTCGTTGATGCCGGATCCGGTGATGTTGATGTTGCCGGTAAAGTTGATCAGCCCGGCGCCGTTGAAGCCCAGAGAAAGGGCGGCGCCCGAGGCGACGTTGACGCTGGCGGTTCCGGTCGTGCCCGGGGTTGTGCCGAATGCCCCGGGGCTATTGGCGCCCAGCGTGCCGCCGTTGACGGTGGTGGCGCCGGTATAAAGGTTGGTGGTGTTGAGATTGATGGTTCCGGAGCCGGCGGCGGTAAGGGATGCGGCGCCGGTGATGGACCCGGAGAAATCCAGTGTCGTGTAGGAATCGCACTGAAAAGTGGTATTGCCCGGCAGCGTTACCGGGGCGGTGACGTTGAGGGCTACCGTGGCGTTGGTGTTCGAGCAGCTCAGGCTGACCGTCGGCGTGGTGGTGCCGCTGTTGGTGATATTCAGGCCGACGCTCTGGCCGGCATAATTGCCTCCCGGCAGGTTGAAGGTGGTCGTGGAATTGCCGAACGCGTCCAGCCACGATGGGGCCGATTTGGAAAATGGGACACCGGCCAGTTGCACGTTCAGCGCCATCTGCAGGTTCTGTGGGCTGCCCGTGTAAAGCGAGAAAGTATTGGTTGCCCGCTCCAGCATGACCATTGAATCATTGTTGACGGTCATCGTGCCGGCGGTGAGGTTGAGCGAGGCGGGGTTATAGAACGCTGCCTGCGCGATATCCAGCGAAGACTGGTAGACGGCCTGGACGTTGGCAGTGTTGCTGAGAATCTGGACGGGGACGCTGGCAGCATATGTCGCCATGGCGGCGGCGGTGGTGTCGGGGACGACGATGTATGAATACGAACCGTTAGAGACGGCCGTGCCGTGATCGAGGTAGAGGGTGAAGACATTTTCTTTGACGGTGGTGTTGCTGTACTCCGAGTTGATTTCTTCCCAATTGCCGCTCTGGGATTGGGCGAGGATGGTGGCGTTGCTGACCGGTGTGAAGAACAGATACCCGACACCGCCCTGGTAAACCCATTCCAGGCCGGTGGGCGTGACCGAGCCGGTGGTGAGGGTCTGCGGTGAGCCGCTGGTGGTCTGATAGGTGACGGTGCTGGTGAGCAGGCACTGGTTCAGCGTCGTATCGACCTGGGAAGTGGCGTTGGGTGCGTTGATGGCCGAGCCGAGCGCGACTTCCTCGTTGTTAAAAAAGAACCACGATTTGTTGGCGGCAACGTTGAAGCGGTTGTAGGCGAGGGCTTCGGCGCCGTAGGTGTTGTCGGACACACCACCGGCGTAGCTGCCCGAGCCGGGTTGGTCGTATCCGGGCTGCAGGGAACTGCTGTTCTGTTCAACGGTAGTTCCGGGAAGGCGGCGCCAATTCCAGACCGGCTCGATGTTAGCGTACTCGTTCCCGGTCACCATGACCTGGTTCACACCGTCAGCCAGGTACAGGCCCTCGAGGTTTTGTCCGTTGATGGATTCGGGCTCGTCCGTTCGATTGGATGTGACCCTGGCCGACTCATAATAATTCGGCCGCTGCTGAACCATGATATCCGAATCGAAGAAATCCCTGTTGCCGGTAAGGCCGTAAGCGGAGTTGGCCGCGCCCGAGGACTGCGCCGCCTCCTGTCGCTGCAGGAAGGCCTGCAACTGGGTCTGGTCATAAGTTCCCAGGCCCAGGGCGTATTGGATGGCGCTGATGTAATTGGTGCCGTCGGTGTTAAAGCCCATGTTCGAAAGATCGCGCCCCGAGGCGGTGAAATCGAGCGCCTGACCGTAGACGAACCATTGGGCGCCGTTGATCAGTGTGTTGTCCAGAATCTGCACCTGCGCGCTGGTGAATGCGTAGGATGTGCCGGTGGCGATGGAGGCGTAATTCAGCGGCTGTGTGACGGCGGTGATGCCGTAATCCCCTTCGTAGAGCTGCGAGCCGTGAAAATTGTAAGTGCCATCGGTTTGAATGCCATCACCCGATTGCGGCGCCACCACGGTGACGGTGCTGGCGATCGCGGAAAAGGCCTGGCTCACGTAGCTGGAGTTATTGAATACCAGGCCCTCATCCAGGCCGGCCTCCGATAGCAGGATCAGGTTCGATCCGACGGCGTAGTTGGGGTTGCTCAATGTCGAGCGGGCGCGCTCCAGGATCGTGTCGCCGTTGGACAACTGCGTGGATGAAAGTTTTCCGTCCACCAGCAGCATGATGCTGCCCAGCGCATCGGGGGCGGCGATGTCGTTGTCGTACCAGTTGGTACTCATCGGATCGGCGGTGATCCAATAGTTAAAGGCGTTGGAAATATCCGTATCGAGGGTGGCGTTCTGGTAGAGGGAGCTGGCGCTGTCGGAATACGCCTCGGCCATGGCAAGGAGACGATCCAGGTGCTGCAGGGGCGTCCAATTCGTCTGGGCGGTGTTGGAATAGTTGATGTCGGACCAGCTCCCGTTGGATTGGAGGCTGCTCATGTAACCCTCGACGGTGGACGCCGAGGGCGTGCCGGAGAGGAGTTCGGCCGTCACGCGCTGATCGACGGTCGTCATGTCCGAGCCATGGGCCGACTGTAGCCCTGCCATGGACGCGGCGAGCAGTGCCCAGCGCGCCGGGACGGCGCTGCGAGGCGAGGGATCGGATGAGGAGGAGTTTTTCTTCCGCACGGGTATGATCCGACGCTTATACCACCCGCAGCGCTGTCCGTTACGCGTTTTTGCGCCATCCGTTATAGATTTTGCGACGATCTGGTTTTGGGCAACTGGCGGTGGCCCAAGTCAGGTCATGCTAATACTATACGCTTTAATAGTTTAGAATCGCCGCCCCATCCGCCGCTCAAATTGCCGTCGTCAGCCAGGGAAGAAAACCGGCCCGGCGCGCAACTAATGGATGAGCCAAAAGACCGGCGGGTGCAGTTTCGACGGAGAACTTGGCGCGTGCAGGCCGACACCCCCGGACCAGATGACCTGGAGTTATTGCATCGTGCCGCCGCTGGCGAGGAAGCGGCGTTCCATCGGCTGGTCGATCGATATGCCCAGCCGCTGTATCGCTTGGCGTATTCGCTGATCGGCAATGCGACGGACGCTGAAGACGTTTTACAGGAGACATTCGTAGGAGCATTCCGGGGTTTGGGCGGTTTTGAGGCGCGAGCATCGGTCAAGACATGGTTGACGCGCATTCTGCTGACGCAAGCGGCCAATTGGCGCCGCCAGCAGATGCGCCGGCCGGTTCGGTCGATGGGCGAAAGCCAACCCGCGAGTGGGGCTGCGGAGCCGGGCGCGGTCGTCGATCCGCGGATCGACGTCCACGCCGCTCTGCAGCAACTGTCTCCGGAGCACCGCGAGGTTCTGGTGCTTCGGGAGTTTGAGCACTTGGGATACGAGCAGATCGCCCAGGTGCTGGGCGTGCCGCGCGGGACGGTTGAATCCCGCCTGCACCGGGCACGCCAGGAATTGCGGGAGAAGTTGAAGGCGTACTTGTAGGGGCTCAATCATGAGCGATTGCACATTCAGTCAGCAGCTGGGTGCGTATCACGATGGCGAGCTGGATGCGATCCGGCGCGGCGAAGTGGAACGCCACCTCGCTCAATGCGCCGACTGCGCCACGGCACTTCGGCAAATGCAGTCGATGTCGCGCTGGCTTGCCGATGCGCCCGCGCCGCACCTGTCGCAGATATCGCTGCGGCGTGTGCATCGGCGCGTCGAATCGGTGATGGACGAGGGGCTGCTGTGGACCGCCCGTGTGCTATCGGGCATCGCGGCGGCGGTGCTGATCGTGGGTTCGATCTGGCTGGTACACATGGGTGGGGCGCCGCGTTCGACGACGGCGCAGGTTTCCACCACACCGCCCTGGGCGGGAATCCCCGCCTCTTCGGATGCGGAGATGACGACGATCGCCACGAATACACCGGCGGCGCAGTGGTATCTGGCGGAGAATTCCAGCCGGGCCGAAGAATTGCCCTGATGGTGAATGCAATGACGGACCGCAGAATTATTCTTCTTCTGTCAACGGTGGTGCTGGTGCTGGGCGCCGGTGTGGTCGTGGGGCGGCTGCTGGCGCCGCGGGCGCCGACGGCGATCGCAACAACTCAGCCGGACCATCCCCGGCCGTGGTTCGACCAACTCCAGCTCTCGTCCGAGCAGCGCCAGGAAATGGATGCGATCTGGAACGACACCAAGCAGAAGCTGCACAACCTCAACACGATGGACCGCCGCCACGAACTGGATAAGGCGCGCGACATGCAAATCCGTTCAATTCTGAGCGCGGAGCAGCAGGCCAGTTATGACCAGATCAACGCCGACTTCCACGCCAAGCTGGACGAGCTGGATAAACAGCGGCAGAAGCTGATCGACGATGCCAACCAGCGCAGCCGGGCGCTGCTGGATGACAATCAGAAGAAATTGTGGGACGAGCAGAGCAAGCGTCCGCATGGTCGTGGGAGCGCGTCGACCCAGCGCTCGACGACGCGACCCTGGCCCGCGCCGCCGATGGGGGATCACTTTTGAATCAACAGTGAAATGAATCAGGAATCTTCACAAACTTTTTCTCGAAAGGAGCACGGTATGGTGGGTAAAAAGATCGCGGTTTTCGTGGCGACGCTGCTGATGGCGGTGGCCGTTCCGGCCATGGCGCAAAACAACGGCGGCGGCGGACAGCAGGGCGGCGGTGGACCGGGTGGCGGACCGGGTGGTGGTGGCGGGCCGGGCGGAGGTGGTCCGGGCGGCCGGCCTAACTTCCAGCAGATGATGCAGCGAAGGATGGACCAGCTCAAACAGCAATTGGGGGCGACCGACGATGAATTTGCCGCCATCCAGCCCAAGATCGAAGCCGTTATGACGCTGCAGCGCGATCTGGGTGGCAACCGCTTCGGCATGTTTGGCGGAAATCGCCCGCGCCGCGGTGGTCAGGACAACAACCCGCAGGGCGGCGCCACCACCCAACCTACGGGCGTCCAGGCGGCCATGACCGACCTGGATAACACCCTCAATGATCAGAACGCAGGCGCTGACCAGATCAAGACCAAGCTTGATGCCCTGCGCGAAGCGCGCACCAAAGCCAAGCAAGACCTGGCACAGGCGCAGCAGGACCTTAAGTCGGTGCTGACGCAACGGCAGGAAGCGGTGCTGGTGTTGAACGGGATGTTGGATTAACCCCCCCGCAAGGGTCGCGAACTTCGGGGTGCTTGGGCGACGGCCTCGGTGGAGCGGTTTCGCCACCGCTCCGCCGGGGCTGCGCCAGAAATACGGTTGCAGGAACGGCACTAAAGGATCGACCGTGAACAATGTCATTGCCAGATTGATTTCCGACGGTCTGCTGGATGCGGCAACGGCGAAGCAGGTGACGGATGCCTACGCAGAGGGCAAGCCGCTGGATGATGCGCTGCGCCAGGCGGATGGGGCGTCCGAGGACAAGATTCTGCGTTCCCTGGGCGCGTACTTCGACGTTCCGTTTGTCGATCTGGAAAAGGAGGGGGAAAAGTACGCGCCACCGAAGGAGTTGCTGGCCAAGTTTCCCGCCAGCATCCTGCTGGAGCGTCGGCTGATGCCGATCGCCCCCAATGGGCACGCGCCGCACGACGGCGACGCGGTGTCGGTGGTGACCTCGCGGGTGTTCGACTCATCGGGTCTGGACGAGCTGCGCCTGGCGACCGGGCTGGATGTGCATCCGGTCCTGGCCCCCGCGGCGGAGATCGACCGCTTCATCAAGAAATACCTGGGCGTCGGCGCCGACACGCTGCAATCGATGGGCGAGGAAGACGACGGCGTCAAGGTGCTGGAAGAGGTCAGCGACTCCGATCTGGACCTCACCCACGCCGCCCACGACGCGTCGATTATTAAATTCGTCAACCAGATCATGGCCGAAGCGCTGGAGCTGCGCGCCACGGACGTGCACGTGGAACCTTTCGAGAATCAACTTCGCATTCGCTATCGCATCGACGGCGTGCTGCAGGAAGCCAATATTCCACCGCAGGTGCGCAAATATCAGGCGGCGATCGTGTCGCGATTGAAAATTCTCAGCCACCTGGATATCGCGGAGAAGCGCCTTCCGCAGGACGGCCGCATCCGCCTGCGCGTGGCTGGGCGGGAGATCGACTTGCGCGTCAGCGTCATCCCGATGATCCACGGCGAGGCGGTGGTGCTGCGAATCCTGGATCGCGGCGACACGCTGTTGGGCCTGGAACACCTGGGCATGTCCGGCCGCGACAATGCCGTCTGGCAACAGGTGCTGGATTTGCCCCATGGGATCATCCTGGTGACCGGTCCGACCGGCTCCGGCAAGACGACAACGCTGTACGCCGCCCTTTCCAAGATCAACAAGTCCGACTTGAAAATCGTCACGATTGAAGATCCGGTGGAATATCAGATGGGCGGGATCAACCAGATTCAGGTGAACATGAAGTCTGGTCTGACGTTCGGGGCGGGATTGCGGGCGATCCTGCGTCACGATCCGGACGTGGTGCTGATCGGCGAAATCCGCGATCGCGAAACGGCGGAGATCGCCGTGCAGGCGTCGCTGACCGGCCACCTGGTGTTCAGCACCCTGCACACCAACGACGCCCCGGGCGCGACGACTCGGCTGGTGGATATGGGCGTCGAGCCGTACCTCGTTGCCTCGACCCTGGAATTGGTGGCGGCGCAGCGGCTGGTGCGGCTGATCTGCCCCAAGTGCAAAGAGGAAGCTCCCCAAGCCGAAACCGCCCAACTGCGCGAGCAGTACGGTAAGGAAGTTCCACCGGTGACTTATCGCGGCCGCGGCTGCCGCAACTGCATGGGCAGCGGTTATCGCGGCCGGCAGGGCGTTTTCGAGATGATGCCCATCACCGATGAAGTGCGGGCACTGATCCAGGAGCACGCCAGCTCGCGTGACATCCGCAAGATCGCCATCAAGCAAGGGATGAGCAGCCTTCGCGAAGATGGTTGGCGTCTGATCCGCGAGGGGCGCACCACGCCGGAGGAAGTGCTGCGCATGACCAAGGATGAGGAACTGGCGGTGGGAATGGCGCCGAAGGCGGCGGTGTAAATTATGTCGGTATTCGCATACACAGCGTTGAGCAAGGACGGGCAGCGCACGGCGGGAACGCTCACCAGCGATTCGCGCGCGGCGGCGCTGGCGCAGATCGCCAAACAGGGCCTGCATCCGGTGAGCATCGAGGAGGCGCGTGATCCTGCGGCGGCGGCGCGCAAAGCCCACGCCGCCAGCCCCACCGGCAGGCCGGGCAAAGTCTCGGGCAGGGCTATCGAGGCGTTCACGCGCGAGCTGGCGAACCTGCTGGCCGGTGGTGTGCCGCTGGCGCGGGCGCTGGCGCTGCTGCGTCGCGAGGCCGCCAACGCCGCCGCGGCGCAACTGTGGGGCGCGATCCACGATGATGTCGTTGGCGGCACCGCATTGGCCGATGCCATCGCCAAGTGGCCGAAGAATTTCTCCACCGTTTACGTCGCGATGGTCCGCGCCGGCGAGGCGGGGGGATTCCTGGAAGTGGTCCTCACCCAGATCGCCGATTTCCGAACACGCGAGTCCGAACTCAAGGGCAAGGTCAAGGCCGCGATGATCTATCCGATCATCCTGGGCTTTCTGGCGATCGGCGTGCTGATCTTCCTGATGACATTTTTCATCCCGCGGTTCAGCGGAATCTTCGCGCAGTTCGGCGGCAACCTGCCGATGCTGACGCAGATCATCATCGCGTTCAGCCATACCGTGCAGCATTACGGCTTGTTCGTGGCGGCGGGGCTGATCGGGCTGTTCTTCATCATCAAGCGCGCGCTGGCCACGCAGACGGGGCGGCGCAGGATGGAAGTGGCATTTCTCTCCACGCCGATGCTGGGCAAGGTGATCGCCCACTTCGCCCTGGTGCGCTTCGCGCGCATGCTGGGCACGCTGGTCGGGGCGGGCGTGCCGCTGATCGCGTCGCTGAAAGTGGCCCGCGAGGCGATCGGCAACCAGACACTGGCCGACACCGTCATGCGTTCCATCGAGCAGGTTCAGCGCGGCGCATCGCTTTCCAAGAGCCTGGCCAATTGTCCCAGGCTGTTTCCCCCATCGGTGGTGGAGATGATCGCCGTGGCCGAGGAGACGGGGCGGCTGGACAAGGAACTGCTGCGCATGGCGGCATCGTATGAAATCGACCTGGACCGGCAGCTGCGGATGCTCGTGGCCGTCGCCGAGCCGGCCATGCTGTTCTGCATGGCGGGAATGATCGGCACGATCGTCGTCGGCATGCTGCTGCCGGTCTTCAACCTTCAGGACCTGATTCACTGAAAAAATATCGCAAATCAAAGGAGCGTTTATGAGAGACCTCAAAGTTCGCCCAATCATGGCCGGGAGCCGGATCCGGCAGGGGTTCACGCTGATCGAGCTGCTGCTGGTGATGGTGATCATCGCAGTGCTGGCGGCGATCGTGGTGCCGCGCCTGACCGGCCGGCGCGAGCAGGCCAACCGCACCGCCGCCATCGATCAGATCAGCAACTTCAAGACGTCGCTGAACACGTATGAGCAGGACACGGGAAAATTTCCCGCGACGCTGCAGGCGCTGATTACCAACCCCGGCGATGCTGGCTGGAAGGGTCCGTATTTGCAGACCGATACCTTGCCCAAGGACCCTTGGGGCCGGGATTACCAATACAGCGTCCCCGGCACCAACGGGAAGGATTATGACATCTACTCCACCGGGGCGGACGGCAATTCGCACGTGGAATAGCACGCATTGTTGCGAACATGAACAGGCAGGCATCCAACTTCCGCGGCTTCACCCTGATCGAGCTGATCATGGTGATGGCGATTCTCGTGCTGGTCGCATCGGTGATCGCGCCCAACCTGCGGGGGTTCGGGATCGGTCGCAAGACCAATGACGCGGGAAGAATGATCCTGGCGATGACAAAATACGCCCGGACGCAATCGGAGTCGGAAGGGCGCATCTATCGGCTGAACCTGGATGAATCCGGCGGAGCGGCCTGGCTGACGGCCGACAACGGTGATGGGGGGTTTTCCGCGCCGACCAATGATTTTGGAGATCGATATTCCCTGCCCGAGGGCGTGCGGATGAGCGTCACCGTGAACCCGCAGGCCAATGCGCAGTTGAACGTCCCCGCCAACGTCCAGCAGCAAACCGTGCAGGGCCCTGCCCCGCTGGAAGGTGGCGGCGGCGCGCCCAACACGCTGATGCAGAATCAGCACGATCCCGGCACGGCGTACGTGCAATTCCAGCCGGGCGGGCGGACCGATCCGGCCACCATCCATCTGACCGATACGCTGGGCCACACCGTTGAGGTGACCTGCCAATCGGCAACCGAGGCGTTTGCGATGAGTTCGCCGGGACAGGTGTCGCGATGAAACAGCATCGTTCATCTTCGCGGCGGGGGTTCACGCTGGTGGAGGTTCTGGTCACGCTGCTGCTGCTGGGCATCGTGCTGCCGACGATCATGCGGGGCATATCGATGGCCAGTACGGTTGCCAGCGACGCGCATCGCCGGACCGAAGCCGCGGGGTTGGCGCAGGCCAAGCTCGCCGAGATCGTCGCCGATGATCTGTGGGAGAACGGCAATCTCTCCGGCGATTTTTCGCCCGACTTCCCACAATACCACTGGCAGGCCAACGTCCAGCCCTGGGCGGGAGACCAGAGCGGCGTGGGATTGCAGCAGATCGATCTGACGATCTCCTGGGAAGCCCGCAATCGACAACAATCGATGATCTTCTCCAGCCTCGCTTATGAGAGGACGCAGCAGTGATTGACAAGAGGCAAAAGTTTCTCTCCAAGTCCAAGCCCCGCATGTACATGCGGGGCTCTGGCGGCTTCACGCTGCTGGAGCTGGTGGTGGCCATGAGCATGGTCGCGGTGTTGGCCGTTTCACTGTCTGAGAGCATGCACGTGGCGTTCAAGGCGGTGAGCAGCGCCGATGCGGCGGTCGAGCCACCGCGCACCGCTTCGGTGGCCATGGATTTCCTGAGCCAGGATTTGCAGAACGCGCTGCCGCCGGGGACGCAGCTGGCGGGGAATTTCGAGGCAACGCAGGGGCAGGATTCACGCGGGCATGAGAATGACGACCTGGTCTTCTTCTCCTCGGCCGACAGCCCCCAGCACGTGGATGCCAACGGCGACATCAAACAGATCGAGCTGACGATGGAACAGGCGCCCGATGGAGACTGGGTGCTGGTCCGCCGCGTAATTCGCAATCTGCTCTCGCAGACGCAGGTGAATCCGGATGAGGAGATCCTGTGCCGCGGAGTGAACAGCTTCACGCTGGAATATTCCACGGGGAGCCAGTGGCAACAGACGTGGGATTCGACGCAGGAGGACAACACGATCCCCGCCGCCGTGCAGGTGGCGCTGGAGCTGCAGCGGCCCGACAGCAAGGGCGCGATGCAGACGATGCGATACACGCGTGTCTTCGCCCTGTCCTGCTCGACGGCGTCGACGGATTCGACGGTGAACACGGGAGTGTCGATGCCATGAACTGGCGTGCCGGACAATCTCTCGCCTTTTCCCCTCTCCCGGTACTCCGGGAGAGGGACAGGGTGAGGGTCTTTTCTGCCAACGCTGCGCAGAGCCCTCACCCCAACCCTCTCCCGGCGTACCGGGAGAGGGGGAAATACCAGCGGCGGCGCGGGGTTATTTTCGTCACCGCCCTGGGGATCATCGTCGTGCTTTCGGGGCTGGTGCTGGTCTTCGCACAGGACATGCGAACCGAGGGGATGCGCTCGGCCAATCAGGTTGGATACCTGCAGGCCGATGCCATCGAGCTGGGCGCCGAGCAGTGGCTCCTGGCCAATTGCGAAGCGTATCAGGGCGACGCGCTGACGATCACGCAGACGCCGGCCGCGGCGCAGCAGGTCGGCAGCGGTTACTTCTGGGTTCTCACCCCCAACCTGACCGATTACACGCAATATCAGTATGGCATCACGGATGAGAGCTCGAAATTGAATATCAACACGGTGACGTCGGATGAGCTGTTGTCGTTGCCGACAAATCTGCCGCAGAACGTCGCGGATGCGATCGTGGATTGGCACAGCAGCGCGGGGAAGGCCAGCTCCGACGGCGCGGAATCGCCATACTATGAATCCCTGCCCGAGCCGTACGAATGCAAGAATGGCAACTATGAATCCGTGGAGGAGATGCTGCTGGTGGACGGCGTCACACCGCAATTGCTGTTCGGATATGACCTCAACCGCGATGGCGTGATCAGCCAGGCCGAGCAGAATGCCGAATCCTCCGGTGGGACGATCAACACCGGGCAGGACCCGCGCGGGCTGTTCAATTTCGTGACGGTCTACAGCCAGCAGCCGGCGGCACGGGGGCGCAATGGCACGGGATTGGTCAATATCAACACCGCCTCCGAAGCCGTATTGATGTCGCTGCCGGGAATGACCCAGTCTTATGCCGACGACATCATCTCCCAGCGCCAGTCGGAGGACCAGCCGACGACCACTTGGATTTCAAACGTGATTCCAACCACCGAAGCGCGGGCGCTGACGCCATATATCACAGCGACTTCGGACCAATATTCGGCCGACATCGTGGCGGTCAGCGGCGACGGGCGATCGTTCAAGCGCGTGCGGGTGGTTTTGGATTGCCAGCAGGTTCCGGCCAAGATCCTTTATCGCAAGGACATGACGTCGCTGGGTTGGCCGCTGCCGCCGGATCTGCGCGATGCGCTGCGTCACGGCCAGCCGATCCCCGCGGATGCCGCGAGCAACAATGCACCCAGCAGTGGAACTTAAGTTGAACACAGGAGCATTTTGAAACCGTCGCGTTACAAGAAGATTGTGGGTTTGGCGATCGGCGATCGCTCGCTGCTGGCGGCGGAACTGATCGCGGGCGAGCCGCCGCAGGTCAAGCGGCTGGCGGAGATGATCTATTCCGAAGGCGCCGGCCCGGCCAATCCGGCGGAACTGGGAAAGGCGCTGGAGAAATTCCTGCGCGAGCACCAGTTTTCTGCCAGGGCGGCGATCGTGGGCCTGCCCGCCAAGTGGCTGGTCGTCAAGTCCAAGGAGGTGCCGAAAGCCGATAGCGCGACGTTGGCCGGGATTCTGCGTCTGCAGGCGGAGGCGGAATTCGCCGCCGACTTAAAGGACCTGATTTACGACTTTTCCGCCGCGCCGTCGGATTCGGGCGAGGAAGCCAGCAAATCTGTTTTATTAATGGCCACACCCAAGCGGTACGTCGATACGGCGACCGCCATGTGCGAAGCGGCGGGCTTGCGGGCCGTGGCCGTCACACCGTCGGTGCTGGCGCTGGGAGAAGCGAGCAACCGCGCCTCGGACAAGAATGTTCTGGTGCTGTCGGTGGGGCCTGGCGGGTCGGAATTGTCGGCGCAGCAGGGCGGCGGCGGCGCCAGCGCGATCCGGTATCTGCGTTCGGCCAATCCGCAGCCGGCGTTTGTCAACGAGCTGCGCCGGGCGGTTTCGACGCTGGGGTCGGCCAGCGCCGATCGCGAGATGATCCTGTGGAACGGAGCGGGTGGGGATTCTCCACTGGACGTGGCGGCGCTGAGCGATCAACTGGGACTGCGCGTGCGCGGGGGAGACGTGCCGTCGCTGGGCGTGGACGCCAGCGATACGGGAATGAACGGCCAGGGTCCCAAGTTCGCCGCCGCCATCGCCCTGGCGCTGTCGGGCCTGAACGGGCCGACCGTTGATTTCCTGCATTCGCGCCTGGCCCCGCCGCCGCAAAGAAGCATCCGGCAACTGATCGTTCCGGGCGTACTGGCGGCGGTGGTGCTGATCGGGCTGATTGCCTGGGCGTATTTCGATCTGCAACACCGGCGCAATCACGTGGCCGATCTGCAGAACCGATTTGCAAAGATCAAGGACAGCGTCGCCGATGCCCGCAAATTCGTGGACGAGATGAACTTCGCGCAGCACTGGCACGGGGAGAATCCGCAGTACCTGGATTGCCTGCGCGACCTGAGTGAGGCGATCCCGGACGATGGGCAGACCTACGCGACATCTCTGGATATGACCGCCGAGACGCCGCACATGACGGCCGGGCAGCCACAGGCGCCCAATGCGCCACCTGCCACGAATGGCCTGGCGATCAAGCTGGCGGGGCGCACCTCCGACGCCCAGAACGTCACCGCGCTGGTCGATCGCATGCGACGCAATTCGGCGTTCGTGGATATCCGCATCGGGCAGGAGACCAAGACCGGGCGAAACGGCGAGTGGTCGTTTTCCCTGACATTCACTTACGTGCCGCCGGTCCGCAAATAGATATTTGGAGAAGACGTGAACCTGAACAAGCGGGAAAAATATATTGCGATCATCATGTGCCTGGTGGTGGGCGTCTGGCTGCTGCTCAGCTTCGTGGTGTCGCCTTATTTCGAAGCGTTGAATGCGCTGGAAAGCGCCCGGCAGAATGCGCAGAAGGACCTGGACAATGGCAATCAGACACTGACCGACCGGCGCATCAAGACGCCGCTGTGGCAGGCAATGGTCAAGGGCGGGCTGCAACTGGATGAATCGCATGCCCAGAGCCAGGCTCGCCAGGCGCTGGATGAATGGTCGCGCAATGCCGGGATCACGCTTGATTCCACCACGCCCGAGCGGACCAGCCAGGAAGGGCCGTTCCAGACCATCAACTTCAACATCGATTTCAGCGTGGAGGGCCGCGGGTCCATGTATTCGCTGGCCAGGCTGATGTGGGCGCTGGAGACGGCGCCGATCCCGCTGCGCGTCAACAGCGTGAAGATCACCTCTCCCAAGGAAGGAAGCGATTCGCTGGCGGTGAAGCAGCTGAGCGTCTCGGCGCTTTACATGGCGCCGGTGGACAATTCCAAAACTCCCGCGCCGTCGGGCGGACAGGAGAATCGGTCATGAAACGATGGATGTTGGCGATGGTGCTGATCGGCGGGGGCGTGGCCGTGGCGGCGGTGGATCCGACTACCCAGCCAGCCACGCGGCCAGCGGCTTCCGCCGCGGTCGCGCCGGATGCCCGATCCACTAATTCAACCGGCCGGCAATCCCGCCGGGGTGGGGAGAACCGCGACCGCAGATCGAGCGAATCCTCCGCGCCGACCACCCGTCCGGGGGATCAGCTCATCGCCAGCTCCGGGCCGATCCCACAGGATTTTGAAATCCTCAACTATCGAAATATTTTCTACAAGGGACATCTGCCTTCGCCGGATACCGGGAATCGTTCCGCTGCGGCCGTCATCGCACCGCACACGCTCGAGACGGTGTTGATGTTCAATGGCGTCACGATTACGGACGGCAAACCGACGGCTTTTCTGGAAAATACCGATCAGGGAACGGTGTTGCAGGTGCACATCGGCGACGCTGTCGCCCAAGGCAAGGTCGTCGCCATCGCGCTGGACAGTTTGGAATATCAGCTCAACGGGCAGGCCCAGCCGACGCACGTTTTGATCGGGCAGAACCTCGCCGGCAGCAATACCTGGGGCACGGTTGCCGCCAGCCAACCGTCGTCGACGGGCTCGGCATCCACGGATGCGATGCTCGAGAAGTTGCGGCAGAAGCGATTGCAGGAATTGGGCGGCAAGTAAGCGAGGGCCAACGGGAAGTCCGGAAGAATGAAAGGGCAAACCATGAGCGCAATGAAGCGGTGTGCATGTTTGTTGGCGATGGCAGCGGCGGTGGGAGTGACTCCGCTGAAGCTGCCCGCCCAGGACGCCGCATCGACCAATGCCGCGACGACCGAACCGTCGGCCGCGCCGGCGCCCGTCCTGGCATTGGAACAGCCGACCAAGGCCCTGATCAAGGTCAATTTCCAGGATGCCAACGTCGATGCGGTTCTCGATTATCTCTCCAAGGAGGCCGGGCTGGTGATCGTGAAGATTGCCAAGCCAACGTCGCGCGTCACGATTCTCAGCGAGAAGGAGATGTCGCCGGATGAGGCGATCAGCCTGCTGAACAGCTTTCTGAAGGCTGACGGCGTGACGGCGATCCGCACCGGGCGAATCCTGCGCATCCTTTCGATCGACAAGATGAAGAAGACGGACATCCCCGTTTATACCGGCGACGATCCGGCAAAAGTTCCGCAGACCGATGACTTGATCACCCAGGTGATCCCACTCAAGAGCGTGGACGCGGTGAAGCTGAAGACCGATCTGGCCCCGCTGGTCAGCACCGACGCCGACATCTCCGCCAACGGCGCGAGCAATTCCATCGTCATCACCGACACGGGATCGAACGTTCATCGCGTGGTGGAGATCATCTCCAGCCTGGACGTGCAGCAGTCGTCGGAGAACAACATCATCGTGAAGCAGCTTAAGTACGCGGATGCAACGGCGGCGGCGAAGCTGATCATGGATATCTTCTCACCGACGGGAACAAGCGGGACGCAGACGCCTGGCCAGGGGGGGAACCCATTTTTCCGTTTTGGCGGATTCCCGGGCGGTGGATTTGGCGGTGGCGGAGGTTTCGGTGGATTTGGCGGCGGGGGCGGGGGCGGGGGCGGCAATCGACCCGGCGGCGGCGGGGGTGGCGCGCCAGCCGGTGGCGCTGCTGCGGCCAACTCCGGCAGCACCGAAGGCGCCACCGGTCATGTCCAGGCATCGGCCGATACGCGCACCAATACCGTCGTCGTCAGCGGGCCGTCCGATACCATCAAAGTCATCGATAGCGTCCTCTCAAAGCTCGATGCCAATCCCATCGGGGAAGAGAACTTCTTCATTTACCAGGTTAAAAACGGCGTGGCGGTCGATATGGCCAACACGCTCAACGGGTTGTTCGGCGGCACCTCCAACGGCTCAACCAGCAGCACGGCCAATCGCAGTCAGTACAACAGCTCCACGGGCAACCGCGTCAGCGGCAGCAGCGGATTTGGCGGCGGTGGTGGTTTGGGCGGCGGGGGTGGAGGCGGGCTCGGGGGAAGCGGTGGCCTGGGTGGAGGCAGCTCACAAGGCGGCGCCAACGCCAACCGCAGCATCGCCACCAATGGCGCCGCGGCGGGCACTCAGAACCGTGGGGCCACCGGGATCGCGACCGGCGCCAACGGCACGCAGGCGGGGGGAATTTCCGATCTCATCGGGCAGGTTCTGATCGTGCCCGACCAGGACACCAATTCCCTGCTGGTCGCAACCGCCACCAAATATGAGCAACAGGTGCGGGACGTCATCAACCAACTGGATCGCCCGGTGCCGCAGGTGTTGATCAAGGTGCTGATCGCCGAGGTGACGCACGACAACACGCTAAACCTGGGCACCGATTTCTCGGTCCTGGATGTGGGTGGACCGACACAGAAGCTCAGCAGCACCCTGGGCGCCGCGGCGGCGGCGGCGTCGGCGGCGCAGCCGGGCGGGCTGGTCTTCAGCCTTATGGAATCCAACGTCACCGCCACCCTGCAGACGCTGGCCCAGGAGAACAAGCTCGACGTGCTCTCCCGCCCGTACATCCTCACCAGCGACAATCAGGAAGCGGATATCACCGTCGGCGACGAAGTGCCGTTCATCACCGACAGCTATGTGGACGTCAACGGCGGCACGCACAACACCGTGCAGTACCAGGATATCGGCATCATCCTGACCGTCACCCCGCATGTGAACCCGGAGGGCATGGTTACCATGCTGCTGTCGCCGCAGATTTCATCTCTGACGGGCCAGACCGTCACCATCCAGGCGGGAGTCAACGTGCCGGTCTTTGAGATTCGATCGGCCGATAGTTATCTCACCTGCAAGGATGGGCAGACCATCGTGATCGGCGGGTTGATGCAGGACCAGAACACCACCAGCATCAGCAAGATCCCGCTGCTGGGCGATATTCCGTTGATCGGGCCGGTGCTCTTTTCATACAACAACATCAGCAAGACCAAAACTGAATTGCTGATATTCATGACTCCGCACGTGGCGGCGGTTCCCGACCGGCTCAAGTCGATGTCCGAGGACGAGATGAAGGGCCTGAAGCTAACGCCCAACGCGGTGGAGCCGGGTGTGTTCCAGGATTACATGCGTGGCATGCAGCGTGGCGGCGCCACGAACCAGCCCTCGCTCTACGTGCCGCCGCCCACGACGCGGCAGGACAATACGCTGCAGCCGGACCTGCCGGGTGATAAAAATGGTGGGCACTAATGTTTTGCACATGCCGACTAAAGTCGGCATGCCGGTTTTCATTTGATCCTATGAGGTTCCGTTTTATTGCGTTGTCCATCGCGGCGATGCTGCTCGCGCAGGTGGGCTGCGCGTCTCATCCGCAGCAGCCGAACAATGGGCAGGCGGTGTCCAGCATCAATCTGCCGCCCGGCGAGACGGCCAATCCCGATGACATTCTGAACACCGACCCATCGGCGATGCGCCTGCAGGACCTCGGTGGGGATTTTCTGCTCTACATGCGCATTTATGGCCGGATGCCTTCCACCCTGGAGCAGCTACGCGCGGTCGATGATCAGATCAATCCCGCCACGTTCACTTCACCCGCTTCCGGCCAGCCCTTTATCTACGTGCCCAGCGGCCTTTGGCTGAGCGGCCACAGCAACGACATCGTCGTGTACGATCCGGTGCAGACCAGCAAGCAAATGCGCTGGTGCCTGTTCCTGGGTCCGCGGAGGGGCAACGGATCGTTTTCAGTGGACGTCGTCGCCCTGCCCGAATCCGTTTTTCGCGGATACAAGCCGGCGGGGCAGTAGGTATTTGAGATTCAGGCTGCCTGAGGACCTTCCAGGCTGGTGACCTGACGAAGGGCAATCAGTGTCCATCTGTAATCGGACAAAGCGATGAATACTCGGGTGGCCATCGCGACGACGAGATCAGGATTGGTCACATCGTAGTGTTTGCCATCGGACGTATTGATGCGGAATGGCTCGAAGGGCTCCTTGTTGAGCCTTTCCTCGATTTCCTCTTTCGTCATGGCGCGAACGATTCTATCTCACCACGCTGCCGGGCAGGAAGCCTTCCAGCTTGCGGGCGCGCACGGGATGCTGCAGCTTGCGGATGGCCTTGGCCTCCACCTGGCGCACGCGCTCGCGCGTCACCTTGAAGATGCGGCCCACCTCTTCCAGCGTGTAGGTGTAGCCGTCGCCGATGCCGTAACGCAGCTTGATGATCTCGCGCTCGCGGTAGGTCAGCGTCTTGAGGACCTGCTCAATCTTGTCCTTGAGCATCTCCTGGGTGGCCGATTCAACAGGATTGTCGGCCTTCTCGTCCTCGATGAAATCGCCGAAATAGCTGTCCTCTGATTCACCGACGGGGCGATCGAGGCTGATGGGATGGCGGCTGATCTTGAGGACGCGCCGGGCCTCGGCGACGGTCATCTTGGCGCGCTTGGCGATCTCCTCGATGGTGGGCTCGCGCCCCAGTTCCTGCATCAGCGCTTTGCTGATGTTGCGCAGCTTGCTCATCGTCTCGATCATGTGCACCGGGATGCGAATGGTGCGGGCGTGATCGGCGATGGCGCGGGTGATTGCCTGGCGAATCCACCAGGTCGCATAGGTGCTGAACTTGAAGCCGCGGCGGTATTCGTACTTGTCCACCGCGCGCATCAGTCC
>Ga0182024_10008151_pt1 | contig 22265 bp, 17 predicted proteins | sample P32metaG_FD_120480 | JGI IMG/M metagenome (GOLD analysis project Ga0182024, IMG submission 120480) | Permafrost microbial communities from Stordalen Mire, Sweden - P3-2 metaG (Illumina Assembly) | ecosystem: Environmental > Terrestrial > Soil > Wetlands > Permafrost | place: Sweden: Stordalen...
CTTCTTGCTGCTCAGTGTAAGCTCCCGCCGTTGCCGGTCACGCCGATTACCTGCCATCACGCACCGTAGTTGGTGACCTTCCCTACACTGCGGCGGTCCACCGAGATCGTGCAATTGAGCGGGCGTTGCGCGGACATCTTCATCGACGAGCAACCCGCCGCCGCCATCGCCGCCGTGCGCAAGCTGTGCCAGGAGCAGCATGCGATCGGCGGCGACGAGACCGACGCATTGATGAGCGAAGTCGGACGCAAGACCCGGGAAGTGGCCGGGCTCTTCGAGTTGACCATCGGCGCCGCCACCGACTACGAGACGGTCCTGCGCAAGGCCAACGAGGCCCTGGTAGAGATCACCCTGCACAGCCAGCAGCAGGCGGCGGTCCTGGAGCAGCAGGCGGCCAGCTTGCAGGAGAAAGCATCGCAATTGACGGTGCAGAACCGCCAGTTGGAGGCCCGCGCCAACACCGACGGGTTGACGGGGCTGGCGAACCGGGCGCGTTTTGAGGGGTTCATGGCAGACGCGTTCGGGCTGGCCAACCGCAGCGGCAAGCCGCTCTCCCTGCTGATGCTGGACGTGGACAAGTTCAAGGACGTGAACGACCGCCTGGGCCATCCCGCCGGTGACCTGGTCCTCAAGACGCTGGCAAAGATGCTGGGCAATGCCACCCGCGCCGGCGACCTGGCCGCCCGCTACGGCGGGGAGGAAATGGTGCTGGTCCTGCCGCAAACGACTCGCGGCACCGCCGCCGCCATCGCCGAGAGCATCCGCCGGACCGTGGCGGCCAAGCCGGTCAACCTGGGCGAAACGCAGTTGCCGGTCACGGTCAGCATCGGAGTGGCCAGCCTCGAGCCCGGCACCACCCTGGGGGCGGCGATGACCTCGCCGGCGCACCTGGTGAAGGCGGCCGACCTGGCCGTCTACGCCGCCAAACGCTCGGGCCGCAACTGCGTGCGCGTCTTCTCGGTGAATAAGCCCGCGGCCAATGCCCCGGCGGCCGAGTCAGCCGCGCCGGTGATCGCGCCGGCGGCTGTATCCGCGCGGCCGGTCGCCGTTGCTTAGGCTCTGTCTATAAGTGTCACACTTATTGGTGCGGCGGTCCTTTGTCCGACACCTCAATGGGCTGTCGGATCCGCCGATACTTCAAACACCTGCTTCCACAACGTCTGGTATCCATTGGCGCCGGACACGGGCATCCAGAAATGCTTTGCCGGCTCGGCGGTCTCAAATATTTCAATCGTGTAGGAAAGCTTTGGTAACGCCTTCCCGCCAGCAAGCCCAGGGTCACCTTTGAGGTCTTCGACCGTCGCATCGGTGCCGGAAAAGCCGGCGTTGGTCAGTGTCTCTGGTCCGTTTTCCCGCGTGATGCGCATGCCGGTGAAATAGCCGTTGCGGACCGGCAGCTTGATATGCTCGGCATCGTCAGCCCCGAACACGACCTGATGGTCGGTACTGAGGTGCAATCGCTTGGGCAGGATGAATTCGCTCTTCTTTGGAGTTTCCGCGACGATCTCAATGCGCAGCGGCGCAGAAGAAACCTGGCCGCTCCAAAACTCCTCAACCGCTGGCGGGCCACCGGCAGTCCATTCCGGACGGCGCCGCGAAGAGTCGTAATTCACCGTGCAGTCGTATGACCCCGGCTTCATTGCATCGCCGGCCGACAACAAGGGGAACTCCACAGCAACTGCGACACCTGGCTGAACGCCCAATTTGATAAACGTATCTCCGAGATCGCGAACCGGCATGCCTGACGTGGGATCGTGCGGCTCAACCGTGACCTGTTCCCCTGTCGCCGTGTTCACCAGCGTCAACGTCACGCAGGCAGGGAACAAAAAGGCATCGATGCGGTCCACGACGCGCGACCGGTTGTCGGGAGTTGTTTGCTGTTGGGGGAGATGGTCCGGGTCGGCCAGAAACTGGACCGACAACGGCAGGAGCACGTGCTGTTCCGCGGTGACAGGGCCGCCGATACGCATCTGCACGCCGCGTACGGCCGGACCCCACAATGAAGAGTGCTCTGCTTCTCTCGTGGCAGGGCCGCCGGGACCTTTGCTTTCGTGTGCTGGTTCGATGGGACTGGCCAGGGCAGCACAGGTGACGGAGACGGTGAACAAGGCGGCATAGGTCAGGGAACGCGATAGGCAAGACATCTTTTGACCTCGTAAAAACGTCAGCTACTGGCGCGTGTTCTTTGACGCCCGGCGGACGCTAAGGTTTCAACGAGGGATCTCGGTCCTATGCGCCCGGCTTATTGCTGGAACAGGGTCGGCCCGTATTGCATGACATTGGGGCTGGAAGAATTGGGGAAATTGGTGCCGTAGAGGCGCTCGACGTGCCCATCGGCAAAACAGACGTTCACCGAGTTGTTGGGATGCCTATAGCCGATGCGGCTGTTGGCGGCGCCCAATAGCGTCGCGCCCTGCCGGCCCATGTAGACGCCGTCCGCCAGAACGACCAGATCGCTGGAATCGCGGATCAAGGCGGTATTGTGGGGCGTGAGGTAACCGGGGTATCCCGCTCCGCCGTTGCCGTATCCGACCGACGAAGTGTAGTAGATGTCGGCGGTGATATAGCTGGCCGGCGGCTCGCCGCCGATGGGGTTGTAGGCGTTGATCCAATAGCTGCAGCGGATGATCTGGTTGTTCCAGGCCGCGACGGCAAAACCCTGCTTGACGCCGCCGTCGCCCCCGCCGGCGGGGAAGATCATCGGCCAATCGGTATATCCCTTGGGCAGATCGAGATTGGTGCCGGTCTGGCCCTCACCTACGCCGAACACGTCAATCGTATCGGGGCAGTAGAACGCGGTGTTCGTGCTCTGTGGAGCGGCGATGGTCTGCAGATACCCGCAGTTGTTGAGGATGATGGGCCAGCCGTCCATGACCTGGTCCGGGCCGTCGGTGATGGAACTGTTGTCGGCGGGCGGTCCGGAGCCCGGCGGGAAAGGAACGTTGTAGGCGGGAATCGCAAAGCCGTGGTTCTCGCCGGTGTACATCACCAGGGCATTGCCGATCTGGCGCAGGTTGGAGGCGCAGGTGGTCGCCCGCGCTTCCATCCGTGCCCGCCCCAGCGCCGGCAAAAGGATGGCGACCAGCAAGGCGATGATCCCAACCACGACCAGCAATTCCACCAGCGTGAACGCACGGCGCGTCGGCCGGGGTGGCGGGGCCGGCTTTTTCCAGGGCTCAAACATCCGACCTCCCAAAACCGCAATATAGGTGTCGGATCGGTTTGGATGCTAAAGCGCGCAGAATCTGCACGGGGCGCTCACGCGAATACATGCGGCACGAACCGGCTCAGGTTCCCGGTGATCGGCGTCTGGTCTTCGCGGACGCCGATGCCGCAAGCGTAGCCGTTGACCATCCAGCTCCCGATGACGGGGTGGAAGCCGTCGAAGTTGGGGACGGGGGCCAATTCCTGGTAAACGAAAGGCCCGCCGTACGGGCCGTCGGTTTCGGCGGTCACCCGGCCGGCGTCGATCAGTTGGACGTTGGCCCCTTCGCGGCTCAACATCGGCTTGCGGACGTGGGGCCCGGCGAGCGGCTCGAATGATGCCTTCAGCAGGTAGGGGCTTTCGGGGAACAGGTCATACAGCACGGGTAAGATCGCCTTGTTGCTCAGGACCATCTTCCAGGGGGCTTCGAGCCAGCGGGTGGTTTGCCGGAGCAGTTGCGGGGCGAAGGCCTCGCGGAGCATCCATTCCCAGGGATACAGTTTGAACGCGCGGTTGATGGGGTTTTCGCGCTGATCGACAAAAAGCTGCCGGCCCCAATTCCAGCCGATTTTTTCGACGTCGATGTATTCGGTCGCCAGGCCCGCCTGCATGGCCGTGTCGCGCAGGTAGGTAACCGTCATGAAGTCTTCGATGTTGCCTTCCAGGGCGGTGAAGTAGACGGGGCCGTCGGCGCCGGTCGAATCTTCGGCGAAGCGCTTCCATGCCTCGATCAGCCGTTCGTGGATCGTGTTGAATTGATCGACCGGCGTCACAGGCGCGCCGTCCGGGAAGGCGTCCTTGAACCAGAACCATTGCACGACGGCGGCTTCAAGCAGCGAGGTGGGCGTGTCGGCGTTGTACTCCAGCAGCTTGGGCGTCCGCCGGCCGTCGAAGCAGAGGTCGAACCGGCCGTAGATCGTGACTTCCTCCCGGTCCCAGCTTTGCCTGACCCAATCGGCACATGCCGGCGGGACCTGGAAGCGCTTGAAGAGGTCTTGATCGATGACGTGCTGGACAGCCGCCAGGCACATCCGGTCCAGTTCGTACGTCGCCTTCTCCAGCTCATCCACGTCGGACCGGGTCAAGTGGTAGTAAGCGCTCTCGTCCCAATACGGCTGCCCTTGTGGCGTATGGAAGACGAAGCCCTGCGATTCGACGATTTGCTGCCAGTTGGGACGGGGGCTGATGACGACGCGTTGCATGATCTTTGCCTCATGATCCGGCATGGCCGATGGCATGACCGGTGCTGCCAAACCCGCCGCGCGACGTGCCGGACATGTGGCTGCTGCTCGAGCCGTGGGGATCGTCGCCGTGCGAGCTTGAGCCGGAGTAGCCGGAGGAATAGAAGTGGTTCGTGTGATAATTGTAATAACCGGTGGACCCATTGGAGTGGCCGCCAGACGGCTGGGTTGAGGGATTGGTTGGCGTCGCGGCAGGACCGTCGCCAAAATCTGCACCGGAGTTGTCGTCGAAGTTGGGAAAGGCCGGGTCGGCCGGTGCATTGACGGCTTTGTAGCCGATGAACCCGGCGGACGCCGCGGTGAGAAGGACGAGCGAGATTGCGGTGCTGGACTTGCTCATCCGCCGTTACGTTCATGGCCCCGTATGGTGCTTTCTTGCCATCCCGATCGGCCAAGCAGCATGACGAGATTGCAAGGGTTGTACGTCGCCCAGGAGGAAGTCGCAACAAGCGGGGTCGGGCAACGATCGGCCGTTCGTCCAGCAACTCGCAGTAACGGCGTTCTAAAACAGCGTCCAAACGAGGCCAGAGCACGTGAGCTGCGGGGCCCAAACTCCTTGGAACGTTGGAACTTGCCACGGCGGCGCGGGCAAAGTTCCGAAGTTCCCCTCTCACCCCGCCAGGGCCGTTTTTAGCTCGTTTGGACAGATTGTCACCGCGCCTATTCGATCAAAAAGGGAACTTTCCATCTTCGGTCATTTTTCATCATCGCCGTTGTCCTCATCCTCGACGTTGGCGCAGTCTTCCTCATCATGACCGTCGGATGATCACGGATGGGGGTGGACAGATACCAATTCGTGTTCTCATTGCCGTCATATCCGTGACAGTTTAAGAAGCTGAAAAGGTGACAGAGAAGCTGAAAAGGTGACATCCATCATTTCTTTGTTTCGGGTGCTTTTTTCTTGGGTCGTCCGCGCGGGTTCAGGGTGTACTGCAGCCCCAATCGCTGGGCTGTTCGCCTCGTCCACGCATCGCTGCCGAGCGGCCTGTCGCGGTCAAGGCTGTCCATGACACGGCGTCTATCGGTTTCAGACATCGGCTGATTGACGATGGCCAACCAGTTTCGCGGGCGATCGCTATACTCAGAGTACCTCGACAAAAGGCGAGGAGACATCTTGCAAGAAGCCCTAAGGCAAACTATTAGGAAAGTTGGAAGTGCCATTCGTGGACGTCACTCAGCGTCCCGTCTTTGCAGCCGGATCGTACTCTCGGAATAGCCGACCCAACGTTGCAATCTCGGCAGACGCACGCCTGTATGCGTCGGCCGGCATTGGACCTTTCCCACGGAGACCTGGGTCGCACATGGACAGCCCCGCAGCTTCGTTATCGAACGGGAACTCCATGATGTCCGGCATCGCCGCGTCCATCTTGGACTTTGCGGTCCCCGGAGGGAACGCGAGGAAGCAGACGACAAGCTCGAAGCCCTGAGCGGATGCTGGCGGGACCCGGTAGTATCCGAAAGGCCCGCCGGCCCAGACGAGATTGAGCTCGTGCCGTCCGCAATAGTCGACGAACGCGGCTGTGCTTGCGTCGTGCCCCGCACGCGTCGTCGGCTGCGTGTCGGCGGGGTGCCCTACGGGCACGCGAGGGTTGAGCGGCCGATAGTCGCGCAATAGCTGGGCCAACTGTGCCATCAGGGCGGGCCCGACGTCGTCGGCGGCGATCTGAGTGCCGTGTTCCTTCGACATGGCCAGACCGGCCTCTTCGTTGAGGAATGGGTACGCAAGCTGATTCACCTGAAGGGACGTTCGCATGTCGGCAGCGCGGATCCCCGGCGCGAACTCCGTGAGGCAGACTCGGACGCGCTGATCCTGCTCGAGCGGACCGGAGGCAATAAAGGCGACCTCTTCCTCTGGGTCGGGCTGAAGGGTCATGCCCCCGGTCCTGCAGAACTCCACGAACCCTTCAGCACCTTGGTGCTGACCCACGGCTTGAGCCGGGTCGGTGGCGGGTGGAGCAGTCGGCGCGATGGCCTGCCGGCCCGGGTCCCCCCGCGTGCATCCAAGAAAAATGCACAAGACGCACGGCCAAAAATATAACAATTTCATAACTGACCCCACTTCATACCATGGCGGCACGGTATCGGCGAGCGCGTATCCTCGCACTCGCTCATATGACCTTTACGGTTGTCACCAAAAGTGATTTGGCCACTTGGCACGTTGGCTTCCTGGGTTTTCAGGGCAAAAACGAGGCTTTTTTCGCGGCAACGCAGCCGATGAGCTTGGCACCCTGGCATGTTGGCCACCTGGCGATGTCGGCTAGGCCCTGTCTGAAAACTCGACGGGCCGCGGCGGGGCGGGAATGCCCCGTCTGCTTCGTTGTCGCTCCTCAACGACTCTTTCGGTTGAGTCGCTTCGTCGCGACGCCTCGCATCCGGGGCATTTCCGACCCGCCGCAATCCCGACGAGTTTTCAGACAGGGCCTAATGAGGAAAACATCACTGCGGATCGCGGGTAAGAAAAGCTGGACGCTTGCTCCGGTCCGGTTTGCACCATCACCGGATACGGTCTTCCCGTACACTTTGACATGTGGTAATATGAGCTCAAGCAATTGATTGGACAGCAGTTGTCGGCGACTCCACAGGCGTACTTGCTGTGACTTCGGCCTGCGATCAGACACAGGCGGGACGCCTGTGCTACATTTTCGGATCATCTCCTATGCGGACAATCTCAAAACGCCGTTGGTTGGTTTTGCTGGCGTCGGTGACCCTGCTCGGCTCAGGACTGTGGGCGGCCGGGACGGCCCGGGCCAAGCGCGCGGATACTGCATCCGGCGACGCCGGACCGGCCAAGCTGCCGGTTCCCGCCGTCAGTTCCATTCGGCTGGAGCCCGAGTCGCTGACACTGCAGGATGGACGGGACGGCCGGCAGGTGCTGGTTTGGGGGATCACCGACGACGGACGGCGTTATGACCTGACCGATGAGGCAACCTTCAAGGCCGATTCGGCCAACCTTTCGATTCTTGACGGCCACTTTGTTTATCCCCAGGCGGATGGCGAGGGAACGGTCACGATCACGGCCCAAGGGAAGGAAGCCAGGCTGGCGGTGAAGGTGGTCAGCGCGGCGCAACCCGCAGTCCGTTTCGGCCGGGAAGTGATGCCGGTGCTGGCCGCGGTCGGCTGCAACGCCGGCTTGTGCCACGGGTCGGCCAAGGGGAAGAACGGCTTCAAGCTGTCGCTCCGCGGGTACGACGCCGACTTCGACTACAACGCACTGGTGAACGACTTGCAGGGCCGGCGCGTGAACCGCGTGCAGCCGGAACAAAGCCTCATGCTGCTCAAGCCGACGGCAACGGTGCCGCACGAGGGCAAGCAGGTGATCACGCCCGGATCACGGCAATACAACGTGATTTATCAGTGGATCAAGGAAGGCGTGCAACCCGAGCCGCAGCCGTCCACCTCCCGACCCAACCGGGTGGAAGTGCTGCCGCGCGAGGTGTACCTCGACCTGCCGGGCCGGACGCAGCGCGTGATCGTGCTGGCTTATTACCCCGATGGGTCGAACCGCGAGGTCACGCGCGACGCGATACTGTCTTCCAGCAACACGGAAGTGGCCAGCATGGATGCCAACCGCATCACCAGCCTGCGCCGTGGGGAGTCGGCCGTGCTGGTCCGCTATGAAGGGCAGTATGCCGCCGTCAACGTCACCGTCATGGGGGACCGCAGCGGCTTCCCTCACGAGCCGATGCCGGAATACAACTATGTCGACAAATATGTCAACGCCAAGCTGGACAAGATGAAGATCCTGCCGTCGGAAGAATGCACCGATGCCGACTTCCTCCGCCGGGTGTATCTGGACCTGACCGGCATCATTCCCACGGCCGAGCAGGCTCGTGCGTTCCTGGACGACTCGTCCCCCAGCCGTGAGAAACGGGAAAAGCTGGTGGATTCGCTCATCGGCAGCAAGGATTTCGTGGCCTACTGGTCCAACAAATGGGCGGACCTGCTGCAATGCAACCAGAAGGCGCTGGGGGAGAAGGCGGTGTGGGCGTATCGCGAGTGGATCCGCCAGTCGGTGGCCCAGAACAAGCCGTACGACCAGTTCGTCCGCGAAATCATCGATGCCGAAGGGAGCAGCCTGGATGACCCGGCGGTCAACTACTACCGCTCACTGAAAGACACCAGCAAGATGACCGAAGACGTCAGCCAGACGTTCCTCGGTGTGCGCTTCAGTTGCAACAAATGCCACGACCACCCGTTCGAGAAGTGGACACAGTCGCAGTATTACCAGTTCGGCGCCTTCTTCGCGCGCGTGGCGTTCAAGCCCGGGACCCACGCCGGCGAGGAAATCGTCTACAACAACTACGCCGGCGGCGAAGTGGTCCACCCTCGGACGGCCAAGGTGATGGACCCGGTGGTGCCCTATGGAGTCGAGCCCGATCTGGCAACGAGCCGGGACCGGCAGCACGCGTTCGCGCAATGGCTCACTAGCAAGGACAACCCGCTGTTTGCCCGCAGCTATGCCAACCGCTGCTGGAGCTATTTCTTCGGGCGCGGGATCATCGAGCCCGTGGACGACATCCGCGCCTCCAACCCGCCGGTGAACCCCGAGTTGCTCGATGCTCTGACCGAAGATTTCATCAAGGGCGGGTTCAACATCCAGCACCTGATGCGCACGATCGTCCTGAGCCGGACCTATCAGCTTTCGGTCAAGACCAACCAGTGGAACGCGGACGACAAGATCAACTTCAGCCACGCGTTGCCGCGGCGGCTGACCGCCGAGCAGATCATGGACGCTGTCTCGATCGCCACTGGAGTCGAGCCGAAAGTGCCCGGCCTGCCGGAAAACATGCGCTGCGTCTACCTCGCCGACGGCATGGCCGAAGGCGGCAGCGACTTCTTGAAGCTGTTTGGCCGGCCCAAACGCGAGACCGCCTGCGAGTGCGAACGCACCACCAATTTGAGCCTGGCTCACGCTCTGAACCTCGTGAACGGCTCGCTGATCAGCGGGGCGGTCGATCAGCCGGACAACGCCATCGCCAAACTGGTGGCCCGGGAACCCGATAACCGCAAGGTGATCGACGGCATCTACCTTTCAGTCTTGAATCGCCTGCCCACCGACACCGAGGCCGCCAATGTCGATCTCGGCGCCGGCGCGCAAAGGCTGGAGGGTGCCCAGGACCTGGCATGGGCGCTGCTGAACAGCCCGGCATTCTTGTTCAACCGATGACTAAAGGATGAGTTGGAACTGCAACTGCAAAATAACTTCATTGCCGCCATGGCTCTGCTGGAGATCGCTGATGGTGTTGGAAATGGGTGAGCCGTTCGGGAGGTAAGTGGCGCCGGCGGTGATCTTGGCCCGATGGGCATGGAAGTAATAATTGAAACCCAGGGTGAAGTCATGAACGGTTGGGTTCGTCCCCGCCGAAAGCTCGCGCCCGTCAAAATGGATGTACTCGTAGCGGACGAATGGCTCCCAGTGGCCGTCGATCAGGTAGGCCGCCATCAGCCGGAACGTTGAGTCGTAGGTGTTAAAGTCAGGCCCGGCGCCGGTGAATCCGCCGTTGGTAGTGGGCGGCCCGCCGTTATGTCGCGTATACCGCCCCAGGTAGGCGGCATATAAGCCCAGCCCTTGAGACGAATCATATTGCACGTCAACTACATGGGTGAGGGCGGCGGTCGTCCCCGCCTCGGTGTAGTCGAACCCCGCGCCAAATACGAGCAGGTCTTGTGTGTCTCCCAGAGCGGTAAACTGGTTGTACTTGTTCCAATCCCCAAGCGCCTTATATTCCGCCCGCCCGGCTGCGCCCCAACTGGCCGTGTTAGTGGGGAATTCCTGATAGGTCGTACCGAAGTTGCGTTCGCCGCTGGTGATTGCGACTTCCGTGCGAAAAGCGGAATTCGGGTCGTCGTAGCCGTAGCCAATGCTGGCCCCCTTGACGATGTCGTCCCCATTGAGCAGCACGTTGTTGACGATGGAGCGGTCGGGGGTGAGGGATGTCGTGGCAAAGAGGATCTGCTCATGGTCCACGGGATCGCGGATTTGTCCGGCTCGTATGGCGAACGGCGTGTTGGGAATGTGGTAACGCCCCCATGCATCCTGCAATTGCAGGTTGCCGGTCGTATCGCTGCTGGCCCAGATGAACTGGTAGGTGAGGTCCTTGGAATACAGGTTCCCATCCAGGATGAGCTTCAAACGCGGGAGCTCAAAGCCGTTCTCCGTGTCGGCTGATGTGGCCGTCGCATTTTCCCGGTAATTCGTGGCATTGCGAATCTGCACGTAGGCCCAGGGATGCAGGAGGAAGCTTTCGTCATCGGTGCGGATGAGAAAGCCCCGGTTGGGGAAATAGCCGGCGGTAATGGGTATCTCGTCACTCAGGGTGACGTCGCGCTGAATATCGCGGATCGTCCTGTTGACGACCTCCGCGGAGATCGCCGCATCGGGTTGCGTGGTGGCCGGCCGTGCGTCGAGCTTCTGGTGAAGGTCCTTCACCTCCGAGCGCAACGCCCGGACTTCATCCAGCAATTCCTGCGTCGAAGGGTTGGTGGCGGGGACCGTTTCCGGCGCGGCGTTGCACCAGGTGCCACAACAAGCGCCGACGACCAATACGAAGGTGGGAAGCGTGCGATTCATATGAAGCCCGTTGTGCCGCGGCTTGGTACGGCGGGGCCCGCGGCGATTGCCGATGTTCTTGAAGGTCGGAAGTGCGATTGGAACTTTCTCGTGGCACGGGCGTCCCGCCTGTGTTTTCGGCCGAAAAAACACAAGCGGGGACGCCCGTGCCACGAATTCACGCCGGCCAGCTTTTCCTTGGGAACTGATCCAGTGATTTAACAGCAGAGGCTGGCCGGATGGGAATGCCAGAATTTGCAAAGTTGGGCTCGGGATTTACGAACTCTCTGGCGGCCAAAAACCTTAGGCAGGCTCAACCGCACGCCGAAGCTCGCGGCTTTAGGCGAGCAGTTTTTCGATCCTGACGGGGAGTTCGCGAATGCGGATACCGGTGGCATGGTGGACGGCGCTGGTCAAGGCGGCGGCCACGCCGGCGAGCCCGATTTCGCCGATGCCGCGGGCGCCAAGCTCGTTGAGTTCCAGGTCCGGGTAATCGAGGAAATGCACTTCCAGGGCGGGGACGTCGGCGTTGGTCGAGACGATGTAATCCGCCAGGCTGCTGTTGATCGGGGCGCCGCTGCGCGGGTCGTAAGCCGTCTCTTCAAACAGGGCCATGCCGATGCCCATGACCACCGCGCCTTCGATCTGGTTGCGGCCAGCCAGTGGGTTGATGATCCGGCCAGCGTCGATCACCGTGACGACCCGGCTCACGCGCAAACGGGCGATCTCGGGCTGCCAGGTGACCTCGACAAATTGAGCACCGAACGAATGCATCGAGAATTTCGGCTTTTCGGGCGTGCCGAACGTTCCCTTCGAGCTGCCGTTGCCCGATGCGGCCTTGAAATTGCCCTGCTTGAGCAGGGCGTCGAAAGTAACTCCGCCTTCGGCCTTTTCGCCTTTGGCGTGGACCCAGCCGTTGTCGAAAGCCAGTGTGTCCGGCTTTTGCCCGGCGAACTTGGAGGCGGGTATTCTGGTTGCCATGCCGAGCAGGGCTTTGATCGCTTTGCCAGTTGCGTCAATGACGGCAGGCACGACCGACGCGGTGACCATCGAACCGCCGGAGATCGGTCCGGGCGGCAAGGAGGTGTCGCCGAGCACGACCTCGACTTTGTCGACGGGAATGCCCGCCTTTTCGCTCGCCACCTGCGCCAGGATCGTGTAGGTCCCGGTGCCGATGTCCTGCGTCCCGCAGCAGACGCGGGCCGTGCCGTCGTCGCAAAAGTCAACCCGCGCCTGGCAGGGAAAGCGCGCGGCGATCCAGGAGCACCCGGCCATTCCCCAGCCGAGTGTCAGCCCGTCGCGCTTCATCGAACCCGGCTCGGGGTTGCGCTTCGACCAGCCGAACTTTTCCATTCCGGTCGTGAAGCACTCCTTGAGGTGCCGGGAAGAGAAGGGGAGTTTCAGCCCCTCGTCGATCTTCGGTTCGTTCAGCAGGCGAAGCTCCACCGGGTCCATCTTGAGCCCGACCGCCAGCTCATCCATTGCTGATTCGGTAGCAAACAACCCCGGCACCGCCCCCGGGCCGCGCATGGAAGTGGGCGTGCCGACGTTGCGGCGCGCCAGCCCGGCGGTCACGCGCAGGTTAGGCACGCTGTACTGAAAGGCTGTCGCCTCGCCGCAGTTTTCTTTGTAGTCGTCGAGGATCGAAGTGTGATTGACGTAGTCGTGCTGCAGCGACGTCAGCTTCCCATCCGCCGTGGCACCGAGGCGGACCCGCTGCTGCGTGCGTGGACGGTGCCCGACAGTCTGGAACATCATTCGCCGGCTGACGACGAGCTTCACCGGCCTTTGGAGGTTCCGGGCAGCCGCCGCAGCCAGGGCGCAATGCGTCCAGGGCCAAAGCTTTCCGCCGAAACCTGATCCCAGGAACCGCGAGATGACCCGGACGTTTTCCTTCGGCAAGCCGAGCATCTGCGCCATCACCACCTGGTGGTTTACCACCGCCTGCGTCGATTCATAAAGCGTGAAAGACGTGCCGTCCCACAAGGCCACGGTGGCGTGCAACTCGATCGGGTTGTGCGTCTCGACCGGCGTGACATAGGTCTGGTCAATCTTGATCGGCGCCTCGGCAAACGCCTTTTCCGCCTCCCCGCGCTGGCTCTCGACTTCGGGCTGCTTTTCCGCAGCCAGCGCCGAATCGACATTGGGGTCTTTCGGAGCATAGCTCACCTTGACGGCATCCGCCGCCGCCTTGGCCTGCTCGAAGGTATCGGCGACCACGAGCGCAACATACTGCCCGTAATAGCGGATGACGTCGTCTTCCAGGGGCGGCCGCTGCTCGTCGATGATTCCCGGCGCCGGGGAGGAGAAGTCCGGGTTCATCGCCACGCGGAACAGCTTGCCGATGTTCTGGCGGTGGTAGACGGCGCGCACGCCGGGCATTTTTTCCGCGGCGCTGGCATCGAGCTTCTCGATTTGGCCGCTGGCGATAGTGCTGCCGACCGGCACCGCGTACAGCATGCCGGGGAAATGATGGTCGGAAGCGTATTTCGCCTGGCCGCTCACCTTCAACGCGCCATCCACACGCGGCGTGGCCTTTCCGATGACGGAGATCAAAGCATCCTGGGTCGCGGGCATGGTGGAACTCTCCGATGAATGTTTTGAAGCGGTTCCTAAGACGATGTAGCGATCGTGAGCGGTACTGTAATGCGCGATCATAGTCGGGTCACCATCTTCAGGGCATGCACGAGGCAGCGCCGGGCCAACTCGACTTTGAAGCCGTTTTCGCTTTGCGGCCTGGCGTCGCGCAGGGCCGCTTCGGCCGCCTTGCGGAAGACCGGCTCTTCCGCAGGCTGATCGGTCAGGGCCGCCTCCGCTTCCGGCGAGCGCCAGGGCTTGGTGCCCACGCCGCCGAGCGCGATGCGGGCACGGGTCACCTTGCCGCCTGCCACGGTGACCACCACCGCCGCCGACGCCAGGGCAAATTCATAGGAAGCGCGATCGCGCAGCTTGAGGTAGAGCGACTTGCTTCCCGGGGCAGGCGGGGGCAGCGTCACGTGCGTGATCAGATCGCCCGGCTCCAGCACCGTCTCGCGATGGGGCGTATCGCCGGGCAGGAGATGGAAATCGCCGATCGGAATGGACCGTTCCCCTTTGACGCCTTGCACGTGCATGGTGGCTTCCAATGCCGCCAGCGCGACGTTCATGTCGGACGGGTTGGTGGCGATGCAATGTTCGCTGGTGCCGAGCACGGCCAGCATGCGGTTGCTGCCGCCGATGGCCGGGCATCCCGAGCCGGGCTCGCGTTTGTTGCACGGCATCGCTGTATCGCGGAAGTACATGCAGCGGGTTCGCTGCAGCAGATTGCCGGCGGTGGTGGCCATGTTGCGCAACTGCGTGGATGCGCCGGCCAGGATCGCTTCGGAAAGGACGGCGTAGTCCTGCCGCACGGTAGGGTGGTGGGCGAGGTCTGAGTTCCTGACCGTGGCGCCGATTTTGAGCCCGCCGTCCGGCAGCTTCTCGATCTGGTCGAAGGGCAGGCGGTTGACGTCGATCACGCGCCCGGGCCGTTCGACGTTCAACTTCATCAGGTCGAGCAGCGTGGTCCCGCCCGCCACGAAGCGCACCGTGGCTCCCTGCTGCGCTGTTTTGGATTCCGCCCCGGCAGCGATCGCGGCCCCGGCGTCTTTGGCTCGACTGAATTGGAAGGGTTCCACGGGATCAGCTCCTCAGGGATAGGGTCATCGGCTGCGCACTTGCTGGATCGCTGCCACGATGTTGGGATAGGCCCCGCAACGGCAGATATTGCCGCTCATCGACTCTTTCACGTCCGCCTCGTTCGGGCCGCACGGCTCCTTGAGCAGCGCCGCCGCGGACATGATCTGCCCCGAAGTGCAGTACCCGCACTGGTAGCCATCGCAGGCGAGGAATGCCGCCTGCATCGGATGGAGCTTGCCAGGCTCGCCGAGGCCTTCGATCGTGGTGATATCATCCCCTTCGTGCATGGCAGCCAGGCTCAGGCAGGAGTTCACGCGACGGCCGTTGACGTGGACCGTGCATGCCCCGCATTGGCCGTGATCGCACCCCTTTTTGGTGCCGGTCAGCTCGAGGGTCTCACGCAGATAATCGAGCAGCGTCGTTCGCGGGTCAATTTTCAGCCTGGATTCTGTGCCATTGACCCGCAGCGTGACGTACAGCGCTCCTTCGACGTCTGGCGGTTTGATGGTCCCGAATGGAGCGACCTCCTGTGCCATGATGTCCCGCGCATCGATTGCAGCGACAACCGCGGCCGCGCCAGCCTTGGAAATGAAGGACCGACGGCTGAATCCGGCGCCATCTGGTTGAGTTGCTCCGGCAGGTTGATGTTCCGACATCTGTGCCTCCATTAGGGTCCGGGCGACCCGCCACTTCCAAGTTCTGGGCTCTTGCCGGGAAGTCTATGTCCCGGGTGAGAAAACGGTCAATGGCACAAACTTTGCCCTCCGCATCATTCGGATAGGTATTTATGTTTATTGGGACGGTCGATGCTTCATCCGATATTGAGCACGGGGCGACCAGTTCGGCAGTTGACAGACGATTCCCGGATATCCGGCCAGGGCGTAATGATCGGGACAATATGGCTGACCTGACGCGACGCGAATTGATAGAGATCTTAGCCGTGATCCCCAACCCGGTTGAGACGTGCCAATGGATGGGCCGCTTCGCCGGCGTGGACTTTGCCGGATTGGACCTGAGTTTCTTGAATTTGTCGCAATTGGATTTGTCGCACGCCAAATTCACGGGTTGCCGCTTGAAGGGTGCAAACTTCAGTCAATCGCTGGCCACATCCGCCGACTTCAGCAACGCGGACCTGGCCGAAGCCTGCCTGGAAGATGCGGTCATGAACCAGGCGAGTTTTGTCGGGGCGCAACTCCGAGGTCTGCGGGCTTCGGGGGTCGTTTGTGAAGAAACCGATTTCAGCGATGCGGACTTGACCGGCGCGTGGCTCAACGGCGCGGCGTTTGTCGCCGCCAGGTTTTGCCGGGCCAAGCTCATCAATGTCCGCATGCACGGGGCGATCCTGCACCTCTGTGATTGGCAGTCTGCGACGGTGGAAGGAGGGGAATGGTCCGATCTCAAGCCATGGGGCGGACAGGTGTCGAAGCTGCCATTTGATTTGCCGGGCGGCGCGGGATGAAACGGTTTCAAGTTGCTTGATTGGTGAGCCTGGGTCACTTGCGAGGCCGCGCTATCGCTTCCTCGCCTCCAGCGCCTCCCACCGCGCATATAGCTCGTGCACTCTCTTCTGTGCCGCGTCGATCTTCGTGCAGACATCGTGGAGGCGGTTGCGGTCGGCGAGCACGGCCGGGTCTTCCAGCAACTTCTGCCCGGCATGCAACTCTTCCTCGGCGGACATGATCGTCTGTTCCATCTGCTCCAACTCGCGCTGCTCCATGTAACTGAGCCGCTTGACGGCGGGAGCGCCCGCGGCGGCGGCCGCGGTCTTCGCCGCCGAGGCGCGAGACGCCTGTTTGGCCGCCTCCTCGGCCGATTCGCGGGCGTCCTGCCACTGGCTGACGCTGGCGTACGGATTGGCGCTTCCCTTGCCGTCCAGTGCCAGGATTTCCGTCGAGACGCGGTCGAGCATGTAGCGGTCGTGGGTCACCAGCACCAGCGCCCCGGGGAAGTCAGACAGGCTCTCCTCCAGCACTTCCAGCGAGGAGATGTCCAGATCGTTGGTCGGCTCGTCAAGGATGAGCAGGTCAGCCGGTTGGAGCATCAACTGGGCAATCAATACTCGCGCCTGCTCGCCGCCGGACAAATCGCCGACCGGCAAATCCAGTTGCTCTTTGCGGAACAGGAACCGTGCCGCCCATGCCGTCACGTGCATCGACGACCCGCGGTAACTGACGGTCTCGCCGGTGGGCGAAAGGGCGTCGCGCAGGGTCTGCGATTTGTCCAACTGCCGGCGCGATTGGTCGAACAGCACGATCCGCAGTTGCTCGGCCCGCCAGACCTCGCCGGAATCCGGTGTCTCCTGCCCGGCCAGGAGCCGGATGAGCGTGGATTTCCCGCTGCCGTTGGGCCCGAGCAGGCCGAGTTTGGTGCCGGGGGAAAGCACCAGGTCCAGGCCTGAGAACAACTGCCGGCCGCCGAGCGCTTTTGTAACCTTTTTGGCGGCCAGCATCTTGCGGGTCTGCCGATTCGAGGCGACGAAGTCGATCTTGGCCGGCCCGCTCTGCGTGTTGCGCGTCTTGAGGTCGGCCAAGTCCTGCATCAGTTGCCCGGCCTGCTGGATGCGGCCCTTGGCTTTGGTGGTGCGGGCCTTGGCCCCGCGCTGCAGCCATTCGATCTCCCGCCGCACCTGGCTGGCCAGCGTCTGCTGCCGCGCCGCCTGCGCCCCCAGGTATTCTTCCCGTTTGACCAGGAAATCGCTGTAGGTGCCGTTCGTGCTCAGATACCCGTCGGCATAGGCCGAACTCAGCTCCACGATGCGATTGGTGACGTTCTCCAGGAAATAGCGGTCATGGCTCACCAGCAAGAAGGAGAAGGTGGCGTTTGCCAGCAGCTTTTCCAGCCAGAGAATGCCTTCCAGGTCCAAGTGATTGGTCGGCTCATCCAGCAGCAGCAGGTCTGGCTCGCGGATCAACTCGCGGGCGATCGACAGCCGCTTGCGCCATCCGCCGGAAAGGCTGTCGACGACCTGTTCGGGGTCGGTAAAGCCAACCTTCCCCAGCAGCATGTCGGCACGCGTCTCCAGTTCGTGCTCGTCGGCCGGGTGGTGTTCCGCTTCGTGTTGAGCCTCGACGAGCACTTTCCGGGCGGTAAGGCCGGCAGGGAACTCATCGTGCTGCGACAGGTAGCCGAGCTTTAGTTGCCGCCGCGAGGTGATCGTTCCCGTGTCGGAATGTTCGAGGCCGGCCAGGATTTTCAGCAGCGTGGATTTCCCCGAGCCGTTGGGGCCGATCAGGCCGGTGCGCTCGGTGTCGTCGAACGAGATGGAGATCCCGCGGAACAGGGGGCGCACGCCGTAGGACTTGGAGAGGTCTTTGCAATTCAGGAGCAACGTCATCGTGGGTGGATTCTGATGGAAAGGGCAGCAGGGTCAAGGGTCGGTTTCGAGAGTGCGCCGGCTTTGAAGTGCCGCCGGTGCCCTCACCGGCGGAGCCTCGTGAGCCGGCGAAGACCGCCGGTGAGTATGTAGGCAGGGGCGGCTTTAGCCGCCGGTCCGGCGTGATACCGGCAATAACGGCGGCTGAAGCCGCCAGACCTGCCGCTTACGCGCCAGTTCCCAGCCCTTTGGCAGCGCGAGGTTGCCGGCTTGGATCTGCTCCCACTCATGCGGAGTCGCCATTGCGGTCGAAGTGCGAAACGGAATCTCAAGCGAGCGGCCGAAAGTCATCGCGTAAATCTCGTCCGAGTCGGGGAATTCTTCGCTCACGTAGAGAAGCCGAACCGTCTGGTCTGCCGGGTCGGTAAAGGCAAATGCGAGCAAATCGGCTGCCCGACCTTCGCCCTGCCAGCGGGCTAGCAACCGCTCAGCCTCCTCGTAGGTCTTCGGAATTTCGTCGGTCGTCTGCATCGGCATACGCAGATGTTAGGCGGACCGCAACCCTCAGTTCAAATCGCGTTCGTCCAGCCTCCAGGGAAATTCGTCTTAATGACTTAAAGCGGCCAACGTTTGACAACCGGGACAGGCCTGGCGATTCTGGCTCCCGCATCATGAAAATCTCCTTAACGATGGCACCATGGCTCGCGTGCGTGTTGCTGGCATGGGTGCCCGCAGGCGCTTGTGCCTACATCACCGGCGCGGAGAGCATCGAATGGGTGCTGGCGGATTCCGATCTTGTCGTCGTCGGGAGAATCACCAGCGTGAAAACCGTCCCCGGTTCCGACAAGCTCGAATACCCGGCGGCGACGGTTTCCGTTACCAGCACCTTGAAGGGCGAACCCGCCGACAGCGTGACCTTCGTGCTGCGCAACCATGATGACGACGGTGCCTCCGACGCGCTCTTGGACCAGAAATACCCCAGGCAGTGGATGGACGAAGGCATCCCGCTTCTGTTTTTTCTGGTCAAGAACGATGGCAAGCGCGTGCCATTCCCGGCGGCGGAATTTGCGTGGGTCTTGCGCGAGGAATCCGGTGTCAACAGCGCGGTAATGTTGGGGGCGAGTCGGCACAAATCAACTGGCTGCATTCGCGTCTACACCCGGGATTATCAGATCCTCAGTGAAAAGGAGGCCATTCTCGATCATGTGAAAGAAGCAGTCCGGTCGCAGGAAAAGGACCCGCCTCACCCGCACGATTCCTTCAAGCTCTTTACCCCCGGCGATTCACCGGTATCCATCAAGCTCCACGCGGGGAGCGCGGTCTTCCTGATGGTGCCGATCGATGAAAGACTGGAAGCGATAGGCAGGACTTGGTGCAAGCCGGATTCCGATGTCAATAAACGTGAGGACGGAGCGGAGATTCTGCGGCATTTCAAAAACGAAACGAACATTCAACTTCTCAAATCGCTTCTCAATGATCCGGGCGAAGGTGAGGAGTGGGGATATGGGCCGGTCGCGGGAAAGACCGAGCGGCAACAGCTCTACCACAAAAAGGTTTATTTCGTCCGGCAGGCGGCATATGACGCGTTGCGTGAATTCGGCGTCAATGTGGACAAACCTGTCCTGGAGGTGCTGCTTGAAGGATCAGGCGACAAGTCCGCCTCGCCTGCCACCAGACCGTAACTTCCGCATGGGCCGTGCGTGCGCTGGGCCGCTCCACTTGTCAACCCGCCGCCGCTCATTAGCATGGCGCGCATTGATCCGACCGCGCAACGCCTCCGGGAGGGCGAAGCCGCAAGCGGTTGGTCAAATAAGACTACGCCGAGGGAGTACGCGTGGAATCGACTGGAACGAAGGAACAGACCGGCCCAAACCGCACGACCCCGCTGCCGCTTGGCGAGCTGGCGGCCGCCATCGGGGCCGAGCTGGTCGCGGGCGCGGATGGCGATGTCATCATCCACTCGGCGGCGGCCCTCGAGGACGCCGGGCACGGGCAGGTGAGCTTCCTTTCCAACCCCAGATACGCCGCGCAGCTCGAAACCACCCGCGCGTCGGCGGTCGTTCTGGCGCCGTCGGCCCGCATGCCCGAACATGCTGGCAACCCCGGCCCGGCGCTCCTCAAGGCCCGCGATCCATACTACGCCTTCATGCAGGCGGTCGTGAAGCTGCACGGCTACCGCAGACACCCTCACCAGGGCATCCATGCGTCGGCACACGTGGACCCGACTGCCAGCATCGGCCCCGGGACGGTCATCTATCCCGGCGCATACGTCGGCCCGCGCGTCAAGATCGGCCGCGACTGCATCGTCTATCCCAATGCCGTCATCTATGAAGATTGCGTTCTGGGCGACCGCGTCATCCTCCATTCCGGGGCGGTGATCGGCGCCGACGGATTTGGCTATTCCACCCACAAAGATGCCGACGGCGTCCTGGTCCATCACAAAATCCCGCAGATCGGGAACGTCGTCATCGGCGATGACGTGGAGATCGGTGCGAATACTTCCATCGACCGCGCCGCCCTGGGCGAAACCCTCATCGGCAAGGGGACCAAAATCGACGACCTGGTGGCCATCGGCCACGGCGCCGAGATCGGGCCGCACGGCCTGGTGGTCGCCCAGGTCGGCATCGCCGGCAGTGCCGTTCTCGGGCACCATGTGACCCTCGCCGGCCAGGTCGGCGTCGCAGGGCACCTCAAAATTGGCGACTTCGTCACCGTCGGCGCCCAGGCAGGCATCATCGCCGACATACCGGAGAAGACCACCCTCATCGGCTCGCCCGCCATGCCGGCCCTGCGCGCCCGGCGGGTGTATTCCATCTTCACCCAATTGCCCGAAGTGCTCGACCGCATTAAGCAGTTGGAGCAGAAGGTGGAGGAGCTGAGCAAGCCCGCGGACGGAAAAACAGGGACATGAATGACTACACGAGCTTCAGCTCGACCCCTTCACGAGCTCCGAAGACCTGGGTCGCCTCGCGTCCCCCGCGCTCCTTGGCCCGTTGAGCGCACGACGCGACCTTCTGCTCCAGGTCGGAATCGGATTGCATGGGGTCGTGATGGAACAAGGCGAGCTGTTTGACCCCAGCCGCCAGGGCCAGGTCCACGACCGCTGCCGTGGAGGGGTGGCCCCAGCCGACCCGCTTTGGGTATTCCAGTTCGGTGTATTGTGCGTCGGCGATGAGCAACTCGGCGTCGCGAAAGGGTTCGATAATCTCCGCTGGGAACTGGCGCGGCGCCGCCGGGTCCCTGGCGACGGCATCGGCATTCAGCACCGATTTGTCCAACTCGTTGTCGGTTGAGTAGACGACCTTTTTCCCGCCGTGCAGGAGGCTGAAGCCGACACTCCCGCCGGGATGTATTTGCGTGAAGGCCCGTGCCGTGACGTCGCCGATCTGGATCTCGCCGTGTATGAACTCCCGCGCCAGGATCTGTGCGCCCAACGCCGTGAAATCCACCGGGAAGTGGGCGGATTCCATCTGCCCGGTGAGCAACTGGTGGCTGGTCCGGTCCGCCTTGGACGCACCGTAGACATGGATCGTGGTGGATGGCCGGTAGGCGGGGATGAAGAACGGGAACCCCTGGATGTGGTCCCAATGGGTATGGCTCAGGAGCAGGTGGAGGGTGACCGGCTCGGGGCCGAAGCGTTTGTCGATGTCCATGCCCAGTTCGCGCAGGCCGGACCCGGCATCGCAGACGATCATGGTGGTGTCGGTGCGCACCTCGACGCAGGGGGTGTTCCCGCCGAAGCGCTGCGTGCGGTAGCCGGGCGTCGGAATGGAGCCGCGGGTCCCCCAGAACTTGACGTAAAATGACATGGGCTTGCTCCGGGGTCCGCCTCTTCAAGCGACTCCTCAAATCAACCGCAACCGCCTTACACACCTTCACGGTAGATGAACACAACGTCGCCTACCTGGATCTGGTCCCCCTCGCGAAGCACCGCGGACTGGATGCGCACGCCGTTCAGAAAGACGCCGTTGGTGCTGGCACAATCCTCGCAGGCGTACTCCGGCCCGCGGCGGGTGATCAGCATGTGGTGCCTTGAGATGGCGGCCGAATCGAGGAAAATCTCGCACTCCGGCGCGCGTCCGACCACGAGTCGCTCGGCGCGCAGGACCACCTGGTGGGGCGAGCCCGGCCCGCGCACCTGTTGAAGCACATGGGGCTTAAAGAGGTTCTGGACTTCTTCCACGCCAAACACGCCGCTGACCGTACTGGCGCACGGATCGACGGGTTGGTCGTCGGAGTCTTCAAGATCTGGGTCGGGGCGCGACACTGCAATACCTGCCCATGGTTCAATTCCCGCGA
>Ga0182024_10008152_pt1 | contig 22263 bp, 22 predicted proteins | sample P32metaG_FD_120480 | JGI IMG/M metagenome (GOLD analysis project Ga0182024, IMG submission 120480) | Permafrost microbial communities from Stordalen Mire, Sweden - P3-2 metaG (Illumina Assembly) | ecosystem: Environmental > Terrestrial > Soil > Wetlands > Permafrost | place: Sweden: Stordalen...
CCGAACTTGTGACACGGTTCGGCATCAGTAGGGACTAGGTCCGGTCTTTCGTGCGAGTCCGGACCGCCGTCCGGGCTATTTGTGAGTCAGCTCCAGCGCGGCGCGCTGGTCGCCGACCAGGCGTGCGCCTGCCCAGATGAGCAGTGAGCCCAACCGCTGCCGTGAACGAGGAAACCGCGGCGACTGTTTATGGAGTCGGAGTCTTGGCTGCCCTCGGGTTCGGCGCTCAGTGAGGAGATCCTCATGTCTGGCCTTAGCGAGGGCACGTAGTAGGTCGGGATGCATCGGTGCTCCTAGGGGACTGAGAGAAGTATTGACGGGGGTGTGACAACGGGCGCGGCGCCAGAGCACCGGATGGCCCGAAGGCGTAAGGCGCCGGCGCTCGCCGGCGAACTCGATGCTGGTCAGCCCAGCAGAGTGCGATTACCCGCGGCGACGGTGGCGCACAGCATCGGCATCTGACGGTTCGTCGGGTGGATCTTCATGTGCACCTCCCTAGTGTTCGCGTTGGAGCCTTCATGAAAACATACCGGCGCCAATATGGCGAGCGCTTGAAACGACAACGCAATGAACGTGCGTCGCCGGGTTGTTGGGAGCTCACTCGACGTTAAGTGAGCCAGGCGGCGCAGGGCCGCCCGTGAATCGGCAGCGAAGGCCCGGTGGGTGGGACAGTCCGGTACAACCGGGATACCCGCGGAATCAGTTCGACTGCCCGAGAAGTTGGACGATGGGACCAACTGATTCCATGGCAGCCCCCCGGACTACGTAGCGGTTGATCCCCCAGCGTTCCTTCGACGCGAGCACCTGGGACGCAATCTGGTCGGGGGTACCTATCCACAAGAACGGTGCTCTGAGAATGTCCTCAATGGAAGTGCCAGGTACGAGTTGAGCTATCCCGCTTGCCGCTCGCTCGGGGTCGTCTGTTATCTCGACGTGCTGGACCAACGCTTCGATGTCAGGGTGCCGACCCAGCCGCTTCGCCTCCGAGTCGATCAAACCAAACGTGGCGTCGAGTGCAGGACGACTCCATTCAGCTTCATGGGTATGGCCGTCGGATAACGTCCTCCCCAGCCCAGTGACCCCGACGATGTCAGCGCGTTGAGCAGCGAATGCGAGAACCCGACGGCCGTTGCCCCCCACGAGCAGGGGAATCGAGTCCTGAATCTGATGAGGTCGCCTGAGCACGGCCTCCTGAAGTCGGAAGTGAGTTCCTCTGGTACTGACAGATTCTCCGGTCAACAGGAGACGAACCGCGCCGACAAGTTCGAGAAGTCTGTCGACTCTCTCCCCGGCTTGGGGGAACTCCAACCCGAGCGTGGTCCATTCCATTGGCGTGTGCCCGGCCCCTACCCCAAAGACTGCTCGTCCACCCGACAGTACGTCGAGCGTGGCCAGCTCGGACGCAAGCGTGAGTGGTTCCTTGAGACCTGCATTGAGCACGCAGGTGCCGAGGCGGACCCTGTCCGTGACGACCGCTGCTGCGGCAAGAGCAACAAAGGGGCTGGCCAACGAACCGACATGATCCGCGACATAGAGGCAATCGAAGCCCGAGCGATCGGCGGCCTTGGCCAGCTCCACCCACTGGGATTGATTGACGAATCGACCTTGGACTGAGACATGAACCATCGGTGATATCCCATCACAACGATCCAACGGTTCGGCACAATTGGGGCTACGCATCTCCGGGGTGTGCGCCGACTACGAGGACACGGTCGGGGCCATGAACCGCTTTCGGGAATCAACCGTCACGATGTGGCGTGGTGATCCAAAGCGAGCAGCGTGGCCGATGGCAACGCCAACCCGCCTCAGAGCGTCCTCGACATCCGATCCACTATGGGCCACGATCTGCCGCACAGCCTGCTCATCTACGCATTCGCTGCCAAGCTGGGCGGACCCGGAGTTCTTGACGCCACGAAGATTCTGGCGAAACAATCCGGCATCCCGACGAGCCACCTGACCCTGGTCGACGAGCACACGACGTATGCACACAACGATCCGGCCGGCGCCTACCCGACAACATCTTCTTTGCCCATCTCAGGCCGTTCCTGGAGAAGGTCGGTCGGTGACGGTGGGCCGACCCGTAGGTGGGACCTGTCCGCGTAGCTTGCGGACCAAATAGCGGGACCATGGGCCGCGAGACGCTTTCAGAGCACCACAAGGCCAGATCGTATGTCAGCGCACTAAACGGTCTTTTGGCCGGCGCCGTCACCCGATGGGTCCGCCGTCACGGAGCATGGGATCAACGTCCATCGTGGGATCGGCGCCGGGAGTTCACTGCGATCACTGCGTCTGCGGCGGCACACGACAGTCCAAAGAGGATCTCGTTTGGCATACCCTGCAACGACTCGTTTTGGGCTCGGGCATGGATCCGTCTGATTGCCATGGGGAACGGATTTTTCCCGAAGAAGTGCATCATCGGCTTGTCGGCGTCGAGTATGGCCGCGCCGGCCATCGCCGCGACTGTGGCTACGCGGCATCGTCGATCGACCGCCGTGGCGGCGCAGGCCATTACCAGGAGGCCCGTCAGTCCATCCCGCTTGGCGTATCGGAGGAAGAGCTGCGCGCCGTCCGCCGTGCGCTTTTCGCAGCCCCAATGCGGCACCGTGTCAAGTGCCAGGTGCGACCCAACCCCAACCACGAATGCTGCGAGCGGATGCCGCTCCAGCAGCCGACCGATCACGACGCCGGAGAGCACATGATTCGTCACGAACATCCGAGCACTCCTTGCGCCCGAGAGGCAGGCGACGTAGCTCGGTCAGGGATTCGAGCACCCAACTGAAGACAACTGACGTTGCACCCCGGCCGGACCGCGCACGGGGGAGCAAAACCAGTCCACACAAGCCTCGTCAAACCGCCTTTTCCCGGCTCTTTCTGTTCGATCCGTTTCGAAGGAAGGTGCCTCAAGTATCGTGTGGCAGAGGCCGATGAGAGCCGTGTACGGTTCACTCTTTTTACGCGCATGGGAAACTCATGACTTCACGAGAACGTAGTCGGCGCACCCGGACTTGGCGACGCGGCATCTGTCACCGGTGCGGATGGTCGGGAGTCGTGTCGAGGATCGGGCGCTCGCAGCGGCAGCGCCTGAGGATCGGAAGAGAATTCGGACGCCTGTGTAATGAATGTCGTGAGGCACTGCTGGTTCGACGACCGGATGGCCAAGAGGTAGAAACTCCCCGCCGAGCCGAGCAGCTTCACCCACGGGACGTTGCCTGAGCGGCCCACCGCCACATCGGTCGGAGGAGAGCGCACGTAGGAGTTCAGTGCTGGTTCCTTTTGTCACGTTGGCGGAATCAAGTGGCTTCTTCGGAAAGAGTGAGCTAAGGAGGAGCGCTTTCAATCCACCCCGGTGAAGTTCGCAGTGGGATTTCGCCCCGATGTGTGGTACTCAGCGCGGATAGTCCTCAGCACTCGCAAGCCATCAGAGAAGGCGTTCAGGTTGCTTGCACCGAATTGACGGAGGTTCTCGAAACTCGGAACCTCCGTGACCCGAAGGCCGGCCTTTGCGATCCGCACATTGATCAATGTCTCTACTTCAAATCCGTCTCCCCACACCATCCCCCCCCTTTCGCAGCCTTCGATTCCAATTACATCAAGGTTCATGACGTCGAGGCACTCTCGTCGGAAGGCGTTGTACCCGTAGCAAAGATCTGTGTATCGAGTCCCATAGAGCAGGTTGACGATCCTGTTGAGCCAGAAGTTGCCGATTCTCCTGACCAAGCTGATGTCCGAACTCCCCCCACCAGCGAGGAATCGAGATCCTTTGGCGAAATCGGCCCCTCCCCTGAGTGCGGCGACAAAGCTGGGAATCTCCGCCGGGTCGTTGGATCCATCTGCATCGATCATGACGATAAAGTCGCCACTGGCGGTGGCGAAGCCACAAGCAAGGGCGTTTCCCTTGCCCTGACGGGTCTGGCCGATCACGGTGATGTCCGGCCTCAGGTGGTGCGCCACTCTGACGGTGTCGTCCGTGGAGTTTCCGTCGACGAGGATCACCTCGCAATTCTCAGGGAGTCCTGCCAGAACATCGGGCAGGTTTCGTGCTTCGTTCTTCGCGGGGATAACGATGCTGACGGTAGGTTCCGAATCTTCCGGCGCGGGTAACGGACGGATCCGAGGCTTGACCCTTCCCGGTTGCTGTTCCGGACCCAACTCTGGAACTGCTGAAGCTCTCAGAGCATGACTCGAGTGGGAGTGGCCATAGAACCCCAGGTGTTTCCTACGTGGAATCCTCCGGTTATCCATCGCCAAATCCCGTCACAGTGTTTTCGGGCGTCGTTCGCTGCGACCCCCATCGCGACGCCCTAGAGCATTGAGCGCCAAGTCCCGCAACAAATCTGCGTCGTCGCTGAGAATCTTGACAATTAACTCCATCCCGCGATAGGGGCGTATGGGCCTCTAGATTAACAATTTTTACACAACTGGGTTTGGTGCGTCGTCCCCCGGGGCATTGTTCGCCACCTGAACTGCCGTTGCTGGCCGATCTGAGGAATCAACGTCGTGTTTCAGGGAAACGCCCTTCTCGCGGCGGATGGTGCTTGTGCCTCTTCGCCAATCGAACCATTCCAGAGGTGGGCTCGGCTCGAGTTGCGCGGGGGCACATGTGTCGCTTCGCCGGTCCGACCAGTGAACGGACCTAGCGACTGGCCTGAACTCCCCGCCGCGGCCCTCCAGCAGAACCAGTGATGTGAGCTTCCTCGGCCGCTTGGAACCAAAGCAAGGAGCTGAAATCCGGCGCCTGTTCACAACTTGCCGGTACCTCATTCCCGGGCAAGGCGCCACCGTTGCGATCCGTTTTGGCAACGAGGCGGATGTGATGCACCTCTTGGCCGCCCGGGTTGCTGCATTCACGGCTCCTGCGGCATCGACAGCGCTGCTGCTGGCTGCGTTCGGCGCTCTCGGGTCTCGTTCCTCTTGTTGGTGGAGATCGAAACGATCGAAGCCCCGACGAGGCGGATAGAGAGGGCGGCCGTGGCCGGACCTTCCCCAATGAGATTCAGGTCTTCCTTCCTCGGTCCTGGTCGGTTGGGCGAGCTCATGGCCATCACTACGGCAGGGACGCCGCCCGGACCGTTATTGGTTTTGACGGTACCTTGTCGTCCGAGCGCAGTTGAGGCTGCCTCGATTGCATGTGTAGCGGACGTGTCCTGGTTGCCCTGCGGTACGGCCAGGGTCAGCATCGGGGATTCAGTTCTCGTCGGGTCAAGGAGCGTCCAGAAGGAGCAACACCAAAAAATGCTGACAGCGCTGATCATCGGATCGGGTCCCGCGGCGGCCGGCGCCGCCCTCGCCCTAGCCGCAGATCCGGCCCAGCGGATCACCGTGATCGATGTGGGGGCGACCTTGGAGCCGGACCTTCGGTCGGCGCTCGGTCGGCTCGCGACGACCGAAGAGGGGTCATGGTCGCCCGCCGATGTTGAGCGCCTGAGTCTCCCGATGGTTCCGAGCCGACGTGGAGTACTTCCGCAGAAACGGAGCTACGGCTCCGATTTTCCATTTCGTGACGTCGGGCAGTTGGAAGGGGTTGAGCCGGTTGGCCTCGCGAATCCGTCAGTGGTCTCCGGAGCCTATGGAGGGTTCACAAACATCTGGGGAGCCCAGATCATGCCCTTTTCCAAGGCGACGTTCGATCGATGGCCGATCACGTTGTCCGAAATGGAGCCCCATTACCGCACCGCCCTCGGCGAGATGACCCTGGCCGGAGAACAAGACGACCTCGCCGAGCTCTTCCCATTAATGGCTCCGGCCCGATCATTGCCGCCATCGGCGGCTCGGACCGAACGCGTCCTAAGTCGGTACCAGGCGCGCCGTGCGTTCGTCCGATCACACGGCATCACCCTCGGGCGTGCTCGGCTCGCCTTCAGATCCGACGAGTGCACTCGCTGCGGCTTGTGCATGACCGGTTGCCCTCACGGGCTCATCTACTCGAGTTCACAGACATTCGACCGTCTCCGGGCCGAAAAGCGGATCACCTATCGACCCGGAATGCTCGCAGTCCGTCTCGATGAGATCGACGGTGAGGCACACGTCCTGGCCCGAGCCACGAGGACCGGCAAGCTAGAACGCATGACGGCCGACCGGGTCTTCGTGGCCTGCGGCGGGATCGGAACGACGCGGCTCGTGCTCGGCTCCCTGGGTGCACTCGACCGGGCGGTCTACCTCCAGGAGTCCGTACAGTTCGTGATGCCTACCGTTTCGCTGCGTCCAGTGGGGGACCCCCGCCTTGCCCGCAACTTCACCCTTAACCAGTTCAACCTGCTCTATGACGTCACCGGCGATGGGGTCGATCTCTGTCAGGTCCATTTCTACGAGTACAACCCCACCTTTCTCGCATCTCTCCCGAAGGCGATCCGGCGCCCGAATGCCGAACCAGCGCGCGCGGCACTGCTCCGCAGGATCTCGGTGGGTCTCGGCTACGTGCCGGGTTGGGGGTCGCCGAGGGTAAAGATCGTGGCGCGTCGCGCGCCTGGCGGGAATGAGCGGTTGCCTGTGCTGGAGATCGACGGGGAGTCGGGCCGTGACGGATGGCCACCCATGTTGAGGGGTCTGTTGCGCTCCATGTTGAAGGTCGCCCCCGCCTTAGACGTGTGGCCCGTGGTCCCGATGATTTCCCTCTCTGCTCCGGCGAAGAGCTACCACTTCGGCGCGAGCTTCCCTCATGCTCGCGCGAGAACGGCGACCACCACTGATCGGACGGGGCGTCTCGCCCCGTGGGACCACATACATCTGGTGGACGCATCGGTCTTCCCGGACGTCCCCGCCACGACCTTCACGCTGACCATCATGGCCAACGCCCACCGCATCGCCAGTGAAACGCGCGGGATCCCCGTGTGACGACGACCCTTTCCGCAGCACCCACTCCGAGCGGGCAACCGATCGTCGCCATCACGGGCGCCAACGGTTATCTGGGTTCGGTCCTCGTCGCTGCCTTCGGATCGGCCGGGTACACCATCCGTCGCCTGGTTCGGTCCCCGGTCCCTGGGAGCAGCGACCGCCTCTTCGACCTGAACGCGGTCGATTCGTGCGATGCCCTGGATGGTGTCGACCTGCTCGTCCACTGTGCCTACGACATGGCGCTGACCAGCAGGGCCGACATCTGGCAGTCCAACGTCTTCGGCACCGTCGCGCTGTTCGACCAGGCCGTGTCCAGTGGAGTTCGACGGACCATCGCGCTGTCGTCGATGTCGGCGTATCCGGGGACCCGTCAACTGTACGGTCGGGCCAAGCTCGCCATGGAATTGGCAGCCCGGGCGCGCGGGTTGTGCGTCATTCGTCCGGGCTTGGTCTACGGAGCCGGTAGAGGTGGAATGGCTGGGACGTTGCACCGGCTGTCCGCCCTTCCCGTGCTTCCAGACTTTGGTCCGGGAGCGCATCAATTCACCGTCTCGGAGCACGATTTCGCGGCGGCCGTGGTGGCCTTGGCCCGCGCCGAGCGATTGCCTGCTCTCCCGGTGGGCATCGCCCAACCCGAGCCCGTGCTGTTCACTGAACTGCTGACCAGCTTCGCCGCCAGCAGGGGGAGGCCACGGCCTCGATTTGTGCGTACCCCTCCCATGGCGGTGTACGGAGCCCTGCGCGCCGCCGAGTTCTTGTCGATCACGTTGCCGTTCCGAGCCGACTCGCTCCTCGGGCTTCTCAGGCCGGCGCCAAGAGTGCCGAACCTCGACGTCCTCGACCAGCTCGGCGTCATCCTGCAGCCGTTCGCCCTAGCTGGCGTCGGCGCTCCGGAGTATCATCAACCGCAACAACGCAGCCTTGGGCAGTCCTGAACCTCCACGAACGGGGCCGATCGCAGAGCACCCTTGGGGTGGCGGTACGGCGGACTTGAGTGATGAAGAGGGGAACACAGTCGACGATGACCGGATAGCTGTTCGCACTCGTGACGCGGTGTCGTCTGTAGTCGGAGCGATGCTCCAATGGAAGTGGTCAAGCATCACGGCATGCGCGTTGAGCATCTTGCTCTGGTCGTTGAGCCTTTCATCCATTCATCCTTATGAGGCCACGGATACCGGGCTCGTGTCCATGCTTCCCGTCATCTGGTGGCTTGCCTTGCTCCTGGCTCTCGTCGGCCTGGCTGCGGAGATACAACGTGACCCACCGAGAGCGGCTCCTTGTGTGCTCAGCCTTGTTGCGCTGACTCTTGTCCTCCACGGAACGCTCCCAGCCACGGAGGTCACGCCGCGATTCTCCGCGGCCTACACGATTGCGGCATTCAGCGATCAGCTGGCGAAGACCGGCAGTCCACTCCCGCTTCTCGATGCACGGATGTCATGGCCCGCCCTCTTTTCGGCCACGGGGATGGCTGCTCGTGCCATGGGAGTCGACTCAAGATGGTTCCTTCGTTGGGCCCCCCTCGTACTCAATCTGCTATATCTGCTGCCGCTAAAGGTCATCGCCAACGCCACTCTGAAGAGTCCTCGAGCGAGATGGTTGGCGCTTTCAGTGTTTTTGCTCGGTAACTGGATCGATCAGGACTACTTCTCGCCCCAAGCTGTTGACCTCCTGTTGTACTTGGCAGTCATTGCAATTCTTGTGAGGGTGTTCGCCACTCGCGGCCGACAACCAGGCGTTGTCCGAGCCGTGGTGGCGTTTCGATTCGTGGCCGCAATAGCTGACCGCTTGAGGCGGATCCTTAGGCTTCCTAAGGCGGCACAACCTGGCGAGATGCCCGTACCGCCAAGAAGCATTGCTGAGCTCGCATTCCTTTACTCCATCGTCCTGGCCATTGCCTTTGCGATCGTGGCATCCCACCAGTTCACCCCCTTGGCCATGTGCGTCGTTCTCTTTGTGCTGGCGATGGCTGGCCGAACGAAATTGAATCTGCTCTGGGTCATTACGTCAGTACTGACCGTCGCCTGGTTCTCCTGGCTCGCCCGTACCTATTGGGTCGGTCACCTTCATGCAGTCTTTGGAGGCATCGGCCAGGTGGGCGGCGTGGTCAGCGGGACGGTGGGGACTCGACTCCAAAATGCCTCAGCCGAGAGACTGCTCGTGCTGGATTCTCGACTGGCAGTCCCAGCCGTCATAGTGCTGAGTGCGGCCCTCGGATTTTGGTGGTCGTGGCGTCGTGGCCGCACTCAGTGGACGCTGGCGATTCTGGCAGTGGCACCTGTCGCCGTTGCTTTGTTGACGAATTACGGCGGCGAGGTTTCCCTGCGCGTGATCCTTTTCAGCCTCGCTCCCGTATCAGTTCTGATCGCACTGCTGGTCGATGCAGGGCTGACCACCAGGACCTCGCTCGCCATTTTTGTGGTTGTCATCGCGTTGACGTCTGCCATGTTCCCGCTTGCCCGTTATGGAAACGAGAGCTTCGAAGCCATGGCCCCTGGCGATGTGGCCGCAACGGACTGGATTCAGGGTCATGTTCCGACTGGCTCGATCATTCTCGTTGTGATCGATGATCTCCCAATGGGTGAATCGCCGTCGCTTTCAGTGGACGTCGCGGCCGGTCTTGCCTTTGCACCGACCGACAAAGACCGAAGGGTACTCACAGCGACTGCGAAAACTGATCCCAACGCGTGGATCCTTCTGACTCGAAGCCAAGACGAATATGGAACCGTCGTTGAAGGCTTTCCATCCGACTGGCTTTCAACGCTGGAGAAGAGGCTCTTGGCAACCGGCAATGTGGAGGTCAAGTACCGATCGTCTTCGGCGGTGGTGATGAAGGTACACGTGAACACGGGATCGAAGACATGAATCGACAAGCATTCAGTATTCGGTTAGTTGTCGACGTGGTCCTAGCGGTAACGTGCGCGACGGGGGCCTACCTGTCGGCGACAGGTCAACACCTTCCGGAGAAGGACATTATCGTCCTCTTTGCGCTGATTGCCGGTTGCGGGTGGGCGATCGTGGGATGGACCGACACAACCGAAGTGGCATTCGCCGGAACCTTGGTTGTTGCCGCGGGTGTGGTCGTATCGATGCTGGTGAGCATCGCCGCCGTGGGAGCCCATTGGTGGCATCCTGATGCGACGGTCTCGGTCCTTCTCGGTGCTGCATGCCTGGGCAACTCGCTGCACGTAGTAAGAGACAAGGCTCGGCGGTCGAAATGCGCACGCTAATTCTGGACTCCATCGTTGGTTACGTCACGGTGATTCCACTGCTCTTGTCGTTGATAGTCCTTCAGGCAATACAAGGACTAGCGGAAGCCAATCAACTTCGCAGAGTCCGACGGTGTCTCGGTGTGAGCACAGGCGTATTGTTCATCATATTCATCGCAGTCGTTATTGCGCGGTTCGCACTGCTTTTTTGAGATGTCCCCCGTGACGCTCTCCTGAGCGCTCTTGTGGCAGACGAAGGGCCTGGGGACGGTGTTCCAGTTCTCGGCTCAGATCTCAATCACATCGATCAGTTGCGGCACCGACGTGAAGACCCATCGGCGCAACCGACGTTCGGTTAGCTCGTTGAACCAGAGCTCGATCAAGTTGAGCTACGACGAAGAGGGGGTGTGCGGTGCAAGTCGCAGCGGCACGCCTCGGATGGGCCAGCAAGTCGCGCACGGCCGAAGCCTTTTGGGCCGAGAGGTTGTCGAGCACAACCTGGAGGTCGATGTCCGTGTCGACTTGTGGGTCGACGAGCTTGAAGAACCGCAGCGCGTCGGCTGCCGTGGGGGGACTTCTTCGTGTCATTGATGACCTCGCCGGTCACGACGTTCAGTGCGGCGAACAGATCGGTCGAGCCCTGGCGCTTGTCGTCGTGTCGTGGTGCCACTCGTGCCCGGCCTTGAGCGGCCGCGCGGGAGGGTGCAATCCAACGCATAGCCCCGGGTCTTCTCGTAGAAGCTGAAGAACTGCAGCTTTCTCAGGCGGCTAAGAGTAGAAGCCAACGACGTCGACGAGCTTGTTCTCGATTCCGGGCGGGTTGTTGCAGAACGAGCGTGTCCGACCCATGAATCCGACCAATGGTCAGAGTTAGGATCTGCTCGTGAAGACGAGGATCCACATATGTGGCATTGGCGTTTCCTGTCCATGAGCGTTCTCGCGCTTGGCCTCTGTTGCGGCCCTGAAGCGAAATAGGACTATGAGCTGGTTCGGTCGTGGAGAACAGAAACAAGTAACGGAACTGCAGCGCCTCTTCACGACGTTCGGGTTCCTCGTCTCGAAGCAAGGTGCCACCGCTGTCATCGGGCTGGCCTATTGGGCGGTCGCGACACGCCTCTTTTCGGCCGGGGATGTCGGCCTGGCGGCCGCCGCCGGGTCGACGGCGCTGCTCTTGGCCGCGGCGGGTGCCCTCGGGATCCCATTGCTCATCCTCGCGGAGATCGAAACGATCGACGCTTCGGAGCGTCGCGCCGTCTTCACGACCGGCATGGCCATCGCCGGAGTGGTCGTCCTGATTTTGTCGATCGCCACGATCGCGCTCTCCCCCTTCTTAGGGAAGAGCCTGAGATCTATTGGCGCCGACCCGGTGACAGCATCCCTATTCGTTGTCGGCTCAGTGGCTACGGTCGCTGGGCTCACGCTCGACAATGCCGCCATCGGATTACACCGCGGTGCGGCTCAACTTTGGCACGGCACGCTGAGCTCGGCGCTGAAGCTCGGCGTTGTTGGTCTGCTGGTACTTGCGTCGACCCGCACGAGCTCAGGGCTGATCTTCGCATGGGCATTCGCTCTCGTCTTCTCGCTCGTCGTCTGCATCCCAATGCTTCGACTCGAAGCCACCCCGGCTGGAGACGGGAACATCAGCCATCGGTTGGCACTCGCTCGCCGCTACGGAGTCCTGTCCCTCAAGCACCACGTCCTCAATCTGTCGATCAATTCCATCTCCTACGTCGTTCCGCTGATCGCGGTTCTGCTCATTTCGCCCCAGCAAGTGGCCTACTTTTCGACCGCATTCCTGTTGTCGTCCACTGTGATGATCATCCCGTACCTGCTCGCGCTGTCTCTGTTCGCCGAGAGCTCGGGCGACCAAGGCCTCCTCCACCGTCATGTCCGCCAAACACTCCCGCTCGGACTAGCCCTGTGTGGTGCGCTTGTGGTCGTTGTGCAGATTGCGGCCCCCCTGGTCCTTCGAATCTTCGGCCCCGCCTACGCAGCCAACGGGACCACTGCGCTGCGCATTCTCATCCTGGTGGGCCCGGCTTATGTCATTAAGGACCATTACGTAGCGATCCGCCGCGCGCAGGGCCGTCTTGGCCATGCGGCGAAGGTGATGGCGGCGGGCACGTCCGCAGAAGCTGTCGGCGCGGTATTGGGTGGAATCGCCGGGGGAATGACAGGACTCTGCATCGGCTGGGCTGTCGCTGCCTCATGTGAGGCCGTCGCCTTGCTACCGGCGGTGATTCGGGTCTTCCACCGAGATCCTCGGCTCGAACAGGATCCCGGTGGGTCATCCGGGTGAAATCCGCCGCCAGCGTGCCGTTCGTTGCACCTCCGGCTGCGCGTCGTCTATCACTGGGCGCCCGCTGAACCGTCGGTTTACGCCGACGTCACGTCATGCCGGTGGCGGGGCGGCAGGGATCAGGCGGATCTCGTTCTTCCGCACCATCTTGAGAACGCGTTCCGCGTCGTGCGGATCTACGGGGAGAATGTGGGTGGCCCACCATCGGGCCGCCTCCGGCAGCGTAGAGGGCTCGCAGAACTCTGGTCCGGAGTAGTCGTCTAGTGGTGGCGCGTACACAAAAAACACATTTATGCCGCGGCGCCGTAGCTCAAGGGCCATAGCGTCCCGGTCCTCTATCAGGAGCGGCACGCGGAGCAACGGCAGCGCGTCGCCCTCACGGGCCGCCGGAGCAACTGCATCGAGTGTCCGAAGCCGGAGCACGCCCGCGATCCGCTCCTCGCGGTCCCGCCCGACATCGCGCAGGCTGCCCAACGTTCGCCTCAGCTCGCTCGATCGTTGGCGCATCCGGTAGTCCGGGTACGCCGTCTCCATCCACGCGGCGAACTGGTCGAGGTCACCGCTGGAACACGCGTTCTGCAGCTGAGACGCACGCATGGGCACTCGCCACGCGTGAGGTCTCGGGGGGTGTCTCAGGCGGCGCGCGCGATCGAGCGCCGCCGCGAGATGGAGGGATTCCAGTCGCTTCCTGGCGCTCGATCGCACGGCGCGGGCCACTCCCAGGCCATTCGGCCTCGGCAGCATCAGTCGATCGCGCAATCCGACAACCTCGCTGCGGCTGACCTCTTGGTCGAGCGCGAGAATCCCTCCCCGCCCGGGGAAGTGCTTCGACAAGCTGAAGGCTGAAACGGCGCCGAAGCTCCCAAGGGAGCGTCCATCAACGTCCGTCTCGAGCGCATGGGCAACATCTTCGATGAGAGGAATCTCGAGTCGGCGGCACGTCGCGCTGAGCTCGAAGACGCGGTCGGGAAGACCGTAGGTGTTACCTGTCAGGATGCCGGAGATGGTCGACCACGTCACGTCGTCGATGGCGTCGATGCGCATGTTGCCATCGTTGGGCGACACCGGCGCCATCACCGGCCGGAGCCCAGCAGCGAGGGCGCCGAAGAATACGGCGTCGTCCTCGAGCGGGGACATGAGAATGTGATCTCCGGGGGAGAGGAGAAGTCTGAAGGCGACGTAAACGGCAAATCGTCCGGACGGCATGAACACGCATTTACGTCCGGTCCGGGCTTCCAGCGCCGCCTCAATGTCACGTTCGATCGCCCCGCTCACGAACCTCGCTCCTCTCGAAATACGGCAAGGTCTTGGCAGATCGCCAGCCCCAGGGTGCCGGCGTACCGGACAACCACGGCCTCCCGCGCTCGCGAGCCCACAAGCCAGGCCCGTGTCATCCTGATGTCGATCCCGGGCGCATGTGCATGACGAACTCCCAGACTCACATAACCGGAACGCTACTCGTCACGCCGGCCGGTACGACTGACCAGACTCTCGTACAGTTCTTCGATCCGTCCCACTACCGCCGACGCGGTGAACGACCGTGCACGGTCGAGAGCCCTTCGCCCCATTGCCGCCGCGCCGTCACGGTCATTGAGGACGGCCGAGAGCGCAGTGGATAGGGCGATGGGGTTACCCGGAGCTACAAGGAGCCCGGTCACGCCGTCGTCGACCAGGTCAACGATCCCCCCACTGGCGGCCGCGACGACCGGCCGCCCGACTGCCATTGCCTCAAGGACTACCGTGGGACAGCAGTCGGGAACGATCGAGGGAACGACGACCAGACAGGCCGTCTGCATGAGGTTGATGACCGAGGCGTGATCGAGCAGTCCGCACAGCTCCACCCGATCGGGAAGGTCGCGCGGCGTCTCTTCGAACGCCCTTCCTGCCAGCATGAGATGGGGAAGTGCGCGCAAAACCCGATGCGCCTCGATCAGCACTTCGATACCCTTGTCGCGGCTCAGATCACCGACGAACACGATCGGCCCATCGGGACGGGGGACGGCCTCGCCGACGAGCAGGTCATCGGGAATGAAGTTGGGGATGACCGTATACGGACTCCGACCGGGTAGTCCGGTGCTGACCGCGACGACCGAGCTGACGGGGAGGAACGCATCCGCGTGTCTGGTACGAGTGCGGCGGCCGAGGGCGTTCGCCAGCGCGACGGCCGGGCCGACGACTGGTCCGTGCCACGACGACGCACAGCGGACACACGCGATCGGCGAAGGGCCCGGACAGACCTCATCACCGCGCATCAGCCTCTTAGTGGCGCAGACGTGGCTGTAGTCATGCTGGGTCAACACCACTGGCACTCGGGAGTGGCGAGCCGGACCGATGGCTGAACTGATGCTCCAGTCGTGAGCATGCAAAATGTCGAAGTGGTCGACTGCGAGCAGTCGCCCGATCGCGCTTCGAAACCCAGGGTCGACAATCGGCATCGCATGGGGTCGCATCGGATCGCCATAGAGCCGGGGTAGGTGTTGTGCTGTCGTCCGGATCCGGTGGACCGGGACGGCTCCGTCGCGAGTTGTTCCTTGAGGACCGTCAATGGCGATGGTGACCACCTCGACGCGGTGGCCGCGTTGCACCAATGCATGGGCCAGGTTCCGGACGTGCTGTTCCTGCCCACCGACTACTGGGGGGTAGAACTGAGTCACCATTAACACTCGCATGCTGGGACGTAACCTAGGTCGCATCGAACCACTGCGGCACGACAAAGCCAAGACGGAGGCCGAGTCAATGACGGCAGACGGCAAAACCGGTACAAATGCGTCGCGGGTTCATTTCGTCGCTGTGGATGGCGGGTGAGACGATCCCTGTCGTCGCGGCCCGTCGATTCGGGGTCCGCCGAGGGGATGTCCCGAACCTTCGTCTATTGTTTCAACCCACAAGCATGTGAGTTCGCGGTCGTGATGCCCAGCTATGTGGCAGTAGGTGTGGTGAGAACAAGATCGAGAGGAAATTCCGAGCTCGTGACAAACGCATTTCCGCAGCTTTTCCGAGCACGCGACGGGCACCGGGACGAGGAGCCGCTGGTCCGACGTAGGGCCCTGGCCGTAGCGAAGCAGCTGGCCCGCTCCGTGATCCGCGCCCCACGGGATCAACGCAGGTTCGTTCTCATTTTCGGATGCCAGCGCTCGGGAACCACGATGCTCCAGCAGACGTTTCTCGATCGATCCTGGCGGGTTCTGATCATCGAAGAGCACGACCGGCGCATCGTGGGCAGCGATCCGCGACCCGGAGAGACGGAGTGGCAGGACTATCGCACCGTGCTGGGGCGACTCCGCCGAAGTCCGTTTGAGGTGGTGGCGGCGAAACCTCTCGTGGAAAGCGACCGGGCCGTTGAGCTCATCGACGCCGCGGAGCCGGTGAAGGCGATCTGGATGCTTCGTCATTATCAAGACGTTGCACGCTCGAATGTCGGGCGGTTCGGCATCGACAATCCTCATCGGGACCTGCAGCCGTTCTGCAGTGATGAACCGCTGGACTGGCGGTGCCGGGGTGCTTCCGAACAGACGCGTGAGACAGTGGTCGGGTTGGTGAACGAGGGACTGTCCCCTCTGGATGCAGCTGCACTCTTTTGGTGGGCTCGGAATCAGCTCTACTTCGAACAGCGTCTCTGGCTTGATGAGCGGATTCGGATCATCCGTTACGAGCGAGCCTGTAACTACTCCGATGAAGTGGTAGGTGCACTGTCGGACTATCTCGAGATCTCGCTGCCCCAGCGCTCCATCGCCCGCAAGGTCCGACCGCTGCCCGACGGTGCGCAGGCGACGATGCTTCACCCGGACGTCGAGAACCTCTGCCGTGCGCTCTGGGACTCGTTCGCGGGATGCCCGGACCTGTAGGCGATTGATCGACCGATGCGACCATGGCATTCCCCTTGCGTAGCACCGGGCCGATCGACTGGTTCCGAGGCCCCTGCGTCGGCTCGTTCGGATGCCCGACCATGGGGGGCGAGTAGTGCCGGAAGGAGATCGTCCGGCTGGGTCCTGTCGGTTGCCGACGGAAGTCGAAACATGTTGGCGATGTGCCATGAAATGTAGCCGCTCGCTGATTCTCTGCTACCACCGGGTTGCGCAAGGTGTCGATGACCCCTTCCTGCTTTGTGTGACACCCGCCAACTTTGCTGATCAGCTCGACGAGATCGCTCGGTACGGCGAACCGTCGACCCTGAACGAACTTTCCGTTCCGTCTCGTCGGCCCCGGGTGGTCGTAACGCTCGACGATGGGTACGCCGACAATTTGACCAACGCGGTGCCGATCGCGCAATCCAAGGGATTTCCCATCACCGTGTTCGTGACGAGCGGTGCCCTAGGTGGCACCCGGGGGTTCTGGTGGGATCGCCTTGCCACGCTCCTGCGTTCACGCCCAACCGGAGTCGGCGAGATCTGTCTGCCCGCGAGCGAAGGAACCGTCCGCATCGGACTCGGTTCGTTCAAAGCGAGTGAAGACCTCCAGTCGGTTCGTCGCTACCTACTGACGCTTCCCGTCACGGAGATCCACCGGGTCCTCGATGCCGTCTCCGAGCAATGGGAGACCTCGGCTGAGCCGCCCCCTGATGCTCGATCGCTGACGCCGTCTGAGTTCGTTCAGTTGGCGGCATCAGAGGTGGTCACTATCGGCGCCCACACTGTCGACCACGTGCGCCTCCGGGGTCTACCTGCCCGCGACCAGCTGCAGACCATCTCCTCTTCTAGGGATGAACTGGAGCGGTTGAGCGGTCATGTGGTCTCCCACTTTGCCTACCCCTACGGGGGCCCCGACAGCTTCGACGACTACTCCGTCAACGCAGCGCGCACAACCGGTTTCGAAACGGCATGCACGACCATCCCGGGCAACGTCAGGGACACATCGGACCCGTACCGCCTCCCGCGCCGCATCGTGATGAACTGGGGTCGCCTTCGCTTCCGGGTGGCCTTGCAGCGGTGGAGCCTCGTCCCGCGGCACTGATCTCCTTACCTCTCCTCGACGAATGATGAGCCCGCTTCGCGTTGCCATGGTGAGTTCCCGCTACTTGCCTTGTCTGGGCGGGGTCGAGACGCACGTGAACGAGGTCGCTCGGAGGATTGCCGCGAGGGGTCTGGACCTCACCGTGCTCACCACTGACCTCACGGGCAAGCTGCCGCCAGTGGAGCACGATGGGTCGCTGACCGTGCGACGGTACGATGCGTGGCCCAGCTGGTCTGATCTCTACGTGTCGCCGAAGCTCGCCCGGCAGATCGGCGGGGGAGGCTACGACCTCGTCCATGTGCAGGGCATCAACAACTTCCTTCCGCCTTTGGCGCTCGCCGCCGCCCAGCGGTCGAGGATTCCGACGGTGGCTACTTTCCATACCGGCGGTCACTCCAGCCGGGTGCGGACGATGGTGCGGGGAGCACAGTGGCAAGCCCTGCGACCACTGCTCCGCCGGACGGATGGGCTGGTCGCGGTGTGTCACTTCGAGGTCGAGCTCTTCGCTCGTCGGCTCGGTCTCGAACCACAGAAGATCCGGCTCATCCGAAATGGAGCGGAGGCGCTCCCGGTCGGCGATTCGGTGCCAGAGGTCTCGGGCTCCCCTCTGCTGTGTTCGCTGGCTCGGCTCGAGCGGTACAAGGGTCACCATCGCCTGATTGCAGCAATGCCGGCCCTCCTCGACCTAACGCCCGACGCCCATTTGGCTGTGATCGGTCGTGGGAGCTTCGAGCACCAACTCCGTCGCCAGGCGGCGCGCCTGCAGGTGGAGCACGCCGTGACGTTCACCTCTTTCGACGCGGCCGAGCGAGAGGCACTCGGCGCACTCCTGTGGTCCTGTGACGTTGTCGCCCTGATGAGTGATTACGAGGCGAACCCAGTTGCCGTCATGGAAGCCCTGGCCCTCGGCCGGAAGGTGGTTGTCGCTGACACCTCAGGGCTGTCGGAACTGGCGTCGGAGGGACTGGCCACCGCAGTTCCGCCGAAAACATCCCCACGTGTACTGGCGGGCGTCCTCGCTCGGGTGGCGGCAAGTCCCGATCCGGTGGCGCCCGACCTGCCGACCTGGGACGAGTGCGCAGAACAGCTCATCGCGCTGTACGAGGAGATCGCTTCGCCTGCTTCTGACGGTTGAGGCCCACGTCGACGCAGTGCAGCACGGACCGTGGTCAGCCGATCAAGAGTGTCTCTCTCACCTCGTTGGGCGGTCCTCCATGGGCCAAGCTCGGCCGACTGGGCGGTGGTGCTACGGGTGGGAATGATGTCGGAGCGTTGTCGAACATGGCGACCACGAATTCGATTGGGCGGACGCGGCATGAGGCTCGGCCCGTGGTCAGTATTCGAACCATTGGAACAGCCTGTGGAGGGGTCGTACAGTGTGTGCGTGCCGTTGCGCGTTGACGAGTGGCAGGGGTACGTCGAGAAGGGCGGCTGACAAACCGCCCATGCGTCCTTCCGCGGCCTTTTCTGATGAGCCAAATTGGCTGCCAACGGGCCGGGCGTCTTTGACGGTGTCCGTCGTGATCTGTGCGTACACGGAGGATCGGTGGCCGCTTCTGTTGCGGTCGGTGTCGTCGGTGCAACGCCAGAGTTGGGTCCCGCTGGAGATTATCGTCTGCGTGGATCACAACGATTTCCTTCTCGAGCACTGCCGTCAGCAATGGGCCGACGAGGCCGGCAGTCCCACGGCCCCAGTGCTGGTGCTTGCAAACAAGTACGAGGGTCGGCTTGGTTCGGCTCGAAATTCGGCGGCTGAGGTCGCACGTGGTGACATCGTGGCCTTTCTGGACGACGACGCATGGGCAGATCCGGATTGGCTGGAAAGGCTTCTGTCGCCGTACGCGAATACGTCCGTTGTTGCCGTTGGAGGAGCTCCGATGCCGGAGTTCGAGCGAGCACGACCCGGCTGGTTTCCGTTCGAATTCGATTGGGTGTTCGGATGCGCATATTCCGGGCTTCCGGAGAAGCTGGCACCGCTCGCGCGACTGATCGGAGCCAACATGTCGGTGCGGCGACTGGCGCTCGCTGACATCGGTGGTTTCCATTCCGACAACCATGACGATCTGGACATGTGCCATCGCCTGGTGCATCTGCGTCCGGCGGATTTGATCGTCTACGAGCCGATGGCACGGGTCCATCACTTCGTTCCGGCAGGGCGGACGACGTGGGGATACTTCTGGCGACGCTGCTTCTTCGTGAACAAGGGAAAGGTTGAGGCCTTTCGTCAGATGGAAGGAGCGGCCAGTCTGTCATCCGACATCGATTTTGTGGGCCGAGCGCTGTCCCGTGGCGTGTCCACGGGACTTCGACAGGCATTCCGGGGAGACCCCTACGGAGCTGCGAGGGCAGCGTCCATCCTGGTTGGGATCGTTCTGGCGGGGTGCGGTCATGTTGCGGGACGAGCAAAGTGGGAGTTGAGTCGGATGCGACCGGAACGACGGTCCTCGGCCTAGCCGACCTGGCAGCCGGATCGCAGCGCAGCAATGGCCGCTCGCCCGAACTCAAGGAAACCGTTTGACAGCCCTCCCTTGGGCGAGCAGTATCGATGCACAGTTGTGGGAGGCGAGCGTTGACTGCACAACCCGTAGGGCAGGTTCCCCCGACGATCGAAGACGTTCCACTCGACAGTGCGTTCCCTGAGCGACCAGTGGAATTCACCCATGGTCTTAACCTCGACGACCGGCTGACCCACGCAGCGGTCGCAGATCTCGCCGACCGGCTGCCGCGCCGATCGGTCATCTATGACACCGCGGCTCAGCCCCTCTTGGTTCCCCAGGGAGGACCACCTCGGGGTGCCCTGGACCGACCGGGGGACGTCATCCGTAAATTGAGCACAGCCAACGCCTGGCTGACCCTGCTCAATGTGGAAGACGATCCCGGCTGCGCGGAACTAATGAACACGATGCTCGACCAACTCGAGCACGGCATGATCGGCCAGCAGGGCAAGATGCGCAATCGCGTTGCATTTGTCTTTGTCTCATCCCCGAATTCGATCACGCCTGTTCACTTCGACATCGAACACAGCTTGTTGATGCAGGTCAGAGGGAGCAAGACCGTCAGCATCGGGCGCTTCGAGAGCGACGCCGTCCGACGGTACGAGATCAATAGGTATTGGGATGGTTCCCACGGGCGAATCGAGGCCCTGCCACGGGAGGTGGCCACTCATACCCTGACGCCCGGCCGGGGGCTCTACATACCCCCCGGCACGCCGCACTGGGTCCATAACGGACCCGACATCTCCATGTCCGTGACCCTCACGTACTTCACCGTCGCCACGGTGCGCGAGAACCGCATTGAGGACTTCAACTCGCGCGCTCGGCAAATGCACCTCAACCCACGGGAACCGGGGCGTTCCGCCACGGTCGACACCGCCAAGATATGCGCCATGGGAATCTGGGCGGTCGGAAGACGACTTCGGTCCGCGGCCGTTGGCTCGATGCAGCATCATGTCGAATCCTCTGCTGATGAACCGAGTTATCGGGCAGAGGGGAGTTAGGCCCTCCACCCGTTAACGGTGGAACGCCCGAAGCGAACGCACCGGACAGCTGTCTGCGTGGCTTGGGACGTTGCCGCCCTGGTGACATAGCCAACCCGGCCAACAGCCCCCTTGCCTGCCACCAGCCTGAACATCTCTCGGCGGTTGGAGCTGAACCGTCCCTTGTATGGCTCGTCGCCCCGGAGAAAATCCACTTCGGTGAAGCCCCGATCACACGCATCGTCAATAATGGCCGCGAGCAGCGTGGTCGTCGCGTCCCGCCAGCGGGGATCGGTGAGTCTGGCGCTTTGATAGAGGCTCAGTCGACCGGCCACCTCGAACGCCAACACTGTGGCGCCGACGAGGTGATAGGTCCCGAGTTCGTGTACAACCACCTCATCGGCCGCGCAGCCACCAACGCATCCGCTCACGAACCGATCGAAGGAGGGAAGGAAGCGGGAGCGGCTTCCCCACTGCGACTGGTGGAGCTCGCGCAGCGTGTTGAGGGACCGAAGAACCGCAGGGCCCCTAATCGTCTGATGAGTTACGCCTTCGGCCGCGAGGCGGTTGGCGGAACGACGGAGGTTGCGACGGAACTGCGTGGAGAGAGTGGCCCGGTAGGACTCCGCGCTGTCGGGTAGCGGCGTAAAGGGGGCCACGGCCATTGGCTCTCGGCGAACGTGGCCGGGCAGGGCTTCGATCAACCAAGACCCTTCCCGGATGCCCCTTAGGTCCAAGAGACGCCCTCCAGGACGACGGAGCCACTCCCCGAGGACGCTGACCACCTCGGCCTCGTGGCCGGGAGCGGCCAGCAGGTCGAGATGATCCTGGCACAGCGAACCGTCTCCCATCATCCGGATGCTCGAGTTCCGGTGGCGCTCCTCCAGGGCCAGGCCGCCAAGGAGTCGCGCATCGTCGACGACCAGAAGGAAGTGAGCACCAGATCCACCGGTTCCGTCTAGCCACCACGATCGCAGGAAGGGTGACGGAAGCGGGGAAGAATCCACCAGTCGATCCCACTGCGAGGCCCACCCGTTGAGGTGCGGGACGTCAAGCAGGATGGCTGGGGCCACGATCGGATACGCGCTGAGTGATCACTGTCGGGGCGGGTGGTGCGTCACGTCAACGCGCGCCCATGCTCGATTGACACATGCTGTTGCTCCCCGTGTTGGCTCCTGGCGCCCATCGCCGGCATCGCTCCGAACCACCCTAAGGAGTAGTGATCTTTGCGAACCAGACCGCCCCCGTGCTGCCTCGACCCATGAGGGCGTCGTGGTTACCGGACTGCGTGTGCGACTCTACCTCGACGCGGTCTCTGTCGCCGACGGGTCTCGTCGTTCGCGATTCTGCAGAGGTTGATGAAAGTAATAGCCGGGCCTATGAGCACTCGCGGCTCATCATGAAACGGGTGAGTACACCGCTACCCAGCCGATCTGCATGTCAACCTCTGAGGGGGTCGATGCACTGGGGCAGCTTTCATTGGGGTCTGCACAGGGCCAGAC
>Ga0182024_10008153_pt1 | contig 22259 bp, 20 predicted proteins | sample P32metaG_FD_120480 | JGI IMG/M metagenome (GOLD analysis project Ga0182024, IMG submission 120480) | Permafrost microbial communities from Stordalen Mire, Sweden - P3-2 metaG (Illumina Assembly) | ecosystem: Environmental > Terrestrial > Soil > Wetlands > Permafrost | place: Sweden: Stordalen...
CGTATATCGGTGCCGCGGTGTGCTTCGGCCGGCTATCGAGGTAGACCAACAATGCCTCACCAAGCGCGGCACGCTGCGCCGCGTACTGCATCGGCTCCAGTCCGCCTGCCGAGTTCGCATCGTTCAGTGCCCGCAATTTCCGGCGCATCTCGCCTATCCGTCGCTCGGCCATGAACCACTCGCGCAACAGTGGCGCTAACACCAGCGCGAGCGCGACGAGGATCATGAACATCGCCATCTCGAAGGAAAACATTATAAGCTCCTCGCAGGTGTCAACGAACTCAGCCATGCGGCAAGCGCTTGAATCGACTCCTCATCAAGCGTCTGGGCCACGCCACCCATAATGAAGTCGTTCGTGGTGTCATGCGGCTGGCTCTTGTGAAAACTCGTCAGGCGTGCGATCAAGTACGGCGCATTCTGTCCGCGTAGCGATGGATAGACGGCCTCTCGGCGGGTGCTGATGGAGGTTCCTCCGGCATCTGCGCCGTGGCATCCCTGGCAGGGCGGGATGCCGCGCGCCGGATCGCCTGCGAGAAATAGCGCCTCGCCCTTGCCCGGTGCCGCCGCGGTCGCCGTCGCGGTCGCGGGGGGCGTCTGCGACGCGAAATATGCAGCCAGGTCGCGCATGTCAGTGTCGCTCAACGAGGCAACGTTCGGCGTCATCGGCGATACGGAATAGTACGGGTCCTTGGGACCGGCGTGCTTGAACGAGGCCAGGCGATGGTAAAGATAATCCGCCCGCTGTCCCGCCAGGCGGGGAAATGTCGGCGCAATGGGCACGCCGTTGGATCCGTGGCACGCAAAGCAAGCAGTGGCCTTTCTTTCACCCGCGGCCGGGTCGCCATGAATCGGCTCGACGCCCCGAAGATCCGTATAGCGTGAGGCGGCCAGCGCGATGCCGGCGGCGAAAATCATGCCGAGGGAGCAGACGCCCACGCCGACTCGATTTAGCGACTTACGCTTCACGGCTTCTTCGGACACAGCGAATCTCCACGGTTGGAAGGCGATCGAGGCTTTTACGATTCATTCGCCGCAGCTCACAACTTTATATTCACCAAGACCCCGACGAGGTTCTGGCTATAGCTTTGCGGACCCCCGTCGGTGAGCAAGGTATTGCCGATGACCAGACTTTGATTCAATCCGGCATAGTGCCAATCGGCGATGGTGCCAATTTCGTAAGTGTCGAACACCCGCAGCGAGACGCGCTCGGTGCACTGCACGGTCGCGCCGACGGTTACCGAGTTCACGCGATAAGTATTCGCGGGGAAACCGCTGCCCATCGTGGCGAACTCGCTCGGATACACCAACGCACTCGGCGAGGCGGCGCTGTAGTCAATCAGGCCGCGCGCATAGATATAGCTCCAATTCAGATCGAATGTGGCGCGATCGATGCGGTGACGCAGTGTCGCGCCGGCCGAATAGTTGCGCTCATTGTCGGACTCCCACCAGCGGGCGGCAAGCGGATAAAACGAGCAACCGAGCTCGGCGCATGTCGGGGTGCCCCCGGTGCCGGAGACGCTCGCCAGGGCGAGAGCCGAGTGATCGTAGCCGACATAGGCAGTCGCGCTGTCGGTCGGTGTCGGTGTCCACTCGGCGGAGATCTGTGTGGCGAGGGTGTTGTAGCCCGTGCGCCCGATCAGCGTCGGATAGCTATTCCAGTCTCCGCGAAAGGATGCCGTGACCGTGAGGTCCTCGCGCGGCGCGAACGTGCTCATCAGATCGAGCTTGTTTTCCGTCCGGTTGGCGATGTCGTACGTGCGCAGCTGGCTGACGGTTTCGGGGCCGATCACGAAGTTGGGATAGGCTTGGGTGAAGCCCGGCACCGCGGCCAAGAAGGTATATCCGTAGGCGTTGCTATCGTTGTAAACGCTGCCGGTCTGCCTCAAGAACGCATAGTTGGCACGAAAGGTGACCCACCCGAGCGACTTGTCGACCCAGGTCAGCTTGATGCTGTCGTCATCGACGCGATCGCGCTCGCGGCTCGTTGGTCGATATTCGTCAAACGTATAGATGAATCCAAAACTGTCATGCTCGGAGGCCCTCCAAGTCAAGCCGCCGTGGGCATTGTAGTCGTCCATCGAGAGCAGATACGGACGAACTCGGCCGTCGAGGATGATGGCGTTCGCTGGAAATGCGCCGCTGATGTAACTCAGCGGGGCACCGTAGGTAGGAATGTACGCGCCGTTTTCTCCGATATACCCGTAGTAGCCGTTCGACGGATTGTAGGCGAGATAGTCGTTGTAGTAGCTCTGGCGATAGAACTTGAACCCCGTAGTGACAGTCAGATCGTTCCGGGGCTTGAGCGCCAGGGTCATCTGCGCGAGCGTGTTGTGCATGTTCACGTCGGCGGCGGACTGCGATAGCGCCGCGGGCGTATTCCACTGGCTGCATGGGAAGAGATTCGGATTCTGGGGACCGACGTTCTGAGGACCAAATTGAGTGCTGCCCGGAGAGGGGACTCCCCAGCCGAGATACCCTTGGCAATTGGTCGGCGGGATCAAGCTCGCGCGTTGCGTCATCAGCACTTCGGATACATTCAGCGACACCTCGCCGTTCATCGGCGTTGCGTGAGTGACAGATCCGTGCAGGTTGTGATAATTGTTGTTCGGCTCCATCGACATTTGCCCCTGGGTGACCGGCGCAACGATTGTTCCCGCAGGGGCGAATGACGGGATAATAAAAGGCTCTTGAAAGGAGTAGCTCAAGTACTGGTCTCGATAGTAGGAGCCCGAGTAGCCGAAATCCGACCGCCAATTCGCGCCGGCGTAGCGAAACCCGGTATTCAAGTTGATGGTGCTGTCATCGATCGGCTTGACGGTTTCGAGGATGGCCCCGCTATTGCCTGGCCAGTCTTCCCCGAAAGGACCCCCGTACGGCCGCGCGCCTTCGCGGCGTTCGTGAGTCACGTCAAGATACGCCGTCCAATGCGGCGTCAGGAAGCCGCTGAGATTCAAGCCCTCTTTCTTGCGATTCACCTGCAGAGTCTGCACCGGCGTGGCCGCGGAAACGGCGGCGACCTGCGCGGACGTGCTCGCGCCCGGCGTCAACGACGGCGGCAACGTCAGGGTGTTGCTGCCGACGCCATTCCAGATCGGCTTGGCATCGGTCGATAGGATATTCGGCATGTCGCGGATGAACGCCTGGACCTTGTAAGCCCCGGCCTGGCCATACACGGCCTGATAATACTGGTCATCGTCGTTGATACGGCTGCCGCGAACCTCGGCATAGGAGCCGTCGGAAGGACGCTCGAAGTGCAGGTCGAGCAAACCCAAGACGGGTTGGTTCTCTCTCCAGTCCGTGTAACGATTCCACAGCGCGAAGCGCTCGTCGCCGGCGTGGACGTAGCCGAATTGCAGCACACCGCTAAACTCCCAGCCGCCGAGCGCCAGCGCGAGGGGCGATTCGGGCGGGCAATCGTATAGATTGCCCGTGGGCGAACGATGCTCCAGCGGCGACAGCCAGGTCGTGCCATCGTCGTCGCACATCTGCGATGCCATGCCGCCGGTCGGGTCCAGCTTGTTGGCGCGCCAGGTGTCCACTCCGACGCCGCTATCGGCCAATGCGATGGCCGGGATCAGAAGAAGCGCCGCACCTATCCCACCCAGCCTGACGTTGTTCGAAGTCATCGATGCCACCTGATCTTCATTGATGGAAACGCGGGCCCGAGGGTGCATTGGATCCGTGAATGGTAGCGTGGCAGGTAAGGCAGCCGCGGCCGATAATTTGTGGTTCCGGGTTCGAGCCGTTGGCCGTTCCCTGACGCGTTTGCAGCGCACCCGAGTGGGCGCTGACCGCATGACATTGCTGGCATAGAATCGGAATGGGTGCGACCAGCAGGGTGTTCTGATTCGAGCCGTGCGGCGTATGGCAGTTCAGGCAGTTCTCGCGCACCGGCGGATGCTCAAAGAGGAACGGCCCGCGCTTCTCGGCATGGCATTGATAGCAAGTTTCGTTGACCGTGTTGGTCTTGAGCAACGGATCGGTCAACGTGCCGTGCGGGTTGTGGCAATCATCGCAGCTCATCTGTCCTTCCGGCAGCGGCATGTGCGAGCGGCGGTTGAATTGCAGGCGGACATCCTTGTGGCACTGCGCACAGGTATCGTTGATCGATGCCTTCGCCATCAACCCCTCGACCGAGAACTTCGCCATCGGGTTATGGCAGTCGCTGCACGACAAGTCGTTGCGCTGATGAACGGAGCCCAACCAATGATCGCGCGGTCCGCCTGCGTGACAAGTCAGACAAGTTTTCGTCTGCACGTCGATCGGCGTACCGGAATTCTTCGTATAGCCGATGATGAGGCCTTTCGCCGACGGCTTGGCGGCGTGTGCGGATCCGGGGCCATGGCAGGCCTCGCACACGGGAATCGTCGGATCCGAACGATTGGCCACGTGCAGGCCGAGGGCGTGCAGGGTATGCGTGAAATGGTCGGCCTCGAGCCTGTGGCAGGCGATACACGTCTTCTCGCCCACCGCCCGCGCATCCGGGGCCCCCGGATTCGAAGCCACGTGCGCATTGGCGAAGCCCGGCGCTGGCCGCGGCAACCCGCTCCGATCGGCCGTCCCGTCCGCGGAAAAATTCGTTGCGGGTAGCGAGCTTGCAGGGTCGTTCTGAGAAGGTTGAGTTTGGCCCAACGCGAGCCCACCGGCTACAAAGAAGGTGCCAAGCGTGACGGCGATCATTACCCTCCGCGGACTTGGTCCCATCCCCCCTCCCCAAATCGTCTGTTGTCTCCTATGCGCCTTCGGATCTTGCACGGGGAGAGTCTGCGGTGATGGGAAAGTTAAGGCGTGGAGTTTCCGTAGGTCTTTCGTGGAATTTTCATGACCTCGTTGTAATAACTACATGAACTTCCTTAATCAGCGTTCATCTCGCGGTCGTGCCGCCCTTTCCTCTGTGCGCTAATATGCTGGAATAGCCGTTCCCTGTTCAACTCGCAAGCTGGACATATCAGGTGAACGAGAAATGAAGAAGTTTCAGAATTTTCGCCTCGATACGGCTAACCAGTGCTTGTGGCATAGCGGATCTCGGGCTGATCTCACGCCAAAGGCGTTCGATGTGCTTCGGTATCTCGTCGAGCATGAAGGGCGACTCGTGACACCGAATGAATTGCAGGAAGCTCTTTGGGCGAACACCTATGTGAATCCGCAAGGCATCCGAGGATACGTCCAGGAAATCAGAAGAGTACTGGGAGACCGGCCAAAAAAGCCGGTATTCATTGAGACCCTGCCCAAGCGTGGATATCAGTTTATTGCTCCCGTCATCGAGGAAGGCACGGCGAAGCCGTTCGACTTACCTGCGGAGGCAGCGAAGAAACTCGTAGGCCGCGAACTCGCCCTGCACGAGTTGAACCACTATCTTAATAAAGCCGGACGGGGGCAGAGGCAGATAATCTTCGTTACCGGCGAGGCAGGTATCGGAAAAACCACGCTGATCGATGAATTCCAACGCCGCTCTGCCGCCAGCGTGCTCTCACTGCGTATTGCTCGCGGACAGTGCGTGGAAGGCTATGGAAGCAAAGAGGCGTATTACCCAATACTCGAAGCGCTGGGCGGGTTGTGCCGAGGTCCTGGAGGAGAATCCCTTGTCCAGACGTTGGCTGCCCAAGCTCCTACGTGGCTGGTGCAGTTTCCCGCAAAGGTGAAACGAGAGCACCGCGAAATGCTGCAGCGAGAGATCCTTGGCGCTACACGGGAACGCATGCTGCGGGAGATCGGTGAAGCGCTGGAAAACATCACCTCGGAAAATCCGCTACTGCTGGTTGTCGAGGATCTGCACTGGTCGGATTACTGCACGGTCGATCTTCTCTCCGCCCTGGCACGCGGACGGGCGCCCGCCAAGTTGATGGTCGTCGGCACCTATCGCCCAGTGGAAGTGATCGTGTCGGAGCATCCCCTCAATGTTCTCAAGCAGGACCTGCTGGTACATCAGTTATGTGGCGAGATCGCTTTGGAGCCGCTGGGCGAAGCCGAAGTCGCCGAATATCTAGCGACGCAGTCATCAGGAACCAATCTGCCGGATGGTTTGGTCAGTCTGCTGTACCAGCAGTCGGAGGGCAACCCGTTGTTCATCGTGGCGGCACTGAACGACATGACCGAGCGCGGCCTGATCTCGCGAGAGAGCAGGAACTGGCAACTAGGGGTGGCTCCGCAGCGAATCGATCTGGGAGTACCGAAAAATTTGGAACAAATGATCGAAGTCCAGATTGATAAGTTGAGTCCTGCGCAACAACGGGTCTTGGAGGTTGCCAGCCTGGAAGGTTTCGGCCGTTCGCGCTTCGCGGTCGCCCGCGCCGCAATAATGGACCTGGACCCGGAAGCGTTTGAAGACATTTGTGAAACGCTTTCACGACGGTATCGCATCGTGCGCTCAGCTGACACTCAGAAGTTGTCCAATGGGACGGTCTCGGCATGCTACGAGTTTGTGCACGCGCTTTACCGCCAAGTGTGCTATCGGCGAATGCCTCGGGAACGAAGAGTCAAGCTGCACAGAAGATTAGCGGAGTGGGCCGAGGCACAATTGGCAGGATCGAACACGTCCGGAACCTGGCTGGCGGGTCAGTTCGAAACGTCCTGGCTTGCGGGTCACTTCGAACAGGGTGGAGACTGGGTGCGCGCCATCAAGTATCTGCAGCTTTCGGCGGATGCCGCGGGGCGGCGCTTTGAACATCGGCAAGCCGCAGAGATTCTCGAGCACGCACTCGAACTGGTGAGCAAACTGCCCGAGGCCGAGCGAGCGGGACGCGAATTCGAGATTCTGGAGAAGCTGGCTACACGAGCGGCTCACGATGGCCTCATCGATGTGGAGGTGCGCGCGCTCATCGCCACGGCGTACCCGTTATCGTGGACCAGTTCTCAGCGTTCGCTGGAAGTCCTGGGCCGGCCGCTTCTTCTCACTGGCGAAGGGCGAGTTAGCCCAACCGCTGCCGCAGGCAGAGAGGCTTCTGAAGATCGTATTGCCGACCTTGGAACACACGTGGCGGGCGCTGGCTTGGGAAGTGAATGCACAAGTAGCGATGGCGGGACTTGAACTGACCAGAGTACTTCGTGTCCATGCGCTAGGTCTATTCAATACCCTGAAAGTCGGGTGGACGCTTCGAGACAAAAGCGGCAATTCCCTCAATGCTTTCGTAATCTTTGCCCGCAGCAGCGATGGCTCGCGTCTCGCGCTCCAGTTGAGTTTCAAAGCTCGAATCAAAGCTCTGCAGAAGCAGTGAACGAGTCGTGCCCAGGGCCCGTGTCGCGGATCGGGCAAGCGTCGCGGCGAGTTTGGTACCCTCCGCTGCCAACGAATCATCGTCGACCGCTCGCGTAATGAGTCCGATTCGCCCCGCTTCGCTTGCATCGATTCGACGGTTAGTGAGAAGCATCTCTTGTGCTTTGCGCAGGCCAACTAAGCGCGGCAGCATCCAAGTCATTCCACCGTCAGGCGTCAAGCCAACGCTGGTGTAAGCGCAGGTAAAGTGCGCTGAACGCGCTGCCAGCACTACGTCACCTAAAATCGCAAGAGATAGACCGGCCCCGGCTGCGGGGCCATTAACGAGCGTCAACAACGGCTTTTGCATACGTGCGAGGCGAGTGAACGCGGTATGTAGCGTCCCAGCGAGTTCGCTTAACAGGCCAGAGATCTGATATCCCGCATCATTAAACAGGCTAAGGTCACCGCCGGCGCAGAAAAGTCGGCCGAGGCCGGATAACAACACGCAGCGAATAGACGCGTCCGTGTCGCAGTGAAGGGCTACGCTGGCGAGCTCACGAGCCATCCCCATGTCGATGGCATTGCCTTGAGCGGGACGATTGAGGGTAATTTGGCCGACAGGCCCTGAGGGTGTGAATAGAACTGACGCCTCGCTCATCGAAAAGCTTCCATACTCTCCCGAGCCAATCGAGCCAAAACGGGAAAGCTTGCGGCTCGCTCTTTGGCATGGGTGGACGCGGCCGTTCCTCGCAGCACCCTCCCCCTGATACCGTGAAAAATGGCGGCGAGGCGAAAGAAGTTAAACGCGATGTAGAAATCGTAAGCGGGAATCGACGAGCGACCGGTTCGAGCGCAATAGGCTGCCAAGTAGTCGGATTCGGTTGGGATGTTCATGGCGTTCAAATCCACCCCTTGCAAGCCCGCAACGATGCTGGGAGGCATTCGATACATGATGGCATGGTAGGCAAAATCGGCCAGGGGATGCCCAAGCGTGGATAATTCCCAATCAAGAACCGCGAGAATGCGAGGTTCACGGGGATGAAAAATCATGTTGTCGCAGCGAAAATCCCCGTGAGCAATGCTGGTTTGGTCATCGTCGGGAATATTCGCGGGTAGCCATTCGAGTAGTTGATCCATGTTCTCGTCCCGCCCAGCGTCGCTATCTTGCACATATTGCTTGGACCAACGGGCAATCTGGCGTGCGAAATAATTTCCTGGCCTGCCGAAATCGCTCAATCCGAGGTCGGCATAGTCGATCCGGTGCAACGTGGCAAGCGTGGAATTCATCGCATCGAAATACGCCGGACGCTCTTCGCGCGCTACTTGGGGAAAGCTGGCGTCCCAAAAAATGCGCCCTTCGACCATTTGCATTACAAAAAAAGAAGATCCCAGGATAGAGGGATCTGCACACACCGCATGGATGTGCGCGACCGGGAATCCCACGCCGCCGAGCACTTTGAGAACCCGCGCCTCTCGCTCGACGTCGTGCGCCCCTGGCAAGAGAGGTCCTGGCGGTTTGCGTCGCAATACGTAAGACAACTTCGGGGTGTTAAGTTTGTAGGTGGGGTTCGACTGCCCGCCTTTGAACTGCTCAACGTGCAGAGGCCCCTGAAAATCGCGGACATGCTGCTGCATCCACTGACCGAGCGCCTGCTCATCCAGCCGGTATTCCTCGCGTACGCTCGTTGTTCCCGCATTGGCCTCGTCTGTCACCGCGCTCATGGGCGTGCGGCGCCCAGACCGAAAGCGCCGCCCGTGACAGCTGCTGACTGGCCGGTGATTTTCATAATTTACCTCTTTCTCCGAATCGCCACTATCTCTCGACTGGCCCATCGCTGGGATGGGCGAGGAGTTTACGGAATGAGTACCGCCTTGACGCAGTCGCCGCGAAACTGGGCCTCTACGGCCTCATTGATTCGATCGATTGGGTAGGTCTTGACGAGTCTATCGAACGGAAAGCGACCCGCCTTGAAATGATCTAATAGTTCTGGAATAAACCGATCAAGGTCGCTATCGCCTTCAATGATTCCGTGGATTCGATGGCCAAAGGTGATCAGCGCGGCGAGATTCACCGATATAGCACTTTCAGGCCGCGGAGGGACCCCGACCAGTCCGAGTAACCCATGGCTGCTCAGTGCGCCAAGCGCCGTCACGACCACCTCCTCGCGACCGCTGGTATCGAGTGCGTAATCGACGCCGGCGGGTGCAATCGAACGGATGGCTTCGCCAACCGCTCCTGCAGCAGGATCAATAAGGTGCGTTGCCCCCAGTGACCTAGCCATTGCGCGGCGCGCGGCAATCGGTTCAACGAGGATGGTTGTGGCGCAGCTTCTAATGGACGCGCCCATGATCGCAGCAAGGCCGACAGGGCCACCGCCAAAAACGCAAACGCTCGATCCTGGTTCACACGCAAGAGAACGCATTATCGCCCCTGCGCCGGTCTGAAAACCGCAGCCTAGTGGCCCAAGAATCTGCAGCGGGAGACTAGAATCCTCCACTTTGACCACGTTGCGTTCTCGCGCGAGTGCGTGACTCGCAAACGAGGACTGTCCGAAGAAACTCGACGAGATAGGGACTTCATTGAGACTGATCCCTGAGGAGCCGTCAGGACGGCGACCGGAGAAGTTCAATGCGGGGAATGATGCGCAATAGGATGGCAAGTTCTCATTGCAGCGCGCGCAGCGACCGCAACTGGCAAAGCTCATAACGACGCGATCGCCCACCCTCACTTTGCTCACCTGCTCACCCGCGGCGACCACCACGCCCGCGCCCTCGTGGCCTAAAATGGCGGGCAAAGGTATGGGGATAAATTGATCGCGCGCAATGAGATCAGTATGGCAGAGGCCAACGCCATGAATCTTGACCAGCACTTCGTCTGCACGCGGACCCTCAATGTCGACTTCTTCAATGCTGAAGGGATTGTGTGCAGCACGTGCGATAGCGGCGTTGATTTTCATGTGAGGTCTGCCACCGTCATCTACTAGACAAGCGCGCCGCGTCACAGCGCCATTACGACGCTCTTCGGTTCCAGGTACGCCCCTAATACATCGGGTCCGTTCTCTCGGCCAATCCCGGAACGCTTTACGCCGCCGAACGGAAACGCTGGATCGGCGAGGAGGATGCAATTGATGAAAACGGTTCCTGCCTCAAACTTCGCGGCTGCATGATGCGCGGTGGATAGATCGCGCGTCCATACGTGTGCAGCAAGCCCATAGGGACTATCGTTAGCGAGCGCCACCGCCTCATCGATCTCGTCAAAAGCCGCAGTCGTTAGCACTGGCCCGAAGACCTCATTGCGGGCAATTTCTGCGTCCGCTGAAACGTTGCGAAGAATGGTCGGGGCGAAGTAGTGCCCATTGTCAGGAACCTCAATGGCGGGTCCCACGAATTCAATACCGACCTCGGCAGCTCGATCAACGAACCCTTTCACCTTCTCGTGATGACGGGCACTGATCAATGGGCCAAATTGACTCGTGGGATCTGAACTACGACCCATTTTTTGGGCGCGACCGATGGCTGCAACTCCCTCCAGAACCACGTCGTAGATCGAGCGATGAACATAGAGGCGCGTTCCGGCGTAACAGACCTGCCCAGAGTTGAAAAAGCACGCCATGGCCGCTTGCGGAATCGCTTTCTCAAGGTCAGCGTCCTCACAAATGATCGACGGCGATTTTCCGCCCAATTCGAGCGTGACTCTTTTGAAATCCGGTACGCTCGCCTTGAGGATGGCTTGTCCGGTTGCGGTCGAACCCGTGAAGGCCACCTTCGCTACACGTGGATGCGAGGCAAGGGCGGCGCCCGTCGTGGAATCCCCGGTCACCACTTGGAACACACCCGCCGGGAAGCCGACCTCACGAGCAATTTCCGCCAAGCGTAGGGCCGTCAGCGGGGTTTCCGGCGCGGGCTTGAGGATGACCGTACACCCTGCCGCCAACGCTGGCGCGATTTTCCACATCGACAACACGATGGGAAAGTTCCAGGGCGTGATGGCGGCCACGACACCGATCGGTTCACGACGAGAATAACAATGGTAAGTGCCAGGCGTTGCCGCCAGGCTCCCGGACGTTCCGCACAATTTGCTCGGCCAACCCGCATAGGTGCGCAGCCACGAAAGGGCCGCGGGAATGTCGATCGCCGCTGCTTGGGAGACGGGTTTCCCCGTATCGAGAGCCTCGAGCGCGGCCAGCCGCGGCAAATCCCCCTCAATCGCATCCGCAAATCGATGGAGCAGTCGTTCGCGCTGCAGCGGCGCCAGATCCCGCCAGGTTCGCTCCCGAAACGCCTTCCAAGACGCCTCGACGAGCGCATCGACGTCCGTGTCCGATGCAATCGGAATTTCCGCGAACGCTTTCCCGGAACACGGATCTTCATCGAGAAGCGTACTTCGTGTGGGAAGCCTGTCAAGGCCCACGCGAATCGATAGATCGGGAAGTTTCAAACCCTCGAATCCGCCGATACTCATTTTTGCTGTACTTCCGCGCACCGGCGCCGAAATTCACTGGGTGTTTGACCGGTGAATTGTCGGAAAGCTCGCGTGAAATGGCTCTGGCTGGTGAAACCCAAGCATTCGGCGATAGTTGCCAACTGCATCCGAGACTCGCGAAGCATTTGTTGTGCCCGCTCAAGCTTGGCCTTCATCACATATTGATGAGGCGACGCCCCGGTTGCCTTGCGAAAGACACGACAGAAGTAGGATGGCGTCACGCCCGCATCGGCGGCCATCTCTTCCAACGTGTAAACTCCCTCGGGGTGTTTCAAAACCACATTCATGATGTGGTGCAGTCGATACGCCGAAAAGCCCGCCGTGGGGATATCATCGGCGCTCGCGGTCGAGGATCCGCGCAAAATGTGTGCTTTGAGCGCGTTGACTAACGCGGACACATAGGCGTCACGCTCCGGCGCCGAAGGCGCATAGAGTTCCGACAGGACCTGCCGCGATAATGCGACGCCCAATGGATCCGAGAACGCGAAACGCATCCGACGAAACTGGTCGGATACTGGGCTCGATTTGAGTTGAGCCGCGGAAATGCTCAGGGTGACCACGTCGAGTTCACCATCAACGAGCCATCCCGTCTTCTGACCGGCTGGCACGATGGTCGCGCATCCCGGTGTGGAACTCATTTCGCTCCAAGCGCCCTGCTGCCACGTTCGCACATGAGGCTTGCCCGCGATGTGAACCACGAAGATCGGATCTGGCAGCGCGGGCAGATCATAGCTGCCGACAAACTGCCGCCACCGGCACAGCCGCCACCCATCCGCCTCTGAACTCAATTCGATGTCAGGGGCACGCCCCAAGGCGTCGCTGATGATCGGTTCGCTGCTCAGCACTTTAGCCGCTTGTGCCATCGCTTTTCCCCTCACGTCGGAACCAACCTCACGTCTAAGTTCTTAAGTCCATTGATAAAATTTGAACGAAATCGTTTCGGCGAAGTTACGACTTCGAAGCGCCGAACTCGTTGAGCCAGGTGCGAAAAGGCTATTCTAAGCTGCATCTCGGCGAGACGAAATCCGACGCAAACGTGCTGTCCAGTTCCGAACGCGACGTGTTGGACATTGCGGCGTGTAATGTCAAATGAGTTGGGTCGCTCATAGACGTCCTCATCGCGATTTCCCGATATATACCACATGACCACCTTATCGCCCTTCGCGATCTTTTTGTCCTGGAGCGTTGTATCGGCGATCGCCGTCCGCCGCATGTGCATGACGGGGCTTGCATAACGGACCATCTCCTTAACCGCCGAAGCCAAAATCTCCGGTTGCTCCCGTATAAGATCCCACTGTTGCGGGTTATTCGCGAATGCCACCATACTGTGGCTCAGAGAGTTGCGAGTCGTCTCGTTTCCTCCAACGAGGGTCAGAATTAGATTCGCAACAAATTCTTTGAAGGGCACCGGTTGATTCTCAATGGTCGCATTCGCCAATACGGTCGCTAGATCCACCCCGGGTTGTGCACGGCGACGCTCGAATAAGTCCTTCGCGAATTCGAAGAATTCACTTAAGGTCCGCGCCATTGCGGCAGGCGAATTGCGAAAGTCCGGATCGTCTTCTCCGACGAACGCATTGGTCCAATCATATAGCTTAGGCCACAAATCGAACGGTACATCCAATAGCTCTGCAAGCGTCAACAGCGGCAGCGGAGCTGAGAGCAGAGGAACGACATCAATGGATTCATTCATCGGAATCTTGGTGATGAGATCCGCGCATCGCGCATTTATTCGTTCCTCAATGCCCGCCAAACGCCCTGGTGTCAGCGCCGGCATGACGAGTTTTCGATACTGTGTGTGAACCGGAGGGTCGATTGATATGAAAGGGATGCCAATTGCCGATTCACCGGCGCCAGTTAATCCGACCTCATTTTCGTTGAATATTCGATGGCCGCCATGCTCGTGAGCCGATGAAAAAAGAGCAGGCTGGCGTGAGACCACGCTGATCTCCGCCTGGCGCGTCAATGCCCAGAAGCCAGGACCATCCTTTTCGGCATTCCAATAGACGGGCTCCTCTCGTCGTAACTCAGCAAAGATCTCGTGCGGAACCTGATTGACGTACAGATCAGGATCCTTGAGGTCAGGCGATGCGCTCTGAATGGTGGCCATTGTGCGGACTCTCTTCAGAACGAATATCGCCCACTGACGCCGAACGTGCGCGGCGTCGAGGGGACAAGGAAGTTGTAAGGGAAGCCGGCGCCGCGCAAATCGAGCCCGTAACTATAGACTTCGCGGTCAAATAGATTGTCGACCCACGCTCGCACGAGAATCTTGTCTCGGGTCCAGTTGAGTGAAGCGTTCACCTTCGAATAACTGCCCTGCTGGAGCTCCGAATTATCTTGTGCCGTGCCCGGAGCATTGATGGTGTCGAAAGGCGAGAAATACTCTCGGCTGACGTAATTAGCCGTCGGGGATAACAGCAATGCTCCGCCGGCGATGTTGACGATGTTCCAATCGAATCCAAGCTGCCCCGTCCAGGTGGGTGCGAAGGGCAATCGATTTCCCGCCAGATCTGTATCCTGCAAGGTCAGCTCCTTATACGTGGCATGCAGGTACCCAAACGACCCGCGCAACGTGACCGCAGGGACCACCCGGTAAGTCGCTTCTGCCTCAGCGCCGTAGACTTGCGATTTAGGTGCATTGACGAGAAAGGCGACGGGCCCCGGTCGAGTGTCCTGCAACTGCTGATTGGAATAGTCGTAATAGAAGATGGCGGCGGAGGCCGTCAGTGAATGGTCTAGGAACCGCCCTTTTCCGCCGATTTCGTAGGCATTGACCGTTTCCGGTTTGATGTATGTGATGCCTGATGAGGACGTATAGCCGCCGCCGTTGAAAGCGCCGGAACGATAGCCCCGGTTATAGCTGGCATAGGTGAGCAGTCCGTTGTCGAACGTGTAACTGAGCGCGGCTCGCCCGGTCGGCGCGTCGTTGCTGCCGTTGAGGACATACCGCGCATTGGGTTCATAGGCGCAGGTGCCGGGAACGCCAGGGCACGGCACCGTAGAGGCAAGCGGTATCTGGGGGCCGCCGACATTGCCGGCGAATAAGTACGCATAACCGTCGTCATATCGAGCACGGTCTTCGGTGTAGCGCGCTCCCAGGGTGAAGATCAGTTGGTTTGTAACTTTGAAGTCGCCCTGCAAGAAGACGGCCGAGGAATGGCGAAGTTGCCGGTAATTTTGGAAGAAGCCGCCGTTGACTCCCGGTGCGAGCGCGCTACCGATGTCGAACGTATTATCCGTGGTGGTTTGGTCCCAGCCGTAGTAAAGGCCGCCCACGAGATCAAGCCGATCACCTTCATAGTTGAACCGCGCTTCCTCGCTGTATTGGCGAAAGTGCGACTGCCAGTCGATGTCGAGAATGTCTACGGGCGCTCCGTCTGCCGCCTGCTGCAGGTCTTGCCTCCCGATATCGAGCGATGTAATCGAGGTGACCGACAGAGAGCGAGTAAAAGCGTAGGAGACGTTTGCGGCAACACCTGACGCGGACGTTTGATTTTCGCCGACGTTGCTCGCATCGACTTGAAAGAAGCTCAATCCCGCACGTGCGGGCAAGTAACCCTGTACGGCCGCTTGCGTCGGGTTATCCCGACCCGCGTACGCGCGGATTTTGATATCGAGATCACCGTCACCCGGCTTATAGCGCAGCGAAATTCGTCCCTGGCGCGAATCCTGCGAATTCGGGTTGGGGCCGCCAGGATAGACGTTCTCGATTTCGCCACCGCCGTGCACCCAGTTTCCCGCGACTCGAACCCCAAGCTCGCCTGGGATCAGGGTTTCCTCAACCGCACCTTGTGAAGTAAACGTGTTGAAATTACCGTAGCCCAATTCGGCGTAGCCATTGGATCCATCCAGAGAGGGGCCGCGCGTGATGAAGTTGATCGCACCGCCCGTGGTATTGCGGCCGAACAGTGTGCCTTGAGGTCCTCGCAGGACTTCCACTCGATCCAAGTCAAACAGACCCATTCCTTGACTTGTTCTCGGTGCAATATAAACGTCATCGATATACACGCCGATCGGGGACACCTGGTTGGAGTTGTATTCGTTCGCAACACTGATGCCGCGGAGCGAAAAGTTGGGCTGAGTGTCGCCGTAAGGGCTGCTGATCTGCAGGTTCGGCACGGCCGTCGCCAGTTCGGCGGAATTGCTGATGCCATTCTTCTCTAGCGTGCTGCCATCGATCGCAGTTATTGCGAGCGGCACATCCGAAATGGACTGCGCCCGACGTTGCGCGGTTACCACAATCTCGCCTACTTCGTTGGACGCCGTGGAACTTGTGTCGGTCGACTCCTGCTGTGCCGAGGCGCGGCCAGCCACAGCGAGGTGAAAGAGGACAAAGCAGATAGCAAGCCTGCAGAAATTGTTCATAAGAATGCCACTCCCCCGTCAAACAGCTGGTCGGTAGCGACCAATCTTGTGTGGCATAAGTCTAGGCGTATTCGCGCCTGACGCTTTTCACTCCATTGACTCAACATTTGCCATTTCTTGACCTCGGCTTGCGCTGTGGGCGCCTTTTCCGTGTGATGAGCACCAAGAGCAGCGTACAGCGCGCCCGGAGTTGGATATGCACCTGACAACCTTTGCGGAATTGAGCCCCGATAGAGCGGCGTTGATAGACGCCGATACGGGAAGATCACTCTCTTACAGCCGACTCAACGAGTTGGCGAATCAAGGGGCGCACGCTCTGCGTTCTCTTGGTTTAAAGCGCGGCGATGTTGTCGCCGTGTTGCTTGATAACAGCTTTGAGATTTTCGAGATCGCATGGGCAACTCAACGGGCCGGCCATTATCTGACCGGTATCTCGACGAGACTCTCGACCGCCGACATCGCCTACATCCTTGAGGATTCCGGTGCTCGCTTAATCATAGCATCTGATCGATTGTCATCAATTGCTACGGCAGCACGGGATCACCTTCCGAACGTCCAGGGATTTGCGACCACGACGGAGGTCGGTAGCCTGAAGAGCTGGAAAGCTCTCCGTGAGAGCCAGCCCAGGTCCGCGATTCCCGATGAGAACCCTGGCACTGACATGCTCTACTCGTCGGGGACCACCGGTCGCCCGAAAGGTGTTCGCCCGCCTCTTCCAACTGGCGAGATTGATGCCGAAACACCTTTAATGCGCATGGCGACAACTTTGTACGGCATGCGGCCGGAAACAGTCTATCTGTCGACTTCGCCCCTATATCACGCCGCTCCTCAACGCTGGGCGTTGACCGTGCAGCGTATCGGGGGAACCGTGATCTTTACGGATAAATTTGACGCCGAGCGATCCCTCGCACTTATTGAACAATATCGCGTAACGCACGCGACGTTCGTCCCGACACACTTTATTCGCATGCTTAAATTGCCAGCCGATGTACGCGAGCGATATGACCATTCGTCGCTTAAGGCCGTGATACATGCCGCTGCACCGTGTCCTGTACCAGTGAAGCATGCCATGATTAAGTGGTGGGGGACGATCGTACACGAGTACTACTCAGGTACCGAGACCTGCGGAATAACGGCATTGAATTCCGAGGAATGGTTAAAGAAACCAGGTTCGGTCGGAAGAGCGGTTCTCGGGACTGTGAAAATCACCGATGACTTCGGGAATGAAGTACCGCCCAATCAAGTCGGGAATGTCTATTTCGCCGACGGTCCAACATTCGAATATCACAATGACCCCGTGAAAACTGCAGACGCTTATGACCGCCACGGATGGGCCACTATGGGCGATATCGGCCATATCGATGAGGATGGATATCTGTATTTGAGCGATCGGAGAAACTTCATGATCATTTCGGGTGGGGTCAACATTTACCCACAAGAGATCGAAAATCTGATCGTGACGCATCCTAAGGTGGCGGACGTAGCGGTAATCGGGGCGCCCGATGAAGAAATGGGCGAAAAAGTTGTCGCTGTCGTCCAGCCAGTCAATTGGCAAGATGCCGGAACGCTGCTCGCAGACGAGCTACGTACCTTTATCCGAGCGGCTTTGGGCGGTGTCAAATGCCCAAAGCAGTTTCATTTTCGTGAGTCGCTTCCACGAGAGCCGACCGGTAAGCTGATGAAGCGGTTACTGCGAGATGAATACCGCGTTGCCGATAATTAGTGCCCGCCAATCATGAATCCGCCCACTCGATTTCGATATAGGCACGTCGACGAAGTCGCCCGGTCATGGCGGCCATGATATCGGTGAGACGCATCACTAACCCATATTTGCTCTGCAGCGCCTTGCGCACCTCCGCGATCAAGGCTGGACCCAAGACTATTCGGGCGCGAGCTTCGATCCAAGCACTCTGCACATTGCCACGAACGTCGCATGCTGCGAGCCGCACTCGGGGCGTTGCGCGAATTCTCTTAACTTTTCCGGCGTCGCCTGCACTGAATACGTAATAACGCCCAGCCACCTTAGCTATCCACACGGGCGTCTTCACTTCGATGCCATTTCGGCGGTATGTGGCTAGGCTCACATACTTCTCGGTGGCGGGATCGAAAAGCGGAGAATTCATGATTGCCGCTAGGAGCTAACCCATAAAGCTGTGTGGGTGTGATCCATGTACCAGGCCATCGTATCCTTGCTCACGCAAGGATGATGGCCGTAGGTCTTGGTGGAGCAATATTCTTCGTCCCCGTTCACGTCCACCAATCGATATCCGTGCTGTTTGGCAAACGTCGCCAACATGTGTTCGCGCGTCGCAGGTGAGGTCGCACATCCTGCTAGCGCAAGAAAGCCCAGCGCTGAGACGTAGATTATTCGCTTATCCACCGTATTCTCCTGTGTCCCGACGTAAACGCTGAGTATTGAGCCTAACTATGTATCAGACTAAATCAGACTACAATACTGAGCGCCACCGCGGCAATTGCCGTCTGTGCGGTGGCGAGCGGCCCCAATCAGCGATTCGTCGAGCGAACTGCCGTGGCCCCCATCTTCAGTAATGTGCTGGAAATTGGCGCCCGATGAAGCCCTGATCGTCGAATTCGACCATAGCGATATTTTCTGGATGATGACCAATATGGGCGTTTTCTTCACCAGTATGGATTATCTCTACCGACCCGTCAGTTATACGCCCAGTCGCACCAAGGTTGATCCCGACGGCAAGGTTCGCCTGGTTCTCGCGCATGACGATCCCGGCTTTCACAATTGGATCGACACGGAAGGTTTTGAGCGGGGGCATTTGGCCAACCGCAATATGTTTTCGGACAACCTCACGGAATTTCGCACGCGAGTCGTCAAGCGCTCCGAGCTGACAGCCGCGATGCCGGCGGGATCCGCAAAGATCTCGCCGGATGAACGCGCGGCCCAGTTGCGTCAACGCTATCACGCCATCCTGCAGCGCTATTGCTTATGATGATGCTGGTTTTTTACTTGAATTGGCCAGGTTACTACGATCTAAACATCGGCGGCGGGTCCCCGACCTGATAGACCTGCGAATCATAGGCCATAAATTTGGAATGTTCCAAATCAAGGAATGTGACGGCTAGCGGCGCGATCTGATTTATATAGATGGGTTCGCGTTGCAGTGCTTCGCTGGCTTCGACGCTTTCAAACCAGGCTTCCGAAAAACCGTCGAAGAGCATCTGATCGTGTGACTGTCCCGTGATGGGCGAAAGGCGATGCTGGACATACCGGAGCAAGTATCGCGAAAGTTCCGGATAGGTTCTGTACATGGGACCATACACCTCCGACCACAATCGACGGAATTCCTCGACGTTTAGATCCGGTCTTCGTTTATAAAAGCCAAGCTGTATGATCATGAATATTGATTCCTACGTATTCGGCAATTGTCGTGTGCGACTCAGGCTGCGATCGCGCGGGGAGACACTCATGGTTGAGCAATTCTACAGTAACAATCCCATTTTTCTGGCCGACTGCGAGCGCATCTATCGCCAATGGCACGAGTGTGCGAAGGCACGGGATATGGATGGACTGCTCGCCCTATACGCGCAGGACGCGGTGCTGGAGACGCCGCTGGTGCTGGCCATTTACAGCGGGCGGCATGATGGGATCTTGCAGGGGCATCGCGAGATCGGCCCTTTTTTCGCGGAAGCTGTCGGTCGCCCGCTCAACGAGCTCGTGCGCTGGTACCGAACGGGCCGATGGCTCACGGACGGAGAGCGAGTGCTCGCTTGGGAGTATCCGCGCGCCACTCCGGACGGTGATCAGGTGGATCTCGTCGAGCTGATGGAGATCGCAGAAGGGCTCATCCAATCACACCGGGTCTATGGCGGCTGGCTAGGCACTGCCTTACTGACACGCAGCCGCGATCTGATCTGAGATATCTGGCATAGAGGCTGTTTGCCAGAAGTCAATTCATTGGCTTTGCGCGTAGATCACAGGCAGCCATGCGCTCGAGCAAGAGGCAGCGTTCCCGCGCGTTACTCGCCAGGGATGCGGCGTGTGAAAATTCCGCACGCGCCTCCTCAAAACGCGCGAGCCGCTCCAGTAAGTCGCCCCGCACGCTTGGGAGGAGATGGTAGTCGCGCAGGCGCGATTCGTTGCGCAAAGCGTCGACGATCTGCAGAGCCGCTGCGGGTCCATAGGCCATTGATACCGCGACGGCTCGGTTCAGCGAGATGATCGGCGAGGGCTGGACCTCGTCTAGCGCATCGTACAGCCCTACGATTCGCGGCCAATCGGTCTCCTCCGCCGTGCGGGCGCGGGCGTGACGCGCAGCGATGGCGCCCTGCAGCGCGTAGGGGCCGAGTGGGCCGCCAAAATTCTCCGCGCGCGCCAGCGCCGCGAGTCCTCGGCGAATGAGCAGCTGATCCCACAAATGCCGATTTTGCTGCATCAGGAGAATGGGCTCTCCCGATGCGCCCACACGCGCGGGTGTGCGAGACGCCTGCAGTTCCATCAGGGCGACCAGGCCGTGAACCTCGGAGTTCGCGAGGTCGATTTCGGCGAGGACTCTGCCGAGGCGCAAGGCTTCTTCGCACAGCGCCGGACGCATCCAATCTTCCCCGGATGTCGCTGCGTAGCCCTCGTTGAAAATCAGATAAATCACTTCCAGCACCGCTTCCAGGCGCGCGGTGCGTTCCGCCGGTCCTGGAACCTCGAAAGGCACGCGGGCTTCGCTCAGCGCACGTTTGGCGCGCACGATGCGCTGCTGAATGGCCGGTTCCGACATAAGAAATGCCCGCGCGATCTCCGCCGGCGTCAAGCCTCCCAGCAACCGCAAGGTCAGCGTCACACGCGCCTCCATGGACAATACAGGGTGGCACGCGACGAACATGAGCCGCAGCAGATCGTCGGCTATCGAATCGGTCTCCTCTTCATCGAAGTCACTGCCGCCCAACAAGTCAGGATCATGCGTCATGACGGCGCTCTTTCGTTCCGCCAGCTGCCGGCGACGGAGCTGATCTATGGCTCGATTCTTGGCAGTCGCCATGAGCCACGCGCCTGGGTTCTCCGGAAGGCCCATGGCGGTCCACCGCTCGAGCGCGGCCACCCAGGCGTCTTGCGCAAGCTCCTCTGCGAGTCCCACATCGCGCAGCATGCGGGCCAGCTTTGCGATGATCTTTGCCGATTCCATGTGCCACACCGCTTCGATTGTTCGTTCGATGGCGTTGCGATCCACTGCGTCTCCTCAATGCGCCAGCCGTATCACTCGAAGCAGGGGCCGAGCTCGCGCACTTCGATCGTCGCCCACTCGGCTGCCGGGCACTGCCGAGCGATCTCGATCGCTTGCTCGCGGCTCGCGCAGCTGAGCAGAAAGAAGCCGCCGATCATTTCCTTCGCTTCCGCGAAAGGCCCGTCCCGGACGGTCGACTTCTCGCCCTGCCTCGTGACCCGCACACCGGCCGCGTCAGTCTTCAGGGATTGGCTCAATGTGAGCAGGCCCCGTTCCTTGAGGGAGGCACTGAACTCCTGCATCCGGCCGTAGAGCGCGCCGCCCTGGCTCTCGGACCGCGCTTCGCGGTCGCCCACTCTCTCCACCACGAGCAACACGTATGCCATCCTCTCAACTCCTCGATCGCCGCCGATCTACTTGGGGTATACCGCCTGCAATTCGCCGTTGATGATCCACGGCGTGCCGAATTTGTCCGTGAGCATGCCCCAGATTTTGGCCCAAAACATCGGCTGAAGCTTCATGGAGACCTTGCCGCCATCGGCCAGGGCGTTAAACGCCTTGGTGGCCTGCTCCACAGTATCGTAGTTAAGCGTCAGCGCAATGCCGTGAATGCCGCCGTAGGCCATTTGCGGCGGGCAGTCGCCGCCATAGAGCGAGGCGCCGCCCGGCAGCCCGAGACGCGCGTGGATGATGCGATCGGCATGCTCCTTCGGTGTCTGCGCTGCCATCGGCGAATCGGCGTTGCGCAGCAGCAAATCGAGCTTGCCGCCGAGGACGCGCTCGTAAAAGCGCATCGCCTCGGCACAGTTGCCATTGAAAGACAGATAGGGAATTGGCTGAAGCATGATACTGATCTCCGGTCGTGTGGATGAATTCGGTGCTACGGGTGAGCGTCGGTTCGGCGCCGCGGGTCGGCCTCCGGAGCCGTCGATGCTGCCGTCACTCCCTCGAAATCTTCGGGTCCGAAGACTGGACGGATCTCGATGTCCGAGTCCGTGAGCATCGGATTCGGGCAACGCTTGACCCA
>Ga0182024_10008154_pt1 | contig 22259 bp, 18 predicted proteins | sample P32metaG_FD_120480 | JGI IMG/M metagenome (GOLD analysis project Ga0182024, IMG submission 120480) | Permafrost microbial communities from Stordalen Mire, Sweden - P3-2 metaG (Illumina Assembly) | ecosystem: Environmental > Terrestrial > Soil > Wetlands > Permafrost | place: Sweden: Stordalen...
CATGAGGAAGTACAGCCGCCGGCCCACGTCGCGGGTGTCGATCCTGACCGGCTCATCGTCCACCGTCACCCGGTCCCGATCCGGATCGACCAGGATCGGCAATTCCGTCACGACCCGGCCGTTCACCGCGACCCGGCCCTGAAGGATCATTTCTTCGATTTTCCGCCGCGAGGCGACGCCGGCATTGCCGAGGATTTTCTGGATGCGCTCTTTCACGAACTCATTATTACAGGCGGGGCATAGAATGGGTATCATGGGCGTTCACAAAGTTGGAGATCCCAGATGACGATGGCGGCGGTAATCCAGGAATTGGCCGAAGACCCTCGTCTGATCTACCGGCACTCGGTAAACGAGTACCACCGCATGATCGCCGATGGGAACATTGAGGAGGGGGCGCCGTACGAATTGCTCGACGGCCAGATCGTCCACAAAATCCGGGCAGCTTCCGGGGAGGATCCCTCAACTGTAGGACCGCGACACATGACGGCGGTGACGCGGCTGGGGGACTTGGACCGCAAATTCAAACGATTCGGCTGCCACATCCGGCTTCAAGGACCGATAACGCTTCCGCCCTACGACGAGCCCGAGCCAGACGGGGCGATTGTGATCGGCAGCAGTGACGATTACCGCGACCGCCACCCGAAGGCTTCCGAAGTTCTTTTTGCGATTGAGGTGGCCGATGCGTCAATTCGGCGTGACCGCGGCTACAAGCAACGCATTTACGCGAACAGCGGCATCCCCATTTACTTTATCGTCAATCTCGTGGACGGAGTCATTGAAGCTTACAATCGGCCGATGAAGGGGAAGGGACGCTACGGCCAAGTGGAAACGCTTTCGCCGAAGCAAGCCGTCATCTTCATAATGCCAGCCGGGAACATCGTGAAGGTGCCGGTTCGGCGTTTGCTGCCGTAAATTCGCGACTGTGCAACGTGTCCCGCGTTGGTGGCGTGGTTTATTCGCGACCACCAAGTCGCAGGTGCGGCTCAACGCGCTCGCCGCATTTGGGACATCGAGCGTGGCCCTCAAAATCGAAATGAAGCCGTTGGCTTTTCAGGTCAACTTCGCATTCGGGGCATCGATCCGGGCCGTTGCGTTTTCGCCAGCGCAGCCACCAAATGACGCCTATCGGAACACATAGGGCTGTCAAAATGGAGATGATTACTTCGGGCCAGTCCATTCGAGTCCGCAAACCAGCGTCGCCGGATACGGCTCGGCGCGCATGAGTTATCGCGGTCGCCGGCGGCGTCCCTGCCTGCCGACTTTCGGCAAGGTCTGGTCTGCCACCAGTTCCTTCGCTGGCACTTTCACGGGCCGGTTGGCGGCCTGCCGGGCCAAGGCTTCGGCGACGAATGAATTCACGGGAACGCGATCTTCGTTCTGACGACTCGCCTGGGTGTAGGGAATGCCACGCATGGGGATCTCCGGTTACGTGGCATCTCAGATGACTTGCGGGTATCGCGCTACGCAGGCGTGCTCGAAGTGCAGTCGAAGGCTCACGTTGGTGAGATCATGTTACCCGATTCGACGTAACTTGTCGAAGCCTTCTTGTCCTTCTGTCCTTCTTGTCACGAGATGAGGACCTGCTGCTCATCCCACGAATCTTCCCCCTCTTTTCCCGCCAGCTCGCCAGCCGACATCTGAAGTATATGATCTGCTACAAGGTCACCCGTTCTTGAGGTGCTGAATGCCCTCCGTCGCTTTCGCCAGATGGCAGAACGACCGAACGCCCCGTTTGAACGAGGTGGATTCACACTGCGCGGTGGTGTTGGCTTCGGTTCCGCCGAACCCGACGTTCCTCCACGAGAATCTGCGGGGCTTCGTCCTGCACCTCAGTGCCTACTTCCAAGGTTTCTGCCGCGATCTTTACACGGAATGGTCGCAAATCTGGATCGCGGCCATTCCCCTCGGTTTCCAAGCGACAGCTCAGGCACAGTTTTCCGCTCAATTAGCGCTTGAGAAAGGGAACCCCACGTATGAGAATATCAACAGGGACTTTAGCCGCTTCGGATTTGTGCTGAACTTGCACGCCGCCAGCCCAGCGGGTGCGCAACTGGTAACTGACCTGGGACATCTGAACGAGTGGCGGAATAAGGCAGCACATCAAGGAACTAAACCTCTAGGGGGAGGCGTACCGGCAACCCTGACATTGCCGATCGTACAGGGCTGGAAAGCGTCGTGCGATGCTGTGGCCACCTTGCTCGACGGGATCATGCGTGGTGAACTGCGTCGCATCATGGGAGTCGCCCCCTGGTGATGCCACGAACGAGGAGATTTGCCATGACCCTCCAGAACCTGACCGAACCTTTGAAGGCCGGCACCATCGTCAAAATCCTTAACTCAGGATATCAGCGTGCAAGGATCGCTGAGTATCGCGGACCCTTTGGACCGAAAGGTGCGCGCATTTACCGGGTACTCGTCCAACGGAAGCCCAGGCACGTTTACATCGAAGTCAGGGAGGACCAGCTAGAGGTTCTTCGTGCCAAATAAGGTTTGCCAGCCCGTAACGGAGATGCCCCACATGCTCAATCCAGGTTTCGGTATTGGCGGCATTGGGCAGGCCGCTGTGCCTGTCATCCCATCATGTTCTTGACTCGCCGCGGTTCGACTATTGATAATCCGCGCCATGGCGGGGTCCTTCGTGGAAAAGCTGATTGTTGCACTCATGAGCACGGGGCAGTTGGAGGCACCTGCCGCAGCGGTCGAGACCGGCGATGACGATCATCCCCGAATTCTAGCCGCCTTCGACGCCCGCGCCCGTGCCGAGCTTGCCGGAGAGGCGCCGGCGCTCAACATGCCCGCGGCGGCATGGGCCCTGCGGATGCTCGTGGATGCGTGCCGGTTCCTCGTTTACAGGGACATCGAGGCGGAGACGATCGCCGGGGCGCTGCGCCGGCAATGCCCGGCTGCGGCATCGGCGGATGTCTGGTATTCGGCCGACTTGTTCCTGCGGTATTTGCCGGACCTCGTCCGGCTGGCGCGGGCGGCAGGCGAAGGGGACGCCCTGGTCGAGCACCTGCTCCGCCTGGCTCGGGACTGGCCGTTGTCTTCCGTCGGCATCAGTGGGGTCGACGTGAACGCCGACATGGTCGAGAAACTGATGCGCCACCCCGCCTTGGGTCAGCTTTACATTGATCGTATGATTGACCGGCGTGATGCGAGCCGGATGGCGCCGCCCGCGGTGCGTGCGGCGCTGCGAGCGACATTGGGGAACTACCCCGAACTGGCGCCCGGAATGTGAGCACGAACATGCAACCGACCCCGGCCGATCCATCGATACCTCATCCGCTGGTGGACGGACCGATGGCTGATGCCGTCGCCCTGGGCGCCCGGCTGGTCACCGACGTGCTCGACCCGCTGAAGCAATCGTTCATCGGCAAGGACGAGGTGATCGATCTCATGGGAGTGGCGCTGGCAGCGGGGGAGAACCTGTTTTTGCTTGGCCCGCCGGGGACGGCCAAGAGCGCCCTGGTTTCGGAACTGGGCCGGCGGCTGCACGGCAGCACCTTCGAGTACCTGCTGACGCGGTTCACGGAGCCCAATGAATTGTTCGGCCCGTTCGACATCCGCCGGCTGCGCGAGGGGGAACTGGTCACCAACACCGAGGGAATGCTGCCGGAGGCGTCGCTGATCTTCCTGGACGAGCTGCTGAACGCCAACAGTGCGATCCTGAACAGCCTGCTGATGGTGCTGAACGAGCGGGTGTTCCGGCGCGGCCGGGAGACGCGGGCGCTGCCGACGCTGGCGGTCTTCGCCGCCAGCAACCGCCTGCCCGAGGATGAGGCCCTGGGCGCGCTGTTCGACCGCTTTCTCATCCGGGCGATGTGCGAGAACGTCCCCAACGACCGGCTGCTGGACGTGCTGCACGCCGGGTGGGCGCTGGACCGGGAACGGGCGAACATCGGCTCGGATAACGGCCAACCCGATCCGTCCGTCCCGGTCATGGACGCCGACCAGGTGCGCCGGCTCACCGGCGCACTGGGTGACGTGGACCTGTCCGCGGTGGTCCAGCCGCTGGCGACGCTCGTGCTCCGCCTGCGCAATGCCGGGCTGCTTTTCTCGGACCGGCGGGCGGTGAAGGCGCAGAAGCTGGTGGCGGCCAGCGCGCTGCTGTGCGGGCGCAGCCATGCGGTCGTCTCCGACCTGTGGGTCTTCCGCCACGTGTGGGACACGCTGGAGCAGCGCGAAGTGCTGGCATCGCTGGTACAGGGAGCGCTCAAGGCCTCCGAACCCGGCCCGCGCGATCATCCGCGGGCGGCGGGGAACATGCCGGACCCCGAGGCTCTGGCCCGCGACATCGAAGCGCTCCGGCAGCGTCTCGCTGGCGCCGCCGCCGGGCCCGGCGAGCGGGAAGCGGCCCGAGATCGGCTGACATTGCTCGGCGGACGGCTGCAATGGGTCCCGGACGCGCATCGCCGGCAGTTCCTGCAGAAGCAGATCGACGCGGCCTGGGCGCTGGCCGACAGCGCGAAAGAGAGGGGGCCGGCGTGAACAGCAACTGGGCGGCATCCTTCCCACGGTATGCCGTCGAATCAGCCCTGGCACTTCGGCTCCAACCCGGCCTGGAAGCCCACGATGCCGGCGAGACGGTCTGGCTCCGCGGCAGCCAGGCGCTGGACGAAGTGCTGCCCCTGCTGCACAGGATTCCGGAGATCACCGTCTATACCGTCGATCCATATGACGTGCTGACGCCGCTGCACCGGCGGATCCCGACGGAAACCCGCCTGCCTTCCGGCCCGTGGCGGCCGCTTACCGCAGTAACGGTACTCGCGCCGCAGCCGACGGCATTGCCCGCCGTCGCGCCGGCCGGAATTGCCTTACGGCTGGTTCGCGCGGGGGCCGAGGAACAACCCGCGGCGGTCATTCTCCCGCTTGGAACCTGGGCCAAGTGGGCGATCCATGCCCCGCAGGTAAGGCTTGCGCGATTGCGATTTGCCGTTTGCAGCGATGGCCGGACGCTGGTGCTTGGGGCACCGCTTCCGCCGCTGCAAGGCGATCTCCTGGTGGATCGCGAAGGACTGCTCGTTCCCTGCGGCTATTGCTGGCGTCCTGTCGTCGAGCCGGCCGTGCTCCGCCGGCTGCTGAAGCTGAATGCCGGGGACGGGGCGATTTTGACCATTGACGGGCGCGTGGATCGGATCCCGGCTGAAGCGATCGTCGCCGCCACCCGCAGCGCCGCCCGCGCGTCATTGGCCGCGCGCGGGAAGTGCGTGGAGGCGCCGCTATGAGCGATCGCGGTGCCGTCGTCGCATACCTGGTCCCGCCCAGCGGGTCGTTCTGGGCGTGGCAGGATGGCGGCCAGAGCATCGCCTGGGCAGGGGTGGGAGGCCCAGGGCCGACCATCGCATTTCGCGGGGAACTGGAGGCAATCGCTGGCATCCTGGCCCCAAATGGACTGCCGCCCCTGGCGGCGCTGGTGCTCCTGCTGGCCGCCACGCGCGACACCTGGCCGGCCATCGAGCCGCTCATTCACGATCACGTGCGAAAACTCGGCGCTGCCGGCCTGACAGCACCCGGCGGCGTCACACTGCTCTCCGTGGCCGGCCGGCTCGAAAAGACCACTATCGAAACTCTACGTGGCCTGAATGTTGTCGCCGGCATTTCATCCGAGCGACGACGCGCCCTGGGTGTCAAGATCGTGCTCGCCCAGATGGTTTTCGAGAAGGCGCCGCCCGAAGTCCCGCCCCGTCTGGCCGAGGAGATCGCCGAGGAGCTTCGCACCGCCAACGACCCGGGGCTTTACGTGGCAGGCGAATCCGCGCCGATCACGCCGTTGCGGGAATGGGCATCGGCTATGGATGCCCTGAAGGCCGGTCTTTCGTCGGTCGACGAAGAATCGCTTTCGTTGCGGCAGCGAACCGGCTTGGAAACCCTCCCGCGTCCGGCCGGTGAGGATTTGTCTCCCTCCCAGCGGGTGCGCGGCCTGTTGGCCGAACAGATCGATGACCCGGAGTTGGGCGGCATCGTCCGGCTCGGCCGGGAATTGCTGGCGGCGCTGAACCTCCCGCGGACGCTGCACCGCCGGCAGAGCGACGAACCGCCGGCAGGCGGCATCGCCGACGTCTCCAACCGCGGGCCGCTCGACCGGCTGCTGGTGAGCGAGCTGGCCCACGACGACATGACGCTGGCGGTCCGCGTGGCGGTCAACGAGGCGCTGTACCTGAAGCGCGAGCCGCCCCCGCAGGAGCCGCCACAAGGCCGTCTCATACTGCTCGATTGCGGCATCCGCACCTGGGGCGTGCCGCGGGCGCTGACGGTGTCGGTCGGGCTGGCGCTGGCGGCCACGGCACCGGCAGGTACGAGGAGCAAGCGGGGTGCCATGGGCAAGCGTGCTCGCTTGCCCGTGGGGAATGATTCGCGCTCGGTGGGCCATGGGAGCCAGTCAGCCGGTCCCAGTGATGTTGTAGGGTCCGCACTGCGGACCGATCCTCCGCCACCGCAGGAAACGGTCCGCAGTGCGGACCCTACCAAGACCGATGCTCCGCCATCGCAGGAAACGGTCCGCAGTGCGGACCCTACAAGATTTGCTCACAACCACTTACCCAGTGACCCCATCTTGGCCGTCTTCCGCCCCGACGGCGCGAACGTCGTCCCCGTCGATCTCTCCTCTCGCGAGGGAGTCATCGACCATCTGTCGAAGCTGGACACCTGGCCCCATTTCGGGCCCGCCCTGGCGTCGCTCGCGCGGGCGGCCGCAGGTGAAAAGGGGACGTCCGCCGAGGTGTTCCTGGTCACCGCACAGGATGTTCTGGACGACGCGGAATTCCGCATCGCGCTGCGTCAGCTCGACGCGCTGGTCGTGTTCGCGGCGGGGGTGGACCGCGAGGGACGCGTGCAGCTTTGGAGCATCTCGCCCACGGGGCGCACACTGCTTCGCAGCGCCGTGCTGGATGTGTCCGCGCTGCTCGATCCGCCTCGGCCGCGCCCGGCGGCGCGGCCTTTGGCCGGGACCAGGTTCCCCGCGATTTTCAGCCGCCGGCCCATGCCCCTGCTGGTTCCCCCCACATCCGACATCAAAGCGGCGATCGGGGGGAAGGAGACCGGGCTGATCGCCATCACCGCCGACCGCCGCTTGTTGCACTGGGGCACCATGACCTGGGGCGAGGGACCGCGCGAGCTGACAGCCGGGCTTCCCGGCGGCAGGGTCCACCTGCTCAGCTTCACCAGCGACGGCCGTGCCGTGGCAGTCATCGGCGGCCAAGGCGCACGGCGGCGCGGCGCCGAGCCCCGTAACTGGCTCGTCGTTGCCTCGATCGCTACCGGCCAAGTGAGCCATTCCGATCTCCCCCTCCCGTCGCGGATCGTCGGCGCAGCCTGGCATCGCGGCGCACTCCTCGTGGTCATGCGGCGGTCCGCATCAGCATTCGGCCTGGAATCATCGCAGCCGCTGGCGTCACTCTCCACCGCCGGACTTGGCCTGCACTGGCGCAACGGGCGCTTCTTTATGGCGCACTACCGCAAGTACCTGGCATTGTCCTATGACGGCAGCCGCCTGGTGCTGGAAGATGTGGGAAAGGTGCCGGACAACACGCAAACCGTTTTTGAAGCCGCCGGCGTCGAGGGTCCGCTGGCACTTACCGCCGGCGGTGCCGTGTTCAGCGTCGGGCAACCAGCAGAGCCGCTCTGGCCGTTAGCCGGCAAGCAAGTCCGGTTCAAAGCGCTTTCATCCGACGGCACCGAATTGCTTGCAGCCACCCTCGGACCCGATCCCGCGTACTACCGGCTCTACCTGGCGCCGAAGACCTGTTGGGAGTCAATCACGCTCCGTAGCGGCTGGCATGCGGGCTCGTCCAACCGGCTGGCCTATTCCCATCGTGGCGCCCTCCGAACGCAACTCATGGGAGTATCCGTAACCCAGACCGGGTCGCTGGCCCTGTGGCCGCGATATCCCGGCAAGTGCCTCCATTTTGTGCTGCGCGGACTGGACCTGCGCCTCGAGCGCGACACCGGCTCGGCCCTGGCAATGTGCTATCGCCCGTTCATATTTAATGGCCGCTCGGACGACTTCGGCTTCAGGCTGCACTGCGCGACGTGGCCTGATGGCAGTACTGCCTGGCTCGACTCGCGAGGAATGCTCCACCTCAAGAGCGCCGACCTAGCGGTCCCGCAAGTCACCCTGGTGCTCCCCGCCGACGGCACGCTGGCGGGCTGGTCCTCCGACGGGCACGTGTACGGCCCGCGCTTCTACCACGGGCTGCGGACCTCGTGGGGCGGCGGGCACCTCGAGGAGTTGATCCGGCGCTTTGCCGAGAGGTTGCGATGAAGAACAGTTGCGTTGTTGGTGAGAGAGATCCTCTTTCTCCCTCTCCCGGTACTCCGGGAGAGGGAGAAAGACGGTCCCACCGACATCCATCGGCACACGAATGACCGCATCTTCTGCCTCAACCTCACTCTTCGACCCCCCTCTGGCGTCGTTCCCCCTGCGGCTGCGGCGCGAGCCAGCGCGCGTCCATCCCCCGGCCGCGTGGTTCATCCCCGGCGACAGCGCCGAAGTCTGGCTGGAGGAAATGACCGGCTGGAACGTCCCGCTCGCCGAGGCCCGTTTGTACGTGGTGCCGGCGTCGCTTTCCGATCGAACGCCCTGCGGATTGCTGTTCGTGCCGGGCCGCGAGCAGCCGGCGCGGCCGCGTCGAGCCATCGCTTACGCGGCGATCGGCGATCGGCTCTACCTCCCCGCCGACGCCCGGCTGGAACCGGACGTCGCCGCGGAGGAACTCCGCGCCCCCCTGCCATACGACGTGCAGGTCCTGCATCCCACCGCGGGGCTGGTGGGGTTCGGCCCGCAAGACGCATTGAGCGTCGAGCAATTGTTGATGGCTCCGGGGACGAGCGGCGCCGATTGGACGCGCGCCGATCCAGGACTGCCACCCCTGCCGCGACTCACGGCGGTGCGGGCCGAGCCGGGGCCGGGCATCGAGCAAATGCTGCAAAGCGCGCAGGGCGACATCGGCTCGGAGTCGCCGGATGAGGCGCCGTATTCGCCCAATGAGTCGCCGTTGGCCGACGCCGCGGGCAATGCCGTGCGCGCGACTTTGGGTTCAATGGCCGCGGGGATGGGCTGGCTGCTGTCGCAGTTGGGCCGACTCGGACCGGGCGCCCCCAGGCCGCCGGGCGGCGCAAACCGGCCAGGCGCCGCCACGCCGCCAGGCCGCGCCAAACAAACCGGGCCCATCGGCCGAGCCAGGCGCAAACTGGCGGCAATGAGCGCGGTACTGCAGTCCCGGCGCCATCGTGAACTCAACCGGCTTCTCAGCCTGCTGCAGCGCGACCCGGATGCCGGCCTGCGCTTCGCGCTGCCGCTGCGCGACATGGCAGGCCGGGGCGTCGCGCCGCCCGGTGACCACCTCGCTGCTCACGACGTCGATTTCCGATGGAAGACCGTTTTCGGCGGGGGCCACCGCTCCGATGCATGGGACGTCCCGGCAGACTTGCAGCGGAAGCTGCGCGAACAGTACTGGGCCGCCGCCAACCGCGAAACGCGCCTCGGCCGCCACCGCCGGGCCGCTTACATCTACTGTCACCTGCTCGGGCAGTTCTCGCTCGGGGTGGTGGCACTGGTCCAGGGCCGGCACTTCCACGAAGCCGCTCTGATCTACCGCGACAAGCTCAACAACCTCCGCGCCGCCGCCGATTGCCTGGCCAACGGCGGGCTGCTCTCCGACGCTATCCCGCTCTATGTGGAGCTGGAGCAGTTTGTAACCGCCGGCGACCTCCACGGCCGCCTGGAGCAACACGAGCAAGCACGCGCTTGCTATCGCGAGGCGACGCAGCGTCTCATGAAGTCCGGCGACATCCTCAATGCCGCCCGGCTCCTGGAGACCCGGCTCAGCGAACCGGATGAGGCGCTGGGCGTCCTGGCCGCGACCTGGCCCGGGCAGGACCCCAGCGGCGCGTGCCTGGAAGAATGGTTTGCGATGGCAGGCCGATTGGGCCGCCATGACGCGGGGCTGGAACGCGTCCGGGCAATCCGCGGCCAATTGGCACAACCCGCGCCGCTCTCCCTGGCCCGCGAGTCAACGACCGCGATCACCATCTTTTCCTGTGTTGCCGGCATATACCCGGCAGACGGCGTCCGCGCCGCGGCGGCCGACGCGACGCGCGTGCTGGCCGGCCCGCGCCTGCGGGACTACGACTGCCCCGATCGCGCGACGATTGTGAAGGCGGTCATCGCGCTGGCCCCGGCCGACCGGTTGCTGGCCCGCGACGGCCAGCGCTTCCTGGAACAGAAGCGCCCGCCGAAGCCCGGCCCCAGGCCGATCCCGCTGAAGCCCGGCAAGCCGCTGCGCGCGTTCGCGCTGCCGCTGGGCAGAAGATACCGTGCTGTCGCGACGCTGGGCGGACGGGGGTTCCTGGTATTAGGCTCTGTCAGCGGCCAATGCGCGGTGGTCGCCCGCGCCAAGTTCGACGGCTGGATGCAGACCGCCGTCTCCCCGCTTCCCGTCAGCGGAGACCCTCGGTTCCTGATGCTTCCCCCCGCCTCCAATGGCCAGGCCGTCCTCGCAAGCATGGACAACGACGGCGCGACCAGCCTCGGCCGATTCTCCGTTTCGCGCGTCCACACATTCGACGATGAGATCGTGCTCGACATGCCGCCCTTTTTCTCGAGGCAGACGTGGTCTGCCTGTCACGAGGAAACCCACAGCCTGTGGGTCTTGCAATCCAGCGGCAGAGCGGAATTAATCCTGCAATGTATGAACGCGGCGGGAGTCGTGTCTCAGGTCACCTCAACACCAGGCGGCGTCACCGGCACGGTGCAGTTGGCGACGCGCGGCCTCACTTATCCTCCCCTGGAAGCCCCGCCCGACCTGCCGGTCCCGATGGTGGCCCGGAGCGGTCATGTATATGTCGGCCTGGGCTCCACGCTCCTGATCAGCCAACCCGGCGGCGGGCAGCGGCACATCGAGATGCCCCACCCGATCCGATCGCTGGTTGCTTCGCCGCCGTTCACCGTGGTGAGGATCATCGCCACGCTCGACGAAGGCGCGGTGGTCGTAACGCCCGACGGCGGGACCAGGGCGCTGGAAGGTATGACAGCGCCGCGTGCCACGTTCACGCGCGACGGCCTGCTGATCGCCGTGGACGCTCACGGCTCCGGCCGCATTTATCGCAGTCAGGCCGGCGGCTACACCCGCAAGGGAAGCTTCCAGACGCTCCGCGACCCGCTCGCCGTCATCCCCGCCTCCGGCGGCGAGTTCGCCGTCATCGGGACGGATGGGAGGGTGGAGATTTGGGAGCCGGGGGCCGTTTGACGCCGTGGTGCAATGCCAGAGGTTTTCCTCGCTCTGGAGTATCGTCGTCGTCGGAAAGCGGCTACAATCATTTTTGTGAGTGAAAAGGAACAAGCATCAACGATCGCGGAGATCCCGTGCGGGGCCCACACGGAGTCTCACGCCATTATTGATGGAAGCTCACGGGCGTTTTCGAGCGATGCCGAGAAATTCGACGCATTGGCCCAAGCATGGCATGAGCATCAGATAGGAAGTCCCACGCTTGATTTTAACCATTCGGCATATCACCAGATCATACGGTTGTGACGACACTCGTCCCACATCCTGCGAAACAGCGCCTATTGCCCGCCAGGTTCCGGTGGACGCGGGAGCAGTATTTTCATCTCACCGACCTTGGTTATTTCGCGGGGCAGCGAGTTGAACTGATCGACGGTGAAATCCTCCATATACCGGCCCAGAAGACCCCGCACGTCATCGGCGTGGAGAAGAGCAAGGCGGCACTCCAGAAAGCGTTCGGCCGGGCGTATTGGGTGCGAGCACAGGCGACCCTGAGCCTTGGGCCCAACGCCGCGCCAGACCCGGACGTGGCCGTGGTCGCCGGTCCGCGCCGGGCCGATATTGACTACCCGACGGAGGCGGTGCTTGTAGTGGAAGTGAGCGACACGACGCTCTGGTTCGACCGCACGCGCAAGGCGCGCACTTATGCAAGGGCCGGCGTCCCGGAATACTGGGTCCTCGACCTGGTGCATCGGCAACTGGTGGTATACCGTGGCCCGATTAACGATCCGGCACGTCGGCCGCGGCACCAATACTCGGCTGTGACAATCCTCGGCCCGAAGGACAGCGTAAGTCCGTTGGCCGCCCCCCGTGCCAGCATCAGAGTGGCAAGGCTTCTGCCGTGATCGTTGGCGGGTATCCAAAATGGCGGGATGTGACCCCACTCTTAAGGGGCCCGGTTCGCGGCTTCGAAAATCGCGGCTAAGTCCAAGGCGAGTCCCGGCAGCAGAGGCGTTCGGTACGGATCCCCAGTGCCGACGGCACTTCTGAGCCAACCGCCGGCGCCGCGGGTGTGAACGAGCATCTCCCGCCGGTCGGCGTCAACGATCCAGTACTCCTGCACGCCGAAAAGGAAATACTCCTCTGGCTTCTCAACGTAATCGCGTTGTCGCGAGCCTGGCGAGACTACTTCGATCAGGATGGCCGGGACTCACGTCGCCCAAATGGTGCTTCCGCCAGAGGGCGGTGGGGACAGGTAGACCGCCCAGTCGGGATGGCGTTCGGAATTCAGTTGCGCTATCAGTACCTTGCAGCCGCCTTCGCCGGCGATGGTATGAATGATGTCGGGATGGGCATGGCGGAATGCCGAAAGCTGCTCACGTAACGCGTCCACCTGCGCCAGGTACCGAAAGTTCGGGACATCCACCACGGTGATTATCCCTCGGCTTAATTCGTAATCATTGCCGGGCAGACCTTCGGCGCGGTCGAAATCGGCTAAGCCCATAGGTCGCCCGTTGTCGCACGGGCCGATCGATATTGCAGCTTTTTCGCTGTCTAATGCCTGCGTCATCGGGGCTCCGCATCACGCGACGATCACCCGAACAACTTAATCACCGGCTCCGCCTGCACCAACTCCCTCGGCTGCCCGAGGTGGTTCGTCACCATGGTATGCGGGTCGATGCCCATGGCGTGGTATACGGTGGCGAGCAACTGAACGGGGTGGACGGGGTCGTCGGCGGGGCTGGAGCCGGTGGCGTCGGACTTGCCGTAGACGGCTCCGCGGCCGATCCCGCCGCCGGCCATGAGGGCGGTGTAGCAGTAGGGCCAGTGGTCGCGGCCGTCGGGACCGTTGCTGTTGCCGCTGGTGCTGACGCCCATCTTGGGGCTGCGGCCGAACTCGCCGATGGCCAGCACGATCGTGTCTTTCAGCATGCCGCGCTCGTCCAGGTCGGAAATGAGCGTCGGCAGGCCCGCGTCCAGTTTCGGGCAGTGCAGGTTCTTCAACGGCCCGAAATTGGCGGCGTGGGTGTCGAAGGCGTCGATCATCGGATTGCCGTTGGCCACGGCGGGCCAGTTCACCTGCACCACTCGGCTCCCGGCCTCGATGAGCCGCCGGGCCAGCAGCAGCGATTGGCCGAAGGTGTGCCGGCCGTACTTGTCGCGGACGGCGTCCTTCTCAGCGGTCAAATCAAACGCCTTGCGGGCCCGGCCGGAGATGATCAGCTCCAGCGCTTTCTTGTCGTAGTCGTCCAGGGCGTATTCGCTGCACGCCTTCTCGATGTCCGGCATCTGGCTGTCGACCTTCTGGAGGAGCGACGCCCGGCGTTCCATGCGGCCGGGGTTCACTTCCTGGCGGAGCGTCAGGTCGGCCGTGCTGAAGTTGGATGCGGGATCCTGGAACATGTAATACGGGTCGTAAGCAGCGCCGAGGAACCCGGCGGTGCCGCCCTTGCCGATCACGTTGGATTCCTGCAGCGGGCGGGGCAGCATGACGAAGGGGAGCATCGGCCCGTCCGCCGGGTGGATGCGTGCGATTTCCGCGCCCACGCAGGGGTAGTCGCTGCGGTTGGGCGGATCGAGCTGACCGGACGGCGAGACCTTGTCGGGCGTATAGCCGGTCATCATCTGGTAGATGGCCGCGGTGTGGTTGAACAGCCCGGCGGGCGTGTAGCTGACCGAGCGGATCAGCGTCGTCTTGTCGAGCACCTTGGCCAGGTTGGGCATGACCTCGGTGACCTTCACGCCGGTGATCTTGGTGTCGATCGGCTTGAAGATGCCGCGAATGTTCTCCGGGGCGTCCGGCTTGGGGTCCCAGATGTCCAGGTGGCTGGGGCCGCCTTGGAGGAAGACGAAGATGAAGTTTTTGGCGCTGCCGAAGCCGGCGGCTTGCTTCCTGGCCGACTCGGATGCAGCCGCGGTCGAATTGAAGCGGAGCAGGTTGGCGAGGGTCAGGCCGAGCAGGCCCGCCCCGCCGACGCGCAGCATCTCGCGGCGAGAGATTCCGTCACAGTTGGCGCCGGGAAGTCCTGGAATGGATAGCATATGCCGAATCTCCGTCGTAAAGTGACAGCGTTGCTTGCCTTTATACCGTCCAGTAAACTCCCGCGTTGGCGGCGCTGCCGCAAAACTGACGGCTTCAAGCCGTCACCCTGAGCGCAGCGAAGGGTCTCTTCTGCTGCCAATTTCATCATACCCTCGCAACACCGTAAGCAGAACAGGCCATGTCGTCACAATCGCGAAACGTCCTCCCAGCCGCTTTTCCCTCCGCAACCCCCCGATGGCTACCGACGGTGCTCGCGGCCCTGTTCGTCGCCGCGCTGGTGCTCGTCACCTTCCAACGAGCGCTTTCCGCCGGCTTCATCAATCTCGATGACGATCTGTACGTCTCTGCCAATGAGCACGTTCAGCACGGACTGACCGCCCCCGAGATCGGCTGGGCCTGGTCCAGCAACTACCTGGGCTACGAGATCCCGCTGACGTGGATGTCCTATATGCTGGACACCGACCTCTTCGGCAAAGGCCCGTGGGGCTACCACCTCACCAACATGATTCTGCACGCGGCCAATGCCGCGCTGCTGCTGCTCGTCCTGAACAGGGCGACGAACTCCCTTTGGCGCGCGACCTTGACGGCGGCGCTGTGGGCGGTCCATCCGCTGCGCGTCGAGTCGGTCGCATGGGTGACCGAGCGAAAAGACGTGCTGGCCGGCTTCTTCGCGATGGCCACGCTGTACGCCTACGTGAGATATGCTCAGTCTCCGCGCGGCGGGTGGTTCGCCGCGGTGATCGTGGGGTATTGCCTGTCGCTGCTGTCCAAGCCCCCGTTGGCCGCCGCCTTGCCGGTGTCGGTCTGGCTGCTGGACTACTGGCCATTGGGGCGGATGGCCGGCGGGCCGGACCCCGTGGCGGCCACTGCGGTGCGCCCAAGCCGTGCGGAATCGCGCCGACAGGGAAAAAAGTCCGCAGGCTCGTCGGAAAACCGTCGTCGCCCGGCATGGCGGCTGGCCATCGAAAAGTGGCCGCTGTTCGCCATCGCGATCGTTGCGGGCGGCATCCTGGCCGCGGGCATGAAACGCGAGGCGATTTTTGAGGGGGACGTCGTCGTTTCCTGGCCGGGCCGGCTGGCCAATGCCGTCGTCGCCCCCGTCCGCAGTTTGGAGCGGGAAGTCTGGTTTAAGCACCTGGCCGTCGTCTACCCGATGCCCACCAGTTGGCCGCGGATGCTCGTCATGATTGCAACGGGGACTCTTCTGGCCATCACCGGGTTTGTCGTATGGCAGCGAAAACGGTTCCCGTGGCTGGCGGTCGGGTGGTTCTGGTTTGTGGTGAATTTCGCTCCCTCGGTTGGCCTGGTCCAGGGAGGCCTTAAGGTTGCGATGGGCGACCGCTACGCCTATTTGCCGGCCATCGGCCTGGTCTTGATGCTGGTCTGGTCCATCCCTCAAAGCTGGTTGAAGACCTTCGGCCGCCGGGCGGCGCTGGGCGCCGTCGCGACCGGATGCGTTGCCGCCCTGGTCGTATCGACATGGACTCAGTTATCGTACTGGCAGGACAGCATCAGCATCTTTCGCCATGCGATAGCCGTCACCAACGGCAATTGGATGGCTCACCACGACCTCGCCGTCGCCTTGTCGGAAAAGGGGGAGAACGATTTGGCGCTGGAGCATTTCAACCAGAGCATCCAGATCAACCCGAACTATCCCTTCACATGGGAAAACCGCGGCAGGCTTTTTTTTAGGATGGGGAACTACGCCAAGTCGCTGGCCGATGCCGACCGGGCGGTGGCCCTTGAGCCGGGCGCACCAAACGCGCATTGGGTCCGCGAGTATGCCCTGATGAAACTGGGGCGATTCGAGGAAGCCGCCCGGGAATGCAAGGCGATCCTGGAACTGGACCCCGAGGCAGCCGAGGCCCGCAGCGACATCGCCGTTGCCTTTTCAAAAATGGGGAGAAACCCTCTTGAGTTGATCAAGGCCAATCGCTACCGGGAAGCGGTTCAGGCCTGCGAGGCGATGCTTGAACTGGACCCCCGATCGGCCGATGTGCATAACGCCATGGCCGTGGCGCTGGTCAAACTCGGTCGCCGCGACGAGGCGATTTTTCAATGGCAGAAAGCCCTCGAGTTGAACCCGAATGATCCGGCAGTCCGGGAGAACCTGGCACGGCTGATGCAGATGGCGCAACGAGCGCCGGCCACCGCGCCCGCCGGGGCGCCGCGCCCAGCCGGGCGGTGACGAAACCGGGCGCCTCAGCCTGCTGAATGCGGTCGCAACGAGCGGGACGAATCCGGGGCAGCGCTTGGCGTTGCTGGCGGCGCTGACCGCGCTCTCCCCCGTTTCGCCGCAACGCGCGGCGTAGCACTTCGCGGCGCTGACTGTCGCAACAGAGCGCGACGCTGCGCGTCGCGGCGAAACGGGAGGGAGAGCAGCGCCGAGAGCGGATTCGTCCGGCTTCCGTTCCCGGTTGCAGAAACGAAAACCGTGCACAATTCCCGCGCATCTCACTTCCCGCTCGCTCCAGCGGGCGCGTCGACCGGGGTCAACGTGATCTTCCCCAAATGCCATAAAGGGGAGTGGGGCATTTTCGCCGGCTTGACCTGCATCCACTGCAGGCCTGCGGCGAGCCGGGCCCGGCCAACGTGGGCGCTGTGGAAGTCGTCCCAGCCGCCGGTGGTTGGCACCGGGCCGGCTAGAAAATTGTTACCGACCGTCAGGCTGTATGCGCCGCCGGCCCGCTCGCCGTCACAGGAATAGACGATGTCGACGTCGTACTCCCCTTCAGTCGCCGCAAAGTCCCAGCTTGCCCAGTCCCCGGGATCGACCCAATGGTCCAGGTGAGCGGCGGATTTGGCGTCCTGCACGAAACGGACCTGGCCGTGTCCGGCCGCGGCAGCGGCGGTCAGCTCGATCTTGCCGTCGCGGGCGGGTTGGGTCAGGCCAGCGTCAACCGCTCCCGGCGGCTGTGGGTCGTGGAACAGCGCCTCGGCGGGGAGGGCATTCGCCCGCTTCTCGCCCGGCGCGACCCAGCCAAGACCCATGTAGGAGCCGCCGGTGTGCTGCGTGTATTCGACCTTCAGCTCCTGCATGGCGCCATTGAGCTCGATGGGAGCGGCGTCACGTCCCACGTTGGCTCCCCACTTGTCGATGATCAATTGCCCGTCGAACCAGACACGGACGCCGTCGTTATGGACGGCGGTCAGCCCGTAGCGTCCCGGGTGCGCCTTGATGAAACCGGTCCAGCGGATGCTGAAGTTCTCGCCGCCCATCAAGAAGTCCGGCGGGTTGCCGGCCCAATCGAACTGGATCTGCGGATCGGTGCGGTTGAAGACCCGTAAGGCGAAGTCCTGCCCGCGATAGTAGTCGCCGCTGAGTCCCGGCACGGCGCGACTGGCGCGCAGGTCACGGGCCCGTTTACGAGCCGTGGTCTGTGCCGGGCCCTGCGGCGCGGCAGCAGCCCGGTCGTACCAGAACAAGGCCCGGCGCTGCATGCCGTCCTTCACGGGCGGGTCGGCGCCGGCCCGTGTTTTGGATGCGTCGGCCCAGGCGTCGGCCGCCGACAGTTGCTCGGCGCCGCCGGCGCTTGCGGCGCCGCCCAGTGTCAGGTCCCGGCTCGCCAGCGACTTGAGCACAGGATCGAGGCCCTTGGCCAAAAACGGCAGCCCAACCGGCGCCTGGTCCAGGAAGAACATGTAAAAGCGGCCAGCCCCCAAATTGCCCATCGCGTTGGCGGGGTTGGCCTTCAGGCTGGCGATCGCGTCCTTATCCTGCTCGTATTCCGCGGCGATTGCCTCCAGTTGCGCGACGCGGGCGGACACTCGCAGAGAATAGTCGGCATCGGCAGTCTTATGGGCGGCCGCCAACGCCGGCCGCGCCGCCTGCACGGCGGCGGCATAGTCGCCCTGTTCCAGGTCGAACTCCGCCAGTTGCATCGCCAAGTCCGCGGCGCGGTAAGCGGGGCCGGCCTCGGCCGGCGACGTCGCCTGCGGCATCGAGGCGATTGCGGCAGCCAGCGCCGTTTGCTGCAACTCATTGGCCGCCTGCGGGGAGAGCTGGAACGAATCGCGCGTGCCGCGAGCGGCCTGGACGGCGATCTCCGGCTCGCCGCCAGCCACTGCCTGGGCGCGCGCCTCCTCCAGCAGGACGTACAACATGCCCGGGTCGACGCCCCGGTGCTGTGCCTCGCCCAAGAGCAATCCGGCCAACGGCGCCTTTTTAGCCGCAGTCTTGGCGGTGTACTCCGACCGGTAGGCTGCTTTCACCTTTTTTTCCGCCGCGGCGATCGCCGCCGCCTCCGGCACCGGCACCCGTTGCGGCGCCTCAGCCTGGGCGGCCGTCGGGGCCATCCATGGCGCCAGCCGCGGCGTCGGGCCGCGCGGTGGCACGACCGGCCCGGCTGGCGCGGAGGTGGGCGGCGGCACGTGTTCCGGCGCCACGACCTCCGGCGGCGGCTTCCAGTCGTCGTCGAAAATGTTCGACGCAGCCAAGACGCCGGCCCGGCATGCCAACAGCGACGCCAGGGTCAGCACCGCCGGTAGCAATCGGCGACAGGGGCATCGAACAGCGGAAAGCAGTTTCATGGAGGAGAATTTGGGCATTGAAGTCAGAAAGAACATGCTGCTGAGCTTCCATCTGAGAGAGAAGAAGGCCCATTATATGCGCTGGGGGTGTGCCCGAAGGCTTTCGGGCGCACTCCACGCCAGACATTATACCGGCGGTACTGCGTTCCGCGTGTCAGATTCAAGTTGCGCGATTGCTGCAAGCACCTTTTCGGCCCATCGATCGTCATCCGGCTTCACCACGACCACATTGAAACCATGGTCCTGGCCTTCCATTTCTACGCCCTGGGAGTCATCGATGTGCAGGTCGATGCCGAAGGCGGGCGGGTACTTCGAAGGAGGACGGTCGAAATACCGGGTCACGCGCCGATCATACACCTCCTGGTTCACGACCCCGGCGAGCCGGATGCCGTAAAAGCGGAAGAACCATCTGATGTAAGCCGGCGAGCGGTAGGAAGTGGTAACGACCCAGGTCTGCATTCCCCGGCTCGCCAATTCCCGGAGCAGTGAGGCGGTGCCCAGCCGCAACGGTTCGCCGAACCAGTGGCGCAGCAGCCACGGCACCCGGTTCGGCTCGCACGGCACCGATGGCTGATAACAGATCAGCGTGTCGTCAAGATCGAACGAGATGACCAGAGGGCGGCGGGCCATGCATGCGGCGTTCTAACTAATTCAATGTGAAATTGCCGGCGGCAACCCAACTGGTCCACGTGCTCGTGCCCCACCATTCGACATGGCCGTCGTAGAACGACAGGTTGGCGCCCTGGTAATGCCGGTCAGCGAGGACTTCCTCGCCTGGATAGCTTGACCCATCGTTCCAGACGGCGCCGGTGTTCTGCTGGCCTTCATAGCGCTGTTCCAGCGCCTCCCAGAGCACGACGCCGGTGCTTGGCGATTTGACCTGGCCGAGCTTGATTCCCGGGGTGCTGTAGCCCCAACTTCCATAGCCGCATTCGGCGCCGTTGAACAGATAGCTCGTCAGCCACTCTGTGCCGGTCCAGAACTGCGGGTTGTCGATCGGGCAGTGGTACACATTGAGGTCGTGGACGTACGGCCAGATCAGCCCGGTCATCGAACCTTCCTGGGGGGGATGCGCCAGCCCCAGCCACGGACCGTTGAGAACGGGGAGCCCGTAATTGACCCGGTACTGGGCCGTGGCGAACAGCCAGCCCTTGCAATACTGGGAGTTATCATCCACGGAATTGTTCCAGTTGCAGTAGGGGACCTGGCCGTCGTTGTCGGCAGCGTAGGCAAAGATCGCGCCCGTCAACTGGCGCATGCTGCTCTGGCAACTGACCCGTTGCGCTGACATGCGCATGGTGCCCAGGGCGGGAAGCAGCATTGCGACGAGGATGGCAATGATGGCTATGACGACCAGCAGCTCAAGAAGTGTAAAAGCGCGCTTGTGCCGCATGGTTGGACAACCGCGGGCCTGTTGGAGGCCGATATGGCGTCATTGCAGGTGAAACACGCCAGCGATGAAATGTTCCTGTTCCGCAGCCGTCCGACGGACGCAGCCTCGTAACGACATGGGTTTTAGTTTACTGTGCTGACGACGAAAAGACACGCTATCGCCAGGAGAAAGCGATTGGATTTTCGTGGGGCCGAACGGGTGGCGCGAAGTTCGCGCGGCCAGCGATTTCTGGAGGACAACATGGCTCAGGCGGTAACGGTGACGTTGGAAAGGGAATTGCCGGGCGCCTCGGCGGCGTATGCCAAGGCGGGCACCGGCAAAGCGCTGGCGCGCGAGTCGGACAAGCTGGACTTCGCCGCCCGGCGTCGTAGCGTGACGCAGATAACGTTGTTGCTTTCGGAGAGCCAGGCGACACTGATTGCCCAGCTCCAAGCCGAGGGTTTTGACCCGGCGAAAATGCGGCTTCCGCCGGAGCAGTGGTTCCCTGCCGCAGAAGGGCTCAAGACGGTTCGTGCCCTGATGGAACACGTCTCGGCTAATCTGAACGACTTCAAACAGCCCAACCCGATTCTGCGCGACCTGAAAGCCGCCGAGGCGCTGTTGGCCGCCGCCGAGGTGGCAGGGGTCAAGTTCCACTTTACCAAGACGAATCTGTGACTGGCCGGGCATTCCGCCATCTTGCAACCCTGCGGCGTGCCGCTAAACTCCCGCCCGATGGCAGTGTCGATGCGGGCTGAACCGGCCCGGCATTGATCACCGCCCAAGGTTTGCGGAGGCATGGTTCATGTCCGGAACATCCAGTCAATCGCCTGACAAGGTCAATGTCTGCCTGGTCGGCCACAAGTTCATGGGGCGGACCCACAGCAACGCCTATCTGAAGGTCAGCAAGTTCTTCACCGACCTGCCTGTCGAGCCGGTGATGCACACCATCGTCGGTCGGAACCTCGAGGAGTTGAAGCAGTTCGCGGGCCGCTGGGGGTGGAAGAACACCTCCACGGACTGGCGGAAAGCCATCGCCGACCCGGAGATCGGGCTGGTGGACATCGGCACGCCCAACAACATGCATGCCGAGATGTCGATCGCGGCCATCGAGGCGGGCAAGAACGTCGCCTGCGAAAAGCCGCTGGCGGGGAGCCTGGGCGAGGCTCGCCAGATGCGCGACGCGGCCAGGGCCGCCAAGGGCAAGACGTTCGTCTGGTACAATTACCGGCGGGTGCCGGCGGTGGCGCTCGCCTACCAGTTCGCCCGCGCCGGGAAACTGGGACGGATCTACCACGTTCGCGCCTATTACCTTCAGGACTGGGCCGGGCCCGACGTGCCGCTCATTTGGCGCTTCCAGAAGGCCGTCTCCGGGTCCGGCAGCCACGGGGACCTCAACGCCCACGTGATCGACATGGCCCGCTTCATCACCGGCGAGGAGATCGACGAAGTGGTCGGAGCGATCTCCGAAACGTTCATCAAGGAGCGGGAAATCCCGGCCCAGGGATCGAGCGGCGGGATCGCCGCCGGCGCTGCCGCCGCCCGCGGGAAAATGGGCAAGAGCGACGTGGATGACGCCTTCCTCTTCCTGGCCCGACTCACCGGCGGAGGCGTAGCCAGCTTCGAGGCCGCCCGCCAGGCCACCGGCAACCAGAACAAGAACGGCATCGAGATCAACGGCGACAAGGGCGCCATCCGCTTCGATTTCGAGAACATGAGTTGGCTGGAGTTTTACGACGCCACCCTGCCCCGCAAGCAGCAGGGATGGACCAAGATCATGGTGACGCACGGCGGCGATCACCCCTACGCCGCCAACTGGTGGCCCGATGCCCACGTCATCGGGTACGAGCATGGTTTTATCAACCAGGTGGCGGACATGATGAGCCTGCTGGGCGGCAAGCCGCCGGTGGTGCCGCTGCCCGATTTCGAGGACGCGTACAAGACCCAGCAGGTGCTGGAAGCGGCGGTGGTCTGTGCCGAGCGGCGCTCGCCCGTGAAGGTCGCAGAGATGGGATAAGAGGCCAAATCGGAAACGCGAAACCCGAAGCACGAAGGAAATTCGAATGCTCCAAATGCGTCGCAAACAGATCTC
>Ga0182024_10008155_pt1 | contig 22253 bp, 13 predicted proteins | sample P32metaG_FD_120480 | JGI IMG/M metagenome (GOLD analysis project Ga0182024, IMG submission 120480) | Permafrost microbial communities from Stordalen Mire, Sweden - P3-2 metaG (Illumina Assembly) | ecosystem: Environmental > Terrestrial > Soil > Wetlands > Permafrost | place: Sweden: Stordalen...
CAACGAATCCTGCTTGGATCGGTGTTCACAGCCATGCCGCAGGCTTCGAGAAAATGGTTGTTCTGATCCCAAACCAGGATGTTGCCGGCCTTCACACCGGCCTGCTGCAGGCATTCGGCAACGGCCATGATCAGTGAATTGTGCGTGGCAATTCCCTTGCCGCCGAGCCCGTTCGTCTTCAACCCGATGACTTTGTCTTGCGCCTGGCCCATCGCAATGACGTGCTTCCACGCGTCCACCGGATGATCCCGGCCCGTATAGGTCGCCATGGCGCGATCGAGCAGGTTGATCAAGCGCTGTTCGTTCGGCTGCGTCCCTTGCCCGTACAGTGCTGGATCGCGGGCGATGACGACCTTCGATTTGGCCGTCCCCTCGTGCTCATCCGGCAGTGCACCCGCCAGGGCAAACGCACCCTTCGAACCCAGCAGCACCGCTCCGGTGGCTGCTTCCTTCAGAAAATCACGACGGTTCTTCATCGCTTGCTCCTTCTTTTGGTGGGTTACAGTCTTGCCTCTACTCCGTGCGCCAGCGCCAATAGCGCCTGCGGCCCATCCGGCGTCGCTTGGTACGCAACGATGCGCACCACGTAGGTCCCTTTGCGAAAGCTCACGCTCTGCGCGTACTGCACGCCTTCATCGCCTAATTGGACTTTCTGTGCGTCGTGAGTCAATCCCGTCTCCAGAATCTTGCGCGCTCCATCCGATCCGCTCATGGTGTGCACATCCACCACCGCTTCCAGCTGGCCGTTGTAGGTGTAATCCGACGTTGCTGTCGAAATCACACCCGCCTGGATAAAATGTTCGGCGTCCCCGTCGATGTATTGCCACAGGTCCTTCGCCTCGAAAACCCGCGTCGCGTCGGTTTTTTGCCAGCCTGCAATCGCCCCCGAATCAGGAAATGGACTCACATTTTTCTTCTTGCAGCCGGACGCCACAATGAGCGCAACGGTTAGGACAACCTTTGCAGTCCGCATCGAATTCTTCCAATGAATCAACACAGCTTCTCCTATTTGCCCAGCAGAATCTGGCTGCTGGGCGAACGGCTTTCGCCAATGCTCGTCACGTAAACGGCGGGACGATCCTGCAACGGGCACGCATATTCGCAGGCGCCGCATCCGACGCAGCGGCTCGGATCAATGCGCGGCTGCTTCAGTGTCTTTGTCTTGCCCCCTGAATCGATCACATCGGCTTCTTCCACATAAATCGCCTTGGGCGAGACTGGGCACCACTCCTCGCACACGATGCACTCGGTGGCTTCTGCCCATGGCAGGCAACGGCCGCGGTCGTAGAACGCAGTTCCCAGGCGAATCGGCTGGTTTCCACTATTCTGGGCACCCACGCCGACCACCCATCCCTTTTCCTTCGGCGTAATCTGCCAGATAGCGCCCGTTGGGCATGCTTCAGAACACAGTACGCAGCTGGGCTCGCAGTACCCGATGCGCGGTACGAGTGTCGGCGTCCACAGCCCTTCAATGCCCGCTTGTTCGAGCGTGGGATGCAGAGAGTTGTTGGGGCACACCTTCATGCATTCGCCACAACGAATGCAGCGCGAAAGGAATGCTTCTTCGTCCAGCGCACCCGGCGGACGCAGCAGCAAATCGTGCCGCCCCTTGCCTAAGCCCGTGTTCGCGCGCATCAGCGGAACCACCGCAGCGCCCGCAGCCAAGCCCGTCAGCGCCTTGCGACGACCCATGTCAGGCGATGCCACTTCACGCTCGTTCCGGAAAAACTTGAATGTGAGACTCGAATGCGGACAACTGTCCACGCAGTTCATGCACATCAGGCACTCGGATTTGCGCCACGGCACGCCGCCGATTGGATCGTCACCGCCTTGGCAATGCAGCAGACATCGATTGCATTTGTCGCAACTGGATGCGTCTTTATGCAAACCGAGAATCGACCAGCGAGACACCGCGCCCAGCAACGCGCCGAGCGGGCAAATCGACCGGCACCACAGCCGGGTCACGCGCAGGCTCGCCGCAAGAATCAGCAGAAAGAGAGCACCCAGCACCAGGCCCTGCGCGAAGTGTGTCTGCCGGAAATCGAGGACCATCGCCTGCAGAACGGTATGCAGCGATTCACCTGCCATCCTGATCCAGGCAACATGACTGTGCTCCAACGGAGCGAGCCCTGTGCGCACCGCAAAATTGACTGCTGGCAGCAGAGACAACCCAATTGACCGGACCAGCAGGCTGAATGGATCGAGCCATCCAATCGCCATCGATCCGAAAAACGTGGCCACCAAGCCCGCGATCAACACTGCGTATTTCGCCGTCTGCCAGCGCTTATACCGGTTTGACTCAATGCGCTGCTTGCCGCGTTTCGTTTCGGACGGCATGTTGCCGACCCAGTGTTGCAGGGTACCCATCGGGCAGATCCAGCCACAGAAGAAGCGGCCCAGGAACAGCGTGGGCACCAGAATCACCAGGCACCACAGCAATCCGCGATACAGCGCGTGGCCTGCGAGAGCATTGGTCACCGCAACCAAGGGGTCCCACTCGAAAAACAACCGTACCGGTGCGCGCAAATGGATCTCGCTCGTTCCGCCCGATGAAGGACGAAGCGACGTCATGACAAGGAGCGCAAGAAAGAGAAGCAGAAAGAATATCTGCGAAACTCTTCGCCAGGTTGGCAGCTTGGAACGAGCCACAACTCTCCTCCGCACTGCACTCATTGCCACGCAGCACAGGAGGGAACACGCCTCAATGTTCGAATGTTGCAGGATTGGACGAAGCGAGGAGGCGTCCCCTATTCAGGACGTATGATTCGCGCTCCAAGCGGCTAAAAACAGTGATCGTGATCACTTTGAGCGGATTCGAAGCAGTAGAAATGTCCGAAAAGACCGATTCCAGGGAGGAATTCCACTCGAACCACCGTGATCTTTTACATATGGTTGATCAACGAAGCGATACAGGCGGCGCCGAATCCATTATCGATGTTGACCACCGAAACATTGGGGGCGCAGGTATTCAACATGCCCAAGAGCGCCGCCACGCCGCCGAACGAAGCCCCATAGCCCACGCTCGTCGGCACCGCCAGCACTGGCGCATTCACTAGTCCCGCCACCACTGTGGGCAACGCGCCCTCCATACCTGCGCACACGATCAGCACGCGCGCTGTCTGCAGCGATTGCTTCTGCGCCAGTAGCCGATGAATGCCGGCGACTCCCACGTCGGCAATTACCTCGACCGTGTTGCCCATCAAGCGGGCGGTCACGGCCGCCTCTTCGGCAACCGGCAAATCGCTGGTGCCCGCGCAGACCACGGCCACCGTCCCCTTGCCCGGGGTAACCGGAGCCTGCGCCAGAGTGATCGCTCTTGCTGCCTCGTGATAGATGGCCGCGGGCTCAAGAGCCGCCACTGCCTCAAAGGCTTCATGCGACGCGCGTGTTGCCAGCACATTCCCGCCGGCCTTCGCCATCCGTCCAAAGATCGCGGCCACCTGAGCGGTGATTTTGCCAGCGGCAAAAATCACTTCCGGCATGCCGGTGCGCAGCGCACGATGATGATCGAGCTTGGCAAATCCCAGGTCCTCGAACGGAAGGTCTTTCAGCCGCTCCAGCGCGTCGCCCACGCCGGTACGGCCCTCGCTCACGTCTTTCAGCAGCGACTCGATCTGGAGTCGATTCATGCGCGCGTTTCCTTCTTGGTGTGACCGGCACTATACGCACGCATCGCCGCCTGCATCACCTGCTTCAGTGGGATGGAGTGCTTGCGTGCCAAGGCGCGGCAATCCTCATACTCCGCCGCGGCATTGGCCACTTCACCCGAAGGCCAGCGGGCAATTTTGATCTGCACTGGACCCCACGGTGTCTGCACCTCGGTAAACTCACGCGCCAGCGAGGACTTCTGCTCCAAACGCCAATGGAGCCCGATCGTCGTGGTCTCGCGCAGGATCAGGTCGCGCATGGCGGGCACCAGGTCAGGCCGGCAGAGCACCGTAAGCTGTACGCCCGCGCGCCCCTTTTTCATTTGCACGCCGACGCGATAGACATCCCATGCGCCTGCTTCCAACAGAAGCTCGCTCACATAGGCAATCAACTGCGGACTCGAATCGTCGATGACCGTCTCAATGATCGCGATGGGCTCTGTCGGTGTCTCCTGCGCGGTCGCTTCCTCGCCAACGAGCAGCCGTAGCAGGTTCGGCTGGCCCGGGGTGTCGCGACCTCCCGCACCGTAGCCCGAGGCGGTCACACGCATTGGCGGCAGCGGAGCATACCGGACATCGAGCATCCGCAAAATCGCTGCGCCCGTCGGCGTCACGCGCTCCATCGGCGGACCGGCCGCATACACGGGCGCATTGCCCAGAAGCGCCAAGGTCGCCGGTGCAGGCACAGGCAAAATGCCGTGCGCGCACTCCACCGTGCCGCTGCCCACATTCAATGGAGACGCGAGCCATCGATCCACGCCTAGCGCTGCACTCCCCGCCGCCGCGCACACGATGTCTACAATCGTGTCGACCGCGCCCACTTCATGAAAATGCACAGTCTCAACGGGAATCTGATGAATCGCAGCCTCCGCCTCACCTAGCAATTGAAACGCGCGGCTGGCACGATCTTTCACCGCATCGGCTAGCGGCGCTGAGCGAATAATCTCCAGGATCGTCGACAGCGAACGATGGTGCTCGTGCGGATGAATGTGTTCATGGGAATGCTCGTGCGTGTGTTCCCCGACCATCGCGTGATCATGCGCATGGTCGTGGTCGCCTTCATGCGTATGCGCATGGGTATGGGTATGAGTGTGGCTGTGCGCATGCGCCGTCTCCGTCCCATGCATGTGCTGTTCGTGGCCATGCGTGTGCGCCGCTTCATCACCATGGGCATGCTCGGTAGCCGAACCATCGGCCGTGAGCACATCCACCTTGGTTCCGGCGATTCCGCCGCGGCTTACCTTGCGCATCTCGAGCCGCGCGCCTACGTTCAACGCCGCAGCAGCATGGGCAAGCGTATCGAAAGGGACGCCGGCGTCCACAAGTGCGCCCAGCAGCATGTCGCCGCTGATGCCGGAAAAGCATTCTAAATATCCAATGCGCATCGATTTTGAATTCTATCTGGTTGGCTATGCCCCGCGCCGCGAGAGAATCTCCACGGGCAAAACTACATTCCCCAATACTTCGTTCATCGCCCCGGAACGGAATCCGGCCGTATCCAGCGTTACGTACTGGAATCCAACTTTGCGCAAAGCCATAGTGATGGCGTCGAGTATCTCCATCGTGAGAGCACGCTGCAGCTCGGACCGTGCAATCTCCACCCGCGCCAGCTCTCCATGGTGCCGCACGCGAAACTCGCGAAAGCCCAGTTGCCGCAGGCTCTCTTCGCCGCGCTCCACTTGCTCCAGCACCTCGCGCGTCACGGTGCGCCCATACTCCACGCGCGAGCTCAGGCACGGCGCAGCCGGCCGATCCCACAGCGTGTATCCGGCAGCCTTCGCCAGTGTACGAATCTCCAGCTTCGTTAGGCCCACCTCCGCCAGCGGTGCCAGCACATCATGCTCCTGCGCGGCGCGCTGCCCGGGGCGAAAGTCGCGCGTGTCATCGGAATTCATGCCGTAAGCAATATTCGCGAAGCCAAGCTCAGCGCCCAGCGCCTTCATGCCCTCAAACAACTCCGTCTTGCAGTGGAAGCAGCGATTCGCATCGTTACGCTGATATTCGGGCTTGTCCAACTCGCTGGTCTCAATCACCCGAAGCGGCATCCCTTGCGCTTCAGCAAAAGCACGGGCCTGCTCCATATCTCGCCGCGCGAGGCTAGGCGAATCCGCCAGCACCGCCAGCATTCTGTCGCCCAGCACACGGTACGCCGTAGCCGCCAGGAACGCCGAATCCACGCCCCCCGAATACGCCACCATCACACTGCCCAGCGCCCGCAGCCGGTCCTCGAGTGAGTGCAGCTTCAACTCTGCCAGCTCCAATGTGCCGGTCTGCGCAATTGCCGCCATGGGGCCGATTATACCCCGCTGCCGCATTTCTATTCCTGCGGTCAGTTCGTTGCTTCCCATCCTGAATTCCCCCTCTAATGCCTGCTTGCGGCTCATCTCTGCGGACCGCTTCGCTGCGGACTTCTCCTATATCAGAGATGCGGTATACTCGGACCCGGTTATGAATTGGACGGAGATATTCCTATGAACGTGCAAGGAATCAGCAAGCTCGCCGCCGTTGCGGCGCTGGCAATGGCAGTTTTGGCGTCACCCCTTCGCTTCGTGGCGCAGGGCGGAGATACAGTTCTCAAGCCAGCCGACACGCAAAAGCTCCTGCCGGCGGCTGTGTATTACAAGGCTCAATCGGCTCCCACGCAGCTGCGCAACTCAGGCGGCGTCAAGTTCGCCGACGGCTATTACCTCCTCGCCACCCTGGTCGATACCAGCGGCTACTCCAGCGACGTGGCGTCGAAATATCAGGCCTATTTCATCACCGAAATGCCGATCAAGATCGGCGGCCAGAGTCTCCCCGCAGGCGTCTACGGAGTTGGGTTCATTCCAGGCGACAAGTTTGTGGTCACCGATGTCGGCGCACATGATGTGCTCACAGTCAGCTCCTCCAGCGATCAGGACATCAAGCGTCCCCTTCCGTTGCAGGTGACAACCGACCCCGCAGGCGGCTTCCGTCTCTATGAAGGACGCAAATACGTAGCGTTTAGCCGTTAACTCAGGAGCACGCTATAAGCAAAAACGAAGGCGGACCGAAAGGTCCACCTTCTGAGTTACACCCTGCAGCTGACCTACGCCTTGGCTCCAGCCAGCGCAGGAACCGCCGGACTTAACTTCTCCTTCACCAACTCGTGTCCGCGCGCAAACAACTCGTCCAGCGTGAGCTTACCCGCGTCCAAGTCAGCCAGGATCGCCTTCTGTGCTGCGTACTCCTTGTTCACGATGCCGGCCTTGGACTGCAGCATGCGCCAAGCCTTGCGCCGCTCTACGCAGAACATCACCAGTTGACGCGAGATGGCGCGGTACTCCATCTTGCCATTCTCCTCAAACTGGATGTACACGCCGAAATCCGGAATGAACGCACGATGCGACGGATTCAGGTAGCGCCGGTACACCACATCCTGCTGCGTGATTCGTACCAGCATGTTGTCCAGATGAATCAGCTTCGCTGCCGCCTCGGGCTTGATCTTCTTCAAGTGATTGCGGAAACGCGCTTCCGTCGTGCACCAGTGTGCCACCGTGTAGCGCATCGTCTCGCCGGTCGATTTCAGCTTCGTCTCGTACCAGTCGAGATCGATCGACGGATTGCCCTTGATGTCCAGAGCCTCCTGGTACGTCTCCCCCTTGCGCAGATCGAACACGAACTCCGGTGCGCCGCGGGAATCCCGCACGCGCTGCGCCTGGTGCAGAGCCATATCGTCCGCCACGCCATGCTCCGGCTGGCAGGTGGTGAAGCATTGCAGGAACATCGTGCCGCGATATTCGAGTCCATCGAGAATCGCGCGATAGAGCTTGGGCGCGTTGGCCATCGAAACCTGCGCGACAAACGGCGAACCGTGTCCCGCGAGGAATGTCTCCGCCACCGTCTTCTTCTCCGTATTCTTGCCCTGCGTCGCGGTGCCGAAAGTATTCATATCGCCGCCACCCAGCATCGGTGTCGAATCCGAATTCTGTCCGCCGGTGTTCGAATACACCTGCGTATCGAGCATCAGCGCCTTCACGTTCGGCCGATTCTGCAGAATCACCTTCGACATGTTCTGGTAGCCGATATCGCCCATGCCGCCGTCGCCGCCGACCACCCATACCTTGGGAAGTTCGACGATCTCCTGGTCGGTCATCAACGCATCGGTGAAGTGCGTGAACTCGTAGTACTCGCGATCCGAAATCACCTTGGTGTCGCGATTCATCAGAATGTCCGCGATCCGCTCCGGCAAGACTGACCGGCGGGCGTGATCCACGATGAAGCTTTCGCCCATCAGCCACCCGATGGTGATGCCGTCCTGGAACAGCGAGTTCATCCACGGATACGGATGCGGATTGTTCGGCGCAGTCGATCCATACACGGTGTTGCAGCCCGTGTGCGCGGCCATCGCCATCACGCTCATGCCGTTCGCGAGGCGCCCATCTACGGGCTGCAGGCTCTTGTGATTGAAGGCCTCGGTCAATAAAACCGCTGCGATCGCCTCCACAAGCTGTGCATCCGTGATCTCGCCGTGCTCGGCTTCATAAGCGCTGATGCGTACCAGGGTGTCGGCATCGTCTTCGCCGCCGAGACCGAGAATCAGGTGCGCAATCGTCTGCCGCAGCAGCTTGTACTCCGCAGGATTACTCGCCTTCAGCGCTTCCAACCGCAGTACGCCATTCTTCTCAAGCTCACCGGCCTTGGCCACAAGCCTGTCGCTCTTCGCGTGATAAACCGGCCGCATGTAGGCTTCGGTCACCGCGGCAATCGAACGCAGCACGCTCTTCTCGCCGCATCCAGCGCACGCTCCATCGCCCGCCACAAGCGCGTCATAGTTGGTGCGAACCATCAGCATGTTGCGCAGCGTAGCCGTCTTCGAGTCGGCTGGGTTCGCTGCATTGAAGAACCCCAGATATTTCTGCGAAGTATCCGGCAGCAGGTTCAGGAAGGCCGTGCCGGTCTCGTGCTCGGCGTTCACTTCCACGGTCTCCTGCACCATCCGCAGCGCGTTGTGATCGCCGCATGCCGTGACGCACGCAGCGCAGCCCTTGCATAAATCCGAAACGAAAATCGAGAAGATGCCGCCCGTACCTGGCGCCTTGCGCTCCGGCGACGAGAAGATGGCATTCACCTTCTGATACGCCATCGGCACCTTATCAATAATGTTGTAGAACTCGGCCTTCGCGGTCGCAGAAAAGCCATCCACTGATTCCGTGACTTCGCGGATGATCGTCTGGATCGGCGTGCCGCTCTTCATCTCCGCCACCATGCGCGCCCGCGTCTGCTTCTCGATCTCCGGCAGCTTCTCCAGCATCTTCGCGCGCTCGGACTGATCGCCCACATAGCGCGAAACCGCCATCGTCAGCACTGTACTCAAGTCCTGCGAGGTATTGGGCAGCGCCGTATCCGGGCATACCGAGATGCACTCCATGCACTGCGTACAATTCTCCGCGATATAGAGCGGCGTCTCGCGCCTCGCCACGTACTTCGAGGCCGTGTCGCCCGTTGCCGCGGCAATCACGCCCATGGCCGAGAGCGGCGTGGCAGGTTGATCGTAGCCGAAGTGTGACCGGAACTCCGCGTCGAATGCATTGATAGTGCTGATCGGCGTGCGCGGTCCCTGCCCTTCCGGAACCGGCGTCGACCGGCATCCGCTCACCGTGCAAGCGCTCGATTCGGTAAATGCACCCGCCCCCACTGTCTCAAGAATCGGCAGCAGCGCAACACCGCGCAGAGTCGAGCGATCGGCCGCATTCATCTCGCCAATCTTGATCTCCTTTACGCGCTCAAAGCCCTGGATCATCACTTCCATGTTCGACTGGACCACCGCATCGCCCAACTTGCCGAACTTCTTCACGTACTGCTTGTGCACGACTTCGCGGAACTGCTCCTGCGTGATGCCAAACTCCTGCAGCAGCGAGCTCACCGCAAAGAATGCACCCAGAAACGCGTTGCCCTGCATGCGCAGTTGCAGATCGCCGCGGTCCGTCGCCTTGCGGGCAATTTCAAATCCCGGCAGGGTGAAGACGCGAATGTTCTTTTCGATAATCTGCTTGCGTGCCCACAGCGGCAGATTCTCCCATGCGCGCTCGCCCTCGGCGTCCGACTCCCACACCAGGCTTCCGCCTTCCTGAATGCCGTCAAGAGGATTGGTGTGCGTAAACGCCTTCGGGTCGCAACACAGCACTACTGTCACGTGGCGCAGATCGCAGTTCACGCGAATGCGGTCTTTCGCTGCCACCATGAAGTAGCTGGTCGGCGCACCTTTTTTCTCCGATCCGTACTTCGGATTCGCCGAGACGTGAATTACTTCCTTCGGATTGCCCTTGTCGTCGACGAGGCCATCGCGCTCGTAGAGCAGGTCGTTCAGGTCGCCTAAAATTGCGCCCAGGTTCTTTCCGGTGGTGATCGCGCCCCATCCGCCAATCGAGTGGAAGCGCACCGCAACGGCGCCTTCCGGCAGCAGCGACGGAGTCTCTTCTGCAACAACCGAATAAGGATGATCGATGCCGAGCACGATGAAGTTCACGCCATCGGCAGCGGTCTTGCCATCCTTGCGCGCGCGACCCGCAGTCGCGAATTCATATGCGCCAATCACGTGTTCCGGTCGGAAATCGCGTGAGCCCAGGCCGTAAGTGCCCGAGTAAATATGCGGCACTTCGTCCATGGCCAACACTGGGAGGCCCTCGGCCACCGGATGCCCTTCGTATTGAATCGCTTTCGATAGCGCCGTGCGAATGTCGCGGCCCAGCGGATTGTCCCCCGCCAGCGCTTCGTCGGTGCGTTCGAGAATGATGACGTTCTTCTTGCCCTTCAGCGCGGCCACAATCGCCGCCTCAGGGAACGGACGAATCACGTTGACGTGAATCGAGCCCACTGTCACGCCACGTGTCGCACGCAGATAGTCGACAGCAGCTTCAATGTTCTCGGCTGCGGACCCCAGTGAGACAAACACCGTGTCCGTATCGTCGGTTTTGTACTTGCTGATGAGCCCGTAGCGGCGGCCCGTCAGCTCGGCAAACTTCTCATACGCTTCTTCGAGGAACTGCAGAATGGGCTCGGCGAAGTTATTTCTCCGCGCCACGATCCCATTCATGTAGTGTTCCTGGTTTTGCACCGGACCCAGCAAAATCGGGTTGGTCAGGTCCATCATCTTCGGCACGCGCCGCCGCGTCGGTCCAAACAAGACACGCTGCGCTTCGGTCGGGCAATCGATGATGTCGTCGGGCGCGCCGAGATACTCGCGAATCAGCTCCGACTCATGCTTGTAGAACGTGCGCTCCAGGTGGCTCGTCAAAAAGCCATCCATGATGTTCATGCCCGGCGTCAGGCTCTGCTCCGTTACGCGGCGCAAAATCAGCGCCTGGTCGGCGGCCTGCTGTGCGTCTTTGCCGAACAGCATGATCCAGCCGGTATCGAGAGCACCATAAATATCGTCGTGGCCGCAGTGGACATTGAGCGCATGCTTGGTCAGTGCGCGCGCACCCACTTCCAGCACCATCGTCGAGCCTTTGCCCGGCGCGTGATAGTACTGCTCCACGCCGTAGACCACGCCCTGTCCCGAGGTGAAATTCACCACGCGCTTGCCGCACACCGAGTGCGCGATGGCGCCCCCTTGCGCCGCATGTTCGCCTTCGGTCTCAATGGCCAGCGTGTTGCCGCCGAACACGTTCAGGTGGCCCTCGGCGTAGGCCTGTTGGAAGAGCTCACCGCCCTCCGTCGAAGGCGTGATGGGATAAAAGACACCCGCATCGGCAATCCGCGTCTCCGTGTGGTAGCTGACGAGCTGGTTGCCGTTTGCTGTGACCCGGATGCCGGGATAACGAGCTGTTTCCGCCATGGTTCCCCCTGTGAGCTTCTTATTTGTATTCTTCAACTTACCCGGTCGGCAACGCCGCTCCCGGATTCTTCCCGTTGGCTGGCAGCACACGCCCAGCAACGTCCGCGTGCATCAAGCGTTGACGGTGCCAACCCGCACTCGCGCTGGCAAAGTTTGGTTTGCTACTTGAGTCAGCCGCTGGCGGCTAACATGCGCAGTTCAATCAATTTGCTGGCTGCCTCCAGCACCTCAACTACCAATCGCCCTTGCAAGTCTAATCGCCGGGTCGGCCCACGGGGAAGAAGCCCAGCACTTCTGGCCTTCTACAGTATGCGCTTTTCGCCAGCCGGATGGAGACGAAGTATCGCAATATGACATGTCTTCGCTCGCCGATGGAAGTGCACCCGTATCAATGCTTTCCCCGTCGCGCAATCTGCTCCACGCCCCATACTCAGGCACTATACTTGTCCGGTTCCAGCACACCCATGCCGAACGACGCCATGAACAAGCCGCAACCGCAACCCGATCCGCAAGCTGACATCCAGCAAGCGAAACAATTCGCGAGTTACCCAAGCCTCCGCGATCGCGCCGTCCTCATTACCGGGGGCGCCACCGGCATTGGCGAATCCCTCGTCCGCCACTTTGCCCATCAGGGCTCCCGCGTCGCCTTCCTCGATATTCAGGACGAGCCGGCTCGGCAGCTCATCGACTCTCTCACGGCAGAAGGCGGCGCCGCGCCCCTCTACATTCCTTGTGACCTCGCCGACATTTCTGCGCTTCAAGCCGCCGTCCGGCAAGTGCTGTGTTCCTTCGGCACAGTCGACGTCCTCGTCAACAACGCCGCGAATGACCAGCGCCACTCCATCGACGAAGTCACGCCCGAATTCTGGAACAAATCCATCGCCGTCAATTTGCGCCCGCAGTTTTTTACAATCCAATCCGTCCTGCCCGCCATGCGCGCCGTCCAGCGCGGCTCCATCATTAATATGAGCTCGATCTCGTGGATGATTCCGTCCACCGGCGTTCCGCTCTACGTAGCCGCCAAGGCCGCCATCGTCGGCCTCACCCGCACCATGGCCCACGAACTCGGCCCCTTCAATATCCGTGTCAACGCCGTCCTTCCCGGCGCCATCGTCACCGAGCGGCAGAGGCGCCTCTGGTATACGCCCGAGTACAAAGCCGAAATCATGGCCAGCCAGGCCCTCAAGCGCGACATCCTTCCCGAAGACGTAGCCCGGCTCGTACTCTTCCTCGCCGCCGAAGACTCCAGCGCCATCACCAACCAGAGCTACGTCATCGATGGCGGCTGGGTTTAGGTTTAGTTGTCCCGGTCAGTCGGGAGCCTGTCATGCGTAACTGCGGAACACGAATTCTGATTGCTTCGTCCATCCTTCTCGCGATTTCTTTTCTCGGCGACGCTTCCGCAAGTGCGCAGGCGCCTACCAACACGAGCGGCCCAATCATTCCGCACTCGTCACTAGCCCGCTCCACTGATCGCGTCGAGGAACCCAGATTTCCGAATTCCGCCGACTACCGCCACGTGCAGCAGCGTCTGGCACGAGGCTGGAACACCTGGGACGTCCACAGCATCGCCACACAGGTTCTTCTCCCCGAGGGACTCGCGATTCACGTCGGCTTCAAACACAATTCGACCGAAAACGGCGACGCATTTCTTGGCGACGCTCTCATAGGCCGCCTCAATCCCGGCGCAGAAGTCGTGACCCCCGGTCCGCACTCGTGGGACGGCAGCTACACGAGGGCGGACTTCGAATGGAAGGGGCATAAGTGGCTCATAGAAAGCGCCCATGCTGGCGAAGATCTCGTGCTGGTGATCGCGCCGCTGCCGTCGAAGGCCACATCGGCGGTTCCTCCAACTGTCGTCTTCTCGGTGAATTATCTATGGAACCGCCCGGGCCAAGCAGGAAAGAGCAGCTCAAGCACAGATGAGATTGTGGCGGACCAAGGGCACAACGGTTCGGTCGTGGTTTATTGCGCCTGTTCAAATTCCTCAAACGACTCCTCGATTGCTGTGCCAGTTCCTGGTCCTTACTTCGCTGCGGACCTCACGGGTCCCGTCGGAATCAGCACCGGCAAACGCCGCTCGCTCGATGAAATTATTACTGCAATCGCCCGGCAGAGGGACACCTACAAAGAGTCCGTCAAAGCTGCCGGCCCCAACCGCCCCATCCTGAGCGCCATTGAAACCACCCTCGGCTGGGACACCATCTACGACCCCGGAAAACAGCGCGTGATCTCGCCAGTCTCCCGCGTCTGGTCCGTCAACTGGGGCGGCTATGTCCTCTTCGACTGGGACACCTTCTTCGCGGCCACCATGGCCGGCATTGGCAATCGCGACCTTGCTTACGCCGACGTGATTGAAACTCTTCGCGAATCGACGGTCCAGGGGTTCGTCCCCAATTACGCGCGTGCTGGCGGTTGGAAAAGCTCCGACCGCTCCGAACCACCGGTAGGTGCCATCACCGTCCTCGGCCTTTATCGAAAATTCCATGACCGCTGGTTCCTCGAAGAAGCATTCCCTACGCTCCTAGGTTGGAACCAGTGGTGGGCACAGCATCGCGACATACAGGGCTACCTCACATGGGGGAGCGATCCCGAAAATGAGCCGCGCAATCTCGATGACAATTCGGTGGGCACCTGGCAGGGCGCCGTCTACGAGTCCGGGCTCGACAACAGCCCCATGTATGACGGCACGGTTTACGATCCGAAGACCCATCTGCTGGAATACGCCGACGTCGGCCTCATGAGCATGTACATCGCGGATTGCGACGCGCTGGCGGAAATCGCCGACACACTCGCGAAGCCCGACAAAGCAAAAGAATTGCGTGACCGCGCCGCCGGTTATCGCACCAAGCTGGCCACACTCTGGGACGAAAAGACCGGCATCTTCCTGAATAAGAATCTGCAGACGGGAGAAAACAGCCCCCGACTGTCACCGACAAACTTCTATCCGATGCTTGCCCACGCCGCAACGCCCGAACAAGCGCGCACCATGATCGACAAACATCTGCTCAACCCCGACGAATTCTGGGGCCAGTGGATGATTCCCTCCATTGCGCGCAACGATCCCGCATTTCGCGATCAAAATTACTGGCGCGGGCGCATCTGGGGTCCGATGAACTATCTCGTCTACCTGGGCCTGCTTCACTACGATGCACCCGCCGCACGGCGCGAGTTTGCGCAAAAATCTTATGACCTCTTCCTGAACGAGTGGAGCGAAAAAGGCCACGTGCACGAGAACTACAACGCCCTCACCGGCAGCGGCGACGACGTTTCTTCAAGTGACCGCTTCTATCACTGGGGCGCACTGCTGGGTTACATCGAGTACCTCGAGCAAGATCGCGAGCGGGACCCAAAGCTGAATCAGTCGAACAATTAACAGACAAGACTTCGCATTCCGCCCAATTTGCGATAGGCGCAAGGGGGAGCGGCCCTCGATGGCTTAAGATGCTTCGGGGAGCAAATCGCCATGATTCCTGCCGTGAAATCAAGTCGTCGTCCTTCTATACTTGCCACTCTCGTTGCCATTTTTGTAAGCGTTTCCGGAGCCTTGCTTCTTTCCTGCTGCGCCTACGCTCAATCCGCCGAAGAGGCCGCCAAGATCGCCGCCAACCTCAAGCCGGAATCGCAGACGGTCATCGCGCGTCTTTCCGCAATCTCCCATCTGCCCGATGGCACGTGGAAGATGCATTCCGGCGACCTCGCCCATGGCGAATCCGTCAAGCTCGACGAAAGCTCCTGGCAGACCATCGCCCCACGGAGTGAAGCGCCTAACGATGCCGTCTGGTTCCGCCAGACTTACACAGTGCCTGTCACCCTCAGTGGCTATGACCTCACCGGGTCGCGCATCTGGTTCCAGTTCCACGCCGAAGCTAACGGACCGATGCCGGAAATTCTCTACTTCAACGGCCGCCGCACGGCGATGGGAGACGATCTCGAGCCTGTCGTTCTCTTCGACGACGCCAAGCCCGGAGACAAAGTCACCGTAGCAGTCAAGCTCCTCCACACTGTAGACAAGAAGACCTTCCGCGGCGCCACTCTGCGCATCGAGTTCCCCGAGAGCCGCCCCAATCCCGAAGATCTCCGTCTCGAATTTCTATCCGCCGCATTGCTGGTTCCTTCGCTCGCCCCGAGCGACGCGAGCCAGATGGCCACCTTGAACGAATCCATCCACACCGTCGATATCTCCGCCCTCGACGCCGCCGCTTCCCCTGACGCAGCTGCGCGCGCACAGGCCCAGGAAAAATTCGATGCCAGTCTCCGCGCCGCGCACCAGAAACTCGAAGCCCTCAAACCGCTTCTGCAGACAGCTACTTTCCATCTCACCGGCAACTCCCACATCGATGCCGCGTGGCTCTGGCCCTGGACTGAAACCGTCGACGTGGTCAAGCGGACATTCGGCACCGCGTTGCAGCTGATGTACGAGTACCCGCAGTACACCTACACGCAATCCGCCGCGGCTTACAACGAGTGGATGGCCCAGAAATATCCGGACCTGAACGCCGAAATCGCGCAGCGCATCAAGGAAGGCCGCTGGGAAGTAGTCGGCGGCATGTGGGTCGAGCCCGACCTGAACCTGCCCGACGGCGAATCGCTGGTGCGCCAATTGCTCGTGGGCAAACGCTGGTACCAGCAGGCCTACGGCGTCGATGTGCGGATCGGCTGGAATCCCGATTCTTTTGGATATACATGGCAGCTACCGCAAATCTACAAAAAGAGCGGCGTCGATTATTTCGTCACCCAGAAAATGACTTGGAACGACACCAATCAGCTGCCGTTCAAGCTTTTCTGGTGGGAGTCGCCTGATGGCTCCAAGGTCCTCGCCTATTTTCCGCACGATTACGCCAACAACAATCTCAACCCCGTGCGCCTCTCTGACGATCTAGCAACCGCGCGCACCCGCGCCACCGGCATGACCGAGATGATGGACCTCTACGGCATCGGCGATCACGGCGGCGGCCCCACGCGCGCCATTCTCGATGAAGGTTTCCATTGGGCCGATCGCGGCACCGAAGGTGGCCACGTCATGCCGAAATCCGAATTCGGAATCGCGCAAACCTACTTCTCCTCGATCGAAAAGCAGATCGCGCCCGACAGCCCCGAGTGGAACTACCAGTCCATCGCCAAGGGCTACACCGCGCCGCCCGCGGTACCGGGCAAAGTAGATATTCCCACTTGGAAGAGCGAGCTTTACTTCGAGTATCACCGCGGCGTGATGACCACGCAGGCCAACCACAAACGCAACATGCGTGAGAGTTCCATCGAGACTCTTAACGCGGAAAAGTGGGCGTCTCTTGCGTGGCTGGACGGCGATAAATACCCCGCAAGCGAACTTACAGAAGATTGGAAGAAGGTCCTCTTCAACCAGTTCCACGATCTCGCTGCCGGCTCCGGCATCGGCGTCATCTATAAGGACGCGCAAAAGGACTACGACGTCGTCCGATGGTCGACCAACGAAATCTCGGCTAGCGCGCGGCAAGATGTAACCGAACACATCGACACGCAGGTCAAGCATCCCGACGCCGTTCCCGTGGTGGTCTTCAATCCGCTCGGGTGGCAACGGTCCGGTGTCGTCACAGTCAAAGTGCAGTTGCCGGGCGCCAATCCGTCCGGTGTACACGTGGAAGACATCGCGACGGGCAAAACCCAGATACCGGACCTCGTGTCATTCGATCCAAAGACCGGCGTGACTGAATTCCGCATGTTCGTCCGTGACATCCCCGCGCTGGGATATAAAGTCCACCGTGTCTATTCGGAGGCGCCAAATGGCCCGACCTACAACGCAACCAAGGCACACGATGCCGGCGACAGCCTGGTCATTGAGAACGCAAACCTGCGCGTGACCGTTAACAAGCAGACCGGCTGCATCACCAGCCTCTCCGATCTGCGCTCCGGCTTCGAAGCCCTGGCCAAAGGCGCTTGCGGCAATCAACTCCAGTTCTTCAAGGACACTCCGAAGGAATACGACGCCTGGAACATCGATCCCGGCACGCTTGACGTGGCGCCGATCACAATCGACCACGCCGACTCGGTTGAGTTTATTGGAACCCAGAAGCCGCTTCCCGCCATCCGCGTCACCCACCATTGGCAGAACTCAAAATTCGTTCAGACCATCAGTCTTCCACCTGGAGCTGACTTCGCCGACGTCGATAACGACATCGACTGGCACGAAACCCACACCCTGCTCAAAGCTGCTTTTCCCGTTTCGGCCACCAGCCCATTTGCTACGTACGAAATTCCCTACGGCACAATCGAGCGACCCACCACCCGCGACAACAGCTGGGAGAAGGCGCAATTTGAAGTGCCCGCGCAATACTGGGCCGACCTCGGCAATGGCAAGCACGGCCTCAGCGTCATCAATGAGTCCAAATTCGGCTACGACGCCGTGGGCAACCTGCTCCGCCTCACCCTGCTCCGCTCGCCCACATGGCCCGACCCCGATGCCGACCGCGGACACCATCACTTCCACTACGCGCTCTATCCCCACGCAGGCACGTGGAAAGACGCGATGACCATCCGCCACGGCTTCGAGTACAACTACCCGCTCACCGCCGTTGTCACCACCGCGCACGCTGGCACACTGCCCGCAGAGCACTCTTTCGCGTCTGTCTCTCCAGAGAACGTAGTCCTCACCGCAGTGAAGAAAGCCGAAGACGCCAAGGGCCTGATCTTCCGCGCCTATGAGTGGGCCGGCAAGGATGCAACGGTCGAGTTTCACGTTCCGCCCGGCGCAACTGCAGCCACCGTCACCAACATGATGGAGACCCCGGAAGGCGACCCGCTGCAAGTATCGAGCGACGTAGTCAAAGCCCCCATCCACCCGTACGAAATCCTTACCATAAGAGTCGACTACCCCAACGGCGGTCCGAAGGAGTAATTTCGCGGAGGACTGGCCGTCCAGGCAATGGCTTCGCGTGGCGCGCGCAGATTGTTCCACGCTTCAGAATTGTTCCACGTGGAACAATTGAGGCCTCCGTCACAGGTGTTGGGGGGAATTTGCGAAGAATTAAAGCAGATTAGGAAAATCTGTGTCCGCTTTGAGATCTTACAGGGTCGCCGCTCCCTGCTGGTCGCGTCAACTTGAGGCCAATCGCTCCGGCTACACCATTTCCTAATCTGCTGTAGGACTGGCGCCCCGGCAATGGCGGCATGACGGCCGCGTTGGCCGATGTACTTCGATCACAGGTCTGCCGAATCTTCTGCAAATTCGCTGTGGATAAATGCAAATTTTTGGGGGTAGGGGGGGGTACATTCTGCCTCACGCCGTGCTACCTACCGATAGAAAGGGCTGTTTCAATCTTCCAGCGACGGAGCTTAATTTTCTGCACTTGCGCCGGTAACGTTTTTACTGCTTACTGCCCACTGCCCGCTGCCCGCTGCCCGCTGTGTGTTTGCTACTCTATCTGCACGGAGTTTCAACCATGCACATCACTTCCCCGTTCTTCGTCGTCCCCGTCATCGTCGCCGTATTTGCAGCGTGCATCCTGTTCGCCACCAGCAGCAAAGAAGACGGCCACTCGGCACACTAATCACTGCTCGCGCAGCCGCACTAGCGCGACACCCTGTCGCGGCAGCGCCAATTCAATGGCCGCTTTGCCGTCGATCGCAGCGACGCTCTTGTCGCGCACTGTCTCTTCTAATTGGCCAGCCTTCTGTAGCTGCTTCAGCTGCTCCGCATTCGGCTGCGCCGGACTGCCCATCCGCTGCCACACGCGATAGGCATTGCTGTGCGTCGCGTCCATACGAAACTCCGACTCCACCACACGCGCGCCGTTGAGCCCGTCAACTTCCAACTGCACCTGTGCATCCGGCGCAGCAACATCCGCGTCGTGATAGTTCCACACCAGTACGTCCACTTCTTTCCCATGCCGCGTCGCCACGGCATTCACATCTGCGTTGCCCGTCACGCTGTGTGTAACCACGTCCTCCAACGGTAAGGCACCATCGCTCTCCGTTTCGATCCACTCCCCGCTCAACTTGCCCATCAGCCGGAACGCGTTCAGCACCGGCTTGTCGATCCCATCGGTCGCGAGAGCCCGCAGCGACGCAAAAGCCGGCTGATCTTCGAACTCAAAGGCCCACGTCACGGCGCCTTGCACAGTCAGGCCGTATTTCCGCGCCAGCTCATACGTGCGCATCGTCGCCTCAGTCACGCTCGCGCCATAGAGCGGCCCGTTGCGGTAGCCATTTTGTTCGCTCAGGCACGCTCCGCATCCTTCAGGATCGCTCTCACCCAGAATGACTGGTGTGTTCTTCCATTCCGGGTAACTCGCAATCACCTTCATCCCGCGCTCCACCGCGCGCAACTGCGTTCCCAGGCTCATCACGACATGCCCCTCCACGAACAGGGGGTGCCCTTTAGGGTGATAGCTGATGAAGTCGAGCGGCGCGCCCACCGCACCGGTTGCCGCATTCACGCCATACGCGCAGTGCTCCAAAAATTGCCGCAGAAACGGCTCGGAGTGATCGCTTACTCCTGTCGCTTCTGGTCCGCCGATCTTCGCCTCTGGCAGCGCCTGCCGTACGGCCGCAGCAGTCACGTCATAGAGTCGGTCATATTCTGCAGCAGTCCCATGCCAATAGGCGATGTCCGGCTCATTCCACATCTCCCAAAGCCACGTGCTCGTCTGGTTACCGTAGCGATCTTTCAGGTGTGTCGCATACGCAGCTACGAGCTTCGACCACCTTTCCCAAGCCGCTTCGTCCTTCGGCGGATAACTCCAGCCCGTGAAGACATCGCCCTTTGGAAAGCTGTGCCGATAGGGCTCGGGATGCGCCGAGAGCGCCTCCGGCATGAACCCAATCTCGACCAGCGGCCGCACGTGCGCCGAAACCAACGCATCGAAGATCCTGTCCGTGATCGCGAAGTCGTACACCGGCGAACCGTCGGGCTGCTCGGTGTACACATTCGTCGAACCCCATTTCAGCGATCCATCGCCGTTGCCGGTTGTCAGCAAATTATGCGGCCGGAAATATACCGGCGCCGCGCTCAACGCCAACAACTCACCCAGCAGTTTCTTCCCATGGGGCGAGTACAAGTAATTTGGCTCATCCGCGCCAAAGTAGTTCCAGATCGGCGTGTAAGCACCAAGCGGATTCCCGGCATGCACCCGCACATGAATTGGCATGGACAATCCACTCCCTGCCTGAGCTTGTTGTTGCGGATGCACAGCGATTGCCGTGCATGCGCAGACCACACCGGCCACTAGAATTTCGAATCTGCGGAAGGAGCCATTTGTCATGCGGACAAAGATAAAGGATTCCAATTGACTTTGCGCAACCCGGCGGCGCCCTCAACCTCAACCAGCGAATCGCAATGCTGCTCCGCCGCCTCCGCAACAGAGAGACAATCCGCAGGACAACAAGAACAACAAGGATCAGAAGAAGGACGATAAGAAGCAACCGGACTAATACAAGGAGTAGCCGACTGGAATGGTGGGTCGCTGCGCTGAATTCGTAGCAGCGAGCCACCTATCTCGTGGTGGATGCGGCCATCCAAGATGCTAGCCCTGGCGGGGGCGAAAAGTGGTAAAAAGATGCTTGCCGCCAGACCGGACGTTCCAGCGATCGGAACGATTCGAGGAACCGATTGCCAGGATTCGGCGTACTACATCAGTGGAACAGAGGGCGAATGCCATGTTGCGGAAAGTAATGGTGAGTGTAGCCGGTTTGGCGCTTGTCGCTTGGTGTGTCGGCTGCCGCGTGCGCACGGAAAAGGGCGCCAACGGCGAAGATAAATCGGTCCAGGTCGATACTCCGTTCGGCGGAGTCCACGTCAACACCAACGAGACAACAGCCGCGGATCTCGGCCTTCCGGTCTATCCCGGCGCGGAAATCGTCAAGGACGACGAGCAGCACAAATCTGCCGACGTCCACATGGGCTTTGGCGAGTGGCAGCTCCGCGTGCGTGCCGTCTCTTACAGTTCAACCGATCCACAGGACAAGGTTGCCGCGTTTTATAAAAAGGCGCTCGGCCGCTATGGCGACGTGCTCACCTGCCAGGGCAATGCCCCTGTTGGTACGCCCACGGCGACAGCCGAAGGCCTGAATTGCTCCGACTCTGGCCACCACACAAATATCCAGATCAACGGCAGAGCAAACGGCATCGATATGTCCGGCGGATTGCAACTCAAGGCCGGTTCAAAACGCCATCAGCATATCGTGGGATTTGAAGATCCGAAGAATGGAAAGACCCGTTTCGCCCTGGTCGCGATCGATCTGCCGGCGGGCGTAGAAACCAACGACGACAAGAGCGACTAGAGCGTTTTCCGAATGAGCAACCACGCACCCACGTGGCTTGTTCTTAAATGGGATTCTACATCGTCGCTGGGGTGGAAGTAAAAGCTACCTTTCATCGTGCTAAAGAGCGCAGATTCATTCGGAAAACGATCGATTCTCGACTTCGTCATTGCTGTACCGTCCTCAAGTTCCGTCCCAATCGGACGATAAGCTCTTGGGGAATGGTCTATGGCAACGTCGATCGTGGAAGGTGACCTTCCAAAAACGCCGAGACGGGAATCGTGCAGCGAAATGTGTCTGAGCACACGAATCCCGATTCTTGACGCACACAACACAGTCCGTGGCTATGAGTTGCTATGCCGTGGAGGGTTCGACTCTTCACCACGTGCGCAGGCAAAGCCGTCCGGTGAAGAGCCGGGGCAGGCTCCGGGCCAGTCTCTGGAGAGGCTTAGCCGAAGTTCGTCACCAGTGAGGTCAGGAATGGCCTAAGTGATTCAGAATCAGTTCAGGCTACTGCGAAGTCTGCACTACATATGCGTTGAAACCGGAGATGTTCTGGGAGGCTGATTCCG